>Ga0075163_10006613_pt1 | contig 15368 bp, 13 predicted proteins | sample JI1023141ADNA_FD_71478 | JGI IMG/M metagenome (GOLD analysis project Ga0075163, IMG submission 71478) | Wastewater effluent complex algal communities from Wisconsin, to seasonally profile nutrient transformation and Carbon sequestration -... | ecosystem: Engineered > WWTP > Effluent > Algae... | reverse complement strand
GATGGTGGGGCTCCCGGTGATGGTGAAGGAGTTGGGCCCGGCGCTGCTCACCGTGAAGCTCGTGAAGCTGCCCGTGTTCGGCACGATCACGTAGGGCGAGGTGACATCGTTGCTCTCGGTCGACACCGCACGGAGCAGGTCCCGCAGGGTGGCATTCATGTTCTGGAACTTGATCGAGAAGAAGCCCGAGCCGCCGACTCGGGCGAACGTGAACACCGGCGCCGTGGAAGATGCGGGGTCGGAAAACGTGCCCACGTAACCATAAGCGTGCTGAGCGTTCATGAGAGACGCGATGTGCTGAGCGAACTCCGTCCCGGTATACACGCCGGGAGTCAGCGCTGCCGTCGTGTAGGTCGTCGTGTCGTTCGTGAACTGAACCGTCCAGGAGGAGCCGGTGGGGACTTCGAACAGTCGAAGCTCGACAGCGGGTTCGGCGCTGAAGGTGGGATTGGCGACCGTGTACTCGAACCTTGGGGTGTTCTGTAACCGGTCCGTCTCGACATCGTTCGAGACGCTGGTCGCTGGCTGGTCGTACTGGCCGAACTGGAAGCTGACCTTGGTCTGGTTGGCCGCCACCACCGAGTTGATGACGGTCTTGGCGATCGCGAGCTTCGCGTCCGGATGATCGGCGCCAAGGGAGTCGCCGGTGAGGGTCTCACCCATCGAGCCGGAGGAGTCGAGCACCAGGATCGCGTTCGGACGGATCGAGAGGTTCAGGATCTCGAGCGGATCGACGCCGGTGTTCCCGGGCGCGGCCGACCAGACCGAATGGTCGCCGTTCAAGGAGAGTGAAACCGCGAGGGCGCCGACAAGAAGGATGCCGGCTCGGCGGATGCGGAGGGAGTTCGTGAGGTTCATGAGGGTCTCCACCTACCTGAGGTTCCCGGTACCAAGGTTCGCAGCACCGGCGACGGCGGGCAGCAGGCTGCTGCCATCGAGGGTCGTGCAGCCCTGAGAGTTCGTGCCCTGAGAGTTGCCGCCGGCCTGGCCCTGGCGGGTGGTGCACTGGGTCTGGCCACCCACGAGCAGCATCGAGCCGGCGCCGCCGTTCGAAAGAAGCACCTCGACGATGTGGCTCGCGCGGTTCGCGACGCGGGTCGCAGAGTTGTAGGCGGTGTAAGGCGCCACTCCCTCGGACACGAGAACCAGAACATCGTTGGCGGGGTAGTCCTGAAGCGTTTCGGCGGTTCCGCCCGTATCGGTCTTCCATTGAACGGGCCGACGGATCCACAAGGTGAAGGCCCCATTCAAAGGAGCCCCGCCCATCGACGAGGTGAACTGGAAGGGTGCGCCGGGGGACACGCCGTCATCGAGGACGACGCCGTAACCGCGGCCGTAGCCGCGCGCGTCGCAATCCCAGTTCTCGAAGTTCCGCGGCGGGTTGCCAAACGCGTCATTGCGGGACTGCGGGGCATCGTCGGGAGCGTCCGCGGGTGGGGTCACGGTAGCGGCCCAGCCAAGGCAGTAGCCTGGATTCGCATCGCTGCAGGCGCCTCCGGCGTTCCGCGGCGGAGGAAGAATGGTGCCCCAGTCCGAAACCCCGGACAGGAACTCGCGCGCGAACTCGACACCAGCCTCCGCGTTGTAGCGGGCCTGTTCGCTCCAGCGATGGTTCGTGGCGATCTGCAACTCGCTCGAGGTACCCGCGGAGAGCGCGAGCCCGAGGCTGGTGAGCAACATGAGCGCGAGGAGGGCGAGGATGAGGGCGAAGCCCCGTTCCGTGCGCCGGGGCCGGGCGGTGTGATTGGAGGGAGTCATGGGATTGCTTCCGTTACGGTTCCAGAGAGTGCGGCGAAAGGGAGCGAGACGAGTCATGGCGAACCTCACCTCCAGCGGTCGGCGGCCGCGAGTGCATGCTGGGCCGCGCGGGGAGCCACGGTGGTCACGATCGCACCGCGGATCGCGGTGACCCCATTGCCTGCGGCGGTGGTCTCACCGAGGAAATGGGCTTCCGAGTTGTTGCCGCTTTCGCGGGTGGTGCGGACCCAGAGGGTGACGCGGACCTGCTGGATAATGCTGCCCGGGTCTCCTTCCGCAACCAAGGTTGGCGTATTGAGCCAGACTCCGGCGCTGTTTCCGGTGAGGTACTCGACCTGCATGTCCTCGACGCCTCGGGCGACCAGCTGCCAGCCGGTGCCCGGCGGGTTTGACGCGTCGTCAGCCGCGTCGATACCGCCGTTGGTGTGGCGGAAGAGGCTGGGGACGTCGTCGTCTGTGGAGACGGTTCCGTTGTCATCCATGCCGATCTGGTAGCGAATGAAGTTGCCCATCGCGATCGCATAGGGAGCACAGGATGGGCAGCCGTACGGGTCGGGCGGGACGGGTTCCGGCGGACAGCTGTTGCCGTTCGGACTGGTGACGCCGTTCGTGGTGTCGAACCAGATGGAGCAGTCGATGTGGTGCGGGGCCGGGTTGATGATTTGAGACCCTGGAGGCTGCTGCCCGCCGGGGAAGTTGGCCCGGTCATTCCCGTTGGAATGCTGGTTGTGGAGCCAGCCGAACTTGGCCCGACCATCCGGGTACAGGAGGAGAACGTATCCCGGCTCCGGGTAGCAGGGCGGGATCGACTCCACGGTATTGATGTTCGCGCCGCTGAGTTCGTTGCCGGGTTCCGTCCGCACACTCGGACAGTCGGTGGTGGCCGCGCGAATCTCGAGGTAGTCGGAACGGCCGCCGCCAAACGCGGTATCGGCCGAGGCTCGAATGCCAACCGGTCCCGCCGCGTTGAGTCCCGTGGCAAAGGCCTGGAAATAGGTGCCGAGAGCCTCTCCCGCGATCATGATGTCGCTCTGGATCCGGCCGAGGGCGATGCGCGCCTGCTGCTGGCGGTCGGCAAGCAGAGGCTCGCGCGAGAACGCGGCCTGGCCCTGCCCCATGAGGCCGTACACGGAGCCCATGATGATGAGGGTCACCGTGATGGCCACGAGCATTTCGACGAGGGTGAACCCGGACTGCGCGGTGCGGCGACGAACCCTGGCGGTCATCATTGGCGTTCCTTCCTGAGGTAGGGGGCGCATGGGCGAGGGCGCGATCACGGCAGGCACGCGGACGACGTGCAGGAGCGATAGGTGGTGAACTCCGCCCGGGACATGGTGGCCATGGCGCCGATCGGTTCGGTGCGGACGGAGAGGTACTTGAGGCTGGCGCCGAATTGCACGACCGTCTGCACCCGCCAGCGGGTGCGGAACGTGCCCACCCCATCCACGTTGGTCTCGCGGAAGAAGTTCGCCTGGTTGGTGTCGAGGGAGTCGAGCGGCGAGTCGGCCAGGGTCTCGAAGCTCGCGGCGCGCATCTCCTCCATCCGCTGGCTGGCCAGGAACGAAGCCGTGCTCGCCCGGTTGCCCGCGCTGTTGGTGCCCACCGAAACGAGCATCAGGTTGGAGACGGCGGCAAGGCCGGTGATGAGGATTCCGGTGGCGATGACGGCCTCCATCAGCGTGAACCCGGCCTGACTCCTAAGGCGACGCGCACGCGCGGCCTCGGGAGAAGAGGGGTTGGCAGGAGATGTTGAAGCGGGGGTATGCATGGCTCAGCCCTTTTTCACACGGCCGCCGGGAGCGATCAGGACTCTCCGGGAAAGGCCGGTTTCGGTATCGACGAGACACAGCGACGCCTCGGCGCTGCTGTTGGTGCGGACGATGGCGTTGGCCACCGTGGGCGTTCCCGCAAGCGCCGGAACAGCCGGATCGGAGACCGTGGGCGATGTGCCGGGGAAGTAGCGCACGCCATAACGATCGAAGCGGAGAGAGGCCTGGTTGCCCGCGGCCGCGAAACCGGGGCAGGTATTGGCGGCGATGGCGAGGACCACCGGCGGCGTCAGTTCAAATCGCGTGCTGTAGTTCAAGTCGGGCGCGGCGTTGTCGAGCGCCTGACGACCCGTGGTTCCCGCGTCGGCCCCCACGGCGATCATGGGATCCTCGATATGGATCCAGAACACCGACTGCGATTCCACGATGAAGGAGACGCCATACTGGGTGTTCCGCGTGATCGCCGAGAGCCGGGCCTTCTGGACCGCGTTGAACAGTTCGTCATGAGCGGTGCGAATGCGGGTGGCTCGCAGGTAGCCGTAGATGTTCGGCACCGCGGCCGCCGCCATGACCGAGATGACCCCGATCACGACCAGCAACTCGACGAGGGTGAAGCCGCGGTCTCGCGATCGGTTGAAGGATGGGACGGGCATGGGGCTCTCCTTGTGCAAATGGTGTTCCAGGGCGGAAACCGCTGAGCTAAGTCCAACGATAGCAGCGCGATGTTGAGGCCTATGTGCGCGCCGCCACAGCCACCGCGGACGACGGATCGTTACCAACGGTAGCGCCGGGTCCCGAAATCGGCCAGCGGCAGACGGCCCGCGTGCCGCTCTCCCCGGGGCCAGGTCCGAGATCAAGGGTGCCGTGATGAAGCGCCAGGATCTTGACCACGAAGGGCAAACCAAGCCCGAGACCCCCGGGGCGGGAGGACTCGAAGGGACGGAGGGCCTTTTGCGGATTCGCGATCCCAGTGCCCGTGTCGTCCACGATGACGAAGGCCTGCGCAGCATCGACGCCGAAACTCACGGACACCGACCCGTCGGGTCCCGAGGCCTGGCACGCGTTGCGGACCACGTTCTCGATCGCGCGCTCGAGCAGCTCCTCGTCGCCCCGCACCCGGGCCTCGCTCCCCTCGACGCGGATGGCGACGCCGTGGGCCGAGCCCTCGCGCGCCGTCACGCGGTCCACGAGGCGCGCCAGATCGAACACCTCGTCCTGCACGCGTTCGGTGCGGACAAAGTCGAGAAAGGCGGTCATCACCGATTGGAGCATCCGGACCTCGTCGAGGATCGCGCTCGCGGCGGGCCGTCCCCGCTCGTCCGGCGACTTCTCGAGCAGACGCGCCTGGGTTCCGATGGCGCCCAGCGAGTTCCGGACTTCATGCACGATGCCCGCAGTCAGTTCGCCGGCGCGGGCCATGGCTTCACGATCGCGAAGGGTGGCGATGAGGGCGTCCTTCTCGCGGTCGAACGTGGCGAGGCGCTCGTCCCCGCGGACGCGCAGGCGCAGCATCGCTTCCTCGTAGGCTCGAAGGGCCGCCGGTCCCGCCTCCTCTGCGTTCCCACTCCGGCTGAGGGCGGCGAGCAGGAGGCCGGCAAGGGCAGCCAGCAGGATCAGCGCGTGTTGAGCGATCTGCATGCGGTCGGACGCAAGTCTCGAGACGTCCACCGACTCCTCGGACAGGCGGAAGACCACGGACCCGCGATCGGTTCCGACCGAGCCGAAGACGCGAAGGGTGCGGTCGGCCATCCGAGAGGCCACCACCAGCTCTCCTGCCGCGAGACGTGAACGCCCGAGGGCATCGAGGCCGCGATCCTCGCTCGCGTCGATCGCGAGTTCCGTGAAGGGCTCGATCCACGGCTCGCTGACGACGGCGCCGGGCGTGCCGGCATGAGCCCGGACCCAGTCGGCAATCCGGGGCATGAGCAGGGCGGCGCGCTCCCGGGCCTCGTCGGCGCGACGGGTCTGATGCTCCCCGGTCGCCTGCAGAAGCAGGGTCAGGGAAACGAGTTCCGCGGACACCAGGAGTGCGGCGGCAAGGAGAAGCGTGACTCTGGGTGCCCGCACACGCCTCTAGGGAAGGAAGAAGGAACCGTACCAGTGAAGGAGGGCGTCTCCGCGCATCAGCACCACGACCGCCGCCCCCGCGAGGAAGGTCCCGAACGGCAGCTTGTAGCGTCCAATCGAAACCGGCGGCTCTTCGGCCTCGAGCCCGCCCACCGGAAGCGGCGGCTCGGACCCGGGCTCAGCCTCGGGGGCGGGTGCCGGGCCGGGATCCACCGGCGCCAGCGCCTCTTCGCCCGGCAAGGCGACGCGGTGGCGAAGGCGAAGCGCCTGAGTCAGGCCATAGACGATGCCCGACAGGCTCGCGAGAAAAATGATGAGCAGAAGACTCCTGAGGCCCATGAAGGCTCCGAGCAGAGCCGCGAGCTTCCAGTCCCCCATCCCCAGCCCTTCGATTCCACGAAGGCGGGCATAGCCCTCGGCGATGACGAAGAAGCTGAGGTACCCGAAGGCGGCCGCGATCATCGACTCCTTCCAGCCAACGAGCGACCCGCGCAGCAGCGACGACGCAAGGCCCACGCCGATCATGGGCAGAGTGATGGCGTCGGGGAGGATCTGGTGGTCCCAGTCGATGAACGCGAGGACCAGGAGCGCGAAGAAGAAGAGCAGGAGCACGGGAGTGAACGGGTTCAACCCGAAGCGGAGGACGATGGCGGAAAAACCCAGGCCGTGGAGCGCCTCGACCACGGGGTAGCGCATGGAGATCGGGGCTCGACAGGACGCGCATCGGCCGCGCAGGAGAAGCCATGAGAGCACGGGAATGTTCTGCCAGGGACGGATGGCGGCGTTGCACCGTGGGCAATGCGAGGCGGGGAACGCGACCGACTGCTCGAGGGGAAGCCGGTAGATCACCACGTTGCCGAAGCTCCCGACGATGAGCCCGAGCAGACCCGCGGAAAGAGCGGCGAAGAGTTCCAGCGACACGCGGGGGTCAGGCATTTCTCGCATGGAGCTTAGCCCGAGCTTGACCGGGGGCTCCTCGATCCTTGAAGCTCCGCCTGCCCTTCCCATGCTTTCAACCGTCACCAAACTGCGCATCGCGCGCCTTCTCTACCTTACGGCGACCACTCTCCGCCGGCCCTTCGGCGGGAAGGATCTCGTGGACGTCTGGCGACGCGGGGTGCGGTGGCGGCTCGACCTGCGTGAAGGCATCGACCTCACGATCTACCTCGCCGGCGCCTTCGAGCCGAACACCCTGCGCTGCCTCGAGCAGAACGTGCGGCCGGGCGCCACCGTCCTCGATATCGGCGCGAACGTCGGCGCCCACACCCTGCACCTCGCCCGCCTTGCGGGACCCGCGGGCCATGTCTTCGCGTTCGAGCCGACCGCGTTCGCGTTCGACAAGCTGCGCGCGAATCTCGGCCTCAACCCGGGCCTCGCGACCCGCGTGAGCGCGCGACAGGTCTTTCTGGTTTCCAGGGATGGAGAAAAATCGGGGTCCTCCGTCGCCTCGAGCTGGCCGGTCGACGGACGCATGCCCGACGATGCGGTGATGGGCAGCCGGTCGATGGACGTCACGGGCTCCGCCTGCCTCACCGTGGATGCGGTGATGGCGGAAGCCGGAAATCCGGAGGTGCAGCTCATCAAGATGGACGTGGATGGTCACGAACTCGACGTGCTGAACGGCGCGCGCGCGCTCCTCACGCGCAGTCGGCCGACGATCGTGATGGAACTGGCGCCCTACGCATTCAATCCACGGGACGACTTCGACCGCATGGTTTCGCTTCTCCTCGACCTCGGCTACACGCTCCGGCCTCTTCACTCGAAAAGGCCCCTCCCCCGCGACCTCGCGCAGCTGCGCCGCCTCGTACCGGCCCGGGGGTCGATGAATGTGGTGGCGGTGCCGCCGCAAGAAGGCGGCGAGGGAGCCTGCGCATGACGCGAACTCCGCGGTTTGGAACACCGAGTCCCTTCATGGGGATCGCCCTCGCATGCCTCGCGGTTTCGGCGACCTACATCCTCTCGATGCTCGTGATGACCGCGGGGCACTTCGTGCCTCAGGTCTCGGATCTGTACCTCGTGGCCCAGTACGCCCGGGGCTTCGCGGAAGGGCACCCGTTCCAGTACAACCCGGGAGAGGCCCCGACCACGGGTGCTACGAGCCTGCTGCACACGGCTCTCCTCGCCGTCGCCCACGCCGTCGGTTTCCGGGGAGAAGGGCTGATCGCGTTCGCGATTCTCTCGGGCGCCGTCTTCATGCTGCTAACGGCGACGCAGACCCGGCGCGCGGCGATCGCACTCGGGGGCAGCGAGCCCGTGGCCCTGCTCGCCGCGCTGCTGGTCGTGCTGAACGGCCCCCTGGCCTGGTCGTTCCACTACGGCAGCGACATCGCCCTCGTGCTCTTCCTCTCCTCCTGGCTCTTCGCGGCCTTCGTGGAGGGAGAGGCCTTCATCCTCCCCGCCTGCCTTCTCGCCGCCGCGCGGCCGGAAGCCTCGATCCTCGTGACCGGCCTCGGGCTCGCGGCCCTCGTGGGAGCGCGCGGGGGTCCGATGCCATGGATCGCGCGTCTGCGCTTCCTGCTCCCTTCCGCCACGGCCGCGGGCGTGCTTGTGGGATTGCGGCTCGTCACCGGTTCGGCCGCGCACACGTCCTTTTCCCAGAAACTTCTGATGGCGAACTGGGGGAACTTCAGCGCGGCCGTCTTCTCGATCGAGTACTGGACGGACCTCTTGCGGGGGCTCCTCCTCGGCTTCTACCCCTCGACGCAACGCATCGGCTTCGCGACGGGCATGGCCCCCTACTACGGACCGCCCTTCCTGCTGATCCTGGTTCTGATCGCGTTCACCCGAAAGGCTCCGAGCCTGCGTCGCGCCGCCTGGTTCCTCGGGGCCGCTCTGGCGACGGCGGTCGCCGCGACCCCGAGCATCCATATCGGGTTCCACTACAACCGCTATCTCCTCTTCGTGCTGCCCCCGCTCCTGGCACTCACGAGCCTCGGTCTCGACGAAACCGCGAGGCGATTCGCGGCAGACGGCCCGGAACGCGCCGCGGTCTTCGGACGGCTGCGCCTTGCCGCCCTCGCCTTCGGCCTGCTCAGCGTCTCTCGCTTCGCCCTCGTGTATCTCGAAGGGGCTTCCGGCGTTTACGAGAAGGACGAGGCCATCCTCAACCACATCAACCGCAACTTCCCGAAGGAGGCCACCTTCCTCAACAACGGGACGGCCATCGAGTACCGGACGGGAAGACGCAGCGTGAATCTCTCGGGGGTCGTAACACCCGAGTTTTCAAGCATCCTGCCCGTGGAGACCGAAGCGGCCGCCTTCGAGGTCTTGAGCCGGTGGCCGAAGGCTTCGTTCCCTCCCTACCTGATCGCCCCCGACAACTGGGCGGCGGAGTCGAACCTGCGCCTCCTGATCGGCGGTCCCCCGATGTTCCGCACCGCGAGTCTGTCGGGGACGGAACTCGCCATCTACCCGACGCGGGGGGACTACCTCGGCCGCCAGCTCGCCATGATCCGCGCCGAGGCGCCGCCCGGCGCCGTGCTGACGGATGCGCTGAACGTGACCGATCCCGCGGACGAGCGAAAGCACGACTACCGGTTCGTCTCCGCGGTGGGCACCCGCCGCCTCTTCGCCGCTCTCAAGCTCGACACCTATCAGGGTGAGGGCCGGGCCGCGGGAATGGAGATCGCCGACGGCGGTCGCGTGATCTTCGGATCCGAGACCTTCGACATCGCGACGCCGGGCGTGGGCGATGTGTGGATCGTCATGCGCACGAACGCGACGCCGTCCGCCCGCATCGAGCACCCGGCCGGAGAACAGCGTTCCGACCTCAGCCTGTCGGCGAACCGGCTGCGCCTTTCGACCCAGGCCGGATCCACCGGGCCGATCGCGACGCCGCTCGAGCCGGGATGGAGCGAAGTCGTCTACCGGCTGCCCGGTGCGCTCGCGGGGCCATCGGTGACGCGCGTCTCGATCGAGGGAAACTACAGCGCCTACGCCTACTGGGTGTTCCGGGCTGCGCGGTGAGCGGGTCGTTCGGACGAACCGTTCTCGGCCTGTTCCTGGTCCTTCAGGGCGGACTTCTGCTCATCGCCTCGGGGCGCGCGCGTACGGTCGACGAGCACAGCCTGCACTTCATGGCCGAATCGCTCAACGAGCGCGGCAGCCTGGCCGTGCCGCAGCTCGTGGCCATCCGTTCGTTCTACGGAAAGCTCTCCGTGCGCGGAGTGCCCTACGCGCCCTACAGTCCGGGTCAGCCGATGGCGGCCGCGTTGTATCTGCGCGTGCTCGGTCCCATCTTCCGGGCCGCAGCACCCAGAGCCAGCGGCGAGTCGGCCCTGCTCGCGCACGAAGCGGCCACCGGTCTGCTGAACACCACGCTCACGGCGCTCGGCGCGGTGCTCTTCCTGTGCGCGGTTCGTGGCCTGGGTGTCTCGATTCGGCGGGCCGTCTGGTCGTCGGCACTCCTCATCTTCTCGACCCCGCTCATCGTCTACTCGAAGTACTCATTCTCGGAACCGTTCCTCGCAGCCCTCGTCGCCGGAATGATCCTCGGCCTGATCCTCCACGACCGCGGTCATCCGGTCGGACCCTGGGTCGCGGGCTTCGCAGTGGCCGGCGCGATCGCGGTGAAATTCGCCGTGGGCGGGCTTCTCGCAGCCGCCGCGGGGCTCGCTCTTGTGAGCCGGCCCGAGGGCCGTCGTCCCGCCGCGCTCATCCGATTCGGGCTCGTGCCCTTGTGTGTTCTGGCCGCACACCTGGCCTGGAACGCGACGCGCTTCGGGAGTCTGTGGGACCTCGGCTACCCCGAGGCGGCCGAACTCGGCCGGCGACTCAATGACTTCGACACCCCCCTTGTCACCGGCCTGTTCGGCCTGCTCCTCAGTCCGGGCAAAGGCCTCGTCCTCTTTGCGCCGGCGGTGTGCACCGCCCTTTTCGGATGGCGGGCCGTGCATCGGCGCACCCCCACGACCTCGATCGCCGTGCTCGCGTTCTTCTCGGGATCCCTCCTTCTCTACGCCAGGTACTCGGCGTGGGAGGGCGGGTACTGTTTCGGACCGCGCTACCTCCTGCCCGCGCTCCCGGGGCTCTTCCTCGGCCTGCCGTTCATGCTCGCCTCGCGGAGGCGAAGGGTGGCGCTCCTCCTGTGCGCGTTCGGAGCGCTCATGCAGGTGCCGGGCGTCGCGACCAGTTTCGCGGAAGACCAGATGGCGGGGGGCCGCTACTACGACGCGGCCTACCGCTATGACCTCGACTACACCCCGCTGGGGCAGTGGGCGCTCGCCCTTCGCTATGCCCCCGGCCTCGCGAACGGAAGCGCGTGGAGCGAGCCCCTCGGACTCGGGCTCGACTTCTGGTTCGTGTTCCTCGTCCGCGCGGGCTTCTCGCGAGCCCTGATGGCCGTGTGGTTCCTGTGCGTCGCGGCCCTTCTGGCCATGGGGGTGTGGCTGCTGCGGAAAAGACCCGAGGATCCGAGTCGTCCGGATAGTGGGCAGGTAACATCCGGTCGATGAACACAGCGCGCTGGTCGCGGCTCGCGGCCTGGGTCGTCGTCATCCTCATCCCGATCCGAGTGCTGAGCCTTGGGTTTCTGCCCGTCGATGATGCCCTGCGCCACGCGGGCAAGGCCCTCACGGATCGGACGTGGCAGGAGATTCTGGTGATGCGCCCGGAGGCCACCGAGGACTCGCACCCGGGCTGGCACTGGATCCTCAAGCAGGTGCATGAAGTCGCGGGCGCCAACGCGATCGATCTGGTCTTCTTCTCGGTGGCCGGCCTGTTCGTTCTGATGGCGGGGACCGGACTCTCGCGATCGAACCCGACCGCCTGGATGCTCGCGATGCTGATCGCCTACGTGACCGCGCCGGGGGAAATGGGCCGATGGATCATGGGGCGTCCCTATCTCGTCAGTTCCGCCGTGGGCCTGCTTCTGGCGGACCGCTGGTCGCGACAGGGGCCGCACGGGCCGAAGGAGTGGCCGTTCCTCGCCGTGCTCTTCTCGGTGGTCGCGTGGATCCATCCAAGCTACTACCTGTTCGCAGTCCCCGTGGCCGCCCTCATCGTCTGTTCCGAGTTCGTCGGAGCCCTGGTGCTGGGGTCCGCGGTGGCGACTGGCGCCGTGGTCGCGGGTGGCCTCACGGGACACCCCGTTCGTTTTCTCTACCAGAGCTTCATGCATCCAGTGTGGTCCCTCTCATGGCCGAACTCGACGCTTGCGTCCGAGTTCCAGCCCGCAAACGGCGCGCCGATGTTCCTGGTCGCCGTGCTCGCGATCGCCACCTTCACGCGAAGCGGGGGCGGACGTGTCGTGGGATCGCGGCCGCTGCTCGCGTTCGCGGGAATTGCCTGGGCCCTCGGTTTCGTCTCCAGCCGATTCTGGACGGACTGGGGCCTCCCCGTGGGCCTCGTTCTGCTCGCCCGCCTGCTCGAGGAGTGGATCGAGAGTTCCGCAGCCGGGGCCACGATCCAGCGGGGGAGCGTCGTCGTGGCTGCGGTTCTTTTCCTGGCCGCAACCCCCGACACCGGCGGGCGCTGGAGCGGACGGGCCACGAGTCCTTATCTGGTCCTCACCGGGAAGGCGAGCGCAGGCCTCCTGCCCGATGACGGAGGCATTCTCTACTCAGACGACATGCGCGTCTTCTACGAGGTCTTCTTCCGGAAACCGAACGCTCGGTTTCGCTTCATCCTCGGATACGAACCGGGCCTCATGCCCCTCGAAGACCAGAACCTGCTGCGCATCGAGGTGCAGACCGGCCTCATCAAGCCGTTCGAGGTCTGGGTTGCAAAGATGACGCCCAAGGACCGCATGGTCCTGCGCAACCCGCTGACCGCGCCGGAGCTTGCCGGGCTCTCGTGGACCCGCGTCGGTCGGGAATTGTGGGTGGGTCAGAAGGAGCTTGAAAAGCCAGGGGCGACGACACCCGCGCGGTGAGGCCTCAAGCCGCGCGCCAGAAGACCGACCGGCGCGCGATCCGCGCCTCGCCCGTCGCCCGGTCGTAGTCGAAGGCGTAGCCCCCCGGATCCTTGAGCTCACCCTTGTAGCCGAGGGCGCGAAACTCGTCGAGGGATTCGGGCGGGCGACCTCGAGCGGCTTGAATCTGCCGAGCGAATTCGGTGGCCCGGTCGGCAGCATCAAGGGCATCCAGATACTTGAGTTGCCGCACGGCGCCCTGACGCATGAACTCCTCGGTCGAGTGGTTGTAAAGATCCGTCCAGAGCGCGCGCGAGGTCGCGCGTTCTCCGCCCTTCTGAAGGAAGCTCGCTCCCAGGGCCGCAAACCACGATGGCGCCTCGGGAATGGAGCGGGCGCGGAGAATCGTCTCGGCCGCCTTCTTCCGGTCCTTCAGAAACTCCGCCTGGAAGTAGGACAGATCCTGGGCCAGCCGCCAGTTCAGGGGATTCGCGGCGAGCCCGCGGATCAGCAGCTTCTCGCCCTCTACAGGGCGGCCCGCGCCGGACGGCGGCTGTTCCGAGAGGAACAAGGCGCCCAGCCGGTAGGCCACCTCCATGCGGGGATCGAGGGTCACGGTGATGTCGACGAGCGGAGCCACGAGGTCGAAGCGCTGTTCGCTCGTGAAGACCTTCTGCCCTCCGTAGTACTGAACGGTGCGAAGCCAGTAGATGTCGGCAACGATGCCCTCGAAGCCGGGCGAGAGCTTCTTCATCGTGCGGCCCGACCAGGCCATGAGGACCGACTCCTGGTCGCGGAACTCGCCGAGTTGCGCATCGAGCCTTTCCTGGAGCGGAGAGAGGGACGCGCACAGCACGAGCAGCGCGAGGAGCCTTGCCATCAGACGAGCTCTTTGCGTTCGAAGGCCATGGAGGCGAGCACGAGCAGGAGCGCCGAATAGATGGCGCAGTACAAGGTCGCGAGGATCAACGTGTCCGCGGAAATGGGATCGCCGTAGACGGCGCGCAGCCTGAAGTCGAAGTTCTGGAAGTTGGGCAGGGCGATGTAGAGGAGGCGGGGCAACTCTTTGGGCAGATCCGGCATCACCTGAGCCATGTTCCGGATAACGTCGCTGAAGCGGCCCCCGAGCACCAGGATGATCGAAAAAGCGGACGCGAGCACGCTGTTCGTGATCACCGAGAAGAAGAGGGCGATCGCGACGGTGAGCACGAGGCCGAGAAGGATGCCCCAGGGCGCCGCGAGCAGGGCGGGTTGCGGCGAATCCCCCATCGCGACGAGGACGAGCCAGGCAATAGCGACCATGAGGAACTGGTTCATGGCGAGGGCCGCCACGAGCCCGAGGAACTTGCCGACCACGAACTCGGCCCGGCTCACCGGACGGGCGAGGATGGGATAGGCGGAACGACGCTCGATCTCCCGCGTGACGAGATCGACGCCCATGACGATGGCGGCGAAGGAACCGAAAAGGTCCATGGCCGCAAGCGCCATGTCCTTGAGGATCTTGATCTCCTGGCCCACGGAGATCTGACGGAGGACGACCGCGCCGGCAACGAGGGCGATGGCATAGGGCACGAGAACCAGCACGGACCGCTGACGGAGGGCCTGAAGCCACGCGTTGCCGGCGATGGCCCGGATCCGGAGCGCCCGCCCCTTCAAGCCTCCCACGAGACTTCTCCCTTCATCTTGTTGAGGAAGACCTCCTCGAGACTCCTCCGAACCGGCAGCACGCTCAGCACCCTCCCCCCGCTCTTCGACACGCGTTCGACGAGCGCGGGCAATGCGACCTCGTCGACGTAGGCATGGACCTGGCGGCCCGCGGTGAGTCGTATGGAGACGCCCGGCACTCCCTGGAGCGCATCGACGGAGACGGCGTCGCAGGTGACATCGAGACGGTCCACCTCGATCTGGAGCACCTCGGACAGGGGCCCGTCGCTCACCACCTCGCCGTCGCGCAGGATGGCAACCCGATCGCAGAGCGCCTCGGCGTCGCCGAGGATGTGCGTCGAGAAGAAGACGGTCTTCCCCTCATCCCTCAGTTCCGAGATGAGGTGCCGGACCATCGACCGACCCAGAGGGTCGAGGCCCGACATCGGCTCATCGAAGACGAGAAGCTCGGGGTCGGCGACGAGGGCCTGGGCGATGGCGGCGCGCTGCACCATGCCCTTGGAGAAGGTGCGCATGACGCGATTGGAGGCGGCGCCGAGACCCACGCGATCGAGAACGGCCGAGACCCGCTCAGGAATCCGCGAGCTCTCGAGGCCCGAGAGGCGGGCGACATAGGTGAGGTACTCACGGGGCGTGAGACCTTCCTGGAGATAGGGGTGCTCCGGGAGATAGCCGACACGCGAACGCCATTGCGGGTCTTCATGCGCTCGGCCGAGGACCCGTATGGAGCCCTTGTCCATGCGTACCAGGCCGAAGAGAAGCTTCAAGGTGGTGGTCTTCCCCGCGCCGTTCGGGCCGAGGTATCCATACACCTTGCCCGTGGGAACCGCGAGCGTCACCTGGCGCAAGGCGACATGGGACTTGTGCCACGGCCCGAGCTTGAAGGTCTTGGCGAGTCCGGTGATCTCGAGAGCGAGGGGGGCCGAAGTCATCTTCCCCCTAGGAAATAGCCGACACCGGGCTCAAAAGTCAACGTCTGACCGACACCGGGCAGGAGAGGCGCGGCCCCGAGCCCGCCGCCGCCCCAAAAGAAGAGGCCGAAACCCGAAGGTCCCGGCCTCTTTGCACACGAGGCCCCTTTCAGGGCCTTGACTTACTTGATGACGTTGCAGCTCGAGGGCATCGCCGACGCGGTGCTCCCGATGGGCGCGGTCAGGTCGAAGCACACGCGGCCGGACGCGTCGCCGCCGAAGTAGCGGACGCCGGTCTGGTTCGGGGTGACGGGATCCGCGTTGTACTGGAACGCGCCGAAACCGGTC
>Ga0075163_10006612_pt1 | contig 15368 bp, 11 predicted proteins | sample JI1023141ADNA_FD_71478 | JGI IMG/M metagenome (GOLD analysis project Ga0075163, IMG submission 71478) | Wastewater effluent complex algal communities from Wisconsin, to seasonally profile nutrient transformation and Carbon sequestration -... | ecosystem: Engineered > WWTP > Effluent > Algae... | reverse complement strand
CGCGCCTGGTCGTCCTGTGCGACATCTCCGACTCGGTGCGCAACGTCTCGCGCTTCATGCTCCAGTTCGTCTACACGCTGCAAGAGATGTTCTCCAAGGTGCGCTCGTTCGTCTTCGTCTCAGACCTGGGCGAGGCAACGGATCTGTTTTCCCGCCACGAGCTCGACGCCGCCGTCGAGCGGGCCCTCAGCGGCGAGATCATCCACGTCTACGCCAACAGCAACTACGGCCGCGCATTCCGCCAGTTCGTCGAGAACCACCTGGAGTCTGTGACCAGCCGCACCACCGTCATCATCATCGGCGACGGCCGCTCGAACTACTTCAACCCCGAGGCGTGGGCCGTCGCCCGCATGCGCGCGCGCGCCAAGCACGTGCTGTGGCTGAACCCCGAGCAGCCGGCGTCGTGGATGTTCGGCGACAGCGCGATGCGCGACTACCAGCCTCACGTCACTCGCGTCGAGGTGGTGCACAATCTCGACTCGCTGCGCCGGATTATCGACCAACTGGTGCTCTAGCGCTATCCTGCCCTCCGTGAGCACTGCCTCTTCGCCTTCAGATTCGACGCTATCCCTTGCGCATGAGCTGGACGTTGTCTGCCGCATCGCCCGCACCGCCGGCCAGCTTGCCAGCCGCTACTTCACCGCCTGGCATGGACAGGGCCAGAGCGACGGCCAGGGCGCGCTCACCGTCGACCTGAAGGACGGCGACGAGCCCGTGACGGCCGCCGACCGCGCCGTCAGCGACCTCTGCGTCGAGAACCTGCACCGCGAGTTCCCCGGCGACGCCGTCCTCAGCGAGGAGGTTCCCGACGACGGCGCCCGCCTGAAGGCCACGCGCACCTGGCTCGTCGACCCCATCGACGGCACCAAGGACTTCATCGCGGGCAGGCCGGGCTTCGCGGTCATGATCGGCCTGCTGGTCGGCGGCGAGCCTGTGCTTGGCGTCGTATATCAGCCCACAGGCGACCACATGTGGTACGCAACCCGGGACCAGGGGGCATTTGTCATCGACGGCGGCGGACCCGCGCGACGGATCCAGGTGTCGGCGGTCGACCGCCTGACCGAGGCCAGGATGGTCTCGTCGGCGTCGGTGCGCGAGACGGTCGTCGCCCAGGTTCGCGAGCGCGCCGGCATCAGCAGCGAGATCCAGATCGGCTCGGTGGGCATCAAGCTCAGCCTGCTGGCGGCCGGCGAGCGCGATCTCTACATCAACCCGGCCGGACGCACCAAGCTGTGGGATACCTGCGCACCCTCCATCATCCTCCACGAGGCCGGCGGGCGCCTGACGGATCTGCTGGGCCGACCGCTGAACTATCGCGGCGAGCTCGGCCACAACGACGGCCTGGTCGCAACCAACGGCGCCTTGCACGCGCAGGCCCTGGAGCAGCTGGCGCCCTTTGTAGCGCGCCTGGGACGCTGACCAGGGCTAACGGCGGCGGGCCAGCAGGGCGTCCAGCTTGCGGGCAGCCTCAATCGCTGAAACGGCCTGCGGCGGCTGCGGCGGCGTGGCCAGTGCGAGCAGCTCGGCCTCCTCGGGCCCGGCCTGGCCTGGCAGAGCCGCCAGATCCTGCGCACGAGGCTGAGGCGGGGGCGCAATGGCCGGCGCAGCGGGCGCGGCAGGTGCAGCAGGTGCCGCCGCTCGCGGCAGCGTATCGACCGCACCAAGCGGCCCCAACGAGGCCGAAGTCCGCGGGCTCGTCAGCGGATCGGGCGTGGTCTCAAAGAATGCCGCGGGATGGGCAGCCTTGTAGGCCACAATCCGCTCGATGACGGCTCGGCTCGGCGCGTCCAGGCGCAGGAAGCGCACCGCCATCCCGTGGAGCTGGTCCGTGTGCGACGGATCCAGTGGGGCCTGCCAGACCACCACGCCCTCGCCGTGCAGCACCAGCTGGCCGCTTGCAAGGACCACCTCGAACCGCACTGCGGTGCCCACTGACGGTGGCTCCTGCGCCGGCAGGAACACGCCCCGGGTCGAGACGTTGCGCCCGTAGTGAGCAACGAAGGTGTCGAGATCCGCATAATCAAGCGTGCAGCGCAGCGCTAGCACATTATCGGGAGCGGCTTGGCTCATCTTGGTTCATCTCGGCTCTGTGCATCATATCACTACGTGGTCCTGATCGCGGTCACCGGATCGAGCCGACTGGCATTCTTTGCGGGCACATAGCCGAACACGACCCCGACCAACACAGCCGAGCCCAGCGCCATGAGCACCGCCGGCTCCGAGACCAGGATCAGCCAGCGCGGCTTGAAGTGCTGGATGATGAAGCCGCCCAGGAGCGTGCCCCCGACGCCCATGCCTGCCCCGAGCGCGCCCCCGAAGCCCGACAGCAGCGCTGCCTCGACGATGAACTGCCGAGAGATGTCGGCCGGACTCGCGCCCAGCGCCTTGCGGATGCCGATCTCGCGCACCCGCTCCGACACTGACACCAGCATGATGTTCATGATGCCGACGCCGCCCACCAGCAGCGACACGCCCGCCAGCAGACCGACGATGATCTTCATGATCAAGAACACCCGGTAAAAGCCCGCCAGCCGCTTCTCGAAGTCAAAGATCGAAAAGTCGTCGACCCCATGGTGCCGCTCCAGCAGCACCGCGTTGACGATGCGCTTCACGATCTCGTTGTGCGTGGGGTTGTCGGTCAGCAAGAACAGCCGCCGACCCGCCTCGACCGAGGCGGCATCGTGGTCGGCCAGCGTCTCGATCGGCATCACCAACACCGAGTCCCACTCCCAGCCAAACCCCACGCCCCACCGATCGAGCTTGGCCAGCCGCCCGACGATTTTGCAGTGCAGCCCGGACACGGTCACAACCCGCCCGACCACCGCCTCGCCCCGTCCCCACAGCTTGTCGGCGAGCGTATCCCCAATCAGGCAGACGCGGTTGTGCTGCGCCGAGTCTTCAGAGTCGAGCAGCCGCCCCTCCGCAAGCCGGTAGCGAAAGAACGACAGAAACGGCGGGTCGGCGCCGACCACATCGCCGTTCATGCGCTTGCCGCTGTCGCTGTACAGCCCCTTGTTGCGCAGCGACACAAACGCCGTCACCGTGACCACGTGCGGGATCGACTGAAGCACCGGCACATCCAGGCGGGTGATCCCGTGCTGGTAGCTCGACTGCTTGCTCTCCATCATCTCGGGCGCCTTGCGCCACAGCGAGATCAGCCGCGCCCCGCCCAGCTCCTCGAAGCTCGACGAGAGCGTGCTCAGGCCCGACTCGGCTAGCGAGGTCATCAGCACGATCGAAAACGCGCCGATGAGGATCGACATGACGGTCAGCAGCGAGCGGAACGCATGTCCGCGCAGCACCCCCAGAGCGATCCGCAAGTATTCAAGCCACATCTGGATTTCCCGCTATTTGAACTCGTTGGCTTCGGCCGACGGAGGCTTGATCTGCACCTCGTCGCCTTCGCTGAGACCGCCCAGGATCTCCTGCTCGCGATCGTTGCGGGCCCCGGCCTGAATGTCGACCCTTTTCGTCGGTGGCCCCTTTCCGCCTGCGGGCTCGTGGACGATGCGATTGACGAAGGTCTGCCCCTTCTCTTTGACCACCGCCTCGATCGGCAGCTTGAGCACGCCCTTTCTGGTCTCGACGTGGATCTTGATGTCGGCGGTCATGCCCGGCTTGATGTCCTTGATGTTGTCCCCTTCGAGCGTAGCCTCGACGGGAAACACCTCGACATCCTTGCCCTTGGGCAGGATCGACGCGGGCGCAATCTTGGTCACCTTGGCGCGATAGGTCTTGCCCGGCAGCGCGTCGAGCGTCAGCGTCACCGCCTGACCCAGCTGCACCTTGGCGACATCGATCTGATTGAGCTCGGCCTTGGCGATGAGCACCGACAGATCGGCCACGGTCAGCAGCGAGCGGTCATCCATCGTCGCCATGGTGCCCGGCACAACCGTCTCACCCACCCGAATCGTTCGTTGGATCACGGTGCCGTCCAGCGGCGACACGATGCGCGAGTATCGCAGCTGGTCCTCGGCAACGTTCATCGCCTCTTTGGCCTGCTCCAGCATGATCTTCTTGGTCTTGAAGTCGTTGTCGGCGGTATCCACGTCGGTCTGCGAGACGGCCCGGTCGGCCAGCGCCCGCACGCGCCTGTCCAGCATCAGCTTGGCAAGCTCGATCCCGGCCTGGGCCTTTTCCACATCCTGGCGAGCCCGCACGACGCTGCGCTGAAACTCCTGCGGCTCCAGCCACATCAGCAGCTGCCCCTGCTTTACCTGCATGCCCTCTTCGACCAGGACCTTTTCGACCTGACCAGCCACCTTCGACTTCACCGCCACCTTTTCGCGCGGCTCGATCTTGCCCAGCTCCACGACCGCGATCTCCAGATCGCCGCGGCTCACCTTGGCGATGAGCGTCGGATCGATCGTCGCCCCTTTGGCCGTCCGTCCCCGCACATACACCACCCCACCCACGACAAGTCCCACAACCATCAGTCCGAGGAGCCACTTCCACCACTTGCTCTGTCTCATCTAAAGTCTCCGCTGCTCGTCGGGTTATGGCGGCAAGCGCCCCATGGCCAGAAACAGCTCGCCCCAGGTCTGGGCGATGGTCGCCGCTGAGTTGGCCAGGTTGATCTCGGCATTGAGCAGCTCTACTTGGGCGTCGATAAAATCCAGAATGGCGACGTCACCGTTCTTGTAACGGCGCTCGGTGATGACCAGGTTGTCGCTCGCGATCTCGCGCGTGCGCAGCAGCGGCTCGCGCATGCCGTAGAAGTGGCGGAGTCGCGCGTGCAGCGTGCGTACGTCCGACTCAACCTGCCGCCCGATGCGCCGCTCGTCTTCGGCCAGTCGACGCTGTTCGAGGCGCGCATCCTTGACCCCGGTCCACGTGTTCATGGTGTCAAACAGGTTCAGGCTGAGCGTGCCGCCAAAGAAGATCGAGCCCGTGATGTTAGTAAACGGGTTGGCCGTGCCGTTGGCCGAGCGCGCGCCGATGAGCGGGTTGAAGGGGTTGTTGCTGAACTGAAGCAGGCTGCTCGCGCTGAGCTGCGGATAGTAGTTCGACAGCTGAAACCGGACGAACTGCGCCGCCGCCAGCGTCGAAAAGTGCGCCGAACGATAGTCCGGCCGCTCCCGCATCGCCGACTCGAGCAAGGTCTCGACCTCATCGCCTGCGCTCGGCGGTGGCGGCACCTGATCGGCCGGCTCGGTCAGCACCAGCTCTGCGCCGCCCAGTCCCAGCGCCACCGCCAGCTGCGCCTTGGCTTCAGCGGCGCTGCCCACCAGATCCGCCATGCGGCTCAGCTCCGACTGTCTGCGCGTCTCCATGCGGTTGACGTCGGCCTGTGCCGCCAGCCCGGCCCGCACGCGGGCATTCACCACCCCCACCGACTCGTTGTAGCGCGCAATCGCCTGCTCGGAGACCAGGCGCTGAAGCTCGATGCGGCGCACTGTCCAGTAGCTGCGCAGCGCCGCCAGCGCAGTCTGCCTTTGAATGTCGCGTACCGTCGCTGACGCCGACTCCCGCAGGTGCTTGGCGCGCTCAACGTTCGAGGTCACGCGAAAGCCGCTGAACAGCGGCACCTGCAAGTTCGCGGACAGGTTGAACTGCCCCAGCCAGCCCTGCGAGATCGTGTCGGGCTGCACGTACTGGCCCATGATCGACTCGCACTGCGCCTGCGTCGGATTGTCGAGGCCGCCGCTCTGCACCGAGAACAGCTGCGCCGGAGCGACCAGCGTGCCACCCGTCGGCACCAGCAGCGCGCAGGTCGGAGCAGGAGCCGCTCCGCCGAGGTTGCTGGCTCGCCACTGCTCGGTCAAAAACGAGTCGACGCGCAGCGAAAAGCGATCGAGCTGCGCGCGCAGCACCCCCAGATCGCCGCGCTCGCGAGTGGCAATGGCAGACTGAACAGCAGGCTCGGTCTGCAGGGCCAGCTCGACGGCATCATGCAGCGAGAGCTGCCGCGGCTGACTCGGCCCCGGTACTGCGCTGCTCGGCGCCGACTCGGCAGCACGCGCGACTCTGAGGCCCCCAGTTGCAATTGCCCCGGTCAAAAGCAGCGCCAGGGCCATCCTATTCGGCAGCATTGATACGCTCCAAATTGACGTCATCAGCGACGATACGCCCATCGCGAAAGCGGATGATGCGCTGCGCGAACGCGGCCACCTGCGACTCGTGCGTGACCAGCACGACCGTCATGCCGCTCTCGTGCAGCGAACAGAAAAGCGCCATGATCTGCTCGGTCATCTCGCTGTCGAGCGCCCCGGTCGGCTCGTCGGCAAGCAGCAGCACGGGATTGGTGACGATGGCGCGCGCAATCGCCACCCGCTGCTGCTGGCCGCCCGACAGCTGGTTGGGGTGGTGATCCATGCGATCGCCCAGCCCCACCCGCTTCAGCGCCTCCTCGGCCCGCCGACGGCGCTCGGCCTTGCCGACCCGCGCATAGACCAGCGGAACTTCGACATTGGCCACCGCAGTGTGACGGGACAGAAGGTTGAAGGACTGAAAAACAAAGCCGATCTTCTGGTTGCGCAGCCTGGCAAGCTCGACCTCGTCGCGATCTTGAACCGGCACACCGTCGAGAAGGTAGCTTCCGCTGCTCGGACGATCGAGCGTCCCGAGAATGTTCATGAGCGTCGACTTGCCCGAGCCGCTCTGCCCCATGATCGCAACCATCTCGCGCCGCTGAATCGTCAGCGAGACGCCGCGCAGAGCGTGAACCTCAATGTCGCCCGTTCGATAGGTCTTGCTGAGATCGTCGATGGCGATTGCCGGAACCGAGTCAGCACCCACTGCCCCCTTGGGTGTCGGTACCGGTTGAATGACGTCCATTTTGTCCTCTGGTAAACCCAAGTCGCTGCTAACTCGTGATAGTTGAAAACATTCCCGGCGCAACGTTTATTCCACCGCCGCAGGGTCGCGACAGGGATGGGAACTCTACTGCTCAATCATGCACTGCGCCAACGCCACAGCACCGCGGCTGCACTGCCGCTGGGATCTGCCGCCAGCACAACCCGGAGCGCCTCGCCATCTCCATCCCGGTACCCATTCAGCTCGACAAGTGCGGCGAGGGGCGCTGCCGCTCCGCAGGGTGGCGCGTCCACGGCCTGCACCTGGCCCAGCTCGGCTGGCACATATTTCCGCGTCTGGGCATCGCACAAGAGCTGCCAGCGCGCTCCGGCGGCGGGCGGGCGCCGATCCCGAAGCTCGGCCAGGACGGCGCTCACAGCCCCCGCAGGATCGTCGGGGAAGCAGCTCGCAGAGGTCGCCAGCACAGCCCTGCCTGGGGTCAACTGCGGGTCGCACGATTCCAGCAGCAGCGCCACCGCACCGTCGCACAGATCGGCATCTTCGGGCCGCTCGGGCACCGCGGGCGCAGCCACCTCGCAGCCAATGACCAGGCAGGCGCTCGCCCGACCGGTGCGAAGCAGCGTCTGGGCCTCGCAGATCGCCTCCAGCCCGGCGGTGCGACTGCCCACCACGACCAGCCCCGGCCCCAGCAGGCCGTACTGAATCGAGACCTCCCCGACGGGAGATGAAGGCAAGGTGTAGGCAAAAAGACGTGGGCTTGGCTGCCCCGTCAGCACGCCTCGGAAATAATCTTCGTCGGTCTTGTGGCAGCCGTAGGCGCTGCAGACCACCACGGCGGTGCTGGCGGGATCCAACCCATACCCGGACGGCGCCGCAGCAACCGCCTGATCGGCCGCAACCAGCGCGAGTCCGCACAGACGATCCATCCGCAGCAGCTGAGCGCTTCGCGCAGACGGTGCAGCAGGCGGCAGAAAGCCCAGCAGGGGCTCGTCCGCCTTGGGAAAAAGCGACGCAGCGGCGACGATGCGACAGTCGTGCATGGGAATGGGCATGGGCAGGCTCAAGCAGCCCAACGGCTGGTCAGTACCACGGCCGAGTTGATGCCGCCAAACCCCGACGACGTCGACAGAATCGTCGCCACCTGGGCCTGGCGCGGCGCCCCTGCGACGATGTCGAGCCCGATCTGGGGGTCGGCATTCTGGTGCCCGGCCGTCGGTGGAATGCACTGCGACTCCAGCACGCGAACCGCCATCACGGCCTCGATCGCACCGGCGGCCCCCAGCGTATGGCCGATCGAGCCTTTGATCGAATTGACGGGCACCGACGCGCTGCGCGTCGCCAGCACCGACTCCAGGGCGCGCGCTTCCATCAGGTCGTTAAACAGCGTCGCGGTGCCGTGAGCCGACACGAAGTCAACCTCCGCAGCTGTCAGCCCAGCGTCGGAGAGGGCCGCAAGCATGGCGCGCGCCGCCCCCCTGCCCTCGCGATCCGGCCCGGTCATGTGGCGGGCATCGCAGGACAGGCCATAGCCGTCGAGACTTGCGCGAATCCGGGCGCCGCGTCGGAGCGCGTGCGACTCCGACTCGACGAGCAGAAAGCCGGCTCCTTCGCCCAGGTTGAGGCCGGTGCGCGCGGCGTCAAAAGGCCGACACGGGCTCGACGAGTGGGCTCGCAGCGACAAAAAGCCCGAGAGCACGAACTCGTGCAACGCGTCGACGCCTCCGCACAGCACCGCGTCGCACAGCCCGCCGCGGATCCAGTCGAGGGCGACCCCAAAGGCGGCATTTCCCGACGCACAGGCCGTCGAGACCACCCGCACGCGCCCTGCCCCATGGCGCCGAGCCAGCCAGCGAGCCGGCGCTGCGCAGCCAAATTCCCCAGCCATTTCGGCCGCCTGGCTGCCCGCAGCGGTCGCTTCGGGCCGCAGCACCAGCTGCCGCATCGCCCCGATCCACGGCGCTTTTTCCCCCAGGGTCGTCCCGACGCAGACACCAAACCTCGCCGAGGGCGAAGCCCCCCGAGCCGAAGGCCACTGGGCATCGGCCAGCGCCTCGTCGGCGGCGCGCTCGGCCAGCTGGACGGCCCGTCGCCCCCCATCCAGCAGCACCTGACCGTCACCAGCGTCCGCATCGACCGCGGCGAGCAGCGGCGCCAGCGCAATCGGCAGCTCGCCCAGCCCCAGCGGCACCAGCGCAGACCGCCGGCAGGGCGTCTGCACAGCCGCGCAAAGTCCATCCCAGAGCGCAGAGACTCCCAGCCCCAGGCCCGAGATCACGCCCAGGCCCGTGACGACGGCGCGCGGGGTCATGTGCCTGATTGCCCCGTCGCAGCGTCAAGCCGACCCGGCTCAGCGGCGGCTTCAGCGTTGGGCTCGGCAGCTGGAGCCACACCAGGCTCGGGCGCGGCGAAGAAGTTGTAGAAGTGGTACCACTGCGTTGGATACAGTCTAACGAAGCGCTCGTACACAGCGACGAGCTTGGTCATGGCCTTGGCGATGTCGGCACTGCGATCGCCTGTGCGCTCGACCTCGATCGGCGGCTCCAGGTGATGGATGACGCGACGGCGACCGCCTTTGCCCGGCTCGACCATGAAAAAGCTCGGGACCATGGGGGCCCCGGTCGCTCGCGCCAGCACGGCCGGGCCGCTGGGAAACCAGGCGGTGCGCCCGCAGAACGGCAGCTCCAGCGTCGGCTGTCCGCCCAGACGGCGATCCATCTGAAGTCCCACGACCGCGCCCTCGCGCAGCACCTGCGCCAGCTTCAGCACCGAAAAGGGCGACTCGTTCGTGTAGATGATGCGAAAGCGCTCGCGAAAGCGCTGCTCGAACGCCTGCACCAGCGGGTTCGGCTCCTGCGCCATGGCCTGGTAGAACATCGGAAGCCCGCGCCACTCTGCCAGAAACGGCGCCAGCTGCCACATGCCCAGGTGGCCCGTCACCGCCAGCACGCCACAGCGCTTGTCGACGGCAGCCAGGACGTTGTCGCGGCCAAGCGACACCACCTCGACATCGATCGGCAGCCCGAGATGCCCCGAATAGGTATCGCTGAGCATCTGCGAATAGTTGAGAAACAGCCGATAGCAGCGCCAGCGACGCGCCCAGGCCGACGCTGGCCCCAGCACCTGATCCAGGTTGGCGGTGACGGCCCTGCGCGCCTGCGGCAGCGCCGCGTAGAAGATGGCGGCCCAAAAAGGCATCGTCACCCGCTTGAGCCACGGCGGGATGTGCTTGATTCCGCCGAGCATCAGCCGACGGTAGAAGGGCCCCTCAAAACGGTGGCGATGAGAGAGGCCGTGTTGCTCGGGTTGCCGGTCCATGAGGCGACGGCAGTGTAGCTAAGCGAGAGGAAAAGGGAAGGTGATGCAGTCGGAGAGCAGCGGTGCAGCGACGTTATGCAGGCGAAGTCGGTCCGCCTTCGGCCCCTGAATGAGCCGGCGCTGGAGCTGCGGCAACCCCTGCGGCTGGAGCCGGTGGAGGGGGTGGAACCGCCGTTGGTGCTGGCGCTGGTGCAGGCGGGGGCACGTCGTGGGGGCCTTCGACGTGGGTGTGCGTGCCCTTGGAATCGACATCGGCCGACTGGCCAACCTCCTTGCCCATGACCGAGGCGTGGGCCTCTTCGTGAAAGCTGCCGTGAACGCCCTGCTTGTCGACGGTGGCATGGCCGCCAGCCAGGCCATCGATGTTGACGCCGGCGATCTTCTGCTTGGCGGCGATGGTGGCGTCGGCGGCGCCGCTGAGGCCGGTCTTCTCATCGGCGTGAGCCTTGAGACCCGCGTCGGCGCTGACGGTGCCGTTGCCAACCTTCTGCTCGCCGTGCACGTTGGTGTGCGCGTCGGCGCTGGCGCCGTTCTTGGAGTCCACGTGCCCGGCCACACCCGTGTCCGTCGTCACCTTGCCGTCGCCGACCTTGGTCTCGGTCGAGACTCCGGTGTGGCCGTCGACGCTGGCGCCGCCCTTGTTGTCGGCGTGGGCAGCGACGCCGGTGTCGGTCCTGACGTCGGTGTTGCCCACCTTGGTCTCGGTCGTCGCTCCGGTGTGGCCGTCGATGCTCGTGTTGCCCTTGCTGTCGGCGTGGCCAGCGACGCCGGTATCGGTCTTGACCGTGGTGTTGCCAACCTTGGTCTCAGTCGTCGCGCCGGTGTGGCCGTCGATGCTCGCGCCGTTCTTGTTGTCGGCGTGGGCGCTGACCCCGGTGTCGGTCTTGAGGTCGGTGTTGCCAATCTTCGTCTCGGTCGTCGCGCCGGTGTGGCCGTCGACGCTGGAGTTGCCCTTGCTGTCGGCGTGTGCGGCCACGCCGGTGTCGGTCTTGACGTCGGTGTTGCCCACCTTGGTTTCGGTCGTCGCGCCGATGTGGCCGTCGACGCTCGCGCCGTTCTTGTTGTCGACGTGCGCATTGACCCCGGTGTCGGTCTTGACGTTGGTGTTGCCCACCTTGGTCTCGGTCGTCGCGCCGGTGTGGCCGTCGACGCTGGAGTTGCCCTTGCTGTCGGCATGCGCGGCGACGCCCGAGTCGCTCTTGACCGTGGTGTTGCCGACCTTGGTCTCGCTCTTGACGCCGGCGTTGCCGTCGATGCTGGCGCCGTTCTTGTTGTCGGCATGCCCCTTGACGCCCGCGTCCGAGGTCACGGTGGTGTTGCCGACCTTCTGCTCGGAGTGGACCTTGGCGCCGCCATCGACGCTGCCCGAGGCACCCTTCTCGTCGACGTGGCCCTTGGCCGAGAGGTTGGCGTCGGCCGTGGTGTTGCCGATCTTGGCCTTGGTCGAGGCGTCGACGCTGCCGTCGGCGCTGGCGTGGACGCCATCCTTGCCCACCGAGGCCTTGGCATCGCCGCTCGCCTTGACGCTGGAGTTGCCGTTCTTGGCCTCGATGTTGCCCTTGGCCTCGCCCTTGACGCCATCCTTGCCAGCGTCGGCGCCGGCGTGGAATCCGCCCCCGACCGTGGTGTTGCCGATCTTCTTGTCCAGCTTGCCGTCAACGCTGGCGTGAACGCCGGACTTGTCGACGGTGATCTTCTCAGTGATCGGCGAGTTCTTACCGCCGGTCGCCTTCTGGGCCGCGTCGGTGACCTTGGACAGCTCTTTGTTGGCGGCGGTCTCAGCCGCCTTCTCCGCGGTCTTGGCGGCTTCCTTGGCGGTCTTTTCGGCGTTTTTGACCGCCTTTTCGGCCTCTTTGGCGGTCTTTTCGGCCTCTTTGGCGGTCTTTTCGGCCTCTTTCGCTACTTTTTCAGCCTCTTTGGCAGCCTTGGACGCTTCCTGGGCCGTTTTCTCGGCGCTCTTGGCAGCGGCAGCGGCTCCGGCGGCAGCCCCGCCGGCAGCAGCGGCGGCGTTCTTGGTAGCGGCACCGACCCGGCGGCTGGCGTTCTGCAGCGCCGACTTGATCGATCGCGGCGGCGTGGTCGCACCACCGCCTCCACTGCCGACCAGCTTCAGCCCTTCGTGAGCGATCTCGATCGACTCAAGCGAGATCTCGTTCTTGCTCGAGTCGAAGTCGGGGCCTTCCCACTTGCAGATCCAGGCCTTCTCAAACTGCCACTTGTGGACGTCCTTGCCGCCTGGTCCGAGCTGGATGATGGTGCCGCTGAAGCGGCGGATGGGGCTGGTGTCGCTGGTCGTGAAACCCAGTCGCTTGGCCCACAGCTTGCCATCGGCAAATCCCTGCTTCAGCACCAGGTTCGGATACTTGGTGCGCCCGACCAGCTTGTGCTCGATTTCGTTGACGCCGCCCTGCTGGACACTGACCACCTCGGCCTCTGACTTGAGACCGCTGGCAGAGCGAAAATAGGCGGAGCGTTCGCCATCGATCTCGACGACGAACATGTAGGCAGCGAACGCTTCTCGGCGACTCCCGATCGGGCCCATTCAAGACCTCCTAAGACCTCGTGGGGCCGCCATACTCTGGCAGCCCCGTCTGGGTGGGCAGGCCACCCCTGGCATCATCATATCGCGGCGGCGGCGACTTCGGCGAGGCATGGCGATATACTCAGGCCATGTCGGTTCGAATTGTCTCGACCGGGCTCATCGCCTTTGTAGAGCTCGCCAGCATCATAGGTATTGTCGGCTGCGCGGCCCCGCGGTTGCGGCTCGATGCGGAGGCCGAGCCACCCGGCACCTCTTTTCGCGCCTCCTACAGCCGCTGGACGCGCGATGGCTCGGTGGTCTCCTGGCAGGAGCTGGACACGACCTTGCTGGTGTCAGCGACGCTGCGCTCGCGATCGTTCCAGCGCGCCTACATCGATCGCTACCTGAAGCTGTATCGGATAAGCGACCCGGCCGAGCAGTCGCGGATCGAAAAAGAGGAGTTCGAGCTGGCGGAAAACGGCGTGAACTTCTGGGTACGCAGCGCCAGCCACAATCCCAAGTGGAACGAGCTTTCCCCACAGAAAGGGCGCTGGCGGATCACGCTGATCGACGATCAGGGGCACGAGTCGACGCCGGAGCTGGTCACGGCGATCACGCGCACCGAGGGGGTTGAGACGGCGCTCTTCGGTGAGTATCCGGATGTCTACCGTCGCGTGTGGCACATCAAGTTCGCGCCGCTGGGGGCCACGCCGGCCAGCAAGCCGCTCCAGACCACGGACCAGCTGCTCCCGGACGGGGCGGCGCCTGGGACGGTGTCGGCGCCGGTCGAGACCCAGGCCCTGACGCCGCCTCGCACGCAGGCCCCAGCCACCGAGAGCCCAGGGCGGCGCAAGCTCACGCTGCGGTTTGCCGGACCAGAGGGCAAGACAGACCTGGAATGGCTCGTTGAATGATATGCTCGCCGCCAATCACCCCGTATGTCTAACCCAACGATGACGATGAAGACGCTGGAAGTGCTCTCGGGAACCCGCCGGGGTCACAGGCTGCTGCTCGATACGGGAACCGGTCCGGGTCGAGGGCCGGCGACGGCGGCGGCGAACCTGAGCATCACCATCGGGCGAGCGCCGCACAACCAGCTGGTCCTGGCCGAGGAGCACCTGTCGAGCGAGCATGGGCAGGTCTTCCGCGAGGGTGAGCGCTTTATCTACAAAGACCTACGCTCGACCAATGGCTCGCGCCTGCTGCGCAAGGGCGGCGAGCTGCTGTACGTCGACGCCAGCCGCAGCTTCGAGGTGGAGCTGGCCGATGGCGATCAGCTGCTGCTCGGCGATCCGCTGGATCCGGTGGCGGTGGCCTTTCGGCCCGCGAACGCGCCGACGTCCGAGCCGACCGAGCCGAACCCCGATCAGCCGCTGCGACCGACGCTGCGCGTCGAGCCGGCCAGGGGAGCTGCAGCGCCCGCAGCGACGCCTGCCGATGGCGAGCCCGACAACAGCCGGGTGCTTGCCCGCCGCGCGCTCACAGAGGCCGAAGAGGTCGCGGGCAAGGTGGAGCGCGATCCGCAGCTGGCGACAGCGCTGCTCGGCGTCTCGAAGCGACTCGGGCGGCGCGGTCTGGATCTTCAGTCGGTGTTTGAGGGGATCTCCGAGGCGGTCTTCGAGGTGGTGCCGCTTGCGACCCACCTTGCCATCGATCTCGACGATGGGCCCGAGGGCAAGATGGTGACGGTGTACGGCGGCACGCGCAAAGGGACCGAGCCTGCGCCGGCCAAGCCGGGCACACCGACGCCGCCGATTCGCGCCTCGCGGGCGGTGGTACGCCGCGTCCTTCAGGAGCGCGCCGCGGTGCTGGTGGCCAATGCGCCCCAGGATCTGCCCGGGGCAGCGTCGATCATGGGGGCGCGGATCCAGTCGATCATTGGCGTGCCGCTGTGGGATGGCGATGCGATCCGCGGCGTCATCCAGTGCGACAACCGGGCGACGGCCGCGATGTTTCGCGAGCGCGATCTGGACGTGCTTTTGGTGCTGGCGGGGCTCTGCACGCTGGCGATCGAAAATGCCCGCCTGCTCTTGCGGCTGCGCGCCGCCGAGGAGCAGTTGCGCGGTGAGAACCGCTACCTGAAGAGCAGCGAAGAGAAGCGCCGGGCGCCGACCCCGATCGGGACCAGCTCGGCGATGCGCGATGTGCTGCGCCAGGTCGAGAAGGTGCAGGCCACGCGCGCCACCGTGTGCATCGAAGGCGAGACCGGCACCGGCAAGGAGCTCATCGCTTCGCTGCTGCACTATTCGAGTCCGCGCCGCGACAAGCTGTTCGTCGCCCAGAACTGCGCGGCGGTGCCGGAAAACCTGCTGGAGTCGGAGCTGTTCGGGCACAAAAAGGGCGCCTTCACCGGGGCAGACAGCGACAAGAAGGGCCTCTTTGAGGTCGCGGATGGCGGCACGCTGTTTCTGGACGAGGTTGGCGAGATGACGCTGGGGCTTCAGGCGAAGCTCCTGCGCGTGCTGCAAGAGAGCGAGATCCGGCCCGTCGGTGCGACGCAGCCGCGCAAGGTCGATGTGCGCATCATCTGCGCGACCAATCGCTCGCTGGAAAAAGAGGTCGCCGAGGGGCGATTCCGTCAGGATCTGTACTATCGCCTGAAGGTCTACCCGATCCGGCTGCCGCCGCTGCGCGAGCGTCGCGACGACATTCCGCTCCTGGCTGAGCACTTTTTAAAGAAGTACACAAACGAGCTTAAAAAGCCGATCTCGGGATTTACGCCGGATGCGCTGTCGCAGCTAGGCAGCTATAACTGGCCGGGCAATGTGCGCGAGCT
>Ga0075163_10006610_pt1 | contig 15371 bp, 12 predicted proteins | sample JI1023141ADNA_FD_71478 | JGI IMG/M metagenome (GOLD analysis project Ga0075163, IMG submission 71478) | Wastewater effluent complex algal communities from Wisconsin, to seasonally profile nutrient transformation and Carbon sequestration -... | ecosystem: Engineered > WWTP > Effluent > Algae... | reverse complement strand
TCCGCGATCGCCGTCCAGAGCATCAACGTCAACGCGTCGACCGTCCAGGGTCAGGGCCTGACCATCCAGAACATGAGCCTCAACGGCTCGAGCTTCTCCGGCGTCGTCAAGAAGAACGGCGTCGACTACCCGATCAGCGGCCTCGACTTCGCCGGCGCCGTGCTAAACCTGCGCATCACGAAGACGTCGGGCAACCAGACGCTCGCGTACGACTTCGCCCTCCGCTTCAACACCATCCAGCAGTCCCCGAAGTTCGCCGACGTCTACCTCTACGACCTCACCTACCGCGCGAAGAGCAGCGACCCCTGGCAGTCCTACTGCGGGACCCCCGGCGTCAAGGCCGTCCCGATGAAGAACTACTGGGACCTCGAAACGGGCGATCGCATCGACAACCCGAACGTCGTCACCTTCGGCTGTGAGGACGCGGCCCTCGCCAAGTGTGTGCTCTGGGGCTACCGCCCCTGGGCGACCGCGACGAAGTGCAAGAAGCCCGGCAAGAACTGCCAGCAGATCTCGCTGACCGACCACCACCAGGCCTGCACCAGGATGGCCCGCGCCGACTACTGCGGCAACGGCCAGCCCGCCACCGTCAACGGCACCCTCATCGATATCTACGACAACCTCTCCCCGCAGCTCCAGTCGCCCTACACCGACTGGCCGGCCGAGGCCGAGTGGACGCCCGACGGCGCCAGCTGCGTGAACTACGTGCGTCACCCCGAGTTCGGCTACCCCGCCTGCTTCCTCAAGAACAACGGCAAGCCGAAGACCTTCAGCCACTGCGGCGACTTCAAGTACGACGGCTCGCTCCTCGTCAGCGCCCACTCCGATAACATCGACGACGACGACGACGACGACGACGACGACGACGACGACCACTGCGACGATTGATCGGCGCGTGACTGCGCGGACCCGCGGGCCGACGTGTGGAGATTCCACGCGTCGGCCTTCGCGCCTGGATGCCATGATGGTCCCCGGTAGCCAGCTCAGTCCGTCCTCACCGTTCTGCTCACTCTGTCCAGAACCGCCGGACCCGGCGCCTGCGCGCGAGCACGACGTCGAGGCCGAGCGCCGCGAACATCAAGATCGCCATGCTCGACGCGAACAGCAGGTGCGCGGCCAGCCGCTCCTTCAGCTCGTCCCACACGCCCGGGCTCGCGGCCTCGACCCGGGCCACGACCAGCGCGGGTGCCGGCGTCGGCGGATCGACGTACAGCAGGTCCGGCCGCGGCTTCGGCTGCACCGGCTTCGGCGGCTCCACGGGCGCGGGCGCGGGCTCGACGACCGGCGTCGGCTCGCGCTGCGCGACCGGCTCGGGCCTCGACTTCGGCGCGGGCCCCGGCCGCCCGAGCTCCTGCACGATCATGCGCGTCATCGCGGCGTGCAGGGTCTCGACCGTGTACTGCTCGACCTGCGGCGCCTCGTGGTGGCCGCCGACGCCCGAATGGTCGGTGAGGAAGATGTACTGCCCGCCGGTCGCCTTCGCGGCCATGCGCAGCTGCGCCTCGGCCTGGATCGCCACGCCGCTGCCCGCGATCGGGAAGATCGCCGTGCCGGCCTCGCGGTGCTGCTTCACCGCCTCGACGAAGCGCCGCGCGGGCGCACCCTCGTGCGACGGCGCGTCCGCGACCAGGAACACCATCCGCGCGGTCTCCGGCCCGCCGCGCCAGCCGAGCGCCTCGCTCGCGACCAGCGCCGCGTCCATCGCCTCGGGCTGGTCGCCGCCGCCGTTCGCCTCCTGACGTCCGAGCGAGGCCACGAACTCGTCGATGCGCGCGAAGTCGAAGTCGCGCGTGACGTAGGCGTCGCCGTCGTCGCGGTACACGACCAGACCCCAGCGCTGGTCGACGCCCGGGAAGTCTTTCGAAATTTGCCTCGCGATGTCGCGCAGCTCGACCTTCAAGTACTCGAGCTCGTCGCCCATGCTGCCCGTCGTGTCGATCACGAGCGCGACGTCGAGGGCGCTGGGCCTCGCGTCGTGGCGGTGCTTCGGCGGGCCCAGCGACCACGCGTCGTCGCCGACGCCGAGCGCGGCGCGGGCGTCGGCCATGCGCCCCAGCGCCTTTTTATAGCCGGCCGGATCTTTGTTGTCGTCGACGGTGCCGACGGTGAGCACGTTCGACTGGAGCGCGCCATCGTACGCGCCGTCGGCCTCCTCGACCTCGCCGCGCTTGCCGAGCTTGCCGACACCGCCGCCCTTGCCGATCATGCCGCCGCGACCGAGCCCGATCGTGCCCTCGCCCGTGCCGCCGCCGCCGCGCCCGGTGCCGACCAGGCCGAGGCCGCCGACGCCGTATGCGTCGCCGATCTCCGTGCCGGTGAGGCCGCCCCAGACGTCGGCGTCGTCGCGGGCCTCGCTCGCCGGACCGCCGGCGTAGGGCGAGGCACGAAACGCCCGCTCGATCTCCGGCGGGAGCGCGGGCGCCGGGCTCGACTCCGCGGACGTGGGCTTGCCCAGCGCCCCGGTCGGGACCGCCTGCGCGACCCGTGCATCTTCCAGTACCTCGGCCTCCCAGACCACGTCGGGCGCGGCCACCGGGGCCGACGTGCCCGTCGCCAGCACCACGGCGACCGACGCGACCGCGGTCATCCCGGCGATCGTCGTCGCCGGCCACCGACTCTCTTTTAAAAAGTGGGACAACCGACCTCGCCGCGCCGCGCTGTTCTCGTGCATGCCGCCAGAGACAGCGGGCACGCGCCGGAGTTCCCCGGCCACGAGCGGCGCGTCGCGGTCCGCATGTGCAACGAGGACGCCCCGCGGTCCCGCCCGGCTCGAGAGCCGGCCCGGACCCGGGGCTTCATCCTTCCTTATAAAAGGAAGGCGGGGCGCGACCCTGCGGTCGCGCCCGTACGCGCGCCTAGCTGCGCTTGCGCGAGCGGCGGACGCCGAACACGCTCAGGAGCAGCAGCGACGCCCAGATCCCGCGGGTGTCGCCCGGCTCGGTGACGCAGCCGCAGCCGTCGTCGTCGAGCTCGCACGCGCTGCCGGCGGTGGCACTGTCCGCGCAGGCCGTGTCGACCTCGGTCGCGGTATCGGTGATGGTGAACGACTCGGTCGGCTCGGTGTCGGTATCATCAGGGGGGCAGTCGTTCGGGCAGTTCACCGCGTTCTCGAGCGGAGGCTCGCAAACACCGTCATTGTCGCACGCGCAGTCCTCCGGGCAATTCTCCGGGGTCTCGTCCGGGGAGTCGCAGGTGCCGTCCCCGCAGATACCGCCCGTATCGGTGTCCTGCATACAATCCTCGGGGCAGGTCTCGGGCTCGCCCGGATCGCAGACGTCGTTCCCGCACAGGCAATCGTTCGGGCAGTTCTCCTGGTTCTCCGGGGGCTCGCAGACGCCGTCGTTGTCGCAGATCTGCGGCGGGTCGCAGTCCTCGGGGCAGTTCTCAAAGTTCTCCGGCGGATCGGTGCACACGTCGTCGCCGCAGGTGTTCTTGCACTCGACGCACAGCGGGTCGTTGTCGTCGTCGCAGTCCTCGCCGAGGTCGACCACGCCGTTGTGGCAGTTGATGTCGACCATCACCGAGAACGGGCCGTCGCAGGCCCGGTTGCCGGCGGCGTCGATCGCACAGAACTGCCAGGTCAGCGTGTCCGGGATGTTCTCGCTGAGCGGCACTTCGAACGCGATGCGCCACAGCCCCTCGCCCTCCCACACGCCCGGCGAGATGTACTTCTTCGGGTCGGTGTCCGGGACGGCCTTGATGTCGTCCGGGTTGGCGAGGCCGAACATGAACTCCATGTACGGCAGGCGGCGCTTGTGGTTGGTCGGCGAGTCGCCGATCAGGTTCAGGTCGTCGATGTTCGGGTCGTAGAAGAAGTCGTGCCACTGCGTCGGCGTCTTGAAGTCGTGCGCGCGCCCGCGGAACGTCACCGACTGGCCGAAGTACAGCAGGTCGGCGAGCATCTCGTGGTTGCCGATGTTCGGCGGCGAGATGTCCTCCGGGACGCCCGCGGCCGGGTCCTGGCCGCCGAACAGCACCACGTTCGGCGCGGTGCTGTCGCGCACCGCGACCGCGACGTCCTCGCGGCGGTCGTGGTTGAAGTCGGCGAACGCGATGCCGAAGGTCTTGCCGAGGCCCGGGTCGATCGGCAGCGCCGCGTCGTTCGGCGGCGCCGCGGCCTTGAACACCTTGGTGACCGGGTCGTTGAGGATCAGGCGGCTGTTGTTGTCGTTGCCGCCGAGCCGCAGGCCCGTGACCACGAAGTCCGGCGCGCCGTCGTTGTCGAAGTCCAGCGTCGCCGCGTCGAAGTCGAGCTTCGGCGGGTTGACCGGCAGGTCCCAGTACGCCCCCGGGTTGTCGATGAACTGCCCGACCTTGTCGTTGATCAGCACGGTGTTGCGCTTGGCGCAGTACTGGTCGCCGTCGATGTCGACGCACGCCCCCGCGCCCGGCCCGTCCTGCAGCGTCAGCACGTCGACGAAGTCGTCGCCGTCGAAGTCCATCGGCGTGAACGCGACGTTGACGTTCTTGCCGACCGCGGGCTGCAGCGCCGGCACCGGGTAGTTCTCGAAGTTGCCCGCCCCGTCGTTGCGGAACATCAGCGCCTTGCCGAAGCCGCGCGTCGAGATCATGGCGTCGAGGTCGTAGTCGTTGTCGAAGTCGACCAGCTCGACGTCGAAGACCCACGAGGCCAGCGCCTCCATCCCCATCGGCAGCTGCGCGTCCCCGCTGCTGAAGTTGCCGTCGCCGTCGTTGAGCCACAGCCGCATCGGCCCGCCCTGGTCGTCCGGGTCGCCGTACGGCTGGCTCATGCCCCAGTCGGCCGCGAAGATGTCGAGGTCGCCGTCGCCGTCGACGTCGCCGAGCTCGAGGTCACCGATGCTGTAGTTCAGCCCGTCGCCGAGGACCTGGTCGGTGAACGACCCGTTGTCGTTGATCAGCGCGTAGCTCTTGCCGGCGAAGTTGACGCCGACCACGAGGTCCGGGTCGCCGTCGTTGTCGATGTCCGCGGCCTTGATCACGTAGGCGTTGTCGGGCGACAGGAACACCGTCGCGTCGGCCGTGAAGCCGTTGCCGCCGTCGTTGATGAAGACCTGGTTGAGCTGGGCGTCGGACTGGTTGCCGGTCTCGTTACCCTTGCTGTTGGCGAACACCAGGTCGACGAAGCCGTCGGCGTTGATGTCGACCAGCTCGACCTTCTGCGACACGTAGTTGTCGTCCTCGAGCAGCGTGTTGATCTCCCACGGGGCCGCGCTCGCCAGCGAGGGCAGCAGCGCCGCCGATACGGCCGTCACCACCCGGAGGGAGCGACCGATGCGAGGAGGACGGGAGAGCTTGGCAAGATTTCGAATAAGCATGTTCTGGGAACCTCGTGAGTGGGGACGTCCGGCGGCAGGATCACACGGACCGCGCCCGGCTGCCTAGCAGGCTGCTGAAAATCTGATGCCGGCCACCCCTGGCCCCTGGCACGGAATCGACCCATGTCGATCGACGCCCGGTCGCCGTCCTGGCCGTCTCGCTTCGGCGCACTCGCCCGGCCCGACCACGCGCCGATCGCGGAGGGCTCACTGTCTCAGGGGTGTTTCAAGCAGGCTGCCAGGCGCAGCCCGGCGAAGTACGCGGCGAGGATAGGAGAGTGCTGCGCGGCCGTCCAGCACAATCCCCGCGGCGTTCGCCGCCGCCGACCGCGTGCTTCGCGAGGCCCCGCGATCGCCGCAGAAGTCGGCCATCGAACGATGTTTGGCGCGGCACGAGCCGCATCGGGGTCTGCCGACCCGGGCCCATGACACGCAGACACGCAGACACGCGCTGAAAAGACGGCGCAGGTCGTGAGATTGATTCGCTGCGACACGAGGGGTGAAATTCCTTGCGCAGCTCGCAGATCCGTCACCACACCCGCGACCAGAAATTGGACCACGCAATATCCGCGGCGCCGCCTGCATTTCACCGCAGGCGCTGATGGTTCGCGTCCGCGAAATACTGCGATGATGCGCGCCGTGCCGGGTCGCGCGCTCCGCTCCGAACCTCTCGTCCACTTCGCGGTCCTCGGCCTCGTGATCTTCGGCGTGCACGCGGCGCAGGCCCGCGGCCACGGCGAGCCGCTGCGGGTCGACGCGGACCGCGTCGCGGCCACCGGGGCCGAGCTCGCCCGCCGGCTCGCCCGCGCGCCCGCGCCCGCGGAGATCGCCGCGGCCCTCGTCACCGAGCTCGACGAGGAGCGCCTGTATCGCGAGGCGCTCGCGCTGGGCCTCGACCGCGACGACCCCATCGTCCGCAGGCGACTGATCCAGAAGCTGCGCTTCGTCCAGGAGGACCTCGCCGACGACGCCGCCCCACCCGACGACGCCGATCTCCTCGCCCTCCGCGACGCCGAGCCCGACCGCTACATGCTCCCCGCCCGCCTCGCCGTCACCCACGTCCTCGCCGCCCGCGACCGCCACCCCGACCCCGAAGCCGCCGCCCGCGAGCTGCGCGCGCGGCTCCTCGCCGGCGCCGACCCGGCCGCCCTCGGCGACCCCTGCGTCCACGGCCAGCGCCTCGCCCTCCGCTCCGCCTCCGCCCTCGCCGCCCTGTTCGGCGATGCCTTCGCGGCTGCCCTTTCGGACATGTCCGAAGGAACATGGAACCTCGCGCCCTCGAGCCTCGGCTGGCACGTCGTGCGCGTCGACGCCCGCGAGCCCGCGGCCCTGCCCGCGCTCGCGACCCTGCGCCCGCGCCTGCGCGCCGACTGGGAGGCCGCGCGCCGCGAGGCCAGCGGGCACGCGGCGCTGGTCGGCCTGCGCGCGCGCTGGCCGGCCGCGCTCGTCGACGTCGAGCCCGCGGTCGCCGCGGCGCTGGCGGAGGCCGAGCGATGATCCTCCGCACGGCCCGCGCCGCCCTGCTCGCGAGCCTCGCGCTGCCGGCCTGCGCCGACGACCCGCCGCGCAGCTACGACGACCCGCGCGAGCCGTGCGCCGACCACAACGCGCGGCGCAACCTCTACTTCGGCGACCTGCACGTGCACACCGCGTACTCGTTCGACGCGTGGATCAGCGACGTGCGCACCGACCCGGCGGGCGCCTACCGCTTCGCCCGCGGCGAGACCGTCGCGGGCCGCGAGCTCGCGCGCCCGCTCGACTTCGCGGCCGTCACCGACCACTCGGAGTACCTCGCGGAGGTCGACGGCTGCACCACCCCGGGCTCGGCCGTCCACGACACCGCCCGCTGCGTGGCCTTCCGCGCCGACGCACCCGGCGCGCTGGTCCAGTTCGGCCTCGGCCTCGACAAGGAGGACCCGGCCCGCTTCGCCGACCTGTGCGGCCCCGGCGGGCTCGACTGCCCGGCGGGCGCGGCCGCGGTGTGGTCGCGCGTGCAGGCCGCGGCGGAGCAGGCCTACGACCGCAGCGCCGCGTGCGAGTTCACGACGCTGGTCGCGTACGAATGGTCGGGCTCGCGGATGCTGGCCAACCTGCACCGCAACGTCATCTTCCGCACCAAGGACGTCCCGGCGCTGCCGATCACCCACTTCGAGGCCCCGAGCGCGGCGGAGCTGTGGTCGCGGCTGCAGAGCGAGTGCCGCGAGGGCCTGCCCGGCTGCGACGTCCTGGCGATCCCGCACAACAGCAACTGGTCGAACGGCAACCTGTTCGTGCCCGAGGCCAGCAGCGACCCCGCGGCGCTCGCCCGCCTGCGCGCCGACCTTGAACCACTGCTCGAGGTCTATCAGCACAAGGGCGACAGCGAGTGCATGAACGGCGTCGGCGCCGGCGAGCCCGACGAGCTGTGCGACTTCGAGAAGCTGCGCAGCCCGCCCTTCGACGACTGCGGCGACGGCGTCGGCGCCCAGGGGATCCTCGCCCGCGGCTGCGTCTCGAAGCTCGACTATCTGCGCGGCGTCCTGCTCGCGGGCATGCAGGAGGAGGCGCGCGTCGGCGTCAACCCCTACCGCCTCGGCGTGATCGCCAGCACCGACACGCACAACGGCACGCCCGGCGACGTCGCCGAGCCGACCTACCGCGGACACTTCGGCTCGCGCGAGGCCGACGCCGCCGCGCGCCTGACCGCCGTCGTCCCCGCGGGCCCGCGCAACAGCCCCGGCGGCCTGGTCGCGGTGTGGTCGGAGGAGAACAGCCGCGAGGCGATCTTCGACGCGCTGCGCCGCCGCGAGGTCTACGGCACCAGCGGCCCGCGGATCGCGGTGCGCATGTTCGCCGCCTGGGACCTGCCGGAGGACCTGTGCGCGCGCGCCGACCTCGTCGACGTCGCCGACGAGCGCGGCGTGCCGATGGGCGGCCTCCTGTCACCCGGACCCGCGGGCGGCGCCCCGCAGATCGTCGTCGCCGCCGAGCGCGACGCCGGCGCGCAGGGCCAGCCCGGCACGCCGCTGCAGCGCGTCCAGATCGTCAAGGGCTGGCTCGACGCCGCCGGCGTCGGCCACATCGCCGTGTTCGACGTCGCCAGCGCCGGCACCGACGCGAGCGTCGACCTGGACACCTGCGAGCCGCGGGGCGCCGGCGCCGACGCGCTGTGCGGCGTGTGGCGCGACCCGCAGTACGACCCCTCGCAGCCGAGCTTCTATTACGCCCGCGTGCTCGAGGACCCGACCTGCCGCTGGAGCTGGCGCGACTGCCTGTCCCTGCCGACCGCGGAGCGCCCCAAGGCCTGCGACGAGCTGCCGCGCACGATCCAGGAGCGGGCGTGGACCAGCCCGATCTGGGTCGAGGTCGCCGCGCCGTGACCACCGATGACGCGCTCTCGCAATTGTGCCTGCGCTGCGGCCTGTGCTGCGACGGCAACCTGTTCACGCAGGTCCCGCTGGCCGCCGCCGAGGTCGCCGACGCCCGCCGCCGCGGCCTCACGATCGCCGCGCGGCCGGACGGCGGCGACGCGCTGCGCCAGCGCTGCGACGCCCTCACCGGCACCCGATGCAAGATCTACGACGAGCGCCCCGCGAGCTGCCGCCGCTATCATTGCATGTTGCACGCGGCGCTCGCCGCCGACGAGGTCTCGCTCGCGTCGGCGCTCGCGCTCGTCGACGAGGCCCACGCGCGCCTCACCGCGCTCGCCGCGGAGCTCCCGGCCGGCGCGGACGCGGCGATGCAGCGCGGGCGCCGGGCGGTCCGCGACGGGCTCGCCACCGACGCCGCCCGCGAGGCGCTGCAGCGGGCCGCGGCGCACCTCGGGCGCCACTTCCACCGCGACGCCGGGCGCTGAGCGATCGTCCCGCTCGCCGCCCGCTCAATCCGCGAGGCGGGCGAGGACCTCGGGCAGCTCGCGCGCGGTGAGGCCGTGGAGGCGGCTGGTCTTGACCAGCTTGCCGGGCAGGGCGTCCATCTCGTATTCGTCGTCGATGATGACATAGCGCGCCGGCGGCTCGACCTGCTGCGCGAGCCATGCGGAGATCTCGCGCACGCGCCGGCGCTGGTCGATGTCGGGGGTGATGCCGACGAGCCGCGCGACGCAGCCGGCCTCCGCGAACGCCTCCTGCAGCGCCTTCAGCGGCATCGTCAGGCGCCACGACGACGACAGCACGACCACCGCCCCGGTGCTGCGCACGATCTCGTTGAGCACCGCGACGTTGCCCGGGTCCAGCCACGACACCAGCCCCCGCCGCCGGTCGCCGCCCGTGCCGAGGTGGTTCATCACACCATCGATGTCGAGGAAGATCACCTTGTCCGCCATCACCCCGACGATACCATCACGCCACGCGGCGGTACATCACCGCGCCGCGACGGCGCCGTCCGGGGCCGCACCCGCGTCGCGCTGGGCGTGCGTCGCCGCCCCGGTCGCGCGCAGCCCGTGCAGCCGCCGCGACAGCGCCGGCAGGTCGCGGTCCGGCACGTGCGGGAAGCAGTGGTGCAGATAATGAAAGCGGATGCCCCGCAGGTTCTCACGTCCGACCAGCAACACCCACAGCGCCGCGAGCGGCGCCGGGAAGCGCGGCGGGCGGACCTGTCCATAAAGCCAGGGGCCGTGCACGACCCAGCTGAACACGAACCACGCGACGCCGTTGCCGACCCGGACCATGACGTTATACAGCACGACGCCTGGCCACCCGCCGAGCGCCATGAGCCCGGCGAAGGCGAGCGCGCGCGCGGCCAGGCCGAGCGCGGTCGCCGGGGCGAGCCCGCAGCGCCGCACGTGCTCGATCGCCGACAGCTCCGGCTGCAGCAGGCAGGCCAGCGCCGAGCGCAGCGGCGACGCGGCGAGCAGCGCCAGGTCCGGATCCTGCGGGCCGCCGTCCTCGCGATGATGCGCATAATGCGAGTCTCGCAATTCCCGATACCCGAGATAGATCGGGCCCATCAGCACCAGCAGCGTCCGCGCCGGGTGCCAGCGCGGCTGTCCGCGCATATCTGCGTGCAGCGCCTCGTGAAAGCGGTTGAAATAGCGCAGCAGACATATCACCCCGAGCACGCCCATCGCCCACATCGGCGCGCCCCTCGTGATCGCCGCGAAATAGCAGGCATAAAACCCTAGCGACCACGCCAGCATCGGCGTCTCGTAGCGCGTCGCCGGATCGGCGGGATAGAGCGCGGCGACCCGACGCACGCAGAGCTCGGGCGTCTCGGGCCGCGCGGAGCGGGCGAATTCGAACGACACCCGGCGGTCATAGCGGGGATCTCGACGGCCGCCAAGCGTGAAGCGCGCGAGCCCACCCCCCGCTCGAGCTGCGCTGACGCACGCGACCGGACGCCGCGGCGCCCGCTTCGCCGCTTCATTACCCGGCGCGCCCGGGTCTGTCCCGGCGGCGCCCGAAGCTGCTATGTCGGACCGATGCTCGGCCCTCGCCATCCTCTCACCGCCGGAGCCCGGCGATGACCGTGCTCCCCGGCGCGATCGCACTGCCCACATTGTCGACCGCGCGCCTGCGCCTGCGCATGCTCGGCCCCGACGACGCGCCCGCCGTGTTCAGCATCTTCTCCGACCCCGAGGTCGTCCGCTACTGGTCCCTCCCGCCGCTCGTCGACCTGTCCGGCGCGCAGTCGATGGTCCAGCGCATCGAGGCCCTGTTCCTCGAGCGCACCCTGCTGCAATGGGGCATCGTCCGCGCCGACGACGACCGCGTCCTCGGCACCTGCACCCTCGCCGACATCGACGCCGCCCACCGCCGCGCCTCCCTCGGCTACGCCCTCGGCCGCGCCGCCTGGGGCCGCGGCTTCGCCCGCGAGGCCGTCGCGGCCCTCCTCGCGTTCGGCTTCACCGCCCTCGACCTCCACCGAATCGGCGCCGACGTCGACCCCCGCAACCTCCGGTCGCTGCGCCTGCTCACCGCGCTCGGCTTCGCCGAGGAGGGCTACCAGCGCGAGACCTACTTCGTCATGGACGAGTGGCAGGACGCGGTCCTGTTCGGCCTGCTGCGCCGCGACTGGCAGGCCGCATCGCCGCGGCCCTGACATCATTTCTCCGCGACGAATCCGGCCCGCGCCGCGACCTCGTCGTGTACTTTCGGGGCATGCGCCCCCCGCAGTCCCCCCCGCACGGCCGCCCACCGCGGCGCCGCGGATATCCCCGCCTCACCCTCCTGGCACCGATCGCGCTGCTCGCCGCCTGCAAGGCCTCGGTCTCGCTCAACGTCGAGACACCGACCGGCGCCGCCGACGGCTCGATCTCGACCACGACCGCCGTATCGACGCCGCGCCCCATCCATATCGTGCGCACCGGCGACAAGCTCCACTATGAAAACGGCGAGATCGAGTTCGAGACCGGCTCCGCCGAGCTCAAGGGCGCGTCCACCACGGCCGTCCTCGACGAGTTCGCCGCCGTCCTGCGCCGCTTCCCCGAGCTCACCCTGCGCATCGAGGGCCACACCGACAGCCGCGGCAGCACGACATCCAATCAGAAGCTCTCCGAGGCCCGCGCCCGCGCCATCGTCGCCGCCCTGGTCGCGCGCGGCGTCGCGGCCCGCCGCCTGAGCAGCGCCGGCCTCGGCGAGTCCCACCCCGCGCGCCCCGAGCCCGCGACCTGCCGCAACCACAGCGGCAGCGACAAGCCGGCCGAGTGCGTCGAGATATGGGCATACAACCGCCGCGCGGCCTTCGTCGTGATCGACGGCGCCGAGACCCTGCCCGCCGAGGGCGCCGCCGTCAGCGAGGCCGCCCCGAAGGACACCGTCGCCGACGCCCGCCCCGCCGGCGGCAAACGCCGCCCCGACTGGGCGCTGCGGCTGTTCGGCGGCTACTCGCTCGCGCTCCCGGCGATCACGCTGCACGGCGGCCACTTCGGCGTCGGCGTCCACGCCTCGCAGCGCTTCGGCGCCCGCCGCCGCGGCTACATCGGCGGCGGCCCGCGCCTGCATTACCGCGGCCTCGTCGGCAAGGAGACGGTCGAGCCCGACACCTTCAAATCCGTGGTCCACCAGATCGGGCCCGAGGGCAACCTCCTGGTCGGCGGCGGCTCCAAGGATATCGTCGGGCTGTTCTCGCTGCGCCTCGGCCTCGGCCCATCCTTCGGCCGCAGCACCGCGAGCAACGGCGTGACCACCAACCGCGTCGACACGCTCGGCCTCGGCGGCTGGCTGCTCGGCGGCGTCGTCGTCCTCGGCAAGCTCTCGCCCCGCTGGAGCCTCGGCGGCCACGCCGAGGCCGGCATCATCGGCATCTCCGACGTCACATTCGCGGTCGAGCTCGGCCTCAACGTCGCCTGGCACTTCGGCCGCGGCCGCCGCGACGGCATCTGAACGGAGGGCGCGCCCGAACGCCGCGGGGCCGGGCCAGGCTCGCACGCGACGCGAGCCCCGCGCTCACGCCTGAACGTGCAGCGGCACGAACGACCAGCCGCTCTCGGACAGCACCGCGAGCGGCTGCACCGGCCGCCCCGGCGAGACCATCCGCGAGATGGCCTCGGCGAGCTGCCCCGGCACGACCGGCCGCGCCAGCAACGTGACACCGCGCCCCAGCGTCCGCGCCCCGATCGACTGCCCCGATACCAGCGCGACCGGCAGGTCCGGCCAGCGGCGATGGACCACCCGCGCGAAGTGCACCCCGCCGACCGGCATGATATCGAGGTCCGTCACCAGCAGCGCGAACAGCAACGGATTCGCCGAGATCAGCTCCATCGCGCCCGCCGCGTCCTCGGCCTCCACCACCCGAATGCCGCGCTCGACCAGCTCACGCGCGACCTCGCGTCGCCGCTTCGCGTCATCCTCGACGATCAACACCGAAGGTCTCCACAGGTTGTCATCCATGGCCCGAGCTTCCGATGGCGCGGACCCCCTGTCGAGGTCTTCAGGTGTGGCCGCCATCCCCCTCCCGGCGCCGGCCTCGCAGCACGACGCGCTCCGCGGCCGCTGTCGCGTGCTCCAGCGCGGCCGCGACGAACGATGATAACAGGCCGCGGGTCCGGCCCCCTCCTGTATGGATATCGAGCGCCGCGACGGCGCCCGGGTCGCAACATTCGTCGGACCCGCGCGATCCACCCCCTCGCGGACCCCGGACGGGCGCCATCGGCCGCGGCCTTTCAACCGGGGTCGCGGCATCGTCCCCCTGCGCGGCGGGCGACGCGGTATCGTCGTGGCGATGCCGCACACCTCCGCCGCGCTCCTCCTCCTCTCGTGTCTCATCCTCGCCTGCGGCGACTCGGGCGCCGGCACGGCGAGCGCGACCGGCTCGACCGGCGCGGGCGCGACGACGTCGACGGGCACCGGGGACTCGACCGGCGGCTCGACCGCGAGCAGCGTCCCCACCACCGGGGCGAGCGCCGGCACGGGCACCGGCGCCGTCTCGACCTCGACCGGCGCCGTCGACCCGACCACCGGCGCCGTCGATCCGACCACCTCGTCGACCGGCGACGTCTCGACCACCGACGCCACCACTTCGGGCTCGACCTCGGGATCGACCTCGAGCTCGACCTCCGCCGCGAGCTCGAGCGGCGGCCCCGACACGACCACGAACGGCGGCGATCCTCCGCCCGCGCCGACGATGCCCGCCGGCTGTCAGGGCGCCTGCGAGTGCTGCGAGCCGTGGCCGATCTCCTGGTCGGCGGTCCCGGGGGCCACGCATTACGTCGTGCGCTGGAAGTGCAGCATCAACCCCGAGCAGGTCCACGACGTCGGCGCCAACACCTCGGTGGCCGACGTGTGCAACGACATCGAGATGTGCAACGGCATGTGCGCATTCACGGTCGGCTACATCAAGGTCCAGGCCTGCAACGACGACGGCTGCTCGGCGCTCGTGAACATCCCCGCCGACGAGGCCCCGATCACCTGCGGCGGCGGCTGCTGCTGCTGAGGCCGGGGCGACCGCAGGAGCACGCACGGCCCCGCCGCCGCCGCCGGTCCACAGGCCGACTCGCCGCGATAATACGCTGCGAACCATGCACCGCCCTCGCGGCGAGCTCGCCGAGGACGTCTGCCGCTGGCTCCCCGACTGCGACTTGCCATGATCCGGCGGCGAAAGCTGCCTTATCGGTGCAAGTTGCCGGTCAGCCACATGATCAGCAGGACCAGCAGGATCAGGCCCGCGGGCGACCAGCCGGCGTATCCGAAGCGTGAATGACCCCAGCCGCCGCCGCCGAGCGCGACGACCAGCAACACGATGAGAATGATCATCAGCATTCGATCAACGTACGGCCGACCGCGACATCGGCCCGTGGCGATCCGCGGCCGCGGCCCGTGATCGCCGACCACGACCCGCCTCGCTCCACCCGCGAGGCACGCCACCCCGACGCGATCGCCGATCGCGCGGCGCTGCGCAGCCTCCGCCCGCCGCACGCAGGCGTCCCGGGCCTCACCGCCGCCTCCGCGAGGTAACCCCGCCCCCCACACGCCGACGCGCAATGAATGCGCCGCAGCGCCGACGTGGACCGTGGTCGTGCCCACAATTCCCCGCGCGTCGCCGTCGCCACCGATGTCCGCGCTGTCCCGCGCGCTCGTCGACGGCGACGCGGGCGACCGCACCCGCCGCGGCCGCGCGGCCGGCCCGAACTTCTGCCATTGATAAAAAGAGCTGACAGCGCCGGGGGCCAGCAGCGACAGTGTCGAGGGTGAGGGCGGCGCATCGCGGCCCACGGTCAGGAGCGGGAGGGCGACATGGGATCCATCGAGCGTTCGAAGTGTATGGGTGTGTTTGTTGCCTCTGCGTGGCTGCTCGCGGCCTGTGGCAACGAGACGACGACGAGCTCGGCCAGCGCGACCGGGAGCTCGAGCTCCGGCGGCGCGGTCCAGACGACCACGGGCGGGCCCGACCCGAGCACCGGGCCCGTCGACACCACCGGGACGCCGCCGACCTCGAGCATGTCCGAGGCGATGACCAGCGCCCCGACGACGACGACGCCGACGCCCGACACGACCACCGACGCGACGACCACCGCCGCTTCGACCACCGACACGTCGACCACCGACGACTCGACCACCGACAACACCACCGGCCCCGCGCCGTTCTGCGGCGACGGGATCCTCGACGAGGGCGAGGCCTGCGACGACGGCGACGCCAACGGCCCCGGCCAGCCGTGCA
>Ga0075163_10006609_pt1 | contig 15371 bp, 15 predicted proteins | sample JI1023141ADNA_FD_71478 | JGI IMG/M metagenome (GOLD analysis project Ga0075163, IMG submission 71478) | Wastewater effluent complex algal communities from Wisconsin, to seasonally profile nutrient transformation and Carbon sequestration -... | ecosystem: Engineered > WWTP > Effluent > Algae... | reverse complement strand
CCGTGCTCACATAAGCAGAAGTGATTACCAGATCAGGCAGTGCTGAAGCACTCGTTGGTGTGATTTCAGTACCTGGAACAGGCATATTAACAAAGACAAATACAGCAACCAGTGCGGCAATCAGTGCAACCAGTACGATACCGCCTCCGATGAGCATCACCGTTTTATTCATGGGAATCCTCCATGTTGAAATAGATTGGACGCCATTGTCTGCGCTTTCTCTGTTAATTTCAACTGTGGATTTCCCCAATTCACTCGTGCTATCGCTGCCTATGGATTTCCCCAATCGCAAAACTGCTTCTGTTCTGGAGCTTACTTGAAGTTTTTTGTATATATTTTTTAGGTGATATTCAATGGTGCTTGCAGAAATACCGAGCGCCAGAGCAATTTGTTTATTGCTTTTACCCTGTAAGAGAAGCGCTGTTACTTCCTTTTCACGTTCACTGAATTGAGTGGTGTCGCTGTTCATTTTCTAATTTCACTTGAACCTTGATTTTTGTAAAGCCGCCCATTTTTTATGTGCAGAATTAATCCGACGCAGGATGCTGTCATACAAAGACACCTGATTGCGTTGGAATTATACGCCCTGTTTGGAGACTGTATTCCCAATCAAGACGGCCGTTTTTTCTAGCCTGTGCAGCCGCTTGTTGATAATCATAATCTACGGCTATCAGCTCTGCCTGCCACTTTCCGTTTTTGTGTTCCAAAATTGCGTAACGAGCATGGTGTGAGCCGGCTTCCATCACATGGTGTTCCGGGGTTGTGTCCTCGTATGCAGGAAGCCCAACACTGCCGGGATTAATAATCAAAGACTCTTGGAGAGTTTCAACGATTCTTGGAATGTGTGTATGCCCGCAAAGCATGATCTGCGCCGCCGTTCCACCAAGTTTTTGATCGATCTCCGCATGCGTTGCCAGCCTTGCACTGCCATTCTCCACGGTTTCCAAAAGATAGGTCGTATCACTGAATGGCGTGCCGTGAAACAGAAGAAATTTATCTTCCACCACCTTGCTTGCCGGTAACGCTCTAAGCCACTCCAGGTCTGAACTGCTCAAAAAACCGGATGCGTATCTGTCAGAATCTCCGTGTTGCTGCGGAGGTTGATGTGTCAATTGCCGGTCGTGGTTTCCCGATATGTGAACCCAATCCTGCTTCATCAAAAACTGGAGGGTTTCTTTTGGGTACAGCGGCCCGGAAATATGGTCGCCGAGATTGAAGACACGATCAACCTGTCTTGTTTCAATATCCGCTGCAACTTTTTCAAGAGCTGCGATATTTCCGTGAATGTCAGATAGTATGGCAATTTTTTTCATAAGGTTTTCAGAATTATATGCCCCACAGAAACAAAATACAACAAGCGACTATAATACCAATATGTCCTCCATCACCATCCCTGCGCGCGGAGAAAATCATCCCAACCTTCGCCCCCTCAGCATCCTGCGTGATCTGCCCGCTGTTGCAGACCTTATCGAACTCTGTTTCTCCAGCACAATGGATACAGACGGTAGGCGTTACGTGCAGGATATGCGCCGTGCAGGCAACGATAACTCCTTCGTCAAATGGGCCAATCGTGCCGCCGAAACTACATCACTGCCGCTTACGGGCTACATTTGGGAAGAGAGCGGACGCATTGTTGGCAACACCAGCCTCGTCCCTTTTCGGCACAACAAAGAACGCATCTATCTCATTGCAAATGTTGCAGTGCATCCTTCGTATCGACGCAAAGGCATAGCCCGTGCCCTCACAGAACGCGCTATGCAGCACGCCCGCGAAAAAAAAGTAAACAACATCTGGCTTCATGTCCGTGATGACAACCCCGATGCGATTGCTCTTTATGCCAAACTTGGATTTGTCGAGCGCGCCCGCCGCACCTCATGGCAGGCTGTCACCGATCTCAACGCTCAAAAATTGGATACGGATATCGCCATCATAGGCAGACATCCAATCTACTGGTCCACTCAACTTAACTGGCTTTCGCGCCTCTATCCTTCCGCCTTGAGCTGGCACCGCGACTGGAACATCAACTCGCTGCGACCCGGTTTCTGGAACTGGTTCTACCTGATGTTCATGGATGTCAATATCCGTCAGTGGGCGGCGGTTCGTAAAGATCAATTACAAGCCACGCTTTCGTGGATTCCCTCTGGACGTGGCGAATCTCTTTTTGCAGCAGCAGGTGAAGGGTCGGCACCTGAGGCGCTCACTGCTTTGCTCATTCAAGCCCGCCGTGAAATATATCAACAATACCCGAACATCGCGCTTGAGTTCCCCGTCGGCAGATTTGACAGCGCCATCAATGCTGCGGGCTTCAGACCCCTGCGTACTTTAATTTGGATGCAGGCAACTTCCTGAGTTGTTTTCCGTATGTCATTGCGTGGAGCATTTTCTGCGATGAAGCGATCTAATTATTAAAAGGGGATTGCTTCGCAAAGTGCGCTCGCAATGACGTAAAACACAAAAAAGGAGTACGAATGACAAAATTTATCATCCGCTGGGCGATCAATGCCGTGGCATTATATCTGGCCGTGCTTATCGTTCCAGGCATCAACTACAACGGAGAATGGACAGGCATACTCTGGTTGGCGCTCATCTTTGGGCTGCTCAATGCCTTGCTACGCCCGCTGCTCAAATTCCTCACCTGCCCGTTGATCCTGCTTACATTGGGCTTGTTCACTTTTCTCATCAATGCTGCCATGCTTATGCTCACCAGTACCGTTGCCCAATCCTTCGGCATTGGATTCACAGTCGATAACTTTTGGCAGGCGTTGCTTGGTAGTCTTGTCATTAGCTTTGTGAGTATTGTGATGACCCTTATCCTGCGTGATGAATTGAAGGGTAAAAAGAATTAAATAATGGAACGCGGAGAATGCCGCTTCTACAATTAAAAAAAAAGAGGTCATTGGTTACAATGACCTCTTTTTTTGCTTTTTAAGATTTTATCTTGTGTGCAGGAAAGCCACTGTCAACATAAACAGAATCAATCTTGTGTTGTTGATCAGCATCAGCCCCACGAACCCAAGCAGTGAAAACTGAAACCAGCGCTTTCCTGAAAGCTCCTGCCATGCCAGCGCTAGAAAGAGCAGAATGGCATAGGTCCAATTGGCTGTATATAGGAATACATCCTTGCCATACTGCAAATGAAGCGCGAAATAAAAAAGAACGGTCACGATAAATGTAGAAGGGAATCGCAAATCTTGCTTGCGTAGATTTTTTAGGAATAGCACTCCACCTAATACCACAAAGCCAAGCCACAGATAAGCGACAAGTGATTCAAACCAGCCATAATACTGTGCAATTTGCATCGGCGCTTTTCGAATGGAAGCGCGGAACATCCATATCTTTAAAATAGGAGGATACTCCTTCAATAGCAGCGGTTCTGGAGCAACAAAACTATTCATTACCATTATGCGCCCCAAATAATTGGCTCGCTGTAGGTTTGGGGAAAAGACATTCTTTTCTTCCCAGCCGAGGGCTTTGAAGTCCCAAAAATAGGGGCTTGCATCGGGATAGATGTAATTGTTAAGCAGACTGAGGGGAAAGACAGATACAGAAACAATGGCTCCGAATATGATCCACTGTTTTATATTGCGTTTCACGAGGATGTGTGCAAAAACAGGTTGTGCAAAATTGGAAATGGTGATTCCAAAGGCTGCTATCCCAGTGAGAACCAGCATATACATCGGCTTGTCTTTGAGCAGAAGAATAATGAAGATTAATGCGGCTGCTCCCAGAAAGACATACGTCTCTATTATCGAACCAAAGATCATCTGCGAAGTCGACCCGCCGAATAGTGCTCCGATCAAAATTGCATATAGTGAATTATGGGTGGTTTCCTTTACAAAATACCAAACCAGAAAAACAGAAAACGCACCAGTCAATGCCACGAGGACAAATGTTGAATAAAGCGTATTTCCTTTTAGTAAGAGGGAAATCATCCAAACAAATGGACGAACGACCAGAAGAACTAAAGGATGTACTGGTCGTTCGAAATAGTCACGGTAGCTTTCTGTTGCAAAGCGTGTGCGCCAGAGCTTTGCATCTGTATCAAAGAAAAGGTCATCGTAATTGAACAAGGGCTGGTTGAATATTGATGCAATCAGGAGATAAACTGCGAAGAAAAATGCCGCCAGCAGCAACCCACCTAGATGATCATCTACAAATAAAAAGAGGCGGCTGTTTTTGAACTCTTTTTTTTCTGCAAAGCCGGAAATCCACAAGGCAAAGGGAAGCGCGGCTGCAAGCCCGATAAAGAAATAAACCAAAAAACCGGGTTCGATTTGGTAAATGGACCTGTCAAATACGTTGGGAAACCGCAGCGCCATATTCGTCAAAATAGCGAGAAATGCTGCCAGTGTGATTGCAAGGATTGTATAGATTGCCGTGTCTGTAGGGTCGGATCGATACGTGTTTTCCAACCTCCCTAACAGGTAATCTCCAAATAAAGTAACAAGTGAATGAATAACAATGGAAACCGAAATGAATTCAAGCCCTGATGTATAAAAATTTCCCAGAAACCCCAGGAGGAAATAGCTGAGTGGGATGCCGAGCAGCCAGGCAAGAATGAATCGTTTATTTATCTGCACCACAATGAAAGCGTCCTTATTGTTTCATGAAATCGGGTATTCGAAGACTGTTAATATTTTCTTGAGAGAACCTCAAAACCCCTAAGCTACCAAATTCTATCATGGATGGCAGGGCGTTTTTTGGAGTGGTTTTTGTGCCTACTACTTACTATAAACCTATTTATGAGAATAACTTAACAAGATTAATAAATTTGTTGAATTACTGGATGATAAGAGAGCTAATCAGGGAAAAGTATATAAAAGATCGTATCAAACAACCAGCTGTTATTGACCATTAAGAAATATATGAAAACCAGTAAGGTGATCTGAAGCCACCTTTGCTTTGAAAGCCCCTGCAAGGATAGCGCTAGCAGGAGAATGAGAGCGTATGTCCAGTTTGCAGAATACAGAAATAATTCCTTGCCATAACGCAAGTGCAATATAAAATTCAATACCAAGGCACCGAACAGGGCTAGCGATATTCGATTTGTTTTATATTCTCTGAATCGCATAAAATAAATGATACAGCCCAGAATGACCAATCCCAACCAGAACCATACGGTAAATGTTTGCAGAGGCGTATCGTATACGCTAAGCGCCAGGATCTCAGGCTTGAAGAACCTGAATTGGGTAAATGGAATATCGCCTGTATATAAAATTGGGCTTGGAGCCACCACATTGCTGAATAAAAAGGCTCTTTCGAGTGCCTGTCCCCGAAGCGGGTTGAGAGGAAAAAAGTTTCGTTCTTCAGCGCTTAAGGCAGAGGGTATAAAGAAAAAGGGATGGGCATCTGGAAAGATCAAATTATTCACAAGGCTAAGTTGGACAAGCAATACCAATACCACGGTGACATAACGAAACATAGTCTTTAGATTAGGTTTCATTGAGAAAAGAGCCAGGGAGTTTTGAGCAAAGTTCGAGTATGTGATTCCGATCACAGGCAGGCTTGCCAGGACCAGTGCCCATAGGGGCTTTTCTTCAAGCAGGAACAAAAAGAATAACAACAGGCTTGCTGCAAGAAAAATATAGGTTTCGATCAATGAGCCGAATACAAGATGTGATGCAGAGAAGCCAAGAATGGAAGACATCAACGCAGCGTATACGATATTACCCGTCACTTGTTTAATAAATTTCCAGGACAGGAACACGCAGGCTGCTCCAGTGAGCGCAACAACTATGTAAGCGCTGAATAGTTTATTTCCCTTGAGAAGTATGGCAACCACATCTACGGGAGGCTTGAGAATCAATAAAACGAATGGATGCACTGATCGTCCGTAGTAATCATGCCAAATGTCTGTGGTGAGGCGCAGCCGCCAGTTCATGGCATCTGCATCAAAGAAAATATCGTCTACATCCAACTGCGGGTGATTAAGCGTGGTTGCGATTACAAGGTAGACTGCGAAAAATGCCAAGGCAAGCAGTATTCCCAGTATATTTTCATTGATAAATGAATAGAGCCAGGTGCTTTTGAGCTTTTCTTTATATCCTAGCGATTCAAACTTGGAGAGTCCCCAAGCTAGCCAGGGAATAAAGAATACACTGAGCGCTCCGACAATCGGCACCAGATGCTTATCCAGTAGAAAATATTCGGGCAATAATAGTTCCGGGGCTTCGGTGCCATATTGAAAGAACCTTCCCAGGAAAATGACGAACATACTAAACAAAATGAACAAAAGTAGTGTGTCAAATTTTTTGTTCTTTGAAAAAAGCCAAAGCCTGTTTATAAAGAAATACATACTCGTGCCAAATACAAGTTGGGCTGATAAAGTAATAAGAGCTATTTCAATTGGGGTTTTATAAAAAATATCAAGAAAACCTGTGCTGATAAAGATAAGGAAGGTTGAACATGCCCATCCTGCGAGTAGGCGGCATAGATTTTTCGTTTCTATTATTTTTTGGTACGCCTTGGCCGTCGGGATACTTCCTGCAAGGAACATACTTAATGTGGAGATGAATATGGCTGTAAAATACAAATAAGATATTTTTAATATGGGCGCTGCAAGACACAAAGCTGAAATTAGAGCAGAGGATCCGAGCGCTGCTTTAGTGGTAATGGATGCTGAAAGTAGAGGTTTTTTTAAAAGCGGGAATAAATAATATGTACAGATTGCTGCTGAAATTGTGGGAATGGAAAGCAGGAAAAGCTTGTCTGTGCCTGAGTAATTGCTGTCATTGAAATAATAAAAAACAAGGGAATAAGCTGCTGATCCCCCGATCAAAATGCTGGCAAATACTTGTTTAATGGATGCGTAAAAACGGTTGGTCATATAGAGAATATCTCAAGAATAAAGGGCCATATGAAGTATGTTGAGAAACTTTCCGTGTTTTGCCGAGGTGTATCTTTGGCATAACACAATGAACCCTCGGATATTTCAAGGAGGAAGTTTAGTAATCGAGCCCGTAATATGGAGCAAGACCACGCATGATAGTGAAAATGAAGTTGGCATTGTTTACCATAACCATAAGCAGGAATACGGTAAGTGCCATGTTGAACCATGGACGTTCGCCGAAATCCTTGAGGGCAACGGCAACGAAAAATACAACCAGAAATGTGAAATAAGCTGTGTACAGAAATATCTCATCTCCATAGTTCATATGGAGAAAGTAGTTGAAGGCGATGCCGCCTAATAAACTTAGTAAAAGAGGAGTATCCTGTGTGTGGATGTTTTTTACAAACAATAAGGTTGCTGTTGCCATTAGGAGCGCCCACAAGGTGAGGGGGATATTTGCAAGCCCATCATACTTCGCGACGATATTATCCTTAACATTGTAGGTTTTGAATTTTATGATCGGCGTGTCAGTTTGTTTTCCTGTGTAATCTTCAATTGGAGTTGGTGCAAGTGTGCCGTGGAGAAAGATGGCTCTGGCAACAGTTTTTGCGCGTCTTGTAAGTTGTTCCATCGGACTGGCATACACGGGTTGAGAGAAGCGAGACTCAAAGAGAATATCTTGAGGCACATAAAAGAAGGTTTGGTTATCTGGATATATCATACTCACGAAGGCTGTTAGAACGATCCCAGTGGAAAGAACGAGCACGCAGTATCTGACAAGCCGCCAAAAGCCGAATTTCTTAAAAAATAGCCCGATCACACTTTGACCTATGTTGGTAATGGTAATTCCAAATACCAGTAACCCGGCTGGTATGAGGATGGAGAAGCGCTTCTCATCTGCCTGGATGAGGAGAAGAAAAAACATAAGGGTTGCCATACCGAAAATATAGGTTTCAGTGATGGATCCGAACAGTAGATGAGAGGCTGTTGCTCCAAATAGAAGGGTAAAGATGAAGGCGTAGGTATCATTTTTTACCGCTCGCTTGAGGAACACCCATGCCATCAGCACGGTGAGTCCGCTCATCATAGAGATTGAGATCATCGGCGAGAGAAACCAGTTTTCTCCCATAAAGAAACCGATAAAGCGGGTAAATGGGCGCATTGTGATCAATACCAGCGGGTGTACAGCACGGTTTACATCATAACCATCTGGGTATCCCATGATGTTGAGCCAGGGTTCTGCATCTGCTTCAAAGATGATGCTGTGGATGTTAAATCTGAGGGAGTTGATGGCGCGTGCCAGAATCAAGTTCACAAGGAAAAAGATAAAACCTGCATAGATGCCAGGTAGATTTTCTTTGATGAAACCAAATAAATTTGTTTGTCTGAACTTTTGATAGAGTCCATGCTTTTCAATTTGTTCAAGGATCACAATACCCAAAGCGCCGGCAATGACCGAACTGCATATATAAAGATCCAACCATTCAGTGGGAACTAAAATGTATCCAATCGGAAACATGGTTGGAAAGTTGAGGCTGATGAGAAACATTGCCACGAAAAATGCAGCCAGGGTGAGCACAAGGAAAACATTCAGCCAGTTGTTGAGGAATCCGTTCTTGAGAGAGTGCGCAGCGCGTCGAATGAGAAAATATCCACCAAGGCTGCCTGTAAGAGTGAAGAGCATGGCGAAGGCTATGATATGGTGCCTTTCATACATGGTGCCGCTGAGGTAGCCCATTGCTCCGTATGTGAAAGGAATGCTTATTAAAAATGCGATCAAATAATGCCAGGGGGAATGATGCGAGATGGTAAGGCGTTCCAGGGACTGCACTGCCGGCGCCATGGAAGTGAACAAAGCCAGTGCAAAGGAAACTGTACCAAGTAAATATACGCGGGATGTCCCTGTGGGGAGAACAGTAATTGCTGAAGCGATGAGGGCGAAGATACCGAATGTGAAGAGATAACCCGATTTTCGTTGAGTGATCCATGCCCAGATTTTTGGAAATAACTCAAAGATCAGAAATCCGAATGCGAGTGTAGTAACGCCGACAAGCAGGTATCGGTCTATGGCATTTTCGTATTCTGTGTAATTAAAATAAATAACGGAGGATGAAAGGCTGATGGCAAAAGCAATCGATAAACTTACTGCTCCCCTGAATAATATTTGGAATAATTTCATTTAAAAAAGATCTCCAAAAAAGTTAATGGAGTTCAATGAGACATTGAACTCCATGGTCGTTCTATTTGTTACTTTAGTTCTTTTACGAGCTGCAGGAATTCAGCCCATTCTTCTTGAAAGAAGTGGACGGTGACGTTGTTCAGTTCGAGGTGATAGGTGACTTCACCATCAGGTTCTTCGGCTTTCCAGGCGAGGAAGTTCTCGGTTTCGGCGATGGTGCCAGTAACGGGTTCATTTTTGTTGTTGCTCATGTTGATCTCCTTGGGTGGATATGGTTTGTAAGAACAATGATACGGGTAGGCTATTTTTCGTTTTTTTGTTTCAGGCTGAGGTTACGTAGGAAGCGTCTGACCTGAACGATGAGTCGTGACCCGAATGGCGGGGGCGAGTGATGTAATTCCTCGTCGGGCCAGGGGTCTACATCCAGCATTTTTCGCATGGTGTATTTCCATAATAAAGTGGCGGTAGCCAGGATGGGCGCTGCAACCACTACCCCGAGTATACCGAATAGATTGGCTGCTACGATGGCTGCTACGAGGACTGCTGCCGGATGGACTTTTAGCGCGTCTGAAAGAATGCGCGGGGAAACAATGTTGTCGAATATCTGGTCAATGACAAGTGCGATGATGAGTACTAGCAGAGTGTAGTAGAAAGGCGAGAGCCCAAGAAGTTTGTATACTTGAAAATAGGATACAAGGACAAGCACGACCCAGTTGATGGCGGGACCGACATACGGGACAAAGCGCGCAAGGCCGGCAAGGAATGCGAGGCTAAGGGCGTAATGAACACCTAGAACACTCAGTACAATGGAGTAAACAATGACGGTGAGGAAGAAGATGATGATCTGCCCGCGTAGAAAGGCGTTCCAAACACGCCCGAGTTCACGGCTGAGGCGGGCAAGGTCTTCTGCGTAGCCGGGGACATCGACGGTGATAATACGGTCACGCAGACCTCCGCTTTCAGCAAGCACAAAGTAGGAGACGAGGATAACGAAGAGGGTCCAACCGAGGAAATTAGCTGCACTGCCTGCCACGGTTCCAAGCAGGGTGCCGGTACGGCTTAGGAGTGGCTGCACCATGCCTAATACCTGGCTGCTGAGGTCTCTTAAATCCAGCGCGCTAAAATCCAATTTGAATGGGCCGAATTGATAGACTTTTCCTGAAATGCTTGCGATGAGTTCAGGGAGGGTTTTGATTGCATCCTGCAGGATGACGACCAGGCTTTGGACTTGTTGTACCAGCCCCACGCCGCCAAGGGTGAGCAGCCCCAACAATAAAATGATGATGAATATATAGATAATACCGACAGCAGCATTCCATGAAAAATGTAACCGTCTTTGGAGAAAATCAGCGATGGGGTGAAATAAATACGCAAATACGAGCGCGATCAGTAGTGGGCTGATGATGAATTGAAATTTTACGAGCAGTGCGCCGACGATCACAACAATGGTGAGAGCGACTACTAGTTTTGTGTTTGTGCCCCAGGAGGGGGAAGTGTGGTTTTGTGACTGCGCCATAATGTTTCATCCAAATTGGGGATTGTTCAATTTTAGAGTGAAAACTGATCGTTTTCATTTTATCAAAGATGGGTGATTTTACAACATTAATGGCTGTGGCGCCGCTTGGATAAAAAAACACCCCGCGAGTTGATTCGCGGGGTGTTTGATGGAGCGTGGATTAACAACCGGATAGGAAGGGGAAGATTACACACCAACGGTAGGTCGCATCTACCCACCAGAAGAAGCTGGCACAAAGACAAATAAAGAAGAACACGCCGACACCAATGATGATCGGGGTCATATTTGTCTTTTTACCTGCAGCTGGAGGAGGGGCATAGGCGGGAGCCGGCGGGTTGGAGGCGTAAACGGGTGTTGCCTGTTGTACTGGAGGAGGCTCTACGCGGGCAGACTTGCGGGAGACTGCCACGGTGGCGCCAGGGTCCATGTTGATGGCGTCGTACATTAGGACGATTTGTTCACCGAGGGAAACTACGTCGCCTGCTTTTAATACCACAGGGCCGGCAAGGCGCTGTCCATTTACGAATGTGCCGTTGGTGGAGCCGAGGTCTTCAATCACATATTTTCCGCCCTGGAATGAAAGGCGTGAATGTTTGCGCGAAACTTCTGCGTCGTTGATCGCTACGCCGTTGGATGAATCGCGGCCAATGGTGAGTTGATCCCCATCAAGGGGGAAGGTTACCCCAGGAGTGGGGCCCGATCTCATAACGAATTGGAACTGTGCCATCTTCTTCCTCCAAATATAATTTCAAAAATAATTTTGCCTAGTTTACAGTTTTCAGGGTGAAAAGTCAAATCACCCTTTCTTACCAGTCTTTTTTACTGTTTCTTTGGCGCTTGGGGTTTCCGTGTGTGGTTGGGGTTGACTGCCCGTTTTTGGCAAAAAGATCATGAATACGGTTCCGACGCCGATTTTGCTTTTTACTTCAATGCGGCCGCCATGCCCGTGGATGATCTGTTTGCAAATGGATAATCCAAGCCCGGTGCCCGAGGCGCGGGACTCGTGTTCACGCACACGATAGAATTTTTCAAACAGGTGGGGAAGTGATTCATCGGGGATGCCGACGCCAGTATCCTGAATATAGATGACGAGTTCGGTTTCCTTTGATTCAGAGCGCAGCATCACTGTTCCGTTGGGACGGTTATATTTTATGGAGTTGCTTAATAGGTTTAATAACACCTGCTTGATCTTGTCACGGTCTGCATCAAGCAGGGGAAGGTCTTCGGACGATTCAACGCGAAGTTGAATATTATCTTCAATTGCCTTGGAAGACATGACATCTTTACATTCGTACATCAGGTCGGCAACGCTGAATACGGTTTTGCGGAATTGCACACGCCCTGATTCAAGCCTTGCGAGGTCTAAAAATGAGGATGCCAGCGCATTCAGGCGCATGGTCTCATTATGTATGTTGTTGATGATCTGATCGCGCTGTTCCTGTGACATTTCGGGGCGGAGCAATAAATAAGTGGCAGTGCTGAGAGAAGACAAAGGTGTGCGCAACTCATGCACAAATTCCGAGATCAAGTCTGATTGTTGGAAGAGGCGGGCATTCTCGATGGCAACGGCAGCCTGTGCGCCAAGCACGAGCAGCATTGATTCGTCTGTGTCTGTAAATTTGCCGCGATGTTTGTTCAGCGCTTCCAACACGCCCACAATTTTATTTTTTGTGACCAGTGGAATTCCAAGAAGGGATTCTGTGGGAAAGCCTGTGGTGGTTTCTACGTTGGAGAAGAAGCGGGGATCTTCATGCGCGTTTGTGATGCGTACCGGCCTGCGATTGTTTACGATCCACCCTGCAATGCTTCCATCCAGTGGAACGATAAGGCCGCGCCTTGTAGATTCATCCAGATTTGTGGAAACTTGAAAATATAACTGGCGGGATGTGTCATCATACAAAAGAATGGAAGCCGCTTCTGCGCCGCTGATCTCCGCTGCGGCATGAACGATGCGCGAAAGCAGAATATCCAGATCCAGGGTGGACGCAAGATCACGCGCAATGTCGATTAATCGGCGATACCCATCCAATCGCTCTGTTTTTATTTCAGCCATTTAATACTCTCTCCATAATAGCAGGAATAATCATCGCTACATCTTCCAGGATCGCCACATCTGCACGAACATTCAGGTATGTTGGAGTATTGTTGATGATAATGAGGTGCGCGCCGCGATCCAGTGCTTGCATGGGCAAACCAGCTACGGGTAATACTTCCAACGAGGAACCGGCAACCAGCATCAGGTCACATTGACGCGCATCCCGTTGAGCTTTGGAAACAGCAGCTTGAGGCAGTTGTTCTCCGAAAAGGATCACATCTGGTTTAAGTAGTTGGTTGCATTTTGGGCAAAGGGGCATGTCACCGGTATCCACAAAAGATGCAATGTAGTCTTTTGCCTGTACCTGATGATAACACTGTGAACAAGTTAAAGTTTGCATTGTGCCGTGCATTTCGATTACAGATTTTGACCCCGCTTTTTGGTGAAGCATATCTATATTTTGGGTGAGAATGGATTTGACCTTCCCTGCCGCTTCCAGTTTTGCCAATGCAAAATGGGCAGCGTTTGGCTGGGCGTTGAATATCTGACTCGCCAGCGGGCGGAACCATGAGAAAAAGCGTTCTGGTCTTGTTCGGAATGTAGAAAGCGAGGCGGCATCCAGCGGTTCATCTTTGGACCATAATCCTGTTCCCGTGGAACGGAAATCAGGTATCCCTGACGGTGTGGAGATTCCTGCGCCTGTGAGAATAACAGCGTGCTTTGATTGGCGGAATAGGTCCGCAGCGAACTGAATGTTTGATTCGGTCTTTTCAGAAAAGGGGATCATCGCGCCTTTTCGCGCTCAATGACCGAATCTGCAATCTTTAGGAATTGCTGAGAGGTCATGTTTGTCGGTTGCGACATCACAGCGGGGGTTTGCATGCGTGCAGCCTGCATGAATAGTTCCGGAGCCGGCGTAAGTGTGGCTGTGATGGAATGACCAAGTTTTTCCTGAACATTGGTCCAAGCCATTTGCGCCTCAGATCGCTGTCGGTTGTTCAGGATCACATTAATATTTTTGCTCTCGAAATTTAACGCTTCGATCTCTTCGATCAATAACTTTGTATGTTGTATGGTGCCGGGAACACCTTCCATTACGACCATGCATTCGTTGCACATGGGAAGGACTTTTTGCACAAAAGCCGGCAGCCCTACGCCCATATCCAAAATAATGAAACGGGAAAGAGAGGCAAGGCGGTTAACGAGAACTTCGTAGTTCTGTACCTGCGATATCAATGTGACATCACGCGGATTCTCAGATGCAAGCAGGAGTTTGACGCCAGAGTTATGATGGATCAGGGAGGATTGCACCTTCTCGCGGGTTACTTCAACCACACTTCCCTGTAAAATTTCGGTCAGACCTTTTTGACTCGGCGTTCCAAAATCCATGCCCAAAGTGCCTTGTCCGGGGGTAAGTTCTGCGAGGATAACATCTGTTTGCGTGCGCGTGAAAAGGCTCGCCGCGAGGTTGGAAGCCAGAGTTGAGACGCCCAATCCGCCACGCGTTGATAATACTCCGATCACATAGCCGTGCTGTTCGCTTAATACGGCAGTTGTGCTGCTTTCCTTTGATGCGGTGCGGGCCAGCAGAGCTTTTACATGCGCCTGTAATTCTGTGGGGTGAGTGGGCTTGGTGAGATAGTCATCAGCGCCGACTTCAAAGCCTGTTACTTTGTCATCGAGCTGGGTCTTTGCGGTGAACATTAAGATGGGAATTGAAACTGTGGCAGGGTTTTTACGCAGGCGGCGTGTTACCTCATACCCATCCATATCCGGCATCATTACATCCAGCAGGATCAGGTCTGGGCGTTCTTCAAGCGCTTTTGCGAGTCCCTGAGAGCCGTTTGAGGCCGCGCTAATATGATAGCCTTGTCGTTGCAGCATTAGCCCAACAAGTCTTAGTGTGTCTACATCGTCGTCAATGATTAGAATTTTTTCTGCCATGGTTACCTCAACAATCAAGCAGAGTCTAGCACAAACAAAGGTAACGGACAAGTTTTTACAAGTTCCTTGTTGATTTTTGTATGAAAAATGAGATTAAGGACGTCATTACCCTGTTCGTTAGACTTAGATGGAGAAGATGCACTGATGTTTGCAGGATTAAATTTGAAATTTTCAATGTCAGGTTCGGAGCTGGAACCCTCGGAGGATGAGGGCGTTTATGAAGTCTGCATTGCCAATATCAGCCCAAAGGAGAGGAGGATGCGGCTGCGTTTTGGGATTGTGCAGTTTGCCATCAGCCTTGCGATTCTTGGCGCTTTGCTCTTCTTCGGTGTGGATAAGGTTTGGCGGCTGCCTTTGTTTTTCATGTTCGCGGCGGCTGCGGCTGGTTACTTCCAGTGGCGGGATAAAACCTGAGTAGCTCTTGCGAGCCGTGGTTCACGGCTTACCACGAATAAAATGGAAGACATCGAAGATCAAAGCGAGTTGAAGCAGGTTCGGCGGCAGGCATTGAAGGTGTTGGGAAAATCGACTTTGGTTGCGATTGCGCTCACGCTGCTGGTGATGTTGCTGCCGTAATTGGAAATGGAGTCCGCAAGCAGAACTTGCGGACTCTTTTTTATTTCAGAGTGGGGAAATGTTTGGGTTGACCGAGCAGGCGGCAGGGCGGAAAGAGGCGGAGGCATGGGATTTGGATTCTGCCATCGCGTTATAATCAAATTAAAATTCCAAAATAAGAAATCGGAAATTAGATCATGCATATTCTTGTGACGAACGATGACGGCGTGCAGGCGCCTGGGCTGCTGGCTCTGGCGCAGGAGATGCGCAAACTTGGCAAGGTGACGGTGTTTGCGCCGGATAAGAATTGGTC
>Ga0075163_10006608_pt1 | contig 15372 bp, 10 predicted proteins | sample JI1023141ADNA_FD_71478 | JGI IMG/M metagenome (GOLD analysis project Ga0075163, IMG submission 71478) | Wastewater effluent complex algal communities from Wisconsin, to seasonally profile nutrient transformation and Carbon sequestration -... | ecosystem: Engineered > WWTP > Effluent > Algae... | reverse complement strand
AATTGCGGGTCAGGGGCTCCACCATGCTGCCACCGCCGCCGACCGGTTGGCCATTGACCCAGACCTCCAGGTTGGTGCAAGCGCGCTCCACGTAGATGGCGGGCAAAGACCAGCCACGGTCGTCAAAGCTCATACGGTACCACCGTTGCTCCGGCAGGGACGATGGGGCATCCGTCCAGTCATGGGGCAGCGTTATCGGTGCGCCAGGCTCGGGATCGGGCGGTGCGAGCGATGGGCTGAGCAAGGTACTCGCCTGCTCCAACACCTGCACGGCAGGGCCGTACTGCGCATACACCGGCGCCACGCAGAAGAGCAACAGGGACAGGACCAACCAATACGCCATGGTGGGCGCAGGATACGCGAAAGCCGAACCGCAACCCACCCCCGCGTTCAGGGGGTGCACAGACCAGCACGCGCGCCGTACAGTGCAACCGAATCCGCAACCCAAACCCAAAATAACCACCATGTCTGTCACACCATCGATTGCCCCACGCACCCTGGTTTGGGCTGCGGCATTCACACTGACCTGCTCTTGCGTTTGGGCACAAACGCCCGCCACAGTAGAACCCGCTCCCTCACCCCTTCCTGACGCCAGCGCGCCCCAGGTGGCCACACAAGCCCCAAGCCTGGCCATGGCAGCATCCACTCCATCCGCCGCGCCCGGCCTGCCCGACCTCGACCCCGATGCCCACTTCAAAGGCAAGATGGGCGGCACCTTTGGCAAGAACGTGACCGAGATTCTGCCCGCCTACAAACGCGTTGCCGTAGCCGGTTTTCGCGTCGCCTTTGTCACCAAGGACAGCGCAACCGCACAGGTGCGTGCCAGTTCCTTTCTGGGGCGCGACACCAGCGGCGCCCGCATGACGGTGAATGCAAACCTGGAGGGCGTCGACGCCGCCACGCTACAGGCGGTCACCGACAAGGCCTATGCCAACTTTATTGAGCAACTCAAGCTGGCGGGGCGTGAGGTCGTACCCAAGGAGGAATTGAAGGAGTTTTTATCTGGCGTGCAAGCCACGCCCACCTCGGTGGACAAACCCTTCACCAAGGAGGTCCAGGCGCAAACGATGCAATTGTTCGCCCCAACTGGCATGCCCCTGTGGTTCATCCATGGCGAAAGCCACTGGAGTGACCGCGGTGTGTTTGATCTGGGCAACTGGCGCCGGCTGGGTGAGTACTCCAAAAAGTACAACGCCATCGTCGTCACACCTTTGATCGTCGTGAATTTTGTTTCCATGCAATCCAGCGGCAATCAGTCGGGGCTGGTGGCCAGAACGGCGGAGGCCGACGCCATTCCCGGCATGACCGTCAACACCTTCATGAGCCTGTACAACTCGCCTGTTGATGAAGGCGGGGTACAGATGACCAAGGGCATCCAAAGCAACCTGGTATTTGGCACCATGAAAGAAGTGGCGGCCGAGGACAACAAGGCGGTCAAGGGCGTTTTCGACATACTGGGCAAGGTCGCTGGCCTGGCCAATGCTGGTGGTGCCAACCGGGCCACCAGCAACCGCGTGATGCAGGCCAACAGTGCCGACTACCGCGTGGCGTCGCTGGATGCACTGGGGCGCGCCACGGGCACGTTTGCGAAATTGTTTGAGAAATACCCCGCTCGCTGACAATACGCAGCCCGATATTCGCTGCATATTAAATAGCACGTTACGCAGTGTTTGCTAGGGCTAAAGACCAATTTGGCCTGTAACTTTCTCTGTTCCAAGCCTACATATTGCGCCGGTACTGGCCACCCACTTCAAACAACGCATTGGTGATCTGACCCAGCGAACAAACGCGCACGGCATCCATCAGCACTTCAAACACATTCTTGTTGTCGATGACGGCCTGCTGCAGGCGCTTGAGTGCAGCGGGTGACTCTGCTGCATGCGTGGCGTGGAACTCGGCCAGACGCTTCAACTGGCTCTGCTTTTCCTCGTCGGTGGAACGCGCCAATTCCAGCTTGTCCATGACCTGGTCCCCATGCGGGTTGCGGAAGGTGTTGACGCCGATGATGGGCAGCTCGCCGGTGTGCTTGAGCATTTCATACGTCATGCTCTCGTCCTGGATCTTGCCGCGCTGGTACCCGGTCTCCATCGCGCCCAACACGCCGCCGCGGTCGGCTATTGCCGTGAACTCGGACAACACGGCCTCTTCCACCAGCTCGGTCAGTTCCTCAATGATGAAGGCGCCCTGGTTCGGGTTTTCGTTTTTGGCCAGGCCCCACTCGCGGTTGATGATGAGCTGGATCGCCATGGCGCGGCGTACCGAGTCTTCGGTCGGCGTGGTGATGGCCTCGTCAAACGCGTTGGTGTGCAGACTGTTGCAGTTGTCGTAGATGGCAATCAGGGCCTGCAGCGTGGTGCGGATGTCGTTGAACTGGATCTCCTGCGCGTGCAGGCTGCGGCCACTGGTCTGGATGTGGTACTTCAGCTTTTGGCTGCGCTCGTTGGCGCCGTACTTTTCCTTCATGGCCACGGCCCAGATGCGTCGTGCCACGCGGCCCATGACGGTGTACTCGGGGTCCATGCCGTTGGAGAAGAAGAAGCTCAAGTTGGGCGCGAAATCATCAATGTGCATGCCACGCGCCAGATAGGCTTCCACCAGCGTGAAGCCATTGCTGAGGGTGAACGCCAGCTGGCTGATGGGGTTGGCGCCTGCTTCTGCAATGTGGTAACCGCTGATGGACACACTGTAGAAATTGCGCACGTTGTGGTGCACAAAATACTCGGCGATGTCACCCATCACCTTGAGACTGAATTCGGTCGAGAAGATGCAGGTGTTCTGGCCCTGGTCTTCCTTCAGGATGTCGGCTTGTACCGTGCCGCGCACGTTCGCCAGCACCCATTCACGGATTTTGAGGCTTTCTGTATCGGTGGGTTCACGTCCGTTATCCGTTTTGAATTTCTCCAGGTTCTGGTCGATAGCCGCGTTCATGAACATGGCCAGGATGCTGGGCGCGGGCCCGTTGATGGTCATGGACACGCTGGTGGCCGGGTTGCACAGATCGAAGCCGCTGTACAGCACCTTCAGATCGTCCAGCGTGGCAATGGACACACCAGAGTTGCCGACCTTGCCATAGATGTCCGGACGCGGATCGGGGTCATTGCCGTAGAGCGTGACCGAGTCAAACGCGGTAGACAGGCGCTTGGCCGCCATGCCACTGGACAGCAGCTTGAAACGGCGGTTGGTGCGGAAAGCGTCGCCCTCGCCCGCGAACATGCGGGTTGGGTCCTCGCCCTCGCGTTTGAAGGCAAAGGTGCCAGCGGTGTAAGGGTAGCTGCCGGGCACGTTGTCCAGCATCAGCCACTTCAGGATTTCGCCATGGTCCTCGTAGGTGGGCAGGGCCACCTTGCGGATCGTGGTGCCACTCAACGACTTCGTGGTCAGCGCCGTGCGCAGCTCCTTGTCGCGGATCTTGACGACGTATTCGTCACCGGCGTAGGCCTTCTGCATTTCGGGCCACTGGGCGACCAGCTTTTTGGCGGCGGGGTCCTGGCGCTCGGTGCGCTCGGTTGCCAGACGCAGCACCGTGTTCTTGGCGCCATCGCGCGTGGCATCGTCGTCCAGCAGCATGCGAGCGGTTTCGCTCAGTTGCTGGATCTCGCGGGCCAGTCTGGCCTGGGCGCGGGCCTGCTGCTTGTAGCCGCGCACGGTGTCAGTAATTTCGGCCAGGTAGCGTGTGCGCGCGGCGGGCACCACCGGTGTCTGGTTGCTGCTGTGGCGCACGTTAACCCTGGGCAACACACCGCCTCCGGTCACGGACAAGCCCAGCTCCTGCAAACGCGGTAGCAAGGCCTGGTACAGGGCCGTCACCCCATCGTCATTGAAGCGCGCAGCCATGGTGCCAAACACCGGCATCTGCTCGGGCGGTGTGGTCCAGGCCTCCTTGTTGCGTTGCACCTGCTTGGCCACGTCGCGCAGTGCGTCGCTGGCGCCTTTGCGGTCAAACTTGTTGATGGCGACAAACTCGGCAAAGTCCAGCATGTCGATTTTTTCCAGCTGGCTGGCGGCGCCGAACTCGGGCGTCATCACATACATGGGGATATCGACCAGCGGCACGATGGCGGCATCACCCTGTCCAATGCCGGATGTCTCGACGACGATGGCGTCAAAACCGGCCACCTTGCAGGCAGCAATCACATCCGGCAGGGCTTGGCTGATTTCACTGCCAAAGTCTCGCGTGGCCAGACTGCGCATGAAGACGCGCTCGCCGGTATCGCCGCCGGGCCGCCCCAAGGCGATACCTTCCCCCTCGGGGGGCAGCGAACCACTCGCAGAGGGGAGCGTGGGGGCCTGTTTCTTCCAAGGACTGATGGCATTCATGCGGATCCGGTCACCCAGCAGGGCACCACCGCTCTTGCGGCGACTGGGGTCAATGCTGATCAGCGCCAGGCGCAGCGTGTCGCCTAGGTCCAGCCGCAGACGCCGGATCAGCTCGTCGGTGAGCGACGATTTGCCCGCGCCACCAGTTCCGGTAATACCCAACACCGGTATCTTTTTTGTAGCAGCCTGAGCCCGCAATTCGAGGGCTAGTGGGTGTTTTCCTTCCGAACCTTCAAGAGCGGTGATGAGTTGCGCCAACGCACGCCAGGATGCTGTGGTGTGTCCCTGAATCGCATCCAAAGTGGCGGGAGCGAAACCCGTCAGGTCCTTGTCACAACGCATCACCATTTCACCAATCATGCCGGCCAGGCCCATACGCTGGCCGTCTTCGGGGCTGTAGATGCGAGTCACACCATAACTTTGCAACTCGGCAATTTCGCTGGGCACGATGACGCCGCCGCCGCCCCCAAACACCTGGATGTGGGCGCCACCGCGTTGTTTGAGCAGGTCCACCATGTATTTGAAGTATTCGACATGGCCGCCCTGGTAGGAGCTGATGGCAATGCCCTGCGCGTCTTCCTGCAGGGCGGCGGTCACCACCTCATCGACGCTGCGGTTGTGGCCCAGGTGGATGACCTCGGCGCCCATGCTTTGCAGGATGCGGCGCATGATGTTGATGGCCGCGTCGTGCCCATCGAACAGGCTGGCGGCCGTTACAAACCGGACTTTGTTGGCGGGGCGGTAATTGGCCAAGGCTTTGAACTCTGCGGACAGGTCAGTCATAAGTGTGCTCCTAGATCACTGTGCCTATCGCTCTGGCTCAGTTGACGTTTACGTAAACGTCAACTGTAAACCATTTGGCCTTACCGTGACTTACGCCGCAGCATTTAGCAACGCCGGGTCCACTGGTCAAATCCATTAAAGTTGGGACCCGCCGCTCCTTGCCCGGCAACACATTGTTTGAGAGAACACCATGCAACCGATACAGCTATTTGACCGCGCCTCCAGCACCTACACCTACCTGGTGTTTGACGAGGCCACGCGGGAAGCGGTCATCATCGACCCGGTGGACGAACAACTGGAACGCGACCTGGCCGTCGTGCGCCAGTATGGGCTCACACTGTTGTGGACGGTGGAGACCCATGCCCACGCCGACCATATCACCAGTGCCGGGCTGCTGGCCGAACACACCGGTGCCCAGACAGCTGCGCCCCAGGCCTGCGGCATCCGCACGGCGGCGATGCAGTTGGTGGACGGCGACCTGCTGCGCTTTGGCAATGAGGTCATCCGGGCGCTGCACACACCCGGCCACACCGCCGGGAGCATGAGTTTTGTCTGGCGTGACCATGTTTTCACGGGTGACACCCTGCTGATCAATGGCTGTGGCCGCACCGACTTTCAGTCTGGCAGCGCCGAGGTCATGTACCACTCGCTGACCCAAATTTTGTTCAAGCTGCCAGATGCGACCACGGTCTGGCCAGGGCATGATTACCAGGGCCGCACGCACAGCAGCATTGCCACCGAGCGCCGCGACAACCCGCGCGTGGCGGGAAAGTCGCTGGAAGAATTCAAGGCCATCATGGCCGCGCTGCATCTGCCCAAACCCAAGCGAATTGACGAAGCGGTGCCAGCCAACCTGAGTTCCGGGGTGCGCCACGATGCCGAAGGCATGGGTGTTCAAGAAATGCGTGTGGCTGCCGGGTACGCGGGTGATATCACCACCGGCCTGGCCTATGCCTGGTGGCAAGCCGGCGACGCCGTATTGGTGGATGTGCGCACCGATGCCGAGCGTGAGTGGGTGGGGTTCGTGCCCGGTGCGGTCGCCCTTGCGTGGAAACAATGGCCGGGCATGGCCATGAACGCCGGTTTTGACGAAGGCCTGCGCGCCGCCGTTCCATCCGGCAAAAAAGCGCTGCTGTTGTGCCGCAGCGGTGTACGCTCCATTGCAGCGGCCAAACGTGCCACCGAGCTCGGTCTGGAGGCCTACAACATTCTGGAAGGTTTTGAAGGTGACCCGGATGCCAATGCCCATCGCGGTTACAAGGGAGGCTGGCGCATGCGAGGTTTGCCGTGGCGCCAAGGATAATGGCGCATGACTTTTCTTGCACTCGATATTGGCAACACGCGCCTGAAGTGGGCGCAGTACGCATCCCCCCGACCCGACGCCCCATTGATGGCCCAAGGTGCGGAATTTCTGGAGAACATTGAAAAACTGGCCGAAGGTGCCTGGCGGGGTCTGCTCCCCCCAAACCAGATTCTGGGTTGTGCCGTGGCGGCCGACGCCGTCAAGCGTCGCTTGCAGGAACAACTCGATGCCTGGGATGTGTCCCCGCAATGGGTAGTGGCCAGCGAAGCCGAGGCCGGGCTGCGCAATGGTTATGACCACCCCACCCGTTTGGGATCGGACCGCTGGGTCGCCATGATTGGCGCCTACCACCGCATGTTGTCTCAGGGTGCACCACGTCCCATGGTGGTCGTGATGGTGGGCACCGCGGTCACCGTGGAAGCGCTGGATGCGAGCGGTAAATTTCTGGGCGGGCTGATCTTGCCGGGCCACGGCATCATGCTGCGCGCGCTGGAGTCGGGCACCGCGGGATTACACGTGCCCACCGGCGAGGTACGCGAGTTCCCCACCAACACCAGCGACGCCCTGACCAGCGGCGGCACTTATGCGATTGCAGGGGCTGTGGAACGCATGGTGCAGCATGTGCGCATGCACTGCAACGCCGAGCCCAAGTGTGTGATGACGGGTGGCGCGGGCTGGAAGATGGCACCGAGCATGTCGATACCCTTTGAGCTGGTGGACAACCTGATTTTTGACGGCCTGCTGCAACTGGCTGCTGTGCGTTTTCCGGCCTGAGACCCACGCACTGGCGCGGCTTTGGGGGCTAGGTTTCTGCGCCGGGACGCCCCAAGCTGAAACGCGGCCCCCTCGGGGAGAAGCGACCCGCGTAGCAGCGGAGCGTGGGGGCCATTTCTAGATATCGAGCAACTGCGAAAAGTCGGTGTCGCTGGAGCGGCGGTGCTCGCTGCCCAGAACCGCACTGGACTCAAACATGTGATCTACCACTACGGCAGCGGATTCACCGGGGCTCGGGCCACTAAGGACGGCTCGGTCCACCATGCGCATCAACAGGGTGCGGGCCACTTCCGGGCTCTCGCCGTGCAGGTCAAAGGTGGCATTGATGGTCAAGCGAACTGTGGTCAGATCCGGAATCCGGGCCGCGGGGCGCTCCGCAAGGCCCGTGTCCTGCAACACACTGCCGTCTTCGGCAACAAACAAAACCCGTGACGGAAGTTTGGGCGACAACACATGCGAGGTGCCCTCGGCGTTGACCACCAGCATGGTGCCGTTGCCAAAATCCCTCGCCCAGGCCGTTTTGCCACCCCGAAAACCTCGAATAGAGAAACCGTATTCACGCGGGGAAACAAAAAAACGCCCGGACGCGTCGATGGCCGGGTCGTCTACCTCAACATCTTGATGAACGAACACGTACCGGCTGACACCAGAAGCCATCTGGCGCTGGATGGCGTCCGGCAAGCCCCGGGGCTTCTCGCGGGAATTCAATTCACTCCAGCTGGTCACGGTTCAATCCCTATTTCGTTGTTTCCCGCATCATACTGAGTTTCACTATAGGGCCGCCCGAACGCGAAACGCGCCCCGTTGGGCAGGAGTCCAGCACGCCTGGCGACCAGCATGGCGGCTAGTCTTCGGTGGGCGCCAGCCACGCTTCTGCCAGGCGCACCCAGTAGGTGGCCCCCAACGGAATCAATTCGTCGTTGAAGTCGTAGCTGGGGTTGTGCAGCATGCAGGGGCCGCCGCCGTGGCCCATCTCGCGGTGTGTCCCGTCGCCATTGGCGATAAAGGCGTAACACCCCGGTTTGGCCATCAACATGTACGCAAAGTCTTCGGCGCCCATGGTCGGCTCCTGGGCCTGCACATGGGCCTCACCGACGATGCTGGCCATGACCTTGCGGGCAAACTCCGCCTCTTTGGCCGAGTTGATGGTGGGCGGGTAGTTGCGCACAAACTCAAAACTGCATTCCATGCCAAAGGCGGCTGCGGTGTGGCGGGCAATCTCGCTCATGCGTTGCTCGATCATGTCCAGCACCGCAACGCTGAAGGTGCGCACCGTGCCTTGCAATTCACAACTGTCGGGAATGACGTTGGTGGCCTCGCCCGCATGGATCATGGTGACCGAGATCACGCCCGCATCAATGGGCTTCTTGTTGCGGCTGATGATGGTTTGAAAGGCCTGCACCATCTGGCAGGCCACGGGCACCGGGTCCAGCGCGTTGTGGGGCATGGCGGCGTGACCACCCTTGCCGCGGATCGTGATCTTGAATTCGTTGCTCGACGCCATGACCGGCCCGGCACTGACCGCGAACTTGCCGACCTCGGAGCCCGGCCAGTTGTGCATGCCAAACACCGCCTCCATCGGGAACTGCTCGAACAACCCGTCCTTGATCATCTCGCGGGCGCCGCCGCCGCCTTCTTCGGCCGGTTGAAAAATCAGATACACCGTGCCGTCAAAGTTACTCTGCCGGGCGAACTGCTGGGCCGCCGCCAGCAGCATCGCCGTGTGGCCATCATGGCCGCAGGCGTGCATTTTTCCGGCGTGTCGGCTGGCGTGTGCAAAGGTGTTGAACTCCTGCATCGGCAGGGCATCCATGTCGGCGCGCAGTCCTATGGCCCGGTCGGAGGAGCCGGCCTTGACAATGCCCACCACACCCGTGGTGCCCATACCTCGGTGCACAGGAATGCCCCACTGCGTCAATTGGGTCGCCACCAGATCGGCCGTGCGTTGTTCCTCAAAACACAACTCGGGGTGCGCGTGGATATCGCGCCGGATGGACGCGATGCTGGGAGCTGCGGAAACCAGGTCGTCAATGAGCTTCATGTCGGTCTCGTAAGTTGTAGTGGGCAAAAAGCAGGACCAACCTGCATTATTGCGCTGCTGGCCTTACCATGGCGCCCATGCCTGATTCAACCACTTTTATTGCTATCCACCCAACACACGACGTCATTGGCGCCTGCCCCCACGACTGCCCCGACACCTGCTCGCTGGTGACTACGGTGCAGGACGGTGTGGCCACCAAGGTACACGGCAACCCGGCCCACCCCCACACCGACGGCGCCCTGTGCACCAAGGTCTCGCGCTACACGGAGCGCACCTACCACCCAGAGCGCATCCTGCACCCGCTCAAACGCACTGGCCCCAAAGGTTCGGGCCAGTTTGAACGTGTCAGTTGGGAGGCTGCGCTGGCCGACATTGCGGCACGACTCAGCACCATTGCCGCACGTGGACCGGATGCGGCACAGGCCATTCTTCCCTACAGCTACGCTGGCACCATGGGGCTGGTGCAGAGTGAAAGTATTGCGGCACGGTTTTTCAACCAGTTGGGGGCTTCGTTTCTGAACCGCACCATCTGCGCCACGGCTGGCGGCACTGGCCTGACCCACACGCTGGGTGGCAAAGTGGGTATGCGGGTGGAGTTTTTTGCCGAGTCCAAGCTCATCATCATCTGGGGCAGCAACTCCATCACCAGCAACCTGCATTTCTGGCGCTACGCCCAGGTGGCCAAGCGCAATGGGGCCAAACTCATTTGTATAGACCCGCGCAAGTCTGAAACGGCCGACAAGTGCCACGAACACATCGCCCTGCTGCCTGGCACCGACGCCGCGCTGGCCCTGGCCGTGATGCACGAGCTGATCGTCAACAACTGGCTGGACCACGACTACCTGGCGAACTTCACGGTGGGCTGGGACGCCCTGCGTGCGCGGGCACTGCAGTGGACACCCGAACGGGCGGCGGCGGTGTGTGGCATTGCCGTCGAACAGATCAGGTCGCTGGCACGGGATTACGGCGGGTGCATGCAGCGCAACGAGCCTGCCGCCATCCGAATGAACTACGGCCTGCAACGCGTCCGCGGTGGTGGCAACGCCGTGCGCGCGATTGCTTGCCTGCCGGCGCTGACCGGCGCTTGGCGCCACCGTGCGGGCGGCGTATTGTTGTCGAGCTCGGGGCAGTTTCCGGTGGCGCGTGCCGCGCTGGAGCGCCCCGACCTGCTGGCTGGGCGCACGCCTCGTACCATCAATATGGTGACCATCGGCGACGACCTGCTGCGCCCGGCGTCCCCGGAGTTTGGCCCGGCGATTGAGGCCCTGGTGGTCTACAACAGCAACCCGGTGGCGGTAGCGCCCGATTCCAGCAAGGTGGTCCAGGGTTTTGCCCGCGAGGACCTGTTCACCGTGGTGCTGGAGCACTTTCAGACCGACACCGCCGACTACGCCGACTACATACTGCCGGCCACGACCCAACTGGAGCACTGGGACGTGCACCTGAGTTACGGCCACACCGATGTGCTGCTGAACCGCCCGGCCATTGCCCCGGTGGGCGAGGCCAAGCCCAATACGCAGATTTTCCGCGAGCTGGCGGCCCGCATGGGTTTTACCGACCCGTGTTTCTCGCAAGACGACGAAAGCCTGTGCCGTACTGCCTATGGATCGGCAGTGGATTTCGATGCGCTGCTGCGCCAGGGTTTTGCCCCGCTCAAAATGGCCGACGCACCGTTTGCCCAAGGCGGCTTTCCTACCCCCTCCGGTCGATGTGAATTTTTCAGCAAAAGGCTGCAGGCGCTGGGGCAGGACGGTCTGCCCGATCACCTGCCGAATTACGAAGTGGCAGGTGCCACTGCAGCCTACCCACTGGCCATGATCTCACCGCCGGCCCGCAACTTCCTGAATTCGAGCTTTGTCAACGTCAAAAGCCTGAGGGATATCGAAGGCGAACCGATTGTGGAAATACACAGCAGCGACGCCCAGGCCCGCTCCATCACAAGCGGCGACGTGGTGCGGGTCTTCAACACCCGGGGTGAATACCTGTGCAAGGCCGTGGTGTCCAAACGTGCGCGCCCCGGTGTGGTCAACGGCCTGGGGGTCTGGTGGCGCAAGTTTGGCCTGGCCGGGACCAATGTGAACCAGCTAACCAGCCAGCGCCTGACCGATATGGGCGCTGGCCCCACGTTTTATGACTGCGCCGTAGAGATTGTGGTCCATTCGCCCGCTAGCCCACGAAAATAGAGCGTAAGCAGCGGCCACCACTACCCCGATGGGGCCAGCGCGTCTGGTTTGACAGGAGACGGTGCGCACAATGGCAGGGTCATCGTGAACGCGGTTCCGTTGCCTGGGCGGCTCTCCACGTGAAGCGTTCCTCCCAGGGTGATGGTGACGGCGTTGTAGGTGATGTGCAGGCCCAGGCCCGAGCCCCCTTGACCCATTTTGGTGGTGAAAAATGGATCAAAAATTCGGGGCATCACCTCTTCTGGAATGCCTTTGCCATCGTCCGCAAAACGCATCACCATATACCCTGGGGCTGCGGGCTCAATCTGTATGCGGATATGCCCATGGTCACGCCCATCAAATCCATGCACCAAGGCGTTGTTCACCAAGTTGGTGACAACTTGCACCAGCGCGCCGGGGTAGCTGTCCATGGTCATATCCTCTGCAATGAAGGTCTCCACCCGGTAGGGGGTCCTGTTCAGGGTAGGTTTGAGCATGAGCAAAACTCCAGCGACCTGCTCTTTTACAGAAAAGCGGCGGCGGGCGTCCGTTGCCTGGTCAATGGACAACTGTTTGAAGCTTCTCACCAGCTCTGCGCTGCGGCTCAAACTGCGGTTGGTAATGTCGGAGGCGGTGTCAATGGTGATGAGGAAATTGTCAAACGTCTTGCGCTGCAAGCCCTTTGCGGCCATATCCTGTCGGAAAGTAAGCAGTTCATCACGCAGGGTGGAGATGGCCATCAAGCCATTGCCAATGGGCGTGTTGAGTTCGTGTGCAATACCGGCCACCAGCGCGCCAAGCGCGGCCAGCTTCTCGCTGCGTACCAACTCGTCCTTGGCCATCCGGAGCTGCTCGAACGAGGTACTGAGGTCCTTGTTGGCCACGTCCAGATCACGGGTGCGGTCGGCCACCATTTCTTCCAGATGTGTATTGAGGTCTTCCAGGTGCTTGTTGAGCGTTCCAAGGGTGCCCACCAGGCGTTTGTTTTCGCGAAAGGTGTTGGAAAAAATGACGCCAGTGACAAACAGCATGGCTGAAACAAAAGCGAAAATTCCCCCGACCATGGTCACAACCGAGTTGATCTGGCCCACTGCGAGCAGGTAGTCGTTGATTCCGGTGGCCAGGAAAATCAGCATGCCGCCAAACATGATTCTGGACCCCGGCTGTTTATTTAAAACACCGTAAGCGAACATATAACCGGCACCCAATGCATGCAGCAGCAGCAAGCTCAGGTGAACGACGCGCACCTTCTGAAAAAGCTCCAGGTTCGGAACCACTGCCATCAGGGCGATGGTGAGGCTGGTGATGCCAAACAGCACGCCAGCCACGGTATTGATGCGCGGCGTGAACCGATGAAAGTACTGGCTGAAACGGTAGATAAAGTAGCCAAAAATCAGGCCCGGATAGTGCAGGTAGAACAGTGGTTCCGGCGAAAAAAACCGCAGCATATAGTCCGTCGGCACGACAAAAAACGGTGTGATGGCCAGGCTGGTCAAAGCCGCATACACATACAGGCCGTGGCGCGTTTTCCAGTACACCAGCAGAAAAAACGCGCCGAAAGTGAAGGTCAGTGTGGCTGCAAGCAGCCTGAGTTCTGCGCCATGGAATTGCTCCCAGATCAGGCCGGGGTCTTGGGGTTGAAACTTTCGCAGTTCAAACGGCAAGTGGTAAATGCCGGTCATCAACTGGGTGTCCAGCCGCAGCGCAAAGACATGCCGACTATTGGACACCTTGAACCGAATCGGAATCGGTTGAATGGAGTAGTAGCGCTCGTCGCTGGCGGCATTGGGGCGCTGATAGATGTCGACGCCGTCCAGGTAAACCGTGGCCCTGGCCATGTAGGGCGACACCAACAGCACCACCTCCTGCCCGACCAGATCGGGCGAGAATTCAAAGACCGCACGGTACCAGCCGATTGAAAACACCTTGCCATCCGCGTAGGCATTCTTCCAGGGGCCAGGCGCCTTGATGACGGTCCAGGTACGGGTGTCGAGGTCGATGTCTTTGTTCTGCGCCTGGTCATCGCGGGTGAACAACCAGGTGCCAATCAGGCTGAAAGGGACGTCCAGCGTCTTGACTTGAAAACTACAGGAGTCGCAATCGCGCCTGACTTCCTGTGCTGCAGCCGCTGGTGGACCCACCAGCAGACCAGTCATGAAGAACAACAAAAAAGCCAAAATCCGCATGGTGCAATGTGCCAGCGTAAGGCCTACCCTGCTGCGTCGTAGGCGACCTTTAGCCATTGCCGCAACTGCGGATCAAGCTCGGCAGTGGCTGCAATGCGAACCGCGTATTGGCACATGCCACCTGCTGGCAGAGCCCTGAGGCGCTCCGCTGGTGCCAGTGATTTGACGTTCAAACCGATTTCCAGCAGATCCTTGGTGGCGGGGCCAACCATGGCGAACTGCTTCTTTCGGCGCAAACTGGTGTAACTCTTCTTGGTCGCTTCCTCGAAGGGCCCAAAACCGCGCACCATCTCCAGCACCGCCAGGTGCAAGGGGCGCAAGTGCGCCTTGGCCCCAGCGTAAATGGCGGCCAGCGGATCGTCCTGCTCGGTTTGTGCTGGTGCGACCGGACTGCCATCAAGCGCTGGCAAGGGCTTGCCGTAGAAGAGTGCTACGGCGTTGGCATCACCATACCCCAGCGCGAATTGATCCATCAGCCAAGAGCGCCGTTCGCCCACTTTTTCAAGTCCGCTGGCGGCCACGGCGGCGTGCAGTTGGGCTATCGTTCTGCCGGTCTTGCTTTGGATGTTGCGCAGTTGGGTCAACCGCGCGGCCTCAGGGTCTGCCATAGTGATTTCCGTTCAGGTTGTCAGGGGCCAAGAACGCACCATACAACAACCCGGTGCAATAAGACAAGGCTCTCGTTTCGCTTTGTCGACTTTCGCTTTTGCTCCCTCAGGCGGTCTGCTCCCAGGTTTTATGACGACGCTGAGAAAATTCTGGTCAAATCGGCCTCTAGCCCACGAAAATAAAGCGCAAGCAGCTACTGCTTTGATAGCACCCCGATGTGGTAAAGCCCCCATGGGCACAGGGCAAAGCGCTCTTTCAAGGGTTTGTCCTTAAACGGGGCCACGCGATCAGCATCCAGCACCGCCCACAGCGGCCCCAAGCCGCCCAAGGCCAGGGGTCGCCCGTCCATGTGGGTGGCCAGGACCATGCGGTAAGTTTGCAGGTCGGCCAGACTGACGGCCACGTTGTAGCCATCCACCGCCCGCAGAACAATGGACAAAGGTTTTGTCAGCGCAACCCCTGCCGCCGACAAGACGGTGCTGATCAGCGGCCCGGACAAGGTGTGCACCTTGGCGTCGTACTCCAGCGTTGGCTGAATCTGAACACTGGGCATGCGATAAAGGGTTGACGCGTCAAACACCATGGCACGGTCAAACGCAATGCCTTGTTTGACCATCATCTGGTCCAGCGCCGGGTCCAGCGGTCCGCGGTTGCTTTTTCCAATAACGCCGCTCACCGTCAATAGGACCGGCCCTTCCTGGCTGGTCTTCAACGTGGTCGCCTGGGACATGGGCATCACACTGGCGAAGGCCGAGGCGGTCAAGAAATCGCGTTTTTTCATGAGGGTTTCCAAGGAGTGTTGGTGGCGAGCCAGTGGGCTACGGCATCATAAACAGGTGTCAAGGCCGACGATAAGCCACCTGTTGGGCGGCCCAGTATTTGGAGCGCAGGTTGTCCAGGCGCACTTCGCCACCGGTGGAGGGCGCATGCACAAAACGGTCTGCCCCCACGTAGATGCCGGCATGGGTGGCTTCGCCGCGCTGGCGGAAAATCACCAGGTCCCCAGAGCGCAATTGCGCGGCGGGTACGCTTTGCCCGGCATCCTGCAAGCGGGCCACCGTGCGTGGCATTTGCAAGCCGCCCCGGGTTTTGTAAACATGGCCAATCAGGCCACTGCAGTCAAAACCGGCCTCGGGCGTGTTGCCACCATGGCGGTAGGGTGTGCCCACCAGGCTCAGGGCATAAATGGTGACGTCG
>Ga0075163_10006607_pt1 | contig 15375 bp, 15 predicted proteins | sample JI1023141ADNA_FD_71478 | JGI IMG/M metagenome (GOLD analysis project Ga0075163, IMG submission 71478) | Wastewater effluent complex algal communities from Wisconsin, to seasonally profile nutrient transformation and Carbon sequestration -... | ecosystem: Engineered > WWTP > Effluent > Algae... | reverse complement strand
AGGTATACAACATATTGAACAATTTAGTCCTAAATTTAGAGAGCAAGGCGGCTATTTTGAAATGGTACAACTGTGGGTCAACTTACCCGCAAAAGATAAAATGTCCACACCTCACTACCAGAGTTTATTAAATAACACGATCCCAAAAATCTTGTTAAAAAATGATGCAGGTTATGTCCGTATCGTGGCTGGGCAGTTTCAAAATATCCGTGGTATTGCTCAAACATTTAGTCCAATGAATGTCTTGGATGTGCATCTAAAAAAAGATCATCAAATTACACTTCCTGCCAATCATGGTGACACAACTCTAATTTATTTGCGTCGAGGCAAAATCCAATTTTCTGCGGATGAAGACCTTTTAGAAGAACAAGCAATGGCAATGATGTCTAGTTTCGATACTGATGTTCAAGTCACAGCTTTGGAAAATTGTGATTTATTATTTTTATCTGCCCCACCGTTACATGAACCAATTAATGGGCATGGTTTTTTCGTGATGAATCGCTATGAAGAAGTTCTACAAGCCTATGAAGACTTGAAAATGGGTAGATTTGGCAAATACTAAAATCACTCACCAGTTTCAAAATTGAATACCCATAAAAAAACCCGCTAAAAAGCGGGTTTTCTCGAACAATTAAAGCTTAAGCTTCAACAGTTACATAGCGACGGCCAAATTGACCTTTCACTTCAAATTTTACTACGCCGTCAGCAGTAGCAAATAAAGTATGGTCACGACCCATACCAACATTTGCACCAGCATGGAACTCAGTACCACGTTGACGAACGATGATGTTACCAGCAGTTACAGTTTGACCACCGTAAATTTTAACACCAAGCATTTTAGGATTCGAATCACGACCGTTCTTCGTCGATCCACCGGCTTTTTTAGTTGCCATGTCTATTTACTCCTCGTGTTAGCCTGCGATACTAGTAATTTTCAACTCGGTAAACCATTGACGGTGACCTTGTTGCTTACGGTAGTGTTTACGACGACGCATTTTGATAATGCGGATTTTGTCGTGACGACCGTGGCCAACTACTTCTGCAGTTACTTTTGCGCCAGCTACAACTGGAGCACCGATTTGAATGCTGTCACCGCTTACAACCATTAATACGTCATCAAACGTAATCGTTGAACCAGTTTCTGCTTTCAATAATTCTACTTTAAGGGTTTCACCCTCAACAACACGGTGCTGTTTACCACCGCTTTGGATTACTGCGTACATAATGTACTCCAACATGCCCGTGTCGTCGTGCCGATAAAGGGATATATCGTTCTTAAGACGATCGCCACTGGGGTTATACAAGGGGACAAATTTTAAGTGAAAATTGATCAAACAACAAGTCATTTTGCACAAATGCAAACATATTGCTAAGTTGCTTGGATTTTTGAATGAAATCAATTAGATTGATGTCGCCTGTTTTGGTTGATTCTGATCAAAATTTGAAATACATTTTTTAAAACAAATTGCGACAATAACAAACTGTGTTTTTACAAAGTCATAAGTAGAGTGATAACGGTGGGTAGAGAATTTCTTTTTTTGCCTAAATTAAAACCAAAAAACTCATCATCATGTTTTAAATGACGGATTACACAGCCTGTATAACTGTTTAGCAGTAGATTAATTGATACACTTAGCAACATTATCCACCTATACGAGGTTTTCCTTCAGATGGTTATCGATTTTAAGCAAGACATTCTCTCCCCTGTTGCGACAGATTTTGCTGCGATGGATCACCTGATCAATGAAGGAATCAGTTCTAAGGTTGGTCTTGTCATGTCAGTCAGCAAACATGTGGTTGAAGCAGGTGGTAAACGCATGCGCCCAATCATGTGCTTACTTGCTGCTCGTGCTTGTAATATTACCAATATGGAACAAGCTCAACACTTAGCTGCCATTATCGAAATGCTGCATACAGCAACTTTAGTACATGACGATGTGGTTGATGAATCAAATTTACGTCGTGGTCGTCCAACCGCAAATGCGACTTGGAATAACCAAACTGCGGTTTTAGTCGGTGACTTTTTAATTGCACGTGCTTTTGATTTATTGGTCGACCTCGACAACATGACTTTATTGAAAGATTTCTCAGCGGGAACATGTGAAATTGCTGAAGGTGAAGTCCTTCAATTACAATCGCAGCACCAACCAGAGACCACTGAAGAAATTTATTTAAGAATTATTCATGGTAAGACATCACGTCTATTTGAACTTGCCACTGAAGGTGCTGCAATTTTAGCAGGTGCTGAAGAATATCGAGAACCGCTACGCCGCTTTGCAGGTCATTTTGGCAATGCTTTCCAAATTATTGATGATATTTTAGACTATACCTCCGATGCGGAAACATTAGGTAAAAATATTGGTGATGATTTAATGGAAGGTAAACCCACTTTACCCTTAATTTCAGCCTTAGCTCATTCAACGGGTGATGATCATGCGATTATTCGTCGTAGCATCGCAACAGGTGGAATTGAACATTTAGATAAAGTGATTGAAATTGTTCATCACTCAGGTGGCTTAGACTACTGTCAAAAACGTGCTCAACAAGAAACGGACGCCGCTTTAGAAGCGTTAAAAGCGCTACCAGATAATGAATATCGCCAAGCATTGATTAATTTGACTTTAATGGCCTTACATCGACTTCAATAATTTTATGAGTGCCTATGCATCTAACTTTATCTGATTTATTTTTAAAAATGCAGGAACAGCTTGATCAAAACCAAGCTGTTCTTGATGAGAATCTTCTCATCGAATTGGTTAACCGCTTACGACCACAACATCCAAAGGATGCGGAGCAAGTCACACAGCAAATTAAAAGCTTGATTAAAATATTATTATTAACACCAAATTCAGCAAATTTACTGCAAAATTTCTTACTTAAATTAATCAGCCAATACAAACAAATTAGCTTATATGCTGATAGTGGTATTCTTTCACTGGATGGTTTCTGGAATCAATTCAGCCAACGTATCGGCGCACATTTTCTGCCTTTGGTTGAGGATGGCGATCAACTCAAAACACTGGTAGGAAAAGTCTTTCACCAAGAGACCGATAGTGAATGGCTAGATCTCATCGATAATCAGGATTGGATCACTTTATTTAATCTACTGAATGAAAGTCAAAGTCATACTGTTGAAAATCAAATTTCTAAGACTGAACTAGTCAAAGCCATTACAGTTCTGTCTTATCGTATTAGTGGTATTGGTTTATATCCTGAATTTATTAATGCTCAACCTGATCTGACCGAATATGAATCTCCTTTTTTGGTTCAAAATCGAGAAATTGTAGAATTCATCGAAAAGTATAAAAAACAAATTGATGACCCAAATACCGTCATCGTACTGCCTCCACCCGACGCATCTCAGGCATTTGTGATGCTGGATCAATGCCGTGAAGTGGTACTCAAAATTCGCCGTGCAACCAAACGCATCGGCGTCAGTGTGAGTTTGACTTATTTATTGTCTTTACTAGAGCAGGCAATTGATCGTATTGAACTCTTGCTCAGTTTATTAGTAAGTAAAAACGACATACGTTATCTTGCACTTGGTGAACTTCTTAGTGACTTCACCAAAGCACATTATGATGAAAAAAGTGTCCGCCATTTACTCAGTTCAACTAGTGAATTGATTGCATTACAAGTGACAGAAAATGCCAGTAAAACAGGCGAACACTATGTCAGTACCGATAAAGCTGGTTTTTGGGGAATGTACAAAGCTGCCGCAGGTGCGGGTGCGATTATTGCCACCATGGCGACCCTGAAGATTTTGACTGCTCGTTTAGTCTTAGCGCCTTTTACACATGCATTTTTATACAGTATGAACTATGCATTAGGCTTCATGTTGATCCATGTCGTACATTTTACCGTTGCGACCAAACAACCTGCGATGACAGCCGCAGCACTTGCAGCAACCGTGCAACATCAAAAAGGCAGTAAAACAGCTCAGATTGCTGAATTAGCCTCCTTGATTATTAATATTATCCGTACTCAATTTATTGCCATTCTCGGTAATATTTCAATTGCGATTCCCGTTGCAGCTTTAATTACTTTTTTATGGCAATACAATCTGCACGAACCTTTACTTTCATCCACAAAAGCCGCTAAAACTTTACATGATCTAAACCCCTTCACTTCTTTAGCTGTTCCTCATGCTGCGATTGCAGGCGTCTGTTTATTTTTTTCAGGATTGCTGGCAGGTTATTTCGATAATTTAGCCATTTACCGAAAGGTTGGTCCTCGTTTAAAACAGCACCAGCGTTTGAAACGTTGGATGGGACAACAACGCTTAGATAAATTTGCCAATTATATTCAAACCAATCTCGGTGCTTTGGCGGGTAATTTCCTTTTTGGCATCATGTTGGGCAGTATGGGAACGATTGGCTTTATTCTCGGCTTACCTTTAGATATTCGTCATATCGCCTTTGCTTCTGCCAACTTTATTCAGGGTCTCATGACCATTGGCAGTCCTGATATTGGTTTAATCACCGTGTCATTCTTAGGGGTTATGCTGATCGGCTTGACCAATTTATTTGTGAGTTTTACGCTCACGATTATTGTTGCTCTTCGTGCTCGCCGTGTTCGTTTCGCTCAGTGGAAACCATTAGCCAAACTGGTCATGACACACTTTTTGACCAGACCAAGTGACTTTTTCTGGCCACCGAATCAACCTGTGCAGTTGGAAGAACGCAATAAAACAGAGCAAAAAGTAAGACACTAATCGAATTTTGTTATGTTTTTTTACTGAACCTTATAAAAAGATGAAAATGAAATTATCATAAAATTTCAAGACTTGACCAGAAGTGTACTCACGAGTACACTTTAAAATATTCGATAACCCTGAACAATGGTTAAGCAAATAAGAGGTTCGCATGCCGTACCTATTGCTTTGTATTGGTTGCTTTTTTTTAGGATTCGGTGTGATTGGGTTCATTCTTTCCAACACATCAAATTTAGACCTTTTGAGTGTTCAAGCTCTGTTTGAGCACCGTTCATTGATGCTTAACCATGTAACAATTCTGCTTTCTCTCATCGGTGGAATGCCATTTTTATTATTTTTAACTACATTTTTGTGTATGTATCAAACTTGGATTAAAAACTATAAGAATGTGATTTTTATCACTTTAAGTATAAGTGGAAGTATTGTGATTGGTTGGCTTCTGAAATGGAGTCTTGATCGACCAAGACCATTGGAGTTTTATCACTTGGTTCAAAGCTATGGCGCATCATTTCCAAGTGCCCATAGCCTTTATGCCGCAACCCTTGCGAGTTTAATGATGTTATTGCTTCAGCAACATAAGTACCGCACGAGTGTCATTTTAGTATCTACTTTGTGGTTTATTTTCATGGGGATATCTAGAGTTTATGCAGGGGTTCACTTTCCAACTGATGTATTCGCAGGTTGGGGAATTGGGTTGATTTGGACTTCATTGCTTTGGTTTTGGCTGTATCAAAGCAGTTTCAGCAACAATTTGTTTTTAGATAAGAAATCTAAATTGAGGTGGAATAATGATGTCGGCTAAGCTTTGGGCACCTGCCCTGACTGCTTGCGCATTAGCAACAAGCATTGCGCTTGTTGGTTGTAGCAAAGACCCTAAAGATGCACAGCAAACTGCTGCACAAAAAATGCCACCTCCAGAAGTCGGTGTCATCGTTGCACAACCACAAAGCGTTGAACAAAACGTTGAACTTTCAGGTCGAACATCTGCATATCAAATTTCAGAAGTTCGACCACAAACTGGTGGTGTTATCTTAAAACGTTTATTTGCTGAAGGCAGTTATGTTCAAGCAGGTCAGGCGCTTTATGAAATTGATGCAAATACCAATCGTGCAACTGTAGACAGCGCGCGTGCAACCTTACTCCGTCAGCAAGCGAACCTAAATGCGCTACGTGTCAAAGAAGGTCGTTATCGTCAACTTGTGGGAACAAATGCTGTTTCCAAACAAGAATATGATGATATTAATGCACAAGTGCAACTGGCTGAAGCTGACGTCGCAGCATCACAAGCAGCACTGAAAAATGCTGAAATTACGTTGGGTTACTCAACTGTACGCGCACCTATTTCAGGTCAATCGAGTCGCTCTTCTGTGACGTCTGGTGCTTTAGTCACAGCAAACCAAGCAGATCCTTTAGTGACAATCCAACAACTTGATCCGATTTATGTCGATATTAATCAGTCAAGTGCTGAGTTATTACGTCTGCGCCAACAACTCAATAAAGGGAGCTTAGACAACAGCAATAATACGCGTGTCAAAATTACCCTTGAAGATGGTTCAGATTACCCACTCGAAGGACAATTGGCATTTTCTGGTGCAAGTGTAAATCCTGAAACAGGTACAGTCACTTTACGTGCGGTATTCCCAAATCCAAACCACTTGTTATTACCAGGTATGTATGCAACTGCAAAGATTTCTCAAGCAGTTTTACCAAATGCTTACTTGATTCCACAAGCAGCCGTAACACGTTTACCAACTGGGCAAGCGATTGCTTTAATTGTAAATACGAAAGGTGCAATTGAAACTCGACCAATCACAACCGTAGGCGTGAAAGGTCAAGACTGGATTGTTACTGATGGCTTAAAAGCGGGTGATAAAGTTGTTGTTGATGGTGTTGCGAAGGTCAAAGAGGGACAAGAGGTCTCTGCTAAACCTTATCAACCGCAAGCAAAAGCACCACAAGGTCAAAATGCGACGCCTCAAGCAACTGAACAAAAGCAAGTCAATTCACCAAAAGCTGAACAAAAAGCAACTTCACAAGCTTAAGGGGTAGATTGCATGGCTCAATTTTTTATCCATCGTCCAATTTTTGCATGGGTGATTGCACTGGTCATTATGTTGGCGGGTATTCTCACGCTCACTAAAATGCCAGTTGCACAATATCCAACAATTGCACCCCCTACGGTGACAATTTCTGCAACCTATCCTGGCGCTTCTGCTAAAACTGTAGAAAATACGGTCACCCAAATCATTGAACAACAAATGAATGGTTTAGATGGCTTACGTTATATTTCTTCAAACAGTGCAGGAAACGGTCAAGCATCAATTAACTTAAACTTTGAACAAGGTATCGATCCTGATATTGCACAAGTACAAGTTCAAAATAAATTACAGTCCGCAACAGCACTTTTACCTGAAGATGTACAACGTCAAGGGGTAAGAGTAACCAAATCTGGCGCAAGCTTTATGCAGGTTATTGCATTCTATTCGCCAGATAACAACCTTTCTGCTTCAGACATTAAAGACTATGTAAACTCAAATATCTCTGAGCCACTGAGTCGTGTCGCAGGTGTCGGTGAGGTTCAAGTCTTTGGTGGTTCATATGCAATGCGTATTTGGCTAGACCCAGCAAAACTGACCAGTTTCAATCTAACGCCAGCAGATGTTGCAGCAGCAATTCGTGCGCAAAACTCACAAGTTGCGGTAGGTCAATTAGGTGGTGCACCTGCAACATCAGGTCAGGTACTCAATGCAACAGTCAATGCGCAAAGCATGCTGCAAACACCTGAACAGTTTAAAAACATTTTCCTGAAAAATACGGCTGCTGGCGCACAAGTTCGCTTGAGTGATGTCGCACGTGTTGAATTAGGTTCGGATAATTATCAATTCGATTCTAAGTTTAATGGTAATCCTGCGGGTGGTGTTGCAATCAAACTTGCAACAGGAGCAAATGCGCTTGATACAGCAAAAGCTGTTGAGAAACGTTTATCTGAGCTTCGTAATAACTACCCAACAGGTTTAAAAGACAAACTTGCTTATGACACAACACCGTTTGTTAAACTTTCGATTGAAAGTGTCGTTCATACGCTGATTGAAGCAGTTATCCTTGTATTTATTGTGATGTTCCTGTTCTTACAGAACTGGCGCGCAACCATTATTCCAACACTTGCTGTACCCGTCGTGGTATTGGGAACATTTGCCGTAATTAATATCTTTGGCTTTTCGATCAATACTCTCACCATGTTCGCAATGGTACTTGCCATCGGTCTATTAGTCGATGATGCGATTGTGGTGGTCGAGAACGTCGAACGCGTAATGCAAGAAGAGCATTTAGAACCGGTACCTGCAACTGAAAAGTCAATGAGTCAGATTTCTGGTGCTTTGATTGGTATTACCAGTGTATTAACAGCGGTATTCGTACCAATGGCATTCTTTGGTGGAACAACTGGGGTCATTTACCGTCAGTTCTCCATCACTCTAGTCACAGCAATGATTTTGTCTTTAATTGTTGCATTAACCTTTACCCCCGCCCTTTGTGCAACGTTGTTAAAACAACACGATCCAAACAAGCCAGAAAGCAACAATATTTTTGCACGTTTCTTCCGTTGGTTTAACCGCAGCTTCGATAAGCTATCAGTGAAATATCAAGGTGGTGTCAATCGTATGACCCATCATAAAATTTTCTCTGGTGTTGTTTATATTGCCGTCATTGCGAGTTTGGTTGGTTTATATAAGGCGTTGCCATCTTCTTTCTTACCCGAAGAAGATCAGGGCGTGGTCATGACTTTAGTTCAGTTACCACCAAGTGCGAGTCTTGAACGTACGGATAAAGTCATCACAACAATGACGGGTTACTTCTTAAATAAGGAAAAAGAACACGTAGAGTCAATCTTTACGGTCTCTGGTTTCTCATTTACGGGAGTCGGTCAAAACGCAGGTCTTGCATTTATTAAACTGAAAGACTGGAGTGAACGTACCACACCTGAATCACAAATTGGTGCCATCATTCAACGTGGTATGGCACTCAATATGATTGTAAAAGATGCCTCTTACATCATGCCATTGCAGTTACCTGCAATGCCTGAGTTAGGTGTGTCATCAGGATTTAACATTCAATTAAAAGATGTGAGTGGTCAAGGTCATGACAAGCTGATTGCTGCGCGGAATGCTGTTTTAGGCATGGCATCACAAGACAAGCGTCTTGCAGGTGTTCGTCCAAATGGTCAGGAAGATACACCTCAGTATCAAATTATAGTGGATCAAGCACAAGCTGGTGCAATGGGTATCAGTATCAGCGATATAAACAGCACCATGAGCATGGCTTGGGGTGGTTCTTATATCAATGACTTCGTCGATCGTGGTCGTGTCAAAAAAGTTTATGTTCAGGGCGAAGCGGATACACGCATGATGCCTGAAGACTTAAACAAATGGTATGTGCGTAATAACAAAGGCGAAATGGTTCCGTTCTCAGCATTTGCCAAAGGTGAATGGACGTATGGTTCACCTCGTTTAGAGCGCTATAACGGCGTTTCATCCGTAAATATCCAAGGTACACCTGCACAAGGTGTCAGCTCTGGTGATGCAATGTTGGCAATGGAGGAAATCATTGGGAAGTTACCATCAATGGGCTTACAAGGTTTCGACTACGAATGGACAGGTTTATCTTTAGAAGAACGTGATTCTGGTAATCAGACGCTTCCTTTGCTAATTCTTTCGTTATTGATCGTCTTCCTATGTCTTTCTGCACTATATGAAAGTTGGGCAATTCCAATTTCTGTATTGTTAGTTGTACCTTTAGGTATTATTGGTGCATTTACATTGACATGGTTAGGTATGGTCATTAAAGGTGATCCAAACTTATCCTTTAATATTTACTTCCAAGTCGCGATCGTGGCAGTCATAGGTCTTTCTGCCAAAAATGCAATTTTAATTGTAGAATTTGCAAAAGAATTGCAGGAGCAAGGTGAAGATCTATTTGATGCAACCTTACATGCTGCAAAAATGCGTTTACGCCCAATTATCATGACCACACTTGCTTTTGGTTTTGGTGTTTTACCATTAGCGCTTGCAAGTGGTGCGGGTGCAGGTAGCCAACACTCTGTTGGTTATGGTGTACTTGGTGGTGTAATTTCTTCAACACTTTTAGGTATCTTCTTCATCCCTGTGTTCTTCGTGTGGATTCGTAGTATCTTTAAGTACAAACCTAAAACTTTAAATACTCAGGAGCATTGATCGTGATGCAAACTGTTTGGTCTATTTCCAGTCGTGGCATTGCAATCTCTGCACTCGCGCTCTCTTTGGCTGCCTGCCAAAGTATGCGTGGGCCAGAGCCTGTTGTGAGCACAAATACGCCTGAAAGCTACGCGTCTTATGGTAATGCTTCTGGAACATCAATTGCTGAACAAGGTTACAAAGACTTCTTTGCTGACCAACGTTTATTAGAAGTTATTGATTTGGCGATTGCCAACAACCGTGATTTACGTACTGCTGTTCTGAATATTCAAAAAGCACAGCAGCAATATCAAATTTCGGAAAATAATAGATTACCAACGATTGGGATCGGTGGTAGCACAGCTCGACAAGTATCCCCAAGCCAAAACCCAAACAATCCATATTCAACGTATCAAGTGGGTATCCCACAAACGACGTATGAATTAGATTTTTGGGGTCGTGTTGCAAGCTTAAAAGATGCGGCTTTGGACAGCTATTTAGCAACGCAAAGTTCACGTGACGCAACGCAAATCAGCTTAATTAGCCAAGTGACTCAAGTTTGGCTGAATTACTCATTTGCAAGTGCGCAACTTAAACTTGCAGATCAAACGCTCAAAGCACAACAAGATTCGTTTAATTTAAACAAAAAACGTTTTGATGTGGGCATCGATAGTGAAATTCCTGTGCGTCAAGCACAAATTTCGGTTGAAACTGCGCGTAATGATGTGGCGAACTACAAAACACAAATTGCTCAAGCACAAAACTTGTTGAATTTACTAGTAGGTCAGCCAGTTCCTCAGAACTTATTGCCTCAACAACAAGTGACTCGTATCACACAGCAAAGTGCGTTAAGTGCAGGCTTACCGAGTGATTTGTTAAATAATCGTCCAGATGTAAAAGCTGCGGAATATCAATTGAGTGCGGCTGGTGCAAATATCGGTGCTGCTAAAGCACAGCTATATCCGACAATTAGCCTAACAGGTTCAGCAGGTTATGCTTCAACAGATTTGAGTAATCTTTTTAAAGCAGGCAATGTAGGCTGGTCAATTGGTCCAAATATTAGCTTACCTATCTTTGATTGGGGTACACGTAAAGCCAACGTAAAAATCTCAGAAACGGATCAGAAAATTGCACTTGCTAACTATGAAAAGTCAGTACAGTCAGCTTTCCGTGAAGTGAATGATGCTTTGGCGACTCGTGCCAATATCGGTGATCGTTTAACTGCTCAGCGTCGTTTAGTTGAAGCAACCAACACCACGTATAAACTTTCTAATGCTCGCTTCCGTGCAGGCATTGATAGCTATTTAACGGTATTAGATGCACAGCGTTCAGCATATTCGGCTGAACAAGGTTTATTGTTATTACAGCAAGCAAATCTAAATAGCCAAGTGGAGTTATATAAAACACTGGGGGGTGGTCTAAAAGCCAACTCAAGTGATGCTGTAACGCAACAAGCATCTAGCGCACAGATTCAGGCTGCTAAATAGTTGAAATAATTTACAAATAAAAGCTCACTTCGGTGAGCTTTTTTATTGCAACTATTGCGAATATTTCTTATCTTCAAAGACTAACGATGAATGATTTAGACAAATACTATGTTACTAAGCAGTTTAGAATCTGTACCTGGTCACACTATTTTACGTCAATTGGATGTGGTGTATGGCAGTACCGTCCGTAGTAAACATGTGGGACGTGACTTGATGGCTGGCTTGAAAAACATCGTGGGTGGTGAATTGACGGGTTATACCGAGTTGCTTGAAGAATCTCGCCAAGAAGCGACTCAACGAATGATTGATAAAGCACATAGTCTAGGTGCGAATGCAATTGTAGGGATTCGTTTCTCGACCTCAAATATTGCTCAAGGTGCATCTGAACTTTTTATCTATGGTACGGCAGTGGTAGTTCAACCGATCACACCAAAACTTCCTGATCCATTTAGCGCTTAGGCATTTCTATGAGTGGATTAATTTTTCAGATTATTCTTTTTCTGATTCTATTTTCAGTCGGTTGGACTTTTGGTCGACATATCGAACAAAAACATTTGCGTGAACTGGATGAAAAAGAAAAACTATTTGCCCATATTCGGATTGATACCAATCGCTTTACTGAAACATCAGCAAATGGACAGTTGGTGAGTAGCAATGTTGTGATTTCACATGATTACTTTAAATATGTACTTGCCAATATTCAGAACTTTTTCGGTGGTCGTCTGACTAGTTATGAAAGTGTGGTTGAACGTGCACGTCGTGAAGCCATGCTTCGCCTCAAGCAAGAAGCAGATCGAATAGGCGCAAACCATATTATGGGTGTTCGACTCAGCACCACAGAATTAGGTATGCAAGGTGGGATGGTTGAAGTATTTGCTTATGGAACTGCAATTATAAACACGCATTAAAAATATCCTGTGCATGGCACAGGATATTTACTCTATTCCGCAAAAATCGCTTGCCAATAGTGATAGATTTTTTCCTCACCGTTGTCTAACTTAAATTCATAAGCCATTTTTCGGGTTTCAACGATCTTAAACTCAACAGGATATTTAAACAACGCACCTGCATAGGCAAAGGTGTGGTATTCGCCATTTTCACCACAGACATCAACGTCGCTAGGCATCCGTTCAATCAAAGTCGCGTCAATATCTTGACCAACAAAGGACTCATCCAATTTACTAGCATCAGTCACGATAATTTTGGTTTTAATACCTGAATCTAAAAAATCTTGCATCACTTCACTTGAGTTCAGATTCCAGATGGGTTCAACCACTTCGATCCCAAGAGGATGCAAACGGTCTTCTCGATATTTGCGTACATCGCTCAGGTAAATATCACCAAAAATAAAGTGTTCAACCCCCTGCTCTTTAAAATGATTGGCAGCATCTAACATGCGTTGTTCATAGGCAGGAAGATTTTTAGGAAGAAACACAGGATACAGTGGAATCCCAATACTCTCGGCTTGCTTTTCAACCAATCCATGCGGAATGGCATGCATGGAAGACAATTCTGTTTCTTCATTCACCGTAGTTAATAAAGCGACCACTTCGAACTCATTTTGCTGTAGCACCGTATACAATGCTAAGGCTGAATCTTTACCACCGCTCCAATTAAAAACGGCTTTCTTACGATTATCCACACTCATTTCACTTTCATTTTACGAATCATTTTATACAACAAGCTTGGTGATAAGCGAGAGACCAACACACCCAGTTGTTCTTTTTTCCCACCAACAACAATATATTCATCCCCTGCCATCAAGGATTCCACCACACGTTCGGCAAAGACATCGACGTCTAAACCATTTTCAATCGCTTCATCCTGATGCCCTTGTGGTTTGCCTTCCCCATTTAAAGCATTAAATGAAACATTAGTTTTAACAAAACCAGGGAAAACCACTGAAACCGCTATTCCATCTTTCGCGACTTCTGCACGTAAACTGTTTGCCCACATGTGAATCGCTGCTTTCGCCGCAGAATACGTGGCACGATATTGTGTACCTAACAAACCAGCGACACTGGAGACAAACACCACCCGACCTGACTTTTGTTTGATGAGCGTTGGTAATACTGTTTTAGTAAAGAAGACTTGTGAGAAATAATCCACTTCCATAATGGCACGTTCAGTGTGCATGCTCGTCTCTTGAATCAAAGCACGTTGACTCAAACCTGCATTATTAATCAACCAATCAATACGTCCTTTACATGCAAGAACCTGTTCATGTGCATGGCGAACTTGAGCTTCATTGGTAATATCCGCAGCAATTGAGAGATGTTGTTCAGGTTTAAGCAAGCCAACTCGTACTGCTTCTAATTCATCATAACGGCGTGATGTCAGCACCACTTGAGCACCCTGCAAAGCACATTCACGTGCTAACGCCTTGCCTAAGCCCGAAGATGCCCCTGTAATCCATACGACTTTATTATCAAGACTTTTAAGTTTTGCCATGTCTATACCCTCTATCTACGTTGGATGACGCATAAATTTAAGGAAATAATCAACATACGTTGCTGCAACTTGTTGATCAAGTTGAGTTCCCAATTTTTCTAAACGCTTATAACCCAAATGTGTGGTCATATTGATCACACCATTTAAGGTTTTATCCACTACAAAGTTAAATTTTAAGCTTTTTTTAGGCTCACGAATCAAATGCGTTACACCGACATCAATCACTTCCGTCAATAGTTTCAATGCATTGGCAATTTCACGACTCTCGCCTTCTGCGAGTTTTTGACTTGATGCCTGCACCTGTTGAGTGAGCTGCTGCTCTATCGGATAGGTTATATATACCGATTCATCTTCAAGCTGAATGGCTTTGGACAAATATTCAACCAAAGGTACTAAACGATCATTCCCAAAGAATGAAACTGACCACGGCATATATTTTCGGATCGCTTCTAAAATTTGTTGAATGACTTTTTCAGATTCACCTGTTAAAGAATGGTGCTGATTGTCTTGTAATAGCACCATAAAAACTTGTTCAATCACTTCACATGCAATTTCGGATAAGACTGTACCCAATGCATTTGCTTGACTGTCTTTACTGCCTTGTAAAAGTTGCGTACGAATATGAGCAAATCGTGCATATGTATCAGCATGAATATTTAAAAAAACGGCGGTATTCATTTTAATCACCCTATTTTAGATCCTATAAAATAAGGGCTTGTTTAATAAGCCCTTATTTGTCCCTAGATTCTGTTTTTCTATCATTTTTGGCTTTCTGAATGCTGAATTTAGCACATTCTATTCGCGATCAACATGCATAAATGCCAAAAAATGATTAACGCAATCCGTTGCTGTATTGGGATCAACTTGATTGCCCATTTTTTCCAAACGTTTAAACTGAATTGCGTGGTTATATGAATCACACCATTCAAGGTTTTATCAACCACTCTATTGAAATTAAGACATTTTTTAGGTTCACGAATCAGATTGGTAACACCTAAATCAACGATTTGAATCAAAGTCTGAAACACTTCTACCATATCGTTGAGTTCATTATTTTTTATTTGTTCTGCCAATTGATGTGCTTGTTGAACTAAATTTCGATCAATCGGATAAGACACATACACTTGCTGATCATGATATTTAATCATATTGGAAAAATAGTTCGCAAAAGGACAAAGCCGCTCATTACCAAACAGTGCAATTGACCAAGGCATATATTTACGTACTGCGTTCATGATGTGTTGAATCACTTTTTCAGATTCAGCCATATATTTTTGCGACAATTGCGTTGAGTGATGATTTTGAGTTAGTAAAACTGCAAAAACTTGTTCCACGATGTCACAAGCGATCTCCGAAAGTACCTCACCCAAAACTTTGGATTGGCTTATACTGCTTCCATCATTGAGTTGTTGGCGTATATATTCAAATTTTTTATAACTTACTTCATTGATTTTTAATAAAATTGAATAACTCATGAGGACCATCCTTTGGGGTCTTAATCTTTTTATATTGTTTT
>Ga0075163_10006604_pt1 | contig 15381 bp, 13 predicted proteins | sample JI1023141ADNA_FD_71478 | JGI IMG/M metagenome (GOLD analysis project Ga0075163, IMG submission 71478) | Wastewater effluent complex algal communities from Wisconsin, to seasonally profile nutrient transformation and Carbon sequestration -... | ecosystem: Engineered > WWTP > Effluent > Algae... | reverse complement strand
GGCCGAGACCGAGGCCGAGACCGAGACCGAGACCGAGGCCGAGACCGAGACCGAGGCGGAGGCGGGGACGCGGGCCGAGTGGATCGGAGATCGTGACCGGTGGTTGGCGGTGGTGGTGGCGCCGCCTGGCTACGCCGAGCGACCTGGCTGTCGCCGAGGCGCGATCGAGGCTCGGCCCGACGCGTGCAGGTGGGCTCCGCGATGCCCCGCCCCCTCCGCGCACGCCCCCGCCCGCCCCTCGTCCGTTCCCTCCTGTCCTTGGTCGCCCTCGCTGCGGCGTGCGGCGGCGATGATGCCGGACCGGAGGTCGACGACTCGGCCCTGTGCGCCGCGTACCAGGCGGCCTGCGCCCGCCAGGCCGAGTGTGGGGTCCCGGTCTTCACCACCGCGACCGACGAGGACGACTGTCTGGCGCAGCTCGACTGCGTCGGGACCGCGGCGGCCCTCGCGGCCGGCGACGTGATGATCGCGACCGACGAGGCCCTGGCGTGCGCCGAGGCGCTCTCCGGCGCGACCTGCGCCGAGCTCGAGCCGTGGCAGGGCGGCCGGCGCATCGACGTCCGGCAGGCGTATCCATCCTGCGTCGACATGCTGGTCGGCACCCGCGCCCAGGGTGAGAGCTGCGCCAGCGCCCAGCAGTGCCAGCCCGGCCTGAGCTGCGTCGGCGACACCTGCCCCGGGCAATGTGGCCCCGACACCCGGTCCTGCGATCGCACGAGCTGCCCGACGGGGCAGTTCTGTAACCTCGGAGGCTGTGCGCCGCGGGCCGCCCTCGGCGAGCCGTGCGAGTACGGCGACGGCTTCGACAACACCTGCGCCGACGGCCTGTTCTGCCGGGTCGACGGCGGCCCACAGGGCGTGTGCGTCGCGCCGACCGCCCGCGGCGGCGCCTGTACCGCGGCGTCGTACTACGCGTGCGCCGACGGCGACGCGTGCATCGACGGCACCTGCCAGGCACCGCGGCCGATCGGCGGGGCGTGCTCGACCGCGACCGACTGCGGCCTCGACCACTTCTGCGACTTCGCCAACGGCAACCGCTGCGCGCCGGCGCGCGCCCTGGGCGCCGCGTGCGGCACGTCGTGGGGCGAGTGCGGCTACGACGCCAACTGCGTCGACGACACCTGCCAGCCCTTCGGCAGCGAGCCGGCCCCGGGCCCCATCGAGACGCGGCCGACCGTCGCCCTCGGCGCCGACTGCGCGGAGGCCAACTGCCCGTCGGGCGCAGCCTGCCTGCCGAGCGCCGGATCCGAGAGCGTCGCGTGGCGATGCGGCGCCGCGCCCGGCCCGGGCGAGTCGTGCGACCCGGGGACCGACGAGCTGCGCTTCGCGGTCCTGTTCTCGGGTCGGTTCGGCAGCCTGTGCCGCGACAGCCTGTGCGACCTGTTCGCCGGCTGGACCTGCGTCGTGCCGGCGCCGCCGGGCGCCGCGTGCCCGACCGACGGCACGACCCTGGCGTGTACCGCCGGCCGCTGCGACGGCGGCACCTGCGCCGAGTTCTTCACCTGTCCGTGACCCTGGCTCCGTGACCTGACCGACGACGCGCGCGCCGCGGTCGGTCAGTGGATCGCTGGCGGCGGTCCGTCGGTGTAGGCCGGGTAGCTCGCCGCGCTGGGCTCGGGCCAGGCCAGCTCGCAGCGGTTCTTGCCCGCGCGCTTGGCCCGGTAGAGCGCGCGATCGGCGGCGCGGATGAGGTCGAGCGCGTCGGCGACCCCGCTGTCGGGGAACGCGGCGACGCCGAACGACGCGGTCAGGTGCAGGCGGGTGCCGTCGTCGGCGGCGATTGCCCGAGCCGCGACCTCCGAGCGGACCCGCTCGGCGAGCGCCAGGGCGTCGAACAGGTCGGTGCGCGGGAGGATCAGGGCTAGCTCCTCGCCGCCGTAGCGCGCCGCGGTGTCGACCCCGCGCAGCTCGGCGCGGATCGCCGCCGCGACCTCGCGCAGCGCCCGATCGCCGACCAGGTGCCCGCGGCTGTCGTTGAGCCGCTTGAAGTCGTCCAGATCGATGAGGACGACGGCGAAGGACTGGCCGTAGCGCTCGGCCCGCGCGATCTCCTCGTCGACGCGGGCGTCGAAGTAGCGGCGCACGAACAACCCCGTCAACCCATCGACCATGGCCATGGCGTGAAGGTGCGCGTGGGCCAGCGCGGCCCCGGCCTGGAGCGCCAGCGAGGCCAGGAGCCGCAGGTCGGCGCGGTCGAAGGCGCCCCGCGCCTCGCTGTGCACGGCCAGCACACCCTCGCAGGTGCCGTCGACGAACACCGGCACCCCGAGCCAGGCGCCGACGCCGTCGGTCAGCGGCGCGACGCCCAGCCCGGCCGCGGCCTGGTCGTCGAGCGCCAGCGGCGTCAGCTCCGCGACCACTCGACCGACGACGCCGCCCGACCGCGGCAGCTCGGCCCGCGACCGCCGCGCGGTCGCGACCGCAAGACCGTCGACCACGAAGCGATCGGGATCGCGATCGGCGCCGCGGTGGATCAGCGCCACCCCGTGGGCTGCCGGGACCGCGCGCGCGACCTCGGTCAGGATCGTCGTGACCACGGCGGGCAGCTCGATCGAGCGCCCGAGGGCCCGCGCGGCGTGGTCGAGGCGCTCGAGCTCGGCGATGCGCTGGCGCCAGCCGCGCGATGCCCGAGCCAGGCGATTGAAGATCAGGTTGACCAGGAGGTACGTGCCACACAGGAGCACCAACCCGGCGCGCTGACCGGCCAGCTCGAGGAGCGCGACCACCGCGGCCAGCGGCAGGAGCGAGCCCTCGGCGATCATGCCCGGGCCGGCCTGCTCGCGCACGAACCACGCGATCGACCGCCCACCGAGGGCGTGGCGAAGTCCCTGGAGCCCGTTGTGGAGGACCAGGAACCCGGCACCCAGAGCGCAGACGTGAGCGATCGCGTCGACGTCGCGGTCGGCGGCTAGCGTCACCGTGGCGGAGGCGGCGGCCAGCGCGGCCAAGAGACCGCCGCTCATGCCGCCGAAGTACAGCGCGAAGGCCGCCCGCGACCATCGCCCCTGCCCGGCCTCGGCCCGCGGGCGCCGGACGACGGCGTCGAGGGTCAGCGCGACCGCGACCAGGAGCCCGCCGCTTTTCGGCCCGATCGCGACCGCGGCGGCGACGTAGAACGCCGAGTCGAGCGAGAGCACGGTCGCGCCGACCCGGAAGGCCAACGCCCGCGCGGCCAGCACGACGGCGAGGAACCCGCCCAGGGCGCCGGGGGTGGCGCCGACCTCGAGGCCACGCGTGGCCAGGCCGGCGACGAGCGTGGCCCAACCGATCGCGCCGAGGGCGACGGTGAAGGCGAGCTGGGCGCGGGGAGCACGAACCATGGTCCGACCAACCGTGCGCTACCACAGATCGAGGCGCCGTGGACGTGGTGCGTCAAAGAAACGCCCGGCGATCCCGCCGCGGGCCACTGTGACGCGCGCGACCCGAAAAGGGCGCCCCGCCCGAAAACGCGCGCGGCCCGACGGTGAGCCGGGCCGCGACGAGCCACGACCTGAGGCAGGCCGGGGCGTGCTGGGTTGGTGGGGGTCAGATGTCGATGACGGCGACGCCGCGCTCTTCACCGGTCGGCGCCGGCGGCGGGTTCGCCTCGGCGGGGCGCGGGGTGTCGAGAGGCAGCTCGATCCGACGCTCGTGGTCGCGCCGGCGCTGTTCCTCTTCGCGGCGAAGGATTTCTTCGATGATCCAGGGGTCAAGCATGGCGAACCGCCCAATTTCTCCCGGGGACCGGGAATGGAGAAGACGGTGAGGTCAGTTGGCTCAAAAGGCCCAGAAGGCTCAGAAGGCCCAGAAGGCCCAGAAGGCCCAGAGGGTTCAGCAGGTGGCTCGGGAGGTCTCGTCGCTGGTTAGACCGGCCGCGTCGGCGTCGTGTTCATCCCGTTTCGGCGACTCTTGTAGGCAGGTGGGTCTGCGCGGCCAGGGTTCGAGTGACGGGTTCGAGTGACGGGTTCTGAGAGACGGGGTCGAGTGACAGGGTCGACTGACAGGGTCAACTGACGAAGGGTGCAAGCGGCGAGCCCATCAGCTCCCTGCTCTACCCTTAGCATAACGCACCCAAACGACGAGGGATCCACTCCGGCGCGCCCGATGTTTGCCACGCGAGGTGTGGCGAAACCGCCCGGTTTCGGCGACGAGCGGGGGTCGGTCGACCCCAGCCGTCGTCGAGCCGAGAGGGTTTCCTGAGCCACCGAGCCAGCTTAGCGGACGCGCCCGGATCGCGACATTTTTTGCGCGGCGCGCGCACGAAACGTCGCCGCCCCCCGGCCCTCCGGCGCCGACGGAGATCGCCTCCGCGTTGCGCCCGCGCGCGAAGCCGCCCTACTGCAGGTCCTTCAAGCGCCAGCGCCCATCCTCGCGGACGAAGATCACTCGACCTTCGCCGTGCACCAGGAGCGCCTCGTTGGGGCCCTGCTCCTCGATCGTCGCGTCGAGGTTGGCCTCGAGGCGGTTCATGAGCTGCGCCATCGCGTCCTTGCCCTCACCGGCGAACTGCGCGCGCATCAGCTCGACGTTCATGCGATCAGCGTAGGCCCGCGGCACGAAGCGCAGCATGACGTCCCAGCGCTCGAGCCGGTACGCGCGGAGGAACGAGCGCAGCGCCGAGCGCGGCGTGCTCTGGTCGTAGAACGCCAGCGGGTTCTCGGCGATGCGCCACTGTCCGCCCTCGAGCACGAGCTTCAGGCTGTCGCCCAGGCCGTAGACCAGATCGGCCGTGACCTCGAGCTTGCGGCGTCGGCTAGCCAGGCGGCCGGCGGTGTCGTCGACCTCGCGCGGGTTGTCGCGCAGCATCCGCACGAACTCGTCCTTGTCGACCCGCGCGCGAAACTCCGTCGACATCAGCGCGTAGGCGGCGTCGTAGTTCTTGGCGCGCAGGGCGGCGGCGTAGCGATCGAGAGCGGAGGTCGGCGCGGTCCGCGGGCCCGAGCAGGCCGCGGCCGCGGACGCCGCGAGGAGGAGCGCGAGCAAGCGGGCCACGTCGACGTTATACCAGCTCGCCGCCGGTCGCGCCCCGCGGCCGGGCGTCGGCGGCGTAGGACGCGAAGGCCCGCGTCATGAGCAGCGCGGCCACCGCGATCGCCGCCGCGCCGGTCAACATCGCGGCCCGGCCGCCGAAGGCCTGGTACAGCCCGCCGAACACTCGCGACGACGGCGTCGTGCCGAGGAGGTGGGTGGCGAACAGGACCACCGCCTGGGCCGAGGCGGCGCGGCCGGGCGGCGCGAGATCGTCGACCGCGGCGGCCATCGGGCCGTGGTACCAGGTGATGAAGAACATCGTCCCGATCGCGGCCACGGTGAGGGCGGCCCCGGCCGGGACCAGGATCGCCGCGACGCCGAACGGCACGGTGCCGGCCATGCCGATCGCGATCGCGGCCGGGCGACCGTAGCTCACGCGTCGACGCAGGCGGTCGCCGACCTGGCCACCGGCGATCACGCCGAACAGCCCCGCGATCATGCAGCCGCCGAGGAGCGCCGTGGCGTCGCCCTTGGTCATGCCCTTGTCGCGCTGGAGGAAGTCGAGGAGCCAGGCCTGGAGCCCCCCGGCGGCGAAGGCCATGACCGTGGTGGCGGCGGCCAGACGGCGCAAGGTCCGCACCCGCAAGACGACCGCGGTGTCGTCGACGAGCTGGCGCAGGCGCCCGCCGCCGGGCCGCGCCGCGGCGATGGCCACGGGCACCGGCCCCGCCGGGCGATCGACCATCGCGACCACCGCGACCGCGAGGGCGAACCCCGGCACCGCGATCGCGACCCAGCCGTCGGGGAAGCCCAGGCCGCTGCCGACCCCGAGGCCGGCGGCGCCGCCGAAGAACAGCCCGAGGTTGAAGATCGCCATCGCCAGGGCCTTGTGGGCGCCGTGGTAGCGCTCGCCGAGGATCGCGTTGGCGACCGGCACCACCGCGGCGGTGCCCAGGCCGACCAGGACCCGGCTCGCCACCACCAGCCGGTAGTCGGTGGCCAGCGCCCCGGCCAGCCCGGCGGCGCTCCACAGCACCAGCCCGGCGGCCAGCACCCGTCGACGATCGACGCGATCGGCGAGCCAACCGACCGGCAGCGTGGCCAGGGCGTGGGGCAACATGAACGCGGTGCCGAGCCAGCCGAGGTCGGCGTCGTCGACGGCGAAGGCGGCGCGCAGGTCGTCGTAGACCGCGAACGGCGCGTTGCGCGTCGCGTACGACAGCAGGTTGGCCAGCGCCAGGATCGCCAGGACGATCGGCGCGGCGGTCAGCGGGCGGGGCACGCGGCTCATAGCTCCGGCGGCATCGGATCGTCCCCGGGGTCGGGCTCGTCCGGCGCGGTCGGCTCGTCGACGGCCGGCGGGCTGAGCGACCAGCGCAGGCGATAGGGCCCGGCCGGCGTCGCCCCCTTGGGCGCCGACAGCGCGATCACCACCGGCTGTCCGGGCGCGACCGCGAGCCCGGTCGCGGCGACCCGATCGCCGGACCGCGTGCCGGTGCCGATCGCGCCGCCGGTCACGGTCAAGGCCACCGCCAGGCCCGGCGGACCGTCGACCGCGAGGTCGAGGACCGCGGCCGCGGCCCGCGGCGCGAGGACGAAGTGGTCGCGTTGCCCCGGGCCGAGCTCGCCGCGCATCGTCCCGGTGTCGTCGTCGACGGTGCCCAGCGGGTTGGCGCGATCGGCGCGATCGTTGGGCTCGGCCTCGGCGCCAGCGTCGAGCACGCGGCTGGTGACGGTGAGCTGATAGGCGACGCCGCTGGCCGGCTTGCCGCCGATCACCACGTAGTGCGCGGCCGGCTCGCCGGGCGCGACCTGCGGCGCGAGGTTCTTGATCGCGACCGCGGCCCCGGCGGCGCCGACCTGGCGCACCAGGGACCGCCCGCCGGCGTCGGTGAGCTCGACGGTGAGCGCGACCTTGGGCACCGCGGTGACCGCGACGTCGAGGCCATCGCCCGGGCCCAGCGCCAGGACGTCGAGCTTCCACACGTCGACGTCGCCGGCCCAGCCGAGCCAGCCGGTCGCGGTGGTCGCCAGGTCGAGGGCGGTGGCGGCGCCGCGGTCGTCGTTGGGCTCGCGCTCGGCGTCGGGCGCCGGCCCGTCGGCCAGCCCGACGGTCAGGGTGTAGGGCGGGCTGGCACCGAGCCGCCCGGCGCCAGCGTCGACGCCACGCTTGGGCTTGGCCTTGCGCGCGATCTCGCGGACGGCGACGTAATAGCGGCCGGGCGCGACCGGCCAGTTGGGCAACGCCTCGGCGCCGCCCGCGCCGGCGCTGTCGACGGCCACGACCTTCGCGCCGTCGGCCCCGCGCAGCTCGAGGGCGCCGTCGATCCCGGCCATCGCCGACAGCCCCACGGTCAGCACCGCCGGGCGATCGACCGCGACCGGGTAGAGATCGACATCGCCGGCGCCGTCGAGCACGCCGGTGTTGGTCGGGGCCGCCACCGCGGCCGCCGGATCGGGCGCGTCGTTGGGCTCGCGCTCGGGCGTCGCCGGCCCGCCGCCGCCGGCGCGCGGACGATCGACCACCGCCACCGTCGCGGCGTCGCGATCGCTGCGGGTGATGCGGGCCGGGCGATCGCCGCCGCACGCCAGCGCCGCCGCCGCCGCGATCGCCGCCGCGCGGATCACGACACCTTGCTCCGCGGCGCGATCGCCGCGAGCATCTCGGCCGACGACACCACCGCGCCGTCGACCTTGCACTCGCCGCGCAGCTTCATGATCTTGCCCTTGCGCAGCGGCACCACCTCGATCACGAGCTGATCGCCGGGCACCACCGGCTTGCGGAACTTGGCCGCGTCGATGCCCATGAACAGCATGACGTGGGTCTCGCGATCGAAGCCCTCGGACTGGCTGCCGAGGAGGCCGCCGGCCTGGGCCATGGCCTCGATCTGCAGCACCCCGGGCATGACCGGCGCCCCCGGGAAGTGGCCCGGGAAGTACGGCTCGTTGTAGGTCACGTTCTTGAGCGCGACGATCTTGTCGGGGGTCAGCTCGAGGACGCGATCGACCAACAGGAACGGGAAGCGGTGGGGCAAGAGCTGGAGGATGGCCTCGACGCCGAGGACGGGGCGGGTCATGGCGCGTGCGTACCACGACGGCGGCGACGGCGGCGCGGCCGGGCGCGCTGCACCGCCAGGAGCTGACGCATCGACGGCCCGGGCGCCAGGCCGAAGGCGGTCAGGACCTCGTCGGCGGCGCGCAGCCCGGTCTCGGCCGCGCCCTCCATGTACCCCTGGGCCTCGACCGAGGTGTGCTCGCCGCAGAAGTGGAACGCGCCCTCCGCCTCGCCCTCGAGCCCGGCCAGGGCGCCCTGCCCGACCCGGTAGCACGCGTAGCTCCCGGCGGCGTAGCGCGCGGTCGGCCAGTGCATGCGCACCGCCGACCCGGGCTGATACGCGGCGGCGGTGCCGGGGAAGACCGCGTCGAGCCACGGCAGCACCTCGGTGGCCCGCTCGTCGGCGGTCCCGGCGCCGAGCGCCACGCCGCGATCGCCGCCGACGAAGTTGGTCAAGATCCCGGCGGCGCCCGGGTAGCCGCGCGAGGTCTCCCAGGTCGCCTGCAGGTCGCCGACGTCGGACACGCTGCCGCCCGAGGCGGCGCTGGCCCCGGTGCGCCACGGTCGCCCGGTGAAGCCCAGCATGAGCTTGGCGTTGGTGCCGTAGCCCAGGGTGCGGATGATCGACTCCTTGCCGGCCGACAACCCGGCGCCGGACAGATCGACCCGGCGCAACATCGTGAACGGCAGCGCGAAGACCACGCGATCGAAGGTGTCCTCGACCACGCCGCCCGCGGTGTCGAAGGTCAGGACCGGCCGGCCATCCGACAGCGCGCGGACCGCGACCAGCTCGTGGCCCAGGGCCAGGCGCTCCGGGATCATGTCGGCCAGGCCGACCGGCAGCGCGTCGTTGCCCTCGTGGATGTGGAAGCGCTCGTCGGAGTCGCCGTAGATCCGGAACGGGTCGGGGGTCTCGTAGTCGATCAGCCACAAGAGGTTCCACACCGTCTGCTCGTCGACCTCGAGGCCGTACTCGCCGACGTAGGCGCGCTCGAGGATGCGGCGGATGAGCGACGAGCTCGGCAACATGCCGTCGCCGGCCAGCCAGTCCGGGATCGACAGGTTGTCGAGCCGGGCGAACTCCGACGGCACCTCCTCCATCGCCGCCGCGGTGGCCAGGCGCGCCGCCAGGGGCGTGAACTCGGCGGCCAGCGTGGCCGGCGCGATCACCTGGCCGTCGAAGTAGAAGGTGTCGGCCCGGACCGCGGCGTCGACCGCGGCCAGATCGTCGAGGGTCAGGCCGAGCTGCTCGCACAGGCCGCGCATGACGACGTGGCCGCTGTCGACAAGCTCACCGCCCAGCTCGATGATCTGCCCGCCGGGGCCGCGCTGCGTGAACATCCGGCCGCCGACCCGGCCGGCGGCCTCGAACACGGTGACGTCGAGCCCGGCCTCGGTCAGGCGGACCGCGCAGTGCAGCCCGGCGGTGCCGCCGCCGATCACCGCGACCCGGGCCGGCGCCGCCAGGTTGTCGCCACACGCGGCGGCCAGCGGCGCCAGGGCGGCCGCGCCGAGGGTCCCGCGCAGGACCGCGCGCCGGCTCGGCCGGCTGGCCGCCAGCTCGCCGGGGTCGCGGCCGGTGCGGGCGGCGCGATCGGCCAGGGTCAAGATCCGCCGCAGACTCGCGAACAGGGGCGTGCGGGCCATCGAGAGCTAGCCTTCCTCCGCCCACGGGCGGATGTGGATCCGAGGCCCCTCGATGGGAGCCCATCGCCGGCCGCGCTGGCAAGCGGATCCGGCCGAGACCGTTCGCCACTCCCTGCACGATTTTGCCGTCACAGCCGACCGTCCCGCGACTCTAGCCTCGTACGTATGGGGTTCGATCGCCTGGATCGGCGCGGGGCATCGACGGTCGACCATCAGGTCGCCGACGACGGCGAGGCCACGGTCGCGCCGGCCGCGCCGTCGCCGGGCAAGGTCACCCGCACGATGCGCCTGGCTCACGCCTGGGCCGAGGCTGGGCGCGTGCGCCGCTACGCCCGCGGCACCGACGGGCTCGATCATCTCGGTCGACCGATCGCGGTCCGCGGCGCGAGCGGTCGCCGCATGCCGGCGCACCTCGAGGCCGCGCTGGCGGCCGCGCTCGGGCGCGATCTGGCGCCGGTGCGCATCCACGACGACGCCGCCGCGGACCAGGCCGCGACCGCGATCGGCGCGCGGGCCTTCGCGATCGGCACCGACGTCTACTTCGCCCGCGGCGAGTACGCGCCCGAGCGGCCCGACGGCCTGCGGCTCCTGGCCCACGAGGTGGCCCACACCACCCAGGCCGCCGGACAGCCAGGGGAGATGTCGTCGCCCGACGACGCCGACGAGCGCGAGGCCGACGCCTTCGCCGAGCGGTTCGTGGCCGACCATGGCGCCGCGGTCCTGGCCGACCAGCCGGCCGCCCCTCGTCGAGGCTCGCCGTCGTCGGAGGCCGCGCGCGCGGCGCCGGCCGGGCCACGCCTCGCGCCCAGCCGGCTCTACGGCCCTGGCGATCAACCGCTCCTGTCGCGCGCGGTCGAGGTCGGCTACCGCCTCCGCCGCGATCCCGGCCAGGGCGCGCGCGGCAACGGCGGCGGCGGCAACGGCCCCGGCGGCGGCGGCGGCAGCGGCGGCAACGGCGGCGGCGGCGGTCGCGGCGCCAGCGGCGGGGGCACCGTCACCTATCCCGCCGAGACGATCGTCCTGTTCGACCGGCGCGCCACGAGCAAGAACTTCGACGTCGTCAAGCCGACCTACGTGCCCCTGGTCGCCGGCATGATCGTCGTCGACGGTCTGCCCGTCACCTACCGCGCCGGCGGCACGGCCTCGGTCAACGCCGGGGTGACGGCGTGGGCTGGGCCCGGCTCGATCAACGGCATCACCGTGACGATGACCCAGCAACAAGCCGACGACCGCGAAGCTGCGGGGGTCGTCGGTCCGGTCGGTCAACTGGCCTTCGACATGGCCAACAGCCCGTACAGCGCCAACGGCAACCTGCACTTCGACGCCGGCGTCTCGGCCTTCGTGACCGCCTCGGCCGGGTTCAAGGCCGAGGTCGCCGCGGCCGACATGCTCGCGGTCGGCGGCGAGGCCGGCCTGGTCGGCACCGCCACCGGCTCGTCGAGCGTGCACCTGCACGCCGCCACCGGGTTCGACTGGTGGGCGCCCGGCAACGCCGCCTTCAACACCGTGCTCAAGGCGACCTGGGACACCAAGCTCACCTTCGCGCTGGCCGCCACGGCCTCGGTCTTCGTCGAGCTCCGGCCGCCGAAGATCCCGCTCCTCGAGGATCTCTACGGCGCGGTGCGCAAGCTGCCCGGCGTCGCCTACATCCTCCCCGCCTTCGACCGCCTGGCGTTCAAGCGCTCGTGGGACAAGCGCTTCCCGCTCTACGACAAGACCAAGCAGTGGAAGCTGTCGCGCGAGATCCAGGTCTTCGGCGGCACCGAGAGCAAGAACGTCACCGGCGACCCCGAGCAGACCGACCTCCTGGGCGTGGCCCAGAGCGCGCTCGCGGAGCTCACCGCGCAGACGCCCGAAAAGGACATCCCCAAGGAGGACAAGGACTCCCGGCCCAAGCCGGACGTCGCCGGGCGCCGCGCCGCGGCCAGCGCCCAGATCAAGTCGACCAAGCGCGCGGTCAAGCGCGAGCAGACGTGGAACCGCGAGCTGCTCGACGCGGTCAAGGCCAAGAAGGCGGCCCAGACCCGCCAGGCCTCGGTCGGCGGTGGCGGCGCGCCGCCGCTAGCCGCGCCGGCCGCGGTCGACGACCCCGAGACCAAGCTCGTGGACCGCGGCGCCGCCCTGACCAACGCCGACGGCGCGATGGACGACCTGAGCGCGCAGGTCGGCAAGCTCACGCCCGAGGAGCACAACGACAACACCGAGCACCGACGCGCCGCCGCCGCCGGCTACGACGCGATCGCCGGCAGCGCCGACGCCGCCGGCGACGAGATCGACGCCAACCGCGGGGTCTTCGAGAAGCCGCTGGTGTCCGACGACAAGGCGGCCGAGGCCGAGTTCAACAAGCTCCTGGCCGCGACCATGACCCGGCTCGATCCGCTGTACGACAAGACCACCGGCGAGGACCAGTGGTGCAAGGAGATGCTCGAGGACACCAGCGGCATCGCCGAGGTGTCGCGGTTCCGCGAGGACGTGCTGGCCCGCTACAACAAGATCCGGCTGGCCAACTTCAGCCTCGAGCGCCTGGGCCCGGCGGTCGAGGCGGCGCGCAAGCGCGGGCTGCGCGGCGACTACCCGGGCGCCCTGGCCGATCTGAAGGGCCTCGACCACGAGATCGCCACGACCGAGGGCCGCCTGGAGTCGGTGACCGAGGGCCGCCCGACGATCCCGTGGGACGACAACTACGTGCTGCCCGAGAACGGTCAGCTCATGTTGCTGGCGTCGTACCGCAAGGGCACGACCGTGCGCGAGAAGTTCTACGGCGACTACTTCGACCGCGACAAGAAGGTCCAGACCGGCTACGACGATCAGACCAAGCAGTCCATGGCCGCGCAGCTCCGCATGATCAAGGACGTCGACGGCAACGAGTACTGGTACTACCCGAGCGAGCCGTCGGGTAACGCCGGCAAGGTCTTCCCGGCCGGCGCCCTGCGCCCGGGCGAGACCGGCGATCAGTACTGGCTGTTCTACGACAGCAAGCAGAAGCCGACCCGGGCCCACAACCATCCCCCGGTGGTGGTGCACTGGAACACCAGCGGCCGCGCCACCACCCAGGCCGCGCGGGTCGCGTTCTTCAACGGCCGCGGCCCCGGCACGCAGCCGCTGACCTGGGAGCCGGCGCGCATCAACTCGAGCAAGAGCGGCGGCAAGGACGTCACCGGCGCCCCCAACCGCTACAAGTTCGATGTCAGCGTGACCTTCCGAGGCGACGCATGACCGACTACCGCGTGTGGAACGCCTGGCAGCCGGCGCCGACCGTGGTCGAGGGCGCCGTGCTCGACTGCGACACCTGGTTCCTCGGCACCGGCACCGCCGAGCTGATGGACGCCGCGGCGCGCGCGCTCGGGATCAAGGCCCGGCCCGCGACCTGGTCGCTGCGACCGGTGCGCACCAACTACTACGCCCCGCACCGCGCCGCGGCGCGCTCGTGGGGGGACGTGTGGAACGTCGCCTGGCTCATGCACCTGGCGTGGACCGCGCCGGTGACCCTGCGCGCCGGTCGCGACGCGGTCGGCTTCGACGGCGTCGACCCCAGCCACGCCGCCGGGTCACCCTACGACTGGCCCGAGATCCCATGTGTCGTCATCGCCGATCTGCGCGACGACGAGGCGGCCGCGCGCGCCGATCGGGCCCTCGCCGAGCTCGGGTGGCCGACGCGGATCGGCCGCGGCTTCGGCCGCTTCCCGCAGCGCCTGATCGAGCTGGGGCCGCGCCCGCGCAGCTACTTCGAGGCCGGCGCGGCCGAGGCCGAGGCGGTCGTCGACCGGCTGGCCGCGCTAGGTGCGAGCACCAATCTCATCGAGAGCCAGGCCTGGGCCCGCGCCGCCCGTCGGCCCGATCGGAGCGCGCCGTGAAGCGCACCGTGCGGCCCGGGGAGGTCGCCGGCGACGACGAGGTCCCGAGCGAAGGGCCAGCGGCCGGCAAGAAGACCCTGACCGCGATGTTGCCACCGTCGCGCAGCGGCGCGCCCACCGACGACCCCGGCCCCGACGGCTTCCCCGAGCTGACCGCGATGGCGCGCGGGCTCGGGCAGGCCGGCGCTCGCGATCGCGACGGGGCCCAACTCGAGCGGCCGCGCCCCGAGACGCCGGCCCCGCCGGCGCTCGTGCCGCGCGGTCCCCGGACCGCCGAGCCCCCGAGCGATCCGCCCCCCGCGGCCGCGGCGCCGACCGCGTTCGTCGACGATCCGTTCGCGCTCCACACGCCGGCCGGCGCGCGCGGGCCCGGTCGCCCCGCGCCGACGCCGCCGACGCGACCGCGGCCGGTCGGCGGTGGCCCGACCGAGAGCGAACCCGAGGACGACGAGCCGTAGGCGGCGTCAGCGCGCGATCGCGTACAGCGCGGTCGCGACCACCTGCTCGGCCCAGCGCGCCTTGTAGTCCATCGCCGTGCCGAGGTCGTAGGTGTGGAGGCCCTCCGCGCACAAGGCCTCGATCTGCGCGAGCTGGCTGACGTTGCCCAGGCCGAGGGCCCGGTAGCGGGCGTCGTGGGAGAACTGCAGGCCGCGGTACTCGCCGGCGAACACGCCGCCGAGGATGAACGCGACGTCGGCGTCGTCAGCGCGGCCGATCATCAGGCGCAGCCGGCCGGCCGCCGCCAGCGGGCCCACCATGTGCTCGTAGAACGCGCGCATCGGCCCGGCGTCGACCCCGAGGCCGGCCTGGCCCTTCCAGCTCCGGGCCTCGATCGCCATCACCCGCGCCAGCGTGGCCACGGCGTTGTCGGCGGTGACCTCGACCGGCGCGAACTGGACCCCGGCGGCCGCGGCCGCGCGCTGATCGGCCCGCACCGCCTTGCGGAAGTTGCGGCTGCGCCGGGCCAGGAACCCGTCGACGCCGCCGTCGAGGCTGGCGACGTAGCGCTCGGTGGTCGGCCCCAGGCCGAAGCGCCAACCCGGACGAAGGCGGCTGCGCAGCGCGCGGTGGTGGGCGCTGCCGGGCGTGACCCCGGCGCACAGGATCGCGTCCCAGTCGGGGTCGTCGGCCGCCGCGGCCAGAAACGCCTCGGTGAGGGCCGCCGGATCGGGGCCGACCAGCGGGCACGCCAGGCCCCAGGCCAGCTCGAGGGGCTCGAGGTACCGGCCACCCGGTCGCTCGGCGCGCGCCAGGGCGACCCAGCCGAGCGCGCCGGCCCAGACCCGCGGCGAGCGCTCGCCCATGAGCGCGGCGTGGGCCGCCAGGATCCACGGCGCCGACGAGCAGAAGCGATCGATCGCCGGGGTCGCCGCGACCGCGTCGTCGAACGATGCCGCCGACGACGCCAGGGTCGCCAGCTCGACCGCGACCAGCTCGCTCATCCCGGCTGGTTGCGCATGTGATCGGCCAGGCCGGCCAAGGCCCGATCGAGGTAGGCGCGCAGCTCGACGTCGGCGACCTCAGCGGCCAGGGCGTCGCGCATGCAGGCCATCCACTGATCGCGGGCCGCGGTGTCGATCGGAAACGGCAGGTGGCGCGCGCGCAGCCGCGGGTGGCCGAAGCGCTCGACGTAGAGCTGCGGCCCCCCCAGCCAGCCGGTGAGAAACCAGGTCAGCTTGTCGCGAGCCTCGTCGAGGTCGGCGGCGTGCATCGCGCGCAGCGGCGCGCAGTCGGCGCGCAGGTCCATGCGGTCGTAGAAGTGATCGACCAGGCGACGCACGGCGAAGGCCCCGCCCAGGCGCTCGAAGGGCGTGGCTTCGGTCACTTCTGGTACTCGGCCTTCCACTGGCTGTACGGCATACCGTAGATCCGCTC
>Ga0075163_10006602_pt1 | contig 15382 bp, 15 predicted proteins | sample JI1023141ADNA_FD_71478 | JGI IMG/M metagenome (GOLD analysis project Ga0075163, IMG submission 71478) | Wastewater effluent complex algal communities from Wisconsin, to seasonally profile nutrient transformation and Carbon sequestration -... | ecosystem: Engineered > WWTP > Effluent > Algae... | reverse complement strand
TTTGCACAAAGTGGTAAAATTAAAGGAGTTATAACAGATAATACCGATAAAACCGGCCTCGGCGGAATCACGGTTCAACTGTTATTTCAAAAAGACAGCAGTATTGTAAAATCAACTGTAACCGATGCCAGAGGTTTATTCGAATTCAGCCAGCTGTCACCTGATAGTTTTATAGTTACGGCCAGTTCAGTAGGATATCAGCAGTATGTGAATTTCATCCGCATCAATGAAAATGAAAAAGACCTTGGTAGTATCGGTTTGATCAAGCAGGGCAAGGATTTAACCGGCGTTACCGTTGTTTCCAAAGCATCTCCTGTCATTCAGAAAGGTGATACATCTCAATTCAGCGCCAGTCAGTATAAAGTAAACCCCGATGCCAATACAGAAGACCTGGTGAAAAAAATGCCTGGAATAACTGTAGATAAAGATGGTACCGTTACTGCACAGGGAGAACAGGTTAGAAAGGTAACCGTGGATGGCAAAGACTTTTTTGGCGATGATGCTACCGCAGCATTAAAAAACCTTCCTGCTGAAGTAGTAGATAAAATCCAGGTGTTTGATCGTTTGAGCGACCAGGCCCAACTAACGGGGGTGGATGATGGCAATTCGCAGAAATCAATCAATATCATTACCAAATCGGGCATAAAAAACGGACAGTTCGGAAGGATATATGCCGGCGTGGGTACCGATAGCAGGTATTCCGGCGGAGGAAATGTTAGTTTCTTCAAAGGCGACAGGCGTTTGTCGATAGTAGGAAACTTCAACAATATCAACCAACAAAATTTTGGTTCACAGGACCTGTTGGGGTTAACCAGCAGTAGTGCTGGCAACCGGGTTTCCAGTTCCGGTGGTCGTGGACAAGGCGGTGGCGGCAGAGGACCTGGTGGCGGTGGCTCCGATAATTTTATCGTAGGCCAGGCAAATGGTATCAGTCAAACCAATGCCATCGGTCTCAATTACAGCGACAAATGGGGAAAGAAGTTATCCGTTACCGGTAGTTACTTTTATAACAACAGTACCAATAACAACCTTTCTTTAACCAATACGCAGATCCTGGAAGAAAACCAGTTTTATGTTCAGAACAGCAATGCAGAAACCAAAAACTACAACCACAGGATCAATGCAAGGTTTGAATACAAATTAGATTCAAACAATACATTCTTTTTTATTCCTAACCTGAGTTTTCAAACTAACAGGTCGAGTTCTTATTCTACCCAGCAGACATATAAAAACCTGCTTGATTCGATAAACAATTCAAGGGCAAACAGTTTTTCCGACAGGAATGGTTTCAACCTGCGAAACAACCTGATGTTCCGTCATGCGTTCCGTAAAAAAGGCCGCAGTCTTTCGCTTGGTTTCAATACAACCATTACCCGAAATGACGGAGAAACCACCATTGATGGCCTTTACCGCTTCTACGACGACCTGGGTAATCCTTTGTTACCCGATTCGCTTCAGCAGCAATTAACCGATAATGTTACCAATGGTTACACAATCGGCGGAACCATCGCTTATACAGAACCGTTAGGTAAGAAAAGCCAGTTGCAGTTTGATTACAATCCTTCGGTTCAGAAGAATAAATCAGACCAACAGACTTTCCTTTTCGACGGACAGAAATACACAACCTTCGACAGTACACTTTCAAACAAATTCGACAATACCATTACCACCAATAATGCGGGTATCTCTTACCGTTATAATCCCAGTAAAGATGAACAACTCGGTTTTGGTGTAAACTATCAGCATTCCAGGCTGGAGAGTGAAAGGGTTTTTCCGGTTAAAGGATCAGTGGACCAGAAATTTTCGAACCTCTTGCCCAATGCATTCTGGAGAAAGAAAATTTCAACCTCCAGTAATATCAGAATCTTTTACCGTGCATCTACCAACTTCCCATCTGTAACCCAGTTACAGGATGTTGTCAACCTGAGCAATCCTTTGAGGGTTAGCAGTGGTAATCCAGCACTGGAACAATCTTACACCCATTTTCTTGGTACCCGGTATACTTATACCAACAGCAAAACGAGCAGGAGTTTCTTTGCCAACCTGTTCATGCAAACAGCTGCGGATTATATTTCCAATGCTACCTATATAGCTGCTTCCGATTCAGTAATACAGCAGGGCCTGATTCTTAGAAAAGGTTCACAGCTGATTAAACCCGTAAACCTTGATGGGTACAGGAGTTTCAGGAGTTTCTTTACTTACAGCTTTCCATTCAAAGCCGTTAAAACGACTGTTAATCTGAATGCAGGATTTATTTATTCGAAATTGCCGGGTATGGTTAATTATATTCCAACCCGTACTGATAATTACCAGTACAACGCCGGTGTTGTATTTGCCAGTAACATCAGTGAATATGTAGATTTCAATATTTCTTACAACGCCAGCATCAACAATGCAAAAACAAAAGGCGGCAGTGTAGCTGAAAACAAATATGTGAATCATGCTACGGGAGCAACGCTTAACCTGCTGAACAAAAAAGGATGGTTTATACAGAACGAAATTTCAAACCAGATTTTTGATGGACTTTCAGGAAGCCTCGATCAGCATTTTACTTTGTGGAATGCCGCCATCGGAAAAAAATTCCTGAAGAACAAAGCCGGCGAATTGAAACTATCTGTATTTGATATTCTGAAACAGAACCAGAGTTTGAGCAGAACAGTTACGAACACTTATATCGAAGATAACCAGAGCCAGGTTTTGCAGCAATATTTCATGCTCACGTTCACATACAGTTTGAAAAATTTCGGCACACCGAAAAAAACAACTGCGGCGACTGATCGTACAGAATATAAGAACAGGCCAGGTTCTCCCGGCTTTTAACTAATTTTAAGATGAATCAACAATTCATTTTAATTGAACCAGGCGGCGTTACTTCAAAGGTTGAGAGAGGGAGACAGATCGGTATTTCCCGAGATTGTAGAAAGCACAGGATCGCTGGTTTACAATACTGCGCTTGGTATTGTGCAACAGGAACAGGATGCCGAAGATATAACGCAGGAAGTATTTGTTACCCTATTTGAAAAATTCAGCAGCTTCAGAGAAGAAGCTAAACTCAGTACCTGGCTGTACAGGATAACGATCAACAAAGCTCTGGATTTTGAGAAAAAGAAGAAGCGGAAAAAGAATGGCGGTTTGCTGAAAAAAATGTTGCTGAGTGAAGAGGATGATTTACCCGACTTTGATCATCCGGGTGTTCAGCTCGACAACAAAGAAAATGCAAAACTATTGTTCTATGCCATTAAAAAATTGCCGGAGCAACAGCGCATTGCTTTCACATTACAGAAACTGGAAGGGCTGAGTAACCAGGAAATTGCGGTGATCATGGAAAGTACGGTGAATGCAGTTGAATCGTTGCAAAACAGGGCCCGCATTAACTTACAGTCATTGTTGAAAACATATTATGAAAAGCATTTTAAATAATTCTGAATATGGAAAATAAGCAAGAGGGAAAAAACATTGAGGAAATTCTGAACAGTCTCGATCATATAAACCGGGCATCACCGGCACCTTTCCTGCTTACCAGAATACAGGCAAGGATGAACAATCAAACCAGCCCTGTAAATGTATGGTCGAGACTTGCTGCATTCATCAGTAAACCTGCTGTAGCCATGGCGGGCATTGTTATTCTGTTATTATTGAACATAACGGCAATCGCTGTACGCAAACAACAAGGACAAAAATCTTCTATTACGCAATCGTTTTCTGAAAGAGATGAATTTGCCATCACATCAGTAAACATGTATGATCCTGAAATAGCTGAACCATGAACAATACAACCCCTAAATATAAAATACTGGTTTTGATGATTACCGTTTTGCTGATCAGCAATGCGGTATTGCTTTATTTCCTGTTTGCACATAAACCGGCAGAGGAAAAAAAAGAAAGACTAAGTAAGGAGCAACAGATTATCAATTACCTTAAAAACGAATTGAAATTTACCGAAGAACAAATGACTCAATATAATGGCTTCAGTAAAAATCACATGAAGGAAGTTAAAATGCTGTTCGATTCTTTTTCGGTTAAAAGAAGAAAAATCCTGAAGCAGTTGGTAAATAATAATTTCACCGATTCTGCCATTACCGAAGCAAGTATGCTCATCAACAAAGAGCAGTACGAGATCGACAATAAAATGATGATTCACCTCAAAACCATTCACCAGCTTTGCAGCCCCGATCAAAAAGCCATTTTTGATACAGGTTTTTATAAGATTATGGGTCGCAGGGGTGGAAATGGAAAATCAAAAAAATAATTTTAAACATCAATTATATAATATGAAAAAACAAATCCTGTTTATTGCCATTTTCCTTTTTGCCGGATTAAGCAGTCTAACTGCACAGGAAGCCAGGCAAAGACTTTCAGTGGAAGAAAGAACGAAAGCAGCTATTGAAAAACTGACACCGCTCAATCTTGATGAAGAATCGAAAAATAAAACCAGCGTGGTTTTGAAAGAATTCTTTGAAGAACAGGAAAAAGCCATGAAGGAATTCCGTGAATCGGGTAATTCCGACAGGGAAGCGATAAGGGCTAAAAGACAGGAACTCGCTGCCGCAAGAGATGAAAAGCTGAAAAAAATCTTTACAGCCGAGCAAATGAAAAAATGGCTGGAAGAAATTGAACCTTCCCTGAGGCCACAGCGACAACCAAGAAATTAATCAAAACATTTAAAAACCCTGCTAAAGTAGCAGGGTTTTTGCTGTTAGTATATGCTGTAGTGAAACCTGATTCAACGTACATTGCATGCCGGTTTCGATACTGCGTAAATGTTTGCTGCCATTAATATGAATAAAAAAGTAAAAATAATAGTTGCCGGTATTGGAGGTGTAGGTGGATATTTTGGCGGTTTGCTTGCCAACTGGTATGCCAATAATGAACACATTGAAATTTACTTTATCTCAAGAGGCGAAAACCTTGAAGCCATCAGGGAAAACGGCATCACGATTATTGAAAAGGATTGCTACACCATTGCAAATCCAACACTGGTTACCGATGATCCGGCAAAATGCGGCATTGCCGACTACTTGATTCTCTGTACAAAAACCTATGATCTGGCGGCACTGCTCGAACAGCTGAGGCCAGTGATCAATGAAAACACACTGATACTTCCTTTGTTGAATGGGATTGATAATGTTGAGAAAATACAAGCTCAACTGCCTGGCATTTCTGTGCTGGAAGCCTGTGTTTATGTTGTTTCGAGGTTACAATCTCCCGGCATCATTGAAAATACCGGTAATCTTCAGAAAATATTTTTCGGATCTTCCCGTATAAATGACAACCGGCCCCAACAACTCGAATCCATTTTACAACAGGCAGGCATAGACGCTCATTATACTTCAGCTATCAGGAAACTGACCTGGGAAAAATTTTTATTCATATCACCCGTAGCCACTGCAACTTCTTATTTCAATAATAGTATCGGACAATTGGCAGAAGATCCCGATAAAATGGCTTTTGTAAAACAGTTGCTAGCTGAAACAAAATCAATTGCCCTTGCAATGGGTATTGAAATGGATACTGATATTTCAGAAAAAATCATTAACCGGATTCTTTCATTGCCTTATGAAAATACTTCTTCCATGCACAGTGATTATAAAAAAGGAAAGAAAGAAACAGAGCTTGAATCGTTAACCGGTTATGTTATCAGAAAAGCTGCTGAATTAAATCTACGGGTTCCGGGCTTTGAAAAAGCTTATGCACATCTTTCTTCCAGGGTCAATTACTAAAAAAATCCCGGCGAACCGGGACTTTCTTCTTTTTTCATAAAGCAGGATAAACCCAACAACCATCTATAGCCATAAAATTTTTGTTCTGATTAAATCAACCCTTTCCAGCGCAATACTGCCGCTCCACTGATCATTGCAAGACTGAATAAAGCCAGTGCGCCTGATCCATTTTCACTGTCTTTCATATCCTTGCTCACCGTTGGAGCCAATGCAGCGTAGGATGCAGCAGGAGCAGGAGATTCATCCAGGTCTTCGAATCCTGTACTGCTGAGGTAATCATTCAATGTTGAACCGGTTAAAGTAACCAGTTCTCTCAACTCTTTGCGTCTCTTACTCTTTAACTGGTTGAGGTACGCTTTGCCTGCATCGCAATCGAAACTTCCGGTTGCTGGATGTGTAACCACATACCTTGCCTGGTAGTTTTCTGTATTGGGTGTAACCTGGAAAACAAGATCCTGCGCAAAACTGTTCCTGTTATAACGGAAATGCGTACGTGTAAAATAAGTCCGGCTGCCATTATCATCATAAACATCCCGGTTGTTTAACCACCACACACCTGCCTGTATCATATCATTTAAATCTGGAGGATTGCCAACACAAGGATCACATTTCATATAGTTAACCGGACTCACATCCCATGCATATTCCAGCAAGCCAATATTTTTCCCTTCCTTACGCCATTGATTGGTAAATACGCTTGAATAAAACTTGTCGAAATCATCTTTTACAAACAAAGGAATATTGTTACCGGTAGGCATTTCCACGTTTCTGTAATTCACACATTCAACCCTTCCTGTTTTTGTAAAACTGTATACAATCAGATCCTGGTCGCCATCACCATTTGCCATGCCTAATCGAATGGGCAACATAAATTTTGGTGAAGAAAAACTGATCTGAATCGGGCGCAGGAACTGTCCTTTCGAACTACCTACTTTGGCTTTATTCACTTTAGCCACAAAAAATTTGAGATTGGATTTGATGTATGGCTCCAGTACTTCTTCTGCACCATCCGGAATTTTGTATCCATTCTGCTGCAGCCATGTTTTTAATCCATTGCTTTCTTTGGCACTCAGTATAAGAATATCATACTCTCCTACCAGGTACTGCGCTTCTATTTTTACTTTGCTCTTTTTCATTAAAACTTTTTCATTGGCCGACATTGGAGCAGAATCAAGCATTACTGCTTTGCTTTCTTCTTTGTAATCATAATTCATACAAGGGTTTTGATCATAATATTCCACCAGTCTGGGAGCTGAATAGTCATTCAGTTTCTGAAATATCTGCTGACTCACCACCCTTATATCATCTTTAGCAAGTACCACCGGCACCGGAACCACCATGGCAAAATCTTTAACATTGCCCCGGAAGTCGTTGTACATGGTAACAACTGTTTTGTTGCCATCTCTCACAAGAATCACCTGCGAAGCTTTATTCTTAAGGGTTCCATCTGATTTGCTTACATAAATACCGCAGAATGAAAACAGCAGTGGCGATGCTGCAATCAATGCAGTAAGAATCATTAATTTTCGTTTCATAATTTATAGTTTAACTGATTTGAATATTTTTCGGGTATGCTTTATTGTTATGCTGATGCATAAGCTGGTTGATTGACCAGTGTTGCCGGTTTTTTCCATTCAAACAACCGGGCTTTGAAAATTTTATCAAATGCAGGAACCAGCAGTTGTGCAACAACCAGGACATAAACAGGAGCGCCATTTACAAAATGAAAGGTGGCAATATAAAAAGCGCCGGCCCCTACCAGTACAGCCCATATAATTCTGGCCAATGAATGATTGGGAGTGGTTTTAGGATCTGAAATCATAAAGAAAGAAAAGACCAATACACTTCCTGTGCTGATCGTTTGAATAAAAAAGTCTGCGGGCCAGTTCAGGTAAACAACCTGGCGGATGAACAGGAGCCCGCCGAAACTAAGGAGAAAAGCAAGGCTTACATCGAGTTTCTGCACCCTGGTTACAACGATCATTCCGAGCGTTAAGATGCCTGCCAGTAAAATAAACCCACTTCCCCATTGCCCGGGATTGATCCAGGCTTTATTGGTAAAAAGGACCATGAGTACAATCCCCAGTGCGGATGGATTAAAAATATGTTTACCGTTGATCCTGATAAGGTACTTGGATAAAATCGCAACAGATGATGCCAGCACTGCAATCAAAGGTTCATTGGTTTTGAGAAACAATGCCAATCCGAATGAACTGATGATGGCAGATGGAATGCCAAACGAAACCTTTTGCCACCATGCAGCCGAAAAAACTTTCAGTTCTTTTTTTCTGAAAATCATTTCGGCAATTATTTGTGTGCCGATCCCTGAAATAAAATAAGCTCCATATAACCAAACCGGTGAATTCCAATGCAAAAAGAAAATTCCATATACAAGAAAGCAGAGTTGAAACAGAATCTGAAAATGCCGGGGATCTTTGAAAAGTTTTACAGACTGCATACAAATGGTTTGTTAGGAGATGCAGCATTCTGAAAAATTGCACAAAAGGGTTGAAATAATTTTTGTTAAAGGACTGTTTAGAAAAAATGATCAGTGGCTTGCAGGTATCAGAAAAAATACAGACCTTATGCTGTACAAGTCTTTATTCGACTGATTATTTTAACCTGATACAACATTGTTAACTTCTAAATTTTGAATTATGCAACATGCAATCAGCTGGTTTGAAATTCCTTCCGGCGATCTGAAGAGAGCACAACAATTTTATGAAACTATATTTGGCATCAGCCTGTTTCCGATGGATATGGAAGGCATTCAAATGCGTATGTTCCCCATTGATGACCCCGCAACCGGAATTGGTGGCGCTGTAGTATATTCTGATGGCTTTCATAATCCTTCACCCACAGATGGCGTACTTGTATACCTGAATGGCAATCCTGATGTTCAGAATGTACTGGATAAAGTTGAAGCAGCCGGAGGTAAAATTTTAGTTCCAAAAACACAGATAACTCCCGAATATGGTTATATGGGTGTCTTTCTTGATACCGAAGGAAACAGGATCGGATTACATTCTCTAAAATAATAACAATAACGAATAAACGAAGTATGCAACCATTTAACTGGGGAAGATTTGTCACGAGGATAAATATAAATACAACTGAAGAAATTCTTTACCAGGCCTGGGCAACAAGGGCTGGTATTGAATCCTGGTTTCTACGATTGAGTGAGTTCAGATCCTCAGATGGTATTCTACGGAAGGTCGATGAATTTGTACAAGCCGGAGACAGTTATCTATGGAAATGGTATGGCTGGCCGGATGATATGCAGGAAACCGGCACCATTCTGGAATGCAATGGAAAGAATCTTTTCAGGTTTAGTTTTGGAAATGCCGGAAATTGTACTGTTAGTATCATAAAGGAATCCGGAGAACTTATTCTTCAGTTGTTGCAGGAAGATATTCCCGAAACAGATCAGGGTAAACATTACTGGCACCTGGGTTGTAAAACCGGCTGGACTTTTTATCTTGCAAATATTAAATCTGTGCTGGAGGGAGGTATCGACTTACGAAATAAGAACGAACTCCTGAAAAATATGGTCAATTCATAAACAGGTAAATTATAAAATCATCAAAATATGCAATCAAAAGCTGAAACCGTTGCTCTGTATGTAGAATCCTTGCCCGAAGACAGAAAAGAAATCATCAACCAGTTACGCAAAGTCATCAATAAAAATCTTCCGAAAGGGTTTTCAGAAATTATGAATTATGGAATGATCGGATATGTCGTTCCACATTCAATTTATCCTGCCGGTTACCATTGCGACCCGAAATTACCGTTACCGTTTATGGGCCTTGCTTCACAGAAAAATAATATTTCGTTTTATCATATGGGTATTTATGCAGACCCGAAGCTGCTGGATTGGTTCACTAAAAACCATGCAAAAGAAGTAAGCAGTAAACTGGATATGGGCAAAAGCTGTATCCGTTTTAAAAAAGCAGAACAGATTCCCTTTAAGCTGATTGGCGAACTGGTATCAAAAATGACCGTAAAAGACTGGATCGCTTTATACGAGAAAAACTATGTAAAAAAATAATATGGCTTTTGATGAAAAACTGGCTTCAAGGGTAAGGGAGATTATTAAAAAATCAGGGCATCCGTTTACCGAAAAGAAAATGTTCGGAGGACTATGCTTTATGGTAAACGAGAAAATGTGTGTGGGCGTTGAATCAGAGAGACTGATGTTAAGACTTGATCCTTCCATTTATGAAGATGTTTTAAAGAAACCCGGAGCTTCCCCGATGGATTTTACCGGGAAAGTGATGAAAGGGTATTTGTTTGTAGACAAGCGTTCGGTGACTGTTGCTCAAAAACTCGATTACTGGTTACAGTTAGCATTGCAATTTAACAGGATTGCGAAGGCTTCTAAAAAATCAAAAGCGAAATAATAAAAAATCCCTTCCATACCAGGAAGGGATTTTTCAATTCTAATATTCTGGTTTATTTAATTCTGGTGAATTTAATTTCCATGCTTTTATATTCTTTCCCATCTTTCATATTAAACTGCTCCATGATCTGAGTATTCTCATCCACGATCTTCAGTGTTTCTCTCATCGGTCCGGCTTTTCCTGTCATGGCATCCATCATTTCTCCTTTGAGTGTGATGGTTTTTGTAGCGGCATCCCATTCTCCTTTAAGTACAGTAAGTCCTGTTCCCATATTATCAATCCAGGTACTGATGAAATATTTCCCGGCATTATCCCATGCGAGTGTGCTGATGCCTTCAAACGGCATACCTCCGAAGTCGCCGATGTGTTTTGACTCCTGGTAACGACCACCAAGGATCATTTTATTTACACATTTTGATTCCATTTTTTGAGGAGGTGCACCTGGTGCCATCCAGAAATTAATTTCTTCCTTCCAGTTGCCATCCCAGGAAGCCATCATTTTGTGAACGTCTGATGGAGTACTGTAATCCATCCATTTTTTCATTTCTTCTTCAGACTGTGCATTGGCCTGAAACAGGCAGGCAGAAAATAATAATGCGCTGAATGATAATAGTATCTTTTTCATGTTGATTTTTTTACAAAATAAGCTTTTATAGCAATATGTAAAACAGAAAAAAGGCTGTTTCTGTACATAATATTAAACAGGTTGATTTTCAGTAAAAAACCGACTGGCAGCATTTTTGCACATTCAATTAAATATTGTTTCTTTGTGGTACCTGAGTGGTATTATAGTCCTACCTGCCGTACTTCAACGACAACAAACACTGTATTTTAAAACACAACAATTAGTTTTTAAAAACCTAGAAAAATCACATGGTGCAAGATTATCCCGGAGAAATCTGGAAGGAAGTAAAAATGGATTACGGAAATGTTATAAAACCATTGCTTGAAGTATCAAATTATGGAAGGGTAAGAACATCCAACAGACTGTACACACGCAAAATCATCAAAGGCTCAATGGTTAACGGATATGGAATTATCCGGCTCAAATTATACAAAGAAAAAGATCCCGAAACAGAAGCAGCTTTCAATAAACGCAGGGACGAAATCAATGCGGTTTTTGAACAGATTAATAAATGGAAAGAAGAAAACAGCAAGTCACCTGAAGAGTTGGAAGAGCTTACCAAACAGGCAGAAAAAACAAAAAGCAAATACCTGAAAGACAGACGCAAGGAAGAAATTTCACGTACCATTTATTTTCAACCGCTCATCCATTCACTGATAGCCAAATATTTCTGCACCAAACCTTCGGAAGCTCATACAGTTATTGGTCATCTGGATTATAACAAACTAAACAACGAAAGCCGTAACCTGAAATGGATGACACCGGAAGAAAATTATGCTCACCAGCGTTTAAGCCCATACGTTATATCAAAAAAAGAGGAAGCAAACGGCAGATCCAAACTTACCGTTATGAAAGTTATGTTGCTTAAAAAACTTCTTGAAGAAGGCAAACCTATAAAAATGCTTGCCAAGAGTTTTAAAGTAACCGACACACAGATCAAAAGAATCATGAGGGGTGAGAACTGGAAAGATGTAGAAGCCGCTAAATAATCTTCACAAAAAATAAATTGAGTGCGTTCTTTACGGAACGCATTTTTTATGCTAAGAATTTTCAGGAATTTAATTAGCCGGCTGAAGTTGCCAGTACTTCATTTAATCTTTGTGTGAAAGTTGCTTCGTCTGTGTAACCCCGTACAATCATGTGAAATTTCGAATCGCCGGTTTGAACCAATACTGTAGGAAAACCGGTTACCTGGAATTGCTGAACTATGCCAAATTCCTCATAGGCCTGTTCTTTATACTCATCACTGTGCAGGCTTTCGTAAAAAACCTCCGGTTGGATACTGTATTTCTCCAGCAAGTGACGGTACGCTTCATCATCGGTAAGATCCCTGCCTTCATAATGCAATGCATACTGCAACTCAGCAGCAAATTCTACCACTTTATCTGGGTAATAATCCCGGAATATACAAAGTGCTATGGCAGGCTTTTCTGAATTCGGATACCAGTCACTTTCATCGGCATTAAAAATATGCCACAGGTAATCCTGCCCGAATTTTATACCGGTTGTTTCTTCCACCGCTTTGTATGCATTGGCTATATAACCAGCAGTTTTTGAAATTGGCACCGGTTTCTCAGGCAATATCATGCCTCCGCTCAAAACTTCAATATCAATTTTATCTTTAAAAGCTTCGGCAACTTTTTGCATTACCTTACTAAACCCGTAACACCAGCCACAATAAGCATCATAACAGTAAATAAGCATTGGCTTTTCCATGTCCAGTATTTTCAGATTTAATAAAAATTCAGTTTTATTAGTGAGCCAGTAACCAATTGTTACCTGATCCGAGTTCTGCATCTGTTGGCACATCATTGGGCAATGCCAGTGCATGTTGCATACAATCAAGGATTACCGGTTTAACCAGCTCGAGTTCTTCAGCCAATACATCAAACACCAATTCATCGTGCACCTGCAGCAGCATTTTAGACCTGAACTTTTTTTGCTTAAACTCTTTGTGTATCCTGATCATGGCCAGTTTGATCATATCTGCAGCCGTACCCTGTATGGGCGAATTAATGGCATTTCGTTCGGCAAAACCCCTTACCGTGAAATTAGCAGAATTGATGTCTCTTAACCAGCGCTTTCTGCCCATCAGCGTTTGTACGTAACCGTTCTCTTTGGCAAAGTTGATGGTATCATCCATGTATTTCTGGATATTCGGAAACTGCTTTTTGTAGTTGTCAATGATTTCTTTTGCTTCCGACCTTGAAATGCCCAGGTTCTCAGCGAGCCCAAAGGCACCTTGACCATAGATGATTCCAAAATTCACACTCTTTGCTTTGTAACGCATCTCCTTGGTAACCTCCGACTCGGCTACATTAAAAACTTTAGCCGCAGTTGCTGTATGAATATCCTTTCCTGTTTTAAATGCATGACACATATTCTCATCACCACTGATAGCCGCTACAATTCTCAATTCAATCTGAGAATAATCAGCTGATACCAATAAATGATCTTTGTCTCTAGGAATAAATGCTTTTCTTATTTCCCTTCCCCTGTCGGTTCTGATAGGAATGTTCTGCAGATTGGGATTATTGCTGCTAAGCCTTCCCGTTACTGCTACGGCCTGGGCATAACTGGTATGCACCCGGTTTGTTTTTGGATTGATCAGTTCCGGTAACGCATCCACATAAGTGGATTTGAGTTTTGTAAGTTCCCTGAATACCAGGATATCATTGCATATCTTATGCTGATTGGCTAATTTGGTAAGTACATCTTCCCCTGTCGCATACTGACCTGTTTTGGTTTTTTTTGCTTTCGGATCCAGCTGCAGTTTTTCAAACAACACTTCCCCCAGTTGCTTGGGAGATGCCAGGTTAAACCGTACTCCTGCCTGTTCATAAACAAGTTCTTCAGCCTGCTTCGCATCTTTTTCCAGTTCTTTTGAATAAGCTTTCAGAAAATCAACATCGATGCGGATGCCTTCAAACTCCATGGCAGTAAGCACTTTCACCAACGGATTCTCCACTTCATAAAATACTTTTTCAACTTCATTGGATTTCAGTTGTGGTAAAAAAACCTGCTTCAATTGCAAAGTTATGTCGGCATCTTCCGCTGCATATTCTTTTACTTTTTCGGGTTCAACATCCCGCATATTGCCCTGGTTCTTTCCTTTTTTACCGATGAGCTCATCAATATGAATCGGTTCATAGCCAAGGTATTTCACACTCAGCAGATCCATACTTCTTTTTCCTTCCGGCTCTATCACATAATGTGCAAGCATGGTATCAAAAGTTTCTCCTTTCAACTCCAGGTTATACCATTTCAATACCAGCAGATCATATTTCAGGTTCTGACCGATCCATGTTTTCTTTTCATCTTCAAACAGTGACCTGAACTGCTCCAGTATTTTCGTACATGCCTCCCTGTTAGGCGGACAGGGAACATAATATCCTTCACCCGGTTTTACAGAAAAACTCATACCAACCAGTTCAGCCAGGTTAGCGTCAATATTGGTTGTTTCCGTATCAAAACAGATTTCCTTTGCGGTACTGAGAACAGATAATAATTTTTTAATGCCTGCATCTGTATCAATCATCTCATACTGATGTGGCGTGTTGTTTATATTCTTATCAGCAACTGCATAAACGGCATTTTCATCCGTATTTTCCTGAACAACTTCGTTTGCAACCGGCGCCTCTACAGCATTTCCGAAAAGATCCATTTGTCCGGCAGAGGTCGTTTTCTTTGGCTGATCGGGTGCTGCTACCACATCTTCACCCAATAATCTTTTCCCGAGTGTTTTGAATTCCAGTTCAGCAAAAATTTCCATCAATGCATCTTTGTTCCATTCTTTCAAACCGAAATCTTCTTCATGAAATGTAACCGGAACATTGGTAATGATCGTTGCCAGTTTTCGGCTCATGATGGCCATGTCTTTTCCGTTGCGCACTTTTTCTCCCAAAGCTCCTTTGATATTATCGGCATTGGCTAGAATATTATCTATGCTGCCATATTCCTTGAGCAATTTTGCTGCAGTTTTCTCTCCTACGCCCGGGATGCCGGGTATATTGTCTACTGCATCGCCCATCAAACCGAGAATATCTATCACCTGCGAAACATTTTCGATGTCCCATTTTTTGCAGACTTCTTCCGGACCTAAAATTTCGAAAAGGCTTCCCTGGTAGGGCGGTTTGTAAATTTTAATTTTATCGGTAACGAGTTGGCCGTAATCTTTATCGGGTGTAACCATCAGTACTTCATATCCTTCTTTGGCAGCCTGGATTGCCAATGTACCAATCACATCATCCGCTTCAAAGCCATCCATTTCAACCACCGGAATATTCAATGCACGTACGATTCTTTTAATGTCTGGTATGGCAGAAATAATATCTTCCGGGGCTTCCTGGCGGTTTGCTTTGTAATCTGCAAAATCGGTATGCCGTTCTGTTGGCGCATGCGTATCGAAACATACGGCCATATGTGTTGGCTTCTGATTATTGATCAGGTCGATCAATGTATTGGTGAATCCGAATTGTGAATTAGTGTTTCGTCCTTTGCTGGTAATTCTCGGGCTGCGGATCAGTGCATAGTAAGCCCTGAAAATTAATGCCATCGCATCGAGTAGAAATAATTTTTTCTGCATGCCATAAAAGTAAAACAAATGCATGAATGCAAACAGGAATGCAGGACGAAGG
>Ga0075163_10006601_pt1 | contig 15383 bp, 4 predicted proteins | sample JI1023141ADNA_FD_71478 | JGI IMG/M metagenome (GOLD analysis project Ga0075163, IMG submission 71478) | Wastewater effluent complex algal communities from Wisconsin, to seasonally profile nutrient transformation and Carbon sequestration -... | ecosystem: Engineered > WWTP > Effluent > Algae... | reverse complement strand
CGCCTCGCCCACCCCAACGTCGTCGCGATCCACGAGGTCGGCGAGCACGGCGACGACATCTTCCTGGCGATGGAGCTGGTCGCCGGCGACACCCTGCGGGCCTGGCGACGCGCCCGCGGGCGCGGCCACCAGGAGGGCATCGACGTCGCCCTGCAGGCCGGCCTCGGGCTCGCCGCGGCCCACGCCGCCGGCGTCGTCCACCGCGACATCAAGCCCGACAACATCATGGTCGGCCGCGATGGCCGCGTGCGGGTCATGGACTTCGGCCTGGCCCGCGCCGCCCATGAACCCCCGCCCGCCGAGGAGGCCGCCGGCGCCGCCGGGCCGCCGACCGACGCGAGCGTGACCGGGGCGCTGCGCGGCACGCCGGGCTTCATGGCCCCCGAGCTGTGGCACGGCCGCGTCGCCGACCCGCGCAGCGACATCTACAGCTTTTCGGTGGTGCTGTTCGAGCTGTTCACCCCCAGCGATGTGCACCCCGGCATGGACGCGGCTGCCCTGCGCGCCGCGCTGCGCGAGCACGTCGCCGCCCGCACGCTGCCCGGGTGGCTGGCGACGGTGATCGAACGCGGACTGGCCGACGATCCGACCGAGCGCTGGCCGTCGATCGCGGCGCTGCTCGCCGCCCTGCGCGACGACCCGGTCGCGCGCCGGCGCCGGCGCCTGCGCCTCGCGGGGCTGGTGACCGCGGTGGCTCTGGTCGCGGTCGCCGCGGTCCTCGGGCTGCTCGAGCTGCGGGCCCGCTCGCTGCGGGCCGAGGCCGAGCAGCGGGCCGAGGCCCAGCGCGCCGCGATCGCCGCGGCCGAGGACCCCGAGGCGGCGTTCGCCGCGTTCGTCGCCGACCCGGAGCACCGCGGCACACGGGCCTTGACCCGCGCGTGGCAGGAGCGGGGCGACCTGGCCCGCGACGACGGTCGCACGGACGACGCCCTCGCCGCGTACGCGCGGGCCTACGTCGAGGCCACCACCCCGGCCGACGTCGCCGCGACGTTCCGCTCGCTCGCCGCGGTGTTCGCCGCGACGTGGAACGGACCGGCGCTCGCGCGGGCGGTCGACAACCTGCGCGCGCTCGGGTTCGACGACGACGAGCTGGCCCGCCAGGAGGTGACCGCCGCGCTGGCGCTGCGCGACCCGGCCGCGGCGGTCGCGGCGATCGACCGCCGGCCCGCCGCGCAGGACGCGGGCTGGCGCCCGACGCTCGCCGCCCTCCGCGAGGCCCGTCCGCTGGGGCTCCGGCTCGACTGGCTGACCCCGCTGCCGGACGGGCCCGCGGCGTACCACGCCTGGATTTCGAACGGCCCGTCGGTGCTGCTGGACCGCGACTTCGCGGTCGTCGGCACCACGGGCGACGAGCTCGTGGAGATCCCCAACACCACTCTGGCGCTCAAGGACCGCATCGAGATCGTCAACCTCGCGGCGCCCGGGACCGTGCTGTGGCGCGCGGACCACCCGATCATCGGGATCACCGGCGTGCCGCTCGGCGACGGTCGCCCGCCCGCGCTGATCTATCAGCACAGCTGGCCGTGGCTCGGTTTCCTGCGCCTCGACGGCCTGCCCGGATCGGTGCCCGTGGTCCGCGTCGCCGACCGCGACAGCCACCGCGTCGACTCGGAGTTCGCGTACCAGTGGGCCGCTGACCTCGACGGCGACGGTCGCGTCGAGCTGTTCGCTCCGTTCGGCGGGCTCCGGGCCTACGACCTGCGCGTGTTCCAGCTCGACGAACGCGGCGACCTGCGGCTCGCCGCGCGCCGGACGTTCGGCGTCGCCTTCGCCTCGATCCTCATGCGCCGCGGCGGCGAGCGCCTGATCGCGGTCGTTCGTGACAACGCCGAGCCGGCGCCGGCCATCTTCCCCGAGCCGCCGCACACCGGCGGGCCGGCGGGGATTCACCTGCTGCGCTGGACCGGGGCCGCGCTCGAGACCGTGCAGGTCATCCCGCTGCCCACGGGCGACCCCGCGGCGCCGCTCCGCCCGGACAACAAGATCACCGCGGTCGACCTCGACGACGACGGCGACGACGAGCTCGTGCTCGTGCTTCGATCCAGCCCCTTCTCGCTGCTCGTTCGACCGTCGGCGGTCGGCGACGAGATCCGCCCGCTCGGCGGTGTGTACCCGCTGGCCGCCGTCCAGGTCGACGACGACCCGGCCGACGAACTCGTCGTGAAGATGCTGACGACGAACGACGCGTGGATCGTCGGCGCCGGCGACGACGCGCTGCCGACCCTCCCGCGCCCGACCGTCACGCCGTGGTCGCTGGCGATCGCCGACCCGTGGCTGGCCGAGCGCGCCGCCCACGCCGACGAACTGGCGGCGATGGGCCGCGCTGGCGAGTCGGCCGCGGCCCTCGCCCACCTCGCGCGCGTGACCGCCGACGAGCCCCTCCAGCGCCGCCTGCTGGCCCGCGCCGCGGCCCTGTGGAGCGCCGCTGGCGACGACGAGCGGGCGATCGCCATCGACGGCCCCCTCGCGTCCGACCCGCAGCTCGGCGCCGCCGCCCTGGCCCGCACCGCCGAGGCCCTGCTGCGCCGCGGCCGTCCGCTCGCGGCCCACGCCGCCGCCGTCCAGCTCGCCGCCCACCCCGCCCGCACCGCCGAGGAGGCCGCCCGCGCCGGGGCGCTGCTCGCCCGCCTCGCCCCGTTCGCCGCCGAGTCGTTCGACCTCGACCTCGCGACCAGCGACACCTGGCAGATCCGCCAGCCGCTCGGCATCCGCCGCGAGGCGGCCGGCGAGGCCCCGGTGCTGACCGTCGCGACCGGACGCGAGCCGCTGTTCGAGGTCCCGCTCGCGTGGGACGGCGAGGCCCTCGCGTTCACGGCCGAGTTCGAGGTGCGCCGCCTCGAGAGCGGCGCGTGCCTCGGCGTCCGCATCCTCGACGAGTCCGACACCACCGTGATCGGCGGGCGGTTGTGCGGCCAGGCCGGTGACGGCTTCCTCCTCCGCGGGTCCGGCTGCGTCGCCGGCGCCAAGGAAGTGGGGACCCGGCGCGTCCAGATGGTCGAATCGGGCGCATCACCGGCCCGCTTCGAGGTGGGGGTCGTCCGCTACGCCGACGGCGTCACCGAGTGCACCCTCGAGTTCGCCGGCCGCACCCACCCCGACCGCGTGGTGGGGCTCCCGGTCGTCGGCCGGCGGCTGCGCCTGCAGGTCGGCTCGCTCCGCGATGTCCAGCGCCCCGCGCTCGCCGAGGGCCGGCTGCGCCGCCTGACGGTCCACGGGGCTCGCCGCGGCGACGCGCCCGCCGAGTCCGCGTGGGACCGCGCGGCCCGGCACCTCGTCGAGGACGACCCGGTCGCCGCCGCGGCTGTCCTCGGGGACATGTCGGCCGGGACCCCCCGCGAGCGCCTGCTCCGCGTCGCCGTGCACGACCGCCTCGCCGACCTGGGCGGTCTGACGCGGGCGATCGACGAGCTCGCGGCGGACGCCCTGGATCCCGCGCGCTTGCCCGACGTGGCCCTGCTGATCCGGACGCGTCCGCTGGCCGCCGCGGCGCTGCTCGCCCGCTTCGGCCCGGATCTGCTGCCGATCCTGGCCGGCGTGTGGGACGGCCTGCCCGCCCACGCCGGCGACCCCGGGCTCCGCCGCGGCCTGCTCCAGGAGCTCCACGCGGTCCACACGCTCGTGCCGCGGACCCCCGCGCAGCAGGCGGCGCTGGGCTTCCTGCTCACGCTCCGCGGCCAGCTCGCGGAGGGCGAGGGCCACGCCCCGGCGGCGATCCGCGACTACGAGGCCGCGCTCGCGCTCATCGAGGACGACTTCGGCGAGACCCACAAGTCGCTCGCGCAGCTGCTCGCCGCCGCCGACCCGCAGCGGGCGCGGGCCCACGCCCGGGCGGCGATCGCCGCCAGCCCGGTCCCCGAGCTCATGCGCGAGCAGCTGCTCCGCGAGCCCGCGCTCGCCGGGCTCGTCCCGTAGACCGCCGCGCGGCGGACCCGACATACTGTCGGCCGGGATCGCGTCGGTCCAGGCGCCGCGGTGAAATCGATTTCACCGAATCGCCGCGATACAGTGGGCCCCCCCGGATCATTCGCCAGGCTTGCGAATCGCGGGGAGCATCGCCGCGATCGAGCGCATCGATCGGGATCCGTCCAGCCAGGCCGCGAGGGGTCGCGCAGGCGAGGCCATCACCAGCGAGATGAAGATCGAGGCCGCTGTGGTGAATCGATTCGTATGTGCATGGACAGCGGTGTCCGCTCTTATCGCGGGGGCGCGACGTCCCCGCAGGGGCGCCCTGGGGGTGAAGATTGAGCTCGGCGGCGGCGGCGTCCGCGTGGCGGTCGAGGCGTGCTGAGATCGCCGTCGCGATGACGGCGCGGCGCAGGGTGGACGCACGAACGCGCCGATGTCGCATCGCGGACCGCCCCGCAGGTCCGGTCCTGCGCCGGTGAAATCGATTTCACCGAAGTACCTCGATACAATACCCCACGTCAGGATCGGCCCCGACGATCGTCGGATCGCTCGACGCGGCCGCGCGAGGCTCGAACCCTCGCGCGATCACCGACCTGCGCGGCTCCCTCGCCCCGAAGCGACGGAGGCCGTCGTGACCGCAACCACTCGTCCATGTCCCGCGAATCGCGGGGGAGTATCGCCGTGAGCAATTGCATCGATCGTGCACCATTCAACCCTCTGTTCACCTCTTCCGCCCGCAGGTCGATCGGGGCGCTACTCACCGGGCTCGGCGCGGCTGTCATGGTCGCGTGCGACCCCGGGGACACGTTCGACGCGGACCGCGACGAGCTCGAGGCCGAGGCCGAAGCCGAGGCCGAAGCCGAGGCCGAGGTCGAAGCGGAGGACGAGGCATCGTCGCAGCCGCGCCGCCCGGGCCCGGAGGAGCTCCACGTCCCGCCGGACGACCCCGAGGCGCTCCACCTCCTGTGCCTGCTGTGCGGTCTTCAGGGCAACCATGAGGTCTGCGGCGCCGACAACGAGACGTACCCCAACGCGTGCTGGGCGACCTGCCAGGGCGTGGACATCGTCCACGCGGATGCGTGCGTGTGCGGGGACGGATACGCGGGTCCGGGGGAGGCCTGCGACGACGGCAACACCGTGGACAGCGACGCGTGCCTCGGCGATTGCACGCCGGCGACGTGCGGCGACGGGGTGGTGTGGGCGGGCCACGAGGCCTGCGACGACGGCAACGCCGACGAGTCCGACGGGTGCCTGTCCACCTGCACGCGGCCGATCAGCTGCGCCGAGATCGCGGCCGCCGACCCCGAGGCGGGCGACGGCGACTACACGCTGTACATCGGCGGCGACCCTGTGCGCCCGTGGACCGCGTACTGCCACGACATGGCCGGCGAGGCCGCGACCTACCTGACGCTCCACGCCGTCGGCACCGGCCACAACTACTCGCAATACGGGAAACGAGACTACCCCCTGTACCAGGGTACGGGCGTGCTGACCGAGTTTTCGCGCGTGCGCATCGATCCGGTCGCGGTGGCGATCGACATCGACGACCTCACGTTCTCCACCTCGACCGGCCACATGTGGCACCAGGGCAATCTCCTGGTGACCGAGATGCCGTACGGGATCGCCATGCATTGCGAAGCTCAGGTCGATAGTGGAGTCACCAGGGCCAACGTCGACCTGAGCGGCACACCGTTCAAGATCATCGAGGTCTTCCAAAATTACGGCTCGGTCGGCTTCGTGACGTTATTCTACCCGTAGGCCGTGACCATCGGGGTCTACGCGGGGTGCGGCTGGAAGGGTCCGACCGACATCACCGACCCGACGCATCGCGCGAACGGGGCGGTCCTGAACCTGCAGTACATCGACGAGTGACGCGCGAGCCCGGTCGGGCGCTCACCCCGTAGACCGCCGCGCGGCGACCTCGGCATACTGCCGACATGGCTCGACTCGCTCAGGCCGCAGGCGACGGCGGCTGGCTCCTCCGCGACCGCAACATCGTCGGTCGCTCGCACGCCTGCACGATCCGCATGGACGACCCCGCCGTGTCCGGCGAGCACGCCAGCCTACGCTGGGCCGGTCAGGCGTGGGAGGTTCAGGACCTCCACAGCCGCAACGGCACCTGGGTCGACGGCCGCCGGCTCGCCCCCGGCGAGAGCGCCGGCCTGCTGCGCGGCAGCCTGCTCGGCTTTGGCCGCCCGGACAGCCACCACCTCGTCGACGCCGACGAGCCCGTCGCGTTCGCCACTCCGCTGACCGGCGCGGGCCCGTCGGTGCTCGCCCAGGGCGGCATCCTCCCGCTGCCGGGCCCCGAGGGTCCCGAGGTGATGATCTTCCGCGACGACCACACCTGGTCGATCGAACAGACCGGCAGCACCGCCGCGATCGCCGACGGCGCGGTCGTCCAGGTCGGCGGCGCGGCCTGGCGGCTCCACCTGCCCGCGTCGCTGCCCCGCACCCTCGACGTCCGCGGCGATCCTCCGCGCCTCGACGAGATGCTGCTCCGCTTCGCCGTCCGCCGCGACGAGGAGCGCGTCGAGCTGGTCGCCCTCCACCGCGACCAGACCCTCGACCTCAAGGCCCGCGCGCACCACTACCTGCTGCTCGTCCTGGCCCGCGCCCGCCTGGACCAGCGCGAGCTGCCCGACGAGCAGCAGGGCTGGGTCGACCAGGAGCGCCTGCTGACGATGCACCGCCTCGACCGCGGCCAGCTCCACCTCGCGGTGTTCCGCGCCCGCCGCCAGTTCGGCGAGGCCGGCATCGTCGACGCGGCCCGCGTGGTCGAACGCTCCGACGATCAACGCCTGCGGATCGGCGCGCAGCGGCTCGAGATCCGGCCGCTGCCCGACCCCGACTGAGGAGATTTCTGCGGCGCTCTGGCGGACGCCCCCGACGCGCGACCCCGATGCATGGTGTGCGCTGCTCGGCGATCGTTCGGTGAAATGCTGGGGTGTGAACTCGTCCGGCAGCCTCGGCCTCGGCGACACCGCGACCCGGGGCGGTGCGCCGGGGCAGATGGGCGACGAGCTGCCCATCGTCCGGCTGTTCTCGGACAGCCATTGAACGCGGCCGCGGACTCAACACCGACACGGTGGCACGACAAGTCCAGGGATCGGATCGACGCCTTCGGCTCGGGCGGCCCGCCGTCCTCAACGGCGGCGGCAGCCAGATGCCCATGGGCGGCCCGTTCCTCAACGACGCCGAGAAGTGCACCCTCATCAACTGGGTGAAGGGCGCCGCGAGCTAATCCTCGCAGGGCCGCGGCCTTCCCGCCCCGGGTGCGGGCGCGGGCGGACCGGGGCGCGGGCCGGTAGTGGCCGGTGAAATCGATTTCACCGGCCCGACTCGATATCTTGCCGCCGAACCAGCAAGCGCGGGTGGTGGGCGGCAGCGATTCACGCGGGCGGGCCATCGCCGCGATGGATGACACATGCCGAACACACGCTTCACGACCACCACCCGCATTCTCCTAGCCGGGCTCGGCCTCGGGCTCAGCGCCTGCGACGTCGACGACCTCGATCTCGGGGTCTCGCCCGCCGACGAGCTCGTCGAGCCAGCGGCCGAGGGCCGCGCCCCGAGCGAGCACGACCTCCGCGCCGCCGCGCTGGACCCGCAACAGAACAGCCTGCTGTGCGTGCTGTGCCTGCTCGGCGGCAACCAGCAGGTCTGCGGCGCCGACAACGTCACGTACCCCAACAAGTGTTATGCGACCTGCAACGACGTGACCGTCGCCCACACCGGCGAGTGCCGCTGCGGCGACGGCTACGCCGGCCCCGGCGAGGCGTGCGATGACGGCAACAACTCCAGCACCGACGCGTGCCTGGCCACCTGCGTGCCCGCGGCCTGCGGCGACGGCTTCGTGTGGGCCGGCCACGAGGCGTGCGACGACGGCAACGCCGCCAACACGGACGCCTGCCTGGCCACCTGCGTGCCCGCGACCTGCGGCGACGGCTTCGTGCGGGCCGGCGTCGAGACCTGCGACGACGGCAACAATTCCGACAGCGACGCGTGCCCGACCAGCTGCGCGCCGGCGATCTGCGGCGACGGGTTCGTGTGGACGGGCGTCGAGGACTGCGACGACGCCAACTCCGTCGCCACCGACGCCTGCGTCGCCTGCGTCGACGCGGTGTGCGGCGACGGTCACGTGCAGGTCGGCGTCGACGCCTGCGACGACGCCGACCAGGATGACGGCGACGAGTGCCTGGCCAATTGCACGGTCGCGTCCTGCGGCGATGGTCACGTCCAGGTCGGCGTCGAGCAGTGCGACGACGGCGACCTCGACGACAGCGACGCGTGCCTGGCGACCTGCATGCCCGCGGTGTGCGGCGACGGCCACGTCCAGGCCGGGGTCGAGCAGTGCGACGACGGCGACGGCGACGACAGCGACGCGTGCCTGTCGACCTGCGTGCCCGCGGTGTGCGGCGACGGCCACGTCCAGGCCGGCGTCGAGCAGTGCGACGACGGCGACCAGGACGACGACGACGCCTGCCGCACCGATTGCCAGCTCAACGTGTGCGGCGACGGCTTCCTGCGCGCCGGGGTCGAGGCCTGCGACGACGGCAACCTCGACGACGACGACGCGTGCCTCGCCAGCTGCCAGCCGAACGTGTGCGGCGACGGTTACCTGAACCACGCCGCCGAGCAGTGCGACGACAACAATCAGAACCCCCACGACGCCTGCCGCGAGACCTGCGATTTCAACGTGTGCGGCGACGGCGTGGTCGAGTTCGCGGTCGAGGCCTGCGACGACGGCAACCCGGTCGACAGCGACGCCTGCCTCACCAGCTGCGCCCTCCCGGTGTGCGGCGACGGCGTCACCTGGGCCGGCGTCGAGCAGTGCGACGACGGCGACGGCGACGACAGCGACGCCTGCCTGCCCGACTGCACCGTGGCGACCTGCGGCGACGGCCACGTCCAGGCCGGGGTCGAGCAGTGCGACGACGGCGACGACGACGACAGCGACGCGTGCACGCACACCTGCATGACCGCCAAGTGCGGCGACGGCCACGTGCGCGCGGGCGTCGAGGAGTGCGACGACGGCGACCTCGTGAACACCAACGGCTGCACGGCGAGCTGCCACCTGGCGGTCTGCGGCGACGGGTTCGTCGAGGCCGGCCACGAGCAGTGCGACGACGGCAACCACGTCGACGGCGACGCCTGCACCAACGGCTGCCGCCTCCCCGTGTGCGGCGACGGCATCGTCCAGGCCGGCGAGGCCTGCGACGACGGCAACACCCAGAACGGCGACCAGTGCAGCTCTACCTGCGCCCGCGAATGGTGCGTGGTGCCGCTGGAGTATCCGACCGTGCAGGCCGCGGTCAACGCCCCCGGCTGCCCGGTCATCCGGGTGATGCCGGGCACCTACAAGGAGAACCTGGTCATCGGGCGCGACCTCGTGATCGAGCCGGCGGCGCCCGGCGAGGTGATCCTCGACGGGAACAACGCCGGCCGTGTCTTGCTGATCACCACCGGGGACGTCACGCTGCGCGGCCTCGTCATCCAGCACGGATTCGCTGGCTTCGGCGGGGGCATCTACAACCTCGGTGCGTTGACGGTCGAGAATACGACCGTCCGGAACAACACAATCGACCCGAACACGTCCAACGCGATCGGCGGGGGCATCTACTCCGTGGGCAGCCTGACCCTCAAGACTTCGGTCATTCGCGACAACTCGGCCGTCGTCCCGGACAACGCGAAAGGCGGGGGCATCGCCGCGCAACGCAGAGTGACGATCGAGGACAGCTTGATCACGAACAACTCCGTATCGGCCGTCGGATCCGTGGCGGAGGGCGGAGGGCTATGGTTCAGCGGCGGCTGGCAGCTCATCGTGAGCGGCTCGCGGATCAGCAACAACACCGTGATCGCGGCCGGGTCGGATCAAGTCCACCACGCCGAGGGCGGCGGTATCCATGTCGAAAATTCGAACTACTTCCTCCTCCGCGACAGCGCGGTGGTCGGAAATCACGCAGGTGAGGGCGGCGGCGTGCACATTCGCCGGTCGGCGGTGGATCTGGTCGACTGCACGATCAGTGATAACGAGGCCGATGGAACCGGCGGTGGCCTCTACGTGACCGGCAACGTGAACCCGCGAGCGGCGCTGTACAACACGACCGTGACGGGCAACAGCGCGGCGAGGGTGGCCGGGATCACCGTCGCCAACGACGGCTCGCTCGTCTGGATCGGACATTCCATCCTCGCCGGCAACACCTCGGGGAACGTGGTGGACTGCATCGGAGGGCTCCAGTCGATGGGCTACAATTTGCTGGGGATCCTGGAATACGACACCGGGGAGAAGGCGGGCCATTTCGAGTGTGACGTGGACCCCCAGAGCACCGACCTCGTCGGGCTGGATCCGCTGCTCGGCCCGCTCGCGGACAACGGCGGGTCCACGCCGACCCGCGCGCTCTTGCCCGGCAGCCCCGCCATCGACGCCGGCGACCCCGCCGGCTGCAAGGACCCCGCGGGCGCCCTGCTGGCGACCGACCAGCGCGGGGCGGCCCGCCCGGCGGGCCCGCGGTGCGACATCGGGGCGTTCGAACGCCAGCCCTGAGCCCGACTGGCCAGGTCACGCGTCCGCGGGCTGCTCGCAGGCTCGGACGCCTGCAGGGGCCCGCGGTCCGCGTGTAGCGATCCGGACAGCATGGATTCGCGGGCCGAGGGATCACTGGATCCTCGACTGGGAACGCCAGGCGATCCTCGACTTCTTCGACAAGAACCCGCTCGAGGGGTACCGGCGGCTGACCTACACGATGCTCGACCAGGACTTCGTCGCCGTCAGCCCTGCGACGGTCTACCGCGTCCTGAGCACCGCCGGGCGCCTCGATCGCTGGAATCGCAAACCCTCGCGGAAGGGTACCGGCTTCGAGCAGCCCGACGGTCCGCACCGACACTGGCACGTCGACAACGGCGGCCCCACCCCGACCCACGCCCTCCTGCCTGGCAGTTGCGTCGGCACCACGGCGAGAAGGTCCCCCGTGTGGGAGGTTTGCGCGGGCGCCGAGCTGCAGCCGGGCGTCTTCTGTCGACACGCTCGAACCGATGACGAGCCCGCGCCGCCGCTCGTGGAGCTCGCGCCGACGCTGTCGGACTCGGCGACCGAGTCATTGCAGCCCGTTGCGAGCAAAAGGAGCGCCGTACACGTCCACGCGGGCCTGTATCGTGAATCTCGCGACCACCCGAGATTACGCCCATCACCATGACCATGCATCCGTCGACCATACGCCCTCCGTTGAATCCTGCGAAGCCGCGAATCGTGCTCGTGTTCGATCGAGTCCGCTGGCCAAGCCGGCCAAGCCGACGAAGCGGCCGCGGCGAGGAGGAGCGCGAAGCGGCCCTGACCTCACCGCATGACGCTCGACACGAGCGGCGCGGACGGACCCGCATGGTCGCACTCGCCCGGGGCCGTTCGTACGTGCCTCGCGGCTTGTCACCCGGATCTTCGAGAGACTCGCCATGACGCGATATGCCTGTCCCTCTCGTTGCTCGCCGGTCTCATCGCGTGCGGAGATCTGGCCGCGTCCGACGACGATTCCGCGACCGTCGATGCGACGACGGACGAGACCCGCGCGTCCGGCGGGCCGGGCCAGGTTGCTTGCTCAGGGTCGAGGCGGGTTCGGCTCTTGGCTCGCCGACATCGACGTCCTTGGCCAGCTTCGATGGATAGGATTGGGGCAAGTGGGCCAACTGAGTCCAGCGCGACCCGGTACGTCGAAGACGGTCCCGGGCTAGCGACCCCAGCACTTGACGCCGCCGGTCAGGCGGACGCACGCGTGCTCTCGACCGACGGCGGGCCGCCCGAGGATCTGCTGCGGCTGGCAGGTGCTCGAGCAGGCGTTGTCGAGCTCGTCGCCGTCGTCGCACGCACCATGAAACCCGCGGCGCCGCCACGGGACAGGCGCGGCGGAGCGCGGCGGATTCACCACACCTGTCCCGAACGCCAGGTGCGGCGCGGCGACGGGGCGGGCAGCTTCAGGGCTGGCGCTCGAACGCGCCGATGTCGCAGCTGGGACCCGCGGGGCGGGGCTGCCCGCGCTGGTCGGTCGTCAGCGGGGCGCCGGTCTGGTCGGTGCAGCCGGCGGGGTCGCCGGCGTCGATCGCGGGGCTGCCCGGCAGGAGCGCGTGGGTCGGCGTGGGGCCGCCGTTGTCGGCGAGCGCGCCGAGCAGCGGGTCCGCGTCGATGAGGTCGGTGGTGTGAAAACCATTCACGTTGCAGTTGCTGCCGAAGATGTTGTAGCCGCCCGAGGAGACCTGTGTGCCACATTCGAGCACGTACTGCGTATTGGCGTGGACGATCGAGTTCTTCAGCGTGATGGGACTGCCCCCGAAGATACCGCCGCCGAAGTACCCCGCGTCATTGGCCGTTATGGTCACGTTGTACAGCGACATGGTCTCCGCCCCGTTCGACGTGGAGATCCCCCCGCCGAACTGGCCGGCATGGTTCGCGCGGATCGTCGTGTTGACGACGTCCAGAAAGCTGCGATCGGAGTGGATGCCGCCGCCGCCTTCCATGGCCTGATTGTCGGTCACCAGGCTGCCCTGCACCACGCCGATGTCCACGTATCGCGCATGGATGCCGCCGCCGCGGCCTTGGCCGACCGTGGCGTTGTTGTCGGCGATCCGCGAGCGGCTCACGAGGAGCAGGTCGTCGGGGAGATTGGCAGGGTCGTCGAACGGCGCGTCGCCCGTGTACGCCACCCCGCCGCCGAAGGAAGCGGTGGTGTTGCCCGTGATCTCGCTGTCGACGATCGTCAGCGGGCCGTACGCGCTGACGCCCCCGCCCGGTCCGGTGCTGATGTTGTCGCGGATCGTCATGTCCGCGAGCGTCAGCGTCGCGTCGCTGCGGATGCCCCCGCCCTCGTCCGCGCGGCCGTACTGGACCACGAGGCCGCGCAGCGTGACGTCGCCGCCGGTGATCGTGAACGGCCGCACGGCGTCGCCGCCGTCGAAGATCACCTGGCCAGGGGCCGCTGGCTCGATCACCACGTCGCGGTCGATGACCACACCGCCCGGGTAGGTGTCCGGCAGCACTCGGATGACCGGGCAGTCGGGCGCGTCGACCGCGGCCTGCACGGTCGGGTAATCGCCGGGCACCACGCACCATTCACGGATGCAGGTGGCGCTGCAGGCGTCGCCGTCCGCGGTGCCGCCGTCGTCGCACTGCTCGCCGGCCTGGACGACGCCGTCGCCGCACGCCGGGAGGGTGCAGCCGTTGGTGCAGCCGTCGGCGTCGATCGGGTTGGCGTCGTCGCACTGCTCGTGGCCGGCCTCGACGAACCCGTCGCCGCAGACCGCGAGCTGGCAGGTCGCCGTGCAGCCGTCGGTGTTCTCGAGGTTGCCGTCGTCGCACGGCTCGACACCGGCCTGGACGTGGCCGTCGCCGCACTTGGCGGTCATGCAGGTGTTCGTGCAGGCGTCGGTGTCCTCGAGGTTGCCGTCGTCGCACGCCTCGACGCCGGCCTGCACGTGGCCGTCGCCGCAGCTCGCTACGGTGCAGGTGGACGTGCAGGCGTCGTCGTCGTCGGCGTTGGCGTCGTCGCAGGCCTCGACGCCGGCCCAGGTGACGCCGTCGCCGCAGACCGGGAGGGTGCAGGCGGTCCGGCAGGCGTCGGTGTCGACGGCGTTGCCGTCGTCGCAGGCCTCGACCGCGAACTCGATCACGCCGTCGCCGCACACGTTGAACTGGCAGGTCTCGCGGCAGGCGTCGTGCGGGTTTTGGTTGTTGTCGTCGCACTGCTCGGCGGCGGGGTTCACGAAGCCGTCGCCGCACACGTTCGGCTGGCAGCTGGCGAGGCACGCGTCTTCGTCGTCCTGGTTGCCGTCGTCGCAGGCCTCGACGCCGGCGCGCAGGAAGCCGTCGCCACACACGTTGAGCGTGCAGGTCGAAAGGCAGGCGTCGCTGGCGTCGGCGTTGCCGTCGTCGCACGCCTCGACGCCGGCCTGCACGTGGCCGTCGCCGCACACCGCGGGCGCGCAGGCGACGCAGGCGTCGCTGTCGTCGCCGTCGCCGTCGTCGCACTGCTCGATGCCCGCCTGGACGTGGCCGTCGCCGCAGCTCGCGGGCATGCAGGTCGACAGGCACTCGTCGCTGTCGTCGCCGTCGCCGTCGTCGCACTGCTCGACGCCCGCCTGGACGTGGCCGTCGCCGCAGGAGGCGACGGTGCAGGTCGGCAGGCACTCGTCGCCGTCGTCCTGGTCGCCGTCGTCGCACGCCTCGACGCCGGCCTGGACGTTGCCGTCGCCGCAGCTCGCGGCGGTGCAGGCGACGCAGGCGTCCGTGTCGAGGCCGTTGGCGTCGTCACAGTCCTCCACGCCGGTCTGGACGTGGCCGTCGCCGCAGCGCGCTGGCGCGCAGGTGCTCGGGCAGGCGTCGCTGTCGACCGCGTTGCCGTCGTCGCAGCCCTCGACGCCGGCCTGGACGTGGCCGTCGCCGCAGCTCGCGGGCGTGCAATTCGCGAGGCAGGCGTCGCTGTTCGCCGCGTTGCCGTCGTCGCACGTCTCGTGGCTCTGCCACACGAACCCGTCGCCGCAGGTCGCCGGTACGCAGGTCGCCAGACAGGCGTCGCCGTTCGCCGCGTTGCCGTCGTCGCACGCCTCGCCGGGACCGGCGTAGCCGTCGCCGCAGGCGCAGGCACCGGTGTGCGCGGCCGTGGTCCCCTCGCAGACCGCGTAGCACTTGTTGGCATACGTCACATTGTCCGCGCCGCAGACCACCTGGTTGCCACCCAGCAGGCACAGCAGGCACAGCAGCCCGGCCGCCTCCGGGTCCTGCGCCGCCGCGCGGAGGTCCTGCTCGCTCGGTGAACGATCGCTGGCGGGATCGCCGGCGGGCTCGTCGACCGCCGCGACCTCGTCGAGCGTGCCGCCGATCTCGTCGAGCGTACAGCCGGTTAAGAGTGCGGAGGCGGCCGCGAGCGCGCGCGCCAGGAATGATGTGGGCGAACTACCGGAGTTGTTTCTACGCATATCGAGGCTCCTTCCGTCGCACCGCGGTGCGATACGCCCGGCACGATAAAGAAGGGTCGCCGTGAAATCGATTTCACCGGCGGTCACCGGCACGCGGGTGCGCATGCCGGCTGTCCTGGGGATATCCCTGCCGCGGACCACGGTGGAGCGCGAGCCGTCGCCTGTCTCTCCGGGCAGGTCCAGCGCGCGCCCGCGCGGGTCGCGGCGCCGCGCGCGTACAAACGGCGTGTTAGGATGCGCGGCGCGTACGACCGGCGCGTGCATGTCCGAGGCAGTTCCGACAGCGCCGACCATGACCGGGGACGCCTCGCCAGGGCCTGATGCGGCGCGACACGACCGGCTGCCGGCGCAGACTCGGCGGCGGCTGGCGAGTCGTTGTCGTCGAGGCCCAGGGGGAGCTGCTGGCCGGAGGCGGGGACGACGGACGGCGGGAGGATGCGGGGGCGGAGGTGATGGCGGCTGGCGAGGACGCCGAAGTAGCGGGTCATGTGGAAGCCGGTCGGCGGGACGAGGGCGCA
>Ga0075163_10006600_pt1 | contig 15384 bp, 12 predicted proteins | sample JI1023141ADNA_FD_71478 | JGI IMG/M metagenome (GOLD analysis project Ga0075163, IMG submission 71478) | Wastewater effluent complex algal communities from Wisconsin, to seasonally profile nutrient transformation and Carbon sequestration -... | ecosystem: Engineered > WWTP > Effluent > Algae... | reverse complement strand
TCGCCACTTGGCGACAGTATGAAGCAAATCGCGCAACTTATCAAAGCAAATGTCGGTTTAGAAATTGCGTTCGCTGAATCCGGCGGCTGGGATACGCACGTGCAGCAAGGCACTGTCAATGGTACATTTTCGCGTCGTGCGCAGGATTTGGCGGATTCTATCGAAGCCTTTTGGCGTGATATTGAGCCGCAGCAGGACGATGTGGTGCTGATGACAATGACAGAGTTCGGACGCACTGTCCGCGAGAATGGTTCCGGTGGCACTGACCACGGGCGGGCATCATGCTTGTTTGTACTGGGAAATCAAACCGATGGCGGGAAAGTACATGGAAACGTACCCGTACTTGTGCCGGAGAACCTTGCCGACGGGCGCGATGTGCCTGTTACGACTGACTTTCGGGCAATTTTCTCCGAAATTTCCGCCAAACACCTTGGCATTATGGATAGCACAAAGCTCTTTCCTGGGTGGAGTGGTGAGAGAATTGCACTCATAAGAAGCGCATAGCCTAACAAAGGCAGCTATAAAGAACAATAGACAGCTCGTGGCATGACCTCCCGTTACTGAACGGATTCATAGCTACGAGTTTTTTTGTGGTCAATTTTCATTTGCCGTGAACTCTTGATTGTGCGATATTTGCGGCATACATTTTTTCACCAATCAAGCTGCCATGCACTTTCCGAACCTCAAAGCTATCGTCTTCGACCTTGACAATACCCTGCTCGACCACTCAGCTGCCGAGCGCGAGGCTATCAGCAAATTTCTTCCCGCCTATTACGACGAACCCAGTATTGGTGCTCTATTCAAAGAAGCGCCGGAGCGCTTTCTTGCTGCCTACCGCCATTGGAACGAGCGTCTCTGGCTCGACCTTGCTATGGAGCGCATCACTGCAGATGAACTCAAGTGGCAGCGCTTTGCTCTGACGCTGCACGACCTTGTGCCGGAATTTACGGAGCACGATACAGAGCGGCTTGGAAGAGACATGGGGAGAACCTACCTAGAACTTTATGCTGATGGCTGGCGGCTTCTTCCTGATGCCGCCGAAACTGTACGAGCACTTGGGGAGCGTTTCTCGTTGGGCTTGATAACCAATGGTTTTAGCGAGCAGCAGCGCGGTAAACTTGCCCGTTTTGGCTGGGAATCACGGTTCGACGCGGCAATACTTTCGGGTGAATTGGGCGTCATGAAACCGCACAAAGCTATTTTCGATCATGCACTTGCGGAACTTGGCGTCAGTGCCCATGAAGCGGTGTACATTGGCGACCACTACGAAACCGACGTGGTAGGTGCTTTAGGCGCAGGATGGCGTGCCATCTGGTTTAATCCCACCCGTACACCTCGCACAGAGAATCGCGCCGACAGGACAATTTTCGCACTGAGCGAACTTTTGCAAATAAGTGCGTAAAAATTCATAGATTTGCAGGATGAAAACCTTTCTTCATTACCGCATCCCAATTCTTCTTGCCGCTTCGTTTGTAGCTTCATTGCTGGGCGTGTGGGCGTGTGGGCGAACTATTACCGATCCGGCAGAGATTGTCATTCCTTCGTCGAATGTCAGTTTTGAGCGTCATTTGCTGCCGGTTTTCAATCTCACCTGCAATGGTGCGGGCTGCCATAGTTCGGAATCGCGGGCGGGAGGCGTGGCGCTCACGTCATACTTCGAGGTGGTCTTTAATGTGCCGGGGCTTGTGGTAGCGAAAAACCCTGAACGCAGTGTTCTTATGCGCGTTATTGATTTCAATTCCGCAACGCGACTTTCGCACCCGCAGACTTTTCAAACGCGCATTACCCAAAACCACATTGACGGTGTGCGCACGTGGATACGCGAGGGTGCGCAATAAGGAAGCGATGAAAGCCTCATCCACTCTGCCTTGCAGGTTTTGCCTTAGAGATTTTGCCTTATCGGCGGTGCAATTTGTTCCTATTCAATTTTAACCATTTTTCATGCGATTTGCTTTAACCTGTCTTTTTACCGTTGTTCTTACCCTCTCGGTCTCGGCTGCCCAACTGCGCGACACCGTAGCCGTGCCGATTCATGCGCCCACACAACCGCGTGTGTGGCTGACGGTAGAGGTCTTAGAAAAAAAGCCCTCTCTGGGCAATAAATCCTCAGCATTCAATGAATTTATACCGGTCGTGATTGTTGATAGCGCCACCAACGCCTATCTCTATGCGCTTTCGGGCGAAATGGTCGAAATCGGCAAGCAACGCACATATTTTGTGAGCGTGGTGTCGGGCGAGGACAAATCATTTTTGATAGAAGGTTCTCCCGTACAAGTCGTGCGGACGGGCGAGCCGCAAAAAGATGACCTCATTTATCAGCGCGAATTTGTCATTCGTGCATCTACTCCTGCCGATACCTCTGCGTCCATCCCTGAGAATATAGTTGCAGAAGCCCCTTCGCCTAAACCGCTCTTGAAGCCTGATGCCGCAACGATTTCCTACAAAGCAGACGCGCAAAATGCTTGCCCTTACATCATCCAATTTTGTGCGCTCTCGCTTGAAAAAGATGCACTCCAGATACGCGATGCCTTGCGCCGTGCCGCTTCCAAGGATAAACGCCTCGCCGATGCCCGCGTGGAGCCATTCTTTGAGAAAGTACGGAATATACAGTATCAGCGCGTTCGAGCGGGCTGCTTTTCTACTATTACCGAAGCAAAACAAGCAATGGAGACCTTCACGAAGGTCGCTCAAAGCCTCAAACTTGGCGTGGTACCGATTGTGGTCAAGACCGAGTAAACGGCTTTCTTTTGCAAGATTTTGTTTCTACCTGTTTGGGAAGCATGAAACCTTTTGCGTACTTTTGCGTTCCAATTCCCAAAACAACTACCACAGACAAACCAACTTTTCTTCAAACTTTTGGAGTTTATTTCCAATGACGTTTACCACACTCAAACGCACCGCTCTTGCGGGCGCATCTATTTTCGCCTTCACCATAGGCAGCCTTTCTGCACAAAGCGTTGACGATGTTGTTGCTAAAATCAACGAAGCAGCAGGCGGCGAGAAAGTTCAACGTGCTGTCAAATCGCAAGAAACACAAATTGAAGTGACCCAAACTGGGAATGCAATGAAAATTCCTTTGAAATTAATTCAGCAACGTCCGGCGTTTACTTACTCGGAAATTGCTGTTATGGGTATGACAATTAAAGAAGGATATGATGGTAAAACAGGGTGGGGAATCAATCCTTTTGCTGGGCAAACAGAACCTGCTCCCAAAAATGAGGAAGAGCTAAAAGAAGCCGAGGAGCAGGCAGACATTGACGGTGAGTTTATTGACAGCAAAACCAAAGGCTACAAAATTGAGCTTATGGGCAAGGAAGACCTTGAAGGCGAACAAGCGTATAAACTTAAAATCACCAACAAACATGGTGACGTAAAATATCGCTTCTTTAGCGCTGACAGCTATTTGCCAATTAAGACTGTTTCTAAAAAGAAGAACAAAGAGGGTGGTGAAACGGAATCAGAAACATACTACAGCGATTTCAAAAAATTGCCAAATGGCTTAGTAACTTACCACACAATGGATATAAAAGTCAAAGGACAGACTCAACAGACAATAAATATAAAATCAATCACCTTTGACAAAACCTACGATGTCAGTCTTTTCGCACCTCCGGCAAAAAAAGCGGACGCAAAAGTAGAACCAAAGAAATAATTGCCTATCATGCCCAATTCCGAACAAAGCATCACTGTCGCCTCCCCGCGTGGTGATGCTTTTTCTTTTTCATAGCCCGGCACCTTCTTGTAATTTGCGTGCCCGACCTTGACACTTCCCCAACATTATTTTTCAACATTATTTTACCAGCAATTATGCAACTTTTTCGCTCTTTCGTGTGGGCGCTTTGTGTGTATGCGGTGTGTAGCGCTGCGTTCTCAGGCGCGGCAGCGCAAGCGCAGCAAGCAAGCACAGCCCCAACACCCATCAAAATCACAAGTGCCATGTTCGGCGACATCAAAGCTCGCCAGATAGGTCCCGCCGCTATGAGCGGACGCATCACGGCAATAGATGTGATTGACAAAAAACTTGACGAGAAAAATCCGAAGTCCCCTGACCAGCGTATCATCTGGGTGGGTACTGCCACAGGTGGCGCGTGGAAGTCACTCGACAACGGTACGACCTTCAAACCCGTTTTTGATAAATACACTCAGTCCGTCGGTGCATTGGCGATTGACCAAGCATCGAAAGGCGAAACGGTCTGGATTGGCACCGGCGAGACCAATGTTCGTAATAGCGTATCTATCGGCGACGGCGTTTACAAAACTACCGACGGTGGCGATAACTGGCAACGCATGGGCTTGGAGAAGGTGGAGCGCATTGCCAAAATTGCGATTCACAGCACCAATGCGAACATTGTGTATGTGGCTGGTATGGGCGCTCTCTGGTCGGACAGCGATGATAGAGGCTTGTACAAAACCATTGACGGCGGCAAAACATGGGAAAAAATCTTGGCGGGCGACGCAAAAACAGGTTGCGCCGACGTTGTACTCGACCCCTCGAACCCGAACATCGTGTATGCGTCCATGTGGACATTCCGCCGCAAGGGCTGGGAATTCTCGTCCGGCGGCGATGGCAGTGGCTTTTTCAAATCGGTGGATGGCGGCAAGACATGGAAGAAACTTGGCGCAGAGAACGGGCTTCCGACGGGCATGATTGGCCGGACGTGTATTGCTGTTGCGCCTTCCAATAACAACGTCGTCTATGCGATGGTCGAATCGAAAAAGACCGGCATTTATCGCTCCGATAACAAAGGCGAAACGTGGAAACTTATGGCAGATAAAGTTTCGCTCACGCTGCGCCCGTTCTACTTTGCTGTTTTGACGGTTGACCCAATAGACGAAAACCGCGTCTATAAGCCAAATTATCAACTGAACGTTAGCAATGATGGCGGCAAAACCTTTGAAACTGTTGGCAACGACACTCACGCCGACCATCACGCACTGTGGATTGACCCGAAAAACCCCATGCACCTGCTTCTCGGCACTGACGGCGGTGTCTATCGTTCGCTTGACCGAGGCAGAAAATGGCAATTCTTCCGCAATTTGCCCGTATCGCAGTTTTACCACGTCAGCTACGACATGGAAACGCCGTACAATGTTATGGGCGGCTTGCAGGACAACGGCTCGTGGATGGCTCCTTCGCGTGCTGCCGGAGCGCTGACCAATTCGGTATGGCGCAGCGTCGGCTTTGGCGATGGCTTCTACGTGGTACGCGACCGATTGGACAAAAATTATATTTATTTCGAGTCGCAAGGCGGTAATATGATTCGTCATCACCTTCCGACAGGCGAAATCAAAGTGATAAAGCCGTTGGAAAAAGCAGGCGAGCCAAAATATCGCTGGAACTGGAACACACCAATTGTGCAAAGTCCGAAAAATCCGAAAACGCTCTATGCTGCATCGCAATTCCTCTTCCGCTCGTACGACAAGGGCGAATCGTGGGAAAAAATCTCGCCTGACTTGACCACCAACGACCCGATGAAGCAAAAGCAAGAAGAATCCGGCGGCGTAACAATGGACAAATCTTCTGCCGAGAACCATACGACTATCTATGCCGTTGCCGAATCGCCGTTGGATGAAAAAGTGATTTGGGTAGGCACGGATGATGGTAACTTACAAGTAACGCAAAATGGTGGTAAAACGTGGACAAACGTAATCGCAAACGTGCAGGGACTTCCGAAAAATACGTGGGTTTCGACTGTGGAGCCGAGCCATTTCGAGAAAGGCACTGCTTACGTTACCTTCGACGGTCACACAATGGGCGATATGAAGACCTACGCGTACAAGACGACCGATTTCGGCAAAACGTGGACTGCCTTTGCTTCAAGCGAATTCAAAAGCTATGCGCTCTGTATCCGCGAGGACTTGGTTAATAAAAACCTCCTCTTCTTAGGCACAGAAATGGGCTTGCTGATTTCGCTCGACGGCGGGCAGAACTGGGCGCAAATGACAGCAAATATCCCGAATGTGGGGATTCGTGACATTGCGATTCATCCGCGCGAACATGACGTAATCTTGGCGACGCACGGACGCGGCGTTATCATCATTGACGATATTACCCCGATTCGTGCAATCACATCGGAGATACTGAATAGCGAACTGGCAATTCTGCCTGCTCGCCCGACCGTCCAATCCTTCGGCATCGGCTTCCAAGATTTTCCGGGCAGCGACGAATTTATTGGCGATAATCTAAGCGGTAACGCGGTTATCACGTACTTCCTGAAAGAACGCTTGAGTTCGGGCAGCCTGACGGTTGATATTTTGAATGATAAAAACGAGGTTTTGACCACACTGCAAGGTGGCAAACGCAAGGGCTTGAACCGTGTGCAGTGGGGAATGTCCACTCGTCCGCCGAAAGCTGCAAAAGCAGAGAGCTTTGAGACCGAAAACGGATTGAATGGTCTTGGTCAGGGATTGACTGCGCCGGAAGGTAAATACACAGTTCGTATTACCAAAGGCGATAAAACGTTTACCGGACCGCTTACGCTTGTCAGCGATGCACGGTCGCCATACCCTGCTTCTGAGCGCCTTACACAATACAAAACAGCAAAGCAGCTTTACGAGATGCAAGAGCGCCTTGCGTACATTATCGAAACGACCGTTCGCACCCGCGACACGCTCAAAACACGGATGGATGCTGCTTCCGACCCCGCAGTCAAGTCCGGTATCGAAGCCACACACAAGCAATTTGCTGAATTCTACAAAACGCTTGTGGCTGGTGAAGGCTATTATGTGGGTGTGAAAGAAAATAAGTTACGCGAAAAACTGCTTGAAATATACGGTGTAGTTAGCTTCCACGCCGGAGCGCCAAGCAAGGTTCACTTGGACAACATTGCCATGCTGGACGCAGACTTGAAAGTAGCCGTCGCTACGTGGGAAAAATTGACAGGCAAAGACCTTGTGAGCCTGAACGAATCCCTCAGGACAAAAAGCCTGCCCGTTGTACCGATGATTTCGCGTGAAGAATTCTTTGCAATGCCTCAGAGGTAAGCAAACGCGAGTTCACGAAGAAGGTTATTGACTTCTTCAGACACAGGAAAGCCCGCTTGCAGACATATCTGCAAGCGGGCTTTTTATTACTGAATGGAATAGGTTTGTCAAACTACATCCGAAGCATCCAGCAAAAGTGCTGCAAGCCGTTCCAGTTCTTGCTTGTCGTCATTATCAAAACGGCTCTCAATAGGGCTATCAATGTCCAGCACTCCTACGAGATGTCCATTTTTCACGAGCGGAATGACGATTTCCGAACGCGAAGCAGCATCGCACGCAATATGCCCGGGGAAAGCGTGCACATCGGCGACAACTTGCGTTTGGCGTGTCTCCGCAGCCGTGCCGCACACACCTCTGCCCATAGCGATACGCACACAAGCAGGCTTACCGTGGAACGGTCCTAAGACCAGTTCGCCATTTTTCCAGAGATAAAAACCTGACCAATTTATATCGCGCATTGAATGGAAGAGCAATGAAGCCACATTTGCCATATTTGCAGTCGCATCGCGCTCGCCATGCAGCAAGCCGTTGGTCTGCTGCAAAAGTTCTTTGTAGAATGTGGTTTTATCAAGTGTTTGCAGAGATTCGTCTAATTGAAACATGATGCTTGAAGAAATGTTGGTTTTTGAGTGGTGAGTTTTGAATGCTTAGCAGTAGCCAATTTTGAATAGCAGATACGAACATACCCCGACGGCGAATCCGTTTTTATTCGCCCAAGAGCAAACGAGGCGTGGCGTACCAGAGCAGCGTTCCCGCCGGTGGACTTTGGCGACCAATACCGATGCAGGCAACAGCGCCTTTTTTGAAATCGATGTTAAAATTATTTCCATTACAAAGTGCCCCGACGAGGAAACTTACGCACGGATCGTGCGTAACAACCATAATTTCCCGGAAACTTTTATGTTCTTGGAAAAGCGCAGAGAACGCCTCATAGCGACCACTCGGCGTGATGCGATTGTCTTGGAATCGCTCGCCTTTGTAGCCAAGTTCTTCCACAAGAATATCTGCCGTTTCGACGGCGCGTTTGTAGGGACTGGAAATGACAAGGTGCGGTTTGATGCCCATTTGCTGAAGGCGTGCACCAATACGATGCATTTTTTCGCGCCCTACTTCAGTCAAAGCTCGCTCAGAATCAGGACGGAGAAGTTGAGCATCTTCAGCAATGCCGTGGCGGACAAGATAGATGGTGTTCATATTCCGAAAATTGTTGAGGATTATGTGCAAAAATTAGCGTAAAGGTGATTATCTTGCGTTAGTGCATAATCTGTCAGCAACAACAAGCCCCTTTGTGCTGTGCGCAAAAGCAAGATTGTAGCGGGTTTGAGAGAACAAGTTGTCTTGTTTGTGAATGATTCCGACAAACAATGCCTAAATTACACAATTCCAACAATTATTTTCGCATAGTTCACCCACTTTCTCATCTTTTTTCCTTTCTACCGTATGCTGATTGTTGAAAATATCCACAAAACCTACAAAGGCGGCTTAAAAGCTGTTGACGGAATTTCTTTCGAGGTCAAACCCGGAACAGTCTTAGGTATTTTGGGACCCAACGGCGCAGGCAAGACCACGACTATTCGCATGATATTGAACATTCTCAAGCCGGACTCAGGAAGCATCACCTTTCGCGGCGACCACGTGGGCGAACACACCAAAAATGCAATCGGTTATTTGCCCGAAGAGCGCGGCTTGTACAAAAAAAGCACCATTGGCGACACGCTGGCATATTTTGCGTCGCTGAAGGGTTCTTCCGGCACAGCCAAGACGCTTGTTGACGATTGGCTTGCACGATTTGAACTGCAAGGTATGGAAAAGCGAAAAATCGAAGAGCTGTCGAAGGGGAATCAACAAAAAGTCCAGTTTATCGCCGCAGCGCTGCACGACCCTGATTTGCTCATCTTGGACGAGCCATTTTCCGGCTTAGACCCCGTGAATCAACTCAAATTCAAAGACGTTGTGATGGATTTGCGCAATCGTGGGAAAGCTATCATTTTTTGCACACACCAGCTTGAATCTGCCGAAAAAATCTGTGATGAAATTATCCTCTACAACAAAGGTCAAGCCGTTGTGCAAGGTACCGTAGAAAGCGTCAAGCAACGCTTTGGCTCGAATACGCTTCGGGTGGAGTTCGAGGGCGACGGGCAGTTTATCACAGGGCTGGAAGGCGTACAGAAAGCAGAGATTTTCTCCAACTACGCCGAAATAGATTTGAAGCCATCGGTAACGCTCAACGATATTGCGCCGCAGCTTATCGCAAAACTCTCGCTCACCAAGATTGAGCGCGTTCAACCATCGCTTTTGAGCATTTTCATTGATATTGTCGGTAAAGGTAATGTACCGGAAGGCTTTATTGCACCTCCGGCAGCAGTTCAGGCGTAGTGCGATTATGTACGGTATGGCTCACTTTCGTGATCGTGTGCGTACTAATCCATCAAATAAATTTGTGGTCTATGGGATGCGAACGGGGAGTTCGTTCTTGTTCAGGAACGAACTCTGTCCGTACCCCACAGAGTTTACGAACAGAATTGATGACTTTGGGAATTTTTGAAAGAATCAAGCTGTCTATTAGCGACTAACAGTGAGCAGAACGCTTTGCCGATAGCCACCATTGGCTTGAAGTCTGCAAAGGTAGCAGCCCGGCGGCAGCGATTCGGTATTGATGATGAGGGATTGTGCACCGGCACTCTGGGTCTCACGCAGAGACAGAACGGTTTGACCAAGAAGATTGACAACGTCGCAAGAAACATCGTTGCTGGCGGGAAGCGTGTAGTGAAGCGTTGTTTGGCTTGCACTGGGATTCGGTGAAAGTTGCACACCGCCCTCAAACTGCCTTTCTGAGCGGTCGTTCACAGAAGTAAGAAGTCGCGAAAAAGGTACTAATGCCGGGTCGCCCAAGAGTGCAATACGGCGGATAAGGTCGTCTTGTGGCGTGATGCTGCTGGTGTATAGTGCATTTTTTGCATTCAGAATAGCCGTGCCGACATCAATGCTTGCTGTGGTGGACAATTCTTTGAAAAAGAGGCGAATAAAGGTATTATTCTCCGGATAGCTGGAGTACCCAGATGAAGCCACCGTCATCACCGCCCCACCATTCTCCAGAAGCATCATTGCCTCCACGATGGATGGTGTTTTGGGAGCGTCATAGTTTTGGCTACATCCGGCAGTAATCATCATGTATGGCTTGCCATTCCGCGCCAGATTATTCCCTACATCATCGGTGGTGAGTATCTTATATTTTGACCATAAGTCCGGCGAACCGTGCCCGTAATACATGACAATCGGCTGCCCGGCGCTCATTGCCGATGTTACCTGTCGTCGTGCATCGGGCTGTTGAGCGATTGTTTGGAAGTTCACAATGTTCATCGTCAGGGGTTTCCGGACATTATATCGCAAGTAGTTGTCGAGGAGAAAGACCTGATTGTCAAAAGCATCATTATCCTCAGCGTCCAAAATAACCGTTGCGCGGGTGGAAAGATTGAAGCCGAGAGCATTACCACTTTCTTCAAAGAGCCGAATTTTCCCCAGTACTCGTCTGATTTCTGCCGATGTGCGCCCGGGTATGCGCCCGATTGCCGCTTGTGGTCGGGTATTGAAGTCCTCACGGTATTTGTTGACAATATACCATTCGTCCATTGGGATAGAATCTTCGTAGTAGCTGAACGGAGGGCGCGTGAAGAGGTCAATCGTTACCTTCGCACGGTATGCCGGCAAAAGGTTCGTGCTACCGACAAGCATAATGCGCGAGGGACGGGGTTCAGCCCAAAATTGCAGTGTATAGCTCAAGAAAGCGCGGATAGCTTCTGCTTGGGACTGCGGTTGGTTTTTAACTTCTTCACCAAATTCTTTGTTAATTTCTTCGAGAGTTACAATACGAGTGCGGAGCGCCTGATGTGTCCATGAAGCGCTTGAGCGCCATGCGGCGTGTGCTTGAAGATCGCCCACAAACTGAGACGGCGTAACGATGAGATAATCAAAGCGGTTGCTGTTGCTGCGGAGTGGCTCGGCTGTGGACTGAGCTTCAAGAGAGTAGTTGTGCAGAACAAAAAATAAGAATAACGACGACAAAAGTGCCCGCGAGGAGCGGCAAAGAAGAAGCAGGTATTGCATACAAAAACAATTCGATAATGAAAAAGCGCATCAAACAACATCAACAGATAAGCCGTAAATTTACGGAAAAATGTGCAGACTGAAGCAAGGAATTATCGCAGCCGTTGGTGTTTGGGTTGAAATTTGTATTTTGGCTCGTATTTTGCGAGGAGAAATCACGGCTATTGCTCTGTATTGATTTATTTCGTTGTTTACCAAACTCTTGACTTTTGCGTTTTTTTTATCTTTATGGAACAGATTCAAACACTTTCAACGCTACGCGGTCGCGTCGTTTTGCGCGATATTGTTCGTGAATTGCGCTACGAAAAACAAGTAAGCAGTCTTACAACGTTGCTCACGTGCTGGCGGCTCTGTGCCTTCGAGCGCGATGTCTATCGGTATAGCAAACGGCAAGTAACCGTTATTCACACGTTGGGACTCTTTCGTGGGACGTCCTTGTGGTTGCAAGAGGTTGTCAATCGCTTCTATTTTTCGACTATCAATTCATTGGTATATCTCGGAGCAGCTATTTTGCTGGTACTCGTCAGTGGCTATCGCTTCACCGACCGCGTAGATACACGCTTGGTACTGAGCGGGGTGGGGCTGGAAGCGCTGATGCTTCTTATTCTTTTTGTGGTTATGTTTTTTTCGCCGTCGGACGATATTGAAATGGAAGAACAGAGCGGTGAGAGCGAAGAATCAAGCGAAATTCGTGAGCTTATTAGCGAAATCGGCGATATTTCGACCGACTACGCCGGCGCCGGTACAAGACTAGAAAACGTGGTTACTGCATTGTCGGATATAACGGCGCGGCAGGACGAACTTCTCGGCGCAGTCAACGACGTTGCCCGCGCTGTTTCCTTCGCGGCGCACCCGCAGCCGGAATTTATTGAGACGATGCGGCAAACAAATCTTACCTTGCAAGCCTTTCACCTGAACGTACAAGCACTTGTGGAAGCTACCCACACCCTGCGCCGTGAAGAAATTCAACGAGCGGTGCGGGCGGAAGTAGAACGCATTCTGGAGCAGCGCGTTCGCTTGTAGCACACTCGGTTGTAGTACCAAAGCTCCTAGCAATTGAGATTTATTTTTGAAAAGGAAATATGCTCTTCAAGACCACGTCGAAGCCATCCGAACGAAAACGCCGCACACGGCGGCAAGTAGAGATTTATTTTGTTCTCTATCTTGCGGCGCTGCTCTTGCTTTTGCCCAATAAACGAGAACGTGCGCCGGAATCCGACCCGTCGCTGGTGTATGAATTGCTGAAATCCCGCTTCATTATTGCAGCCGAACGCCCTACGATGAATTGCCAATTACTCGTCATTGGCGATAGTGTGCGCGTCGTAACGTTGGATTCGGTCAACACCGTTTCCTCAAGCGGCGATGTGGGGGATGTGCATTACGAATTTCGCGTGGAGGACGAAACCCAAGGGCAGGTGCTGACGATTTCTTCGCAAACCCCGCAAGTCGGTATTTTTATGATGAAAGAAGATGCGCAGCGTAAACTTGCCGAATTTTTTTGGCAGCCCGCTCGCAATGAAAGACGCAGTCGAACGCTCAAGGTGTCCGTGATCGGCACGGCAAAACCCATTATTCCTTCCACCATCACCCGTCCTGATGTTCGGGAGCGGCTCGTGCGGCTCTTGAACGAAGAAGACCGATTCGATACAGCGCGGACGGAATTTACGATTAACATTTCGTTTGTGGATGTCGGTCGCTCTATCGCGCTTAATAGCGTCAACATTGACAGCCTTGTGAATGCAGTGCGCAGTTCCAGCGCTTCTCTCGCCTCCGGCTTCTCGCAGCCAATTTTTGTTACGAACCGCCAATTTGTCCAGCCTCCGCCGGGTGAGTTTTCGCTGTATGCCGTAAGCGATCGCGTAGAATGTTTGCCCTTTCAGCAGTGGGAGAATCAGATTCGGGTCTATGGCATGAACCTCCGCACCGAAGGGCGAGGCGACCCCAAAACTGAAATTCTTCGCACCGACCGCAACGACGGGACAGGCTCGGCAAGCATAGCCGAAGTGCGCGGCGACCTTATTCGCGTGACAGGTACTGCGCCTACGTCGGGGCTGATGACGATTCGTGTCGTCGTTACACGAGCAGGCGACGGCAAGCAAAATACGATAGATTTTCCCGTCCGCGCCACGCCAATTGCTGCACCGGACATTCCTCGCAGGATGTATGCCGGAGTGGGATACGAGTTCGACCCCAAACTACCATTTGTAACAAAGCAAGAACTCCGCGCAACGCTCTCGCTAGGCGGCAAAGAGCGCTCTGTGAGTCAGCAAGGTGAGAAATTTACCTTTTCCCCTGATGAAAGTGATATTGGCAAAACATTTGCCTTTGAACGCTTCGTGGGCGGGAAACGTGTGGGCGAGGTGTATTACGTAAAAGTGGAAGAATTTTCTGCACCCGAAATTGTTGAGGTCTTTTCGCAAGGCGCAGACGAATTTGTGCGAACACGCTGCTATGGACAAGTGAACGGCACGGACAACCGCGTGATACTGGAAGTAAAAGGAAATAATCTTAAAGCAACCGAGCGATATGGCGACCGCCGCAGTGAGCCGCCTGCTATCTTGCAGCTTTTCAAACTCAGCAGAGTGGAAAGCGGAAAGCCATATAACGCTACGATTCGCGCCATTGATAGCAAAGGGAGGGCTTCCATTGCTCGCTTCCTTGATGGCAAGGATTAGCAGCCTACGTTCAGTAAGCCACGTCTGGTTTGATTTATTGGAATATTCTTGTCCCGTTTGTTTGGACTTGATAGCGAAACGCATAATAGCGTGTTTGCGCTGTGATGCTGGGCGTAGCCATGTCTTTGTAGTAGCTTTGTATTTCTAACTTTGCATATTTTGTACCATCGGCAGTTCGCACAACAAGCACAACATCCTTAATGGGAGTAATCGTAGTGCCACCATACGAATACCATCCTTCACCGCTTTTGGCTGTCAGTGCAAGGTTATCTTCCGCATCATCAGTGCGGTAGCCGCTTGCAGGCGCTTCTGTGAGTGCATCATATTTTTGGTTAGTGAGGCGCACCAGCCCGCCCTGTCCCATGCGAATTTTCCCACCGTTGACAATAATTGTTGTCTTACGGAATCCAATATCCCATTTGGTCGTCGCTGAATCGCTGTTGGGGATGATAGTTTGGGTCTGCAAGTTCAAAAGCGTAAAACGGTCTTCCGAGTCGGCATTAAGGTTTTTGACCGTTACTATCGCGCCACTTGTCGAAAATTCTGCTGTTGGCAAAGAGCCGTCATTTGGTTGCCGGCAAGCAGTAAAAAAGCTGGAAACGCAAATGAGCATGCTTACTGCGTAACTCTTTATTTTGGGATTCGGTGTCATGGTCGTAGAGAAAATATGGGTGAAGTTCGACTTTAGTATTTGCTTTTGCTAGAATGATAATTCGGCAAAATTAGAAAAAGTTCTTTAATTGTAAAAACACTATATGCAAAAACACAAAATAGTTACACCGCCAGAACGAATTTTGGTTGCCTGCCTACGCGGTTGTGGCTAAATTGCGTGGGTAGCATCAGCAATTTTTCTTTTCTCAACCATTCCTTTTCCAAATGTACTGGCGCATCTGGCTTTCCTTTTTCACCAACTGTCTTTCGCGCGAAATGGAATATCGTGGGCATCTTTTTATGCAGTTTATGGTGGATATGGTCTGGTATGGTGTTCAAATTGGGCTTTTCGAGGTAATTTATCTGCACACGCCCTCTGTCGCAGGTTTCTCGCGAGCGGAGATGCTGGTCTTTTTGGGAACAGTCTTCGTTACTGATGCCGTTAATATGATGTTGTTTTCTCATAATTTTTGGCACTTCCCCGAATATGTCCGCACGGGCGAACTTGACTTTTTTCTCACAAAGCCAGCATCGACCTTCTTTTTGACGTGCTTTCGTTATATTAACATTGCCGCAATAGCGAATTTTGGTTTCGGCTTGGGCTTTTTGCTTTATGCGCTGCATCTTACTGCTTTTACGCCGCCATTGCTGAATGTGGTATTGTTTGTTATTCTCTGTTTCACGGGACTGTGCATCAATGTTGCCGTGCAGACTTTTTTTGCCGCACTATCTATTTGGACGGTTTCAGGCGAGGGCATTCAGTATCTTTACCACAATCTGTTTAGCTTTGCCTCACGTCCTGATGCGGTGTACAAGGGCTATATGCGCAGGGCGCTTCTCTATATTTTTCCGCTTGCGCTTGTCGCTTCCATTCCGGCACGGGCGCTTATGGGCACACTGGATGTATCGCTTATGCTCTGGAGCGTTTGCGCCGGCGGGCTGTTCTTGTGGTCTGCGCTTGTTTTTTTCA
>Ga0075163_10006599_pt1 | contig 15386 bp, 31 predicted proteins | sample JI1023141ADNA_FD_71478 | JGI IMG/M metagenome (GOLD analysis project Ga0075163, IMG submission 71478) | Wastewater effluent complex algal communities from Wisconsin, to seasonally profile nutrient transformation and Carbon sequestration -... | ecosystem: Engineered > WWTP > Effluent > Algae... | reverse complement strand
CGACGAATGGTTCCCGTATGTCGACTACTTCTATGGTGGCGGTAAGGAGTCTGGTAGTCCGTACAAGAAAGCTGTGTTCGAGGTCGCTTGGCAGCATCATTGGCGCAACAATAAACATCACCCGGAGTACTGGGCCAAAGGTAAAACGCTTTCACAGGCCAGCGTGCCGATGCCGCTAGACTATGTGCGCGAGATGGTAGCCGACTGGTATGGTGCCGGTAAAACGCAGGGATCGACCGACTGCTGGACCTGGTACTTGCAGAACTGGCACAACTATCCGATCCAACACAACTCGCGCCTAACCGTCGAAGCGTGCCTTACTACCCTCGAAGCTGTCAAGATGATCCCGCCGCGCGATGGCCGCGTCTAGGCAAACGGCGCAGCAAGATAGGCGTACCCTCTTGCCGAAGGTACGCCTATCTTTGTACTCGCTTTCTACTTTACCGACCAGATGCCGCAGTAATCGATCAAGATGCCTGCGCGGATATCAGCTTCGCGCTTGTCGCCGATGCGGATTTCGGTTCGCAGCTGCGTATCGTATCCGCGAATGCTGTAGACACGAGCGTTGAGATCGTGCCAATCGATGTCGATCGCTGTCAGCGCGTTGTAGTGCCAGCTGACGCCCTCAGTACTGCGCTTCCAGGCGTTAAGCGCATCCATTGCGTCGGCAAGGCGGTCAGCCGAGAACTTCGGTCCGAGCAAGCAGACTGCAACTTGCTGCGTATGCTGGTGACGATACGAGCGGCGAATGTAGGCGTGCTCTTGCGTAACGATGCCTTTGTCTTCGCCGCTCTCGACCTCGTTCCACTCGACGATCAGCTGCCGCATGACCGTGTACTTCGGGTTCTTCTTGCTCATTACTTGGTTACCTCGCGCTCAATATCGCCAACCTCGGCAATCTGCGTCATCACATCAGCTGCCGCCAGCAGCAGCTTCCCGAGGCAGCGATCGCAGAGGTGGACGACATTGCGATTGCTGTCAGGCGTCGGCGCCAGGATCACGCGCATGTACACAACGCCGATGCGGTTCTTGCGCTCGCTGCGAGTACAGGTGGCGCAGTCGGTGTCGTTATCGCGAGCCTTCTCGATGGCAATCATGATCTTGCTCCTTAAGTGCTATGGCCTCGACCGAATTGCCGAGGCCGCTGCTATATGGTTGTGATATGCTAGAAGTAGAACGGATCGGCGACGATCGTCCACTCACCGCTGACGTCGAACGCCTGCTCCTTCATGAACCGAGCCACATCGTGCTTGATGCGCACGTTCTTGCTGGTACCGCGCGCCATATCCATCGCGCACTCGTAAGCGTTAGCCGCGTAGAACGTCTCCATCACGTAGTCGGCACGGCCATCGATGATCTTGATCACCCGCAGCTTGGTGCGCATCTTGCCTACGTACACATCGTCGGCGACCTGCTCTAGTCTGATCGTTGCCGCGTGCTTCGGTGCTTTTGCCATGATGTGCGCTCCTCGGTGTGTTGTGTGTGCGTTTCTTAACTATACCCTATTATAACACAGCTCGCAGCCAAATGCACTCCCCTCTAGCAGCCAGTTTTCAGTCCTCTCGAGTCTTGATGCCGTGTGTGGCAGGAATCAATGCGCAGCTGCAGCTCGGGGCGAGTGCCTATCTATTATATACATACACCGAGACCTCATGGGAATCAAGCCAAGACTCGAAGGGACTGAGAACTGCTCGCTCGGAGGAGTGACATCGGCGCTAGGGTGTGTTATAATTAGGTATAGTTCGAAACACACAACACCCCGGAGGTTAACCGTGAGCCAGTTCATCATCATCGACAGCCGCGTCGACAAAGCCGCCACTTGCGTCATCGTCACAGGCTCTGAGCGCCGTGTACGCGAAGTCGCCTGGGGCGAGCAGCTGTACGCCGAGCCGATGAATCAGGCGCTTGCACAGCACGTGTGTAACGTTATGAACGAGCGCGAAGGCGCGAACGAGCAGAACTACATCGCAGTGCCGCTCGACGAGGAGCTGCGCGCCGTCGACACCGAGCTGCGCAAGGAAGGCTATCGGCTCGCGACTAGCGACGAGCTCGGCTGGTACACGAACGCTGGCGGCTTCCGCGGGCTGTGGGTCACCGATGCCCGGTAGGAATTGATCACTCCCCTGATTGGAATCAAAACTGATCAATTGGGGGAGTGCATTTTCGCCTCGGGTGTGTTATAATAAGGTATAGTAAGTAATCGCACACATCATCACAGGGGGCACTAATCATGAGCAGCAGCACCATTCGCATCACCGGCACGCTCGTTAACATTGTCGATACCGACGACCCGGAGACCGGGCGCGAGCTGCTCTTCGTCCTCGACGCGCTGTACGTCGGCCAGCAGCACCGCGAGCGCATGCGCTTCGATCTGCCTGACAACGCCGAGGGCGAGCGCGTCGCAGAGCGCTACCGCAGCGACGGCTACCCGACGAACGCGCGCGTTACGCTCGTGCTGGACGAGACTGAGGCGCTGGTTAGCGTTATCGATCATCAGGGGGCACCGAAGTAATGACAGAGCTCATTCGCAAGTACCTAGCCGAGCTGCAAGCCGCGCGTGACGCTGGACTATTCGAGGGTGTCGACGAAGCCGAAGTGCTGCGCGAGCTACTCGAGGCGACTATTAGTGCCGCACGGCGCAGGCCGCACGCGCCTCCGGTGTTGATCTTCCTCGACGCAATGGCTGCGATGGATTTCGAGATCGAGCCGTAGTGCCGACGTACGAAGAGCTGTATATAGCCACCGAACGCGCTGCGCGCATATGGGCGTGGCGCTTCGGTGCGTCTACTACTGACGAGATCGACGAAGCTATAAACATCGCCTGGCTTCGTTTGCTCGAAGCTAACCCCACATTCGTCAGTATATCGCACGGCGCCGTATACTTACGCAGGTGCGTTCTCACAGCCACTAAGCTGCTGCTGCGGCCTACCTGTGAAACACCTTTAGGTGCGGCGTCACGTAAGGCAGTGCAGCAAAGTGAGGACGTCGAGCAAGCAGTGTGGGCACTCGCCGAGCTGCAGCCTGGATGGGGCGATTGCTCGCAGCGTGAACGTTTCGCCCTGGTACTTACTGCTGCAGGGTGGACTAATAAAGAAATAGCTGTCACCGCGCCGCAGCTCTACCCGCGTGCCGCGAGCGCAGCTGACGCTACCTGGCGTGCACGACTTCGGTTACGCCACTACCTAGACCTACCTAAGGAGAGCAACAATGGACAAGACGTACCGCATCTTCCGTAACGTGTGGATAACCGTGCGCATTCTATTCGACTATGGTAACAACACGGTGCTTGTGGAATCGATCCCCGGCGCCGCCGCGTACCTCTACGCCGTCGTGGATCGCACGGAGCTGTCGGATTAACGCGCGCATACGCCGCGCTAGAACGCGCTCTACTGCGCCAAAATCCTCGAGGCATAGTAACCTGCGCCTCGCTAGGGTTTGAGCGCTTAGAGCGCGTTCTACGAGCTCGATGCTTCGCCCTCGGAAGTGATTCCTAGCACCTACGTCTCAGATACTCATAATGGTATGAAAACTGCGCATTTGGGGGAGTGATCTGCGAGCTGGGGTGTGTTATAATAACAACATAAGAAGTGAAACAAATAGTTTCACACCACACACACAGGAGAGTAACTACCATGGCAAACTTCATCATCAACACCAACGTCCGGGACGAGCGCGTCGCGAAGCTGGAGCAGAGCGTTCGCAAGGGCACGCCGGTTACGCTGGGCGAGCGGACGCTCACCTACAGGGAGCGCTTCCACATCGACGGCAAGCGCGTGAATCTGAACGACGCGCGCGAGATGCTCGCCGAGGGCGTCGAGAGTGACATGTACCTCGAGTTCGAGGCGGAGCAGGCGAAGATCGCGCAGAACGCGGCTGACGAGGCGGCTCGGGCGCAGCTGAGCGAGCGCGCGATCGAGGTCGAGCAGTTCGTCGAGAACTTCGGCGAGAACATGAAGGTCGCCGACGTGGCGAAGCTGCTACAGCTGAGCGAGGTGCGCGTGCGGCGCATGGTGACCGAGAACAAGCTGGAGTACGGCGAGCGCGGTACGGTGAAGACGCTCGGCGTCGTGGCGGAGCTGGAGCGGCGCGCTCGGGTCGAGGCGCAGCGCGAGGCCGACAAGGTGGCGAAGGCGAACGCGAAGCGCGCGCAGAAGACCGGCGAAGCGACTGACGCCGAGTAATGAAGGCAACAACGTAGTGGCGAGACGAGCAGCCTCGCCACTACAACCTATTTGCGGGACGCTCGACACCTGACAACGAGCACCATCGGCAATTGCCGAGCAGCAACGACAGAGCAGCGAAGGGAGAGCACACAATGGACGAGAAGCACGTGAACCACTACGAGCTGGGCGTCGTGATCGAGCAGTCGGCGAGCCGCATCGAGATGCTGGCGAAGCGCATGCAGTCGGCGAGCCGTATGGTCGACGCCGAGGTGCGCCGCCACACCTACCAGGATCTGGCTCGGCAGATCGCTCGCATCCAGAAGCAGGTCGACGAGGCCATGTTCAAGCTCGACATCGGGCTTCCTGAGGATATGGCTAGCAAGTAGGGCGCGCTAGGAAGCGCTCTACTGCGCGAAACACGGGCTAGGCGTAGTAACCTATGCCGAACGGATTTCGACGCAGTAGAGCGCTTCCTACGAGCTCACAAACAGCAAAGGAACGCATATGGCAGACGAGACAAGCAAGAAGTCGATCATCGAGCGGCTACGGGATCGCACGACGCCGCTGCTAGCCTACGACACCGATGGCCGTATGCGCCAAGCGCTTTGTGTCGAGCTACCAGCTCTATTCAACGCCATCGACGCCTATCGCCAGTACAACGGCATGTCGCCGCTCGGCTACGACACCGCGCACAATATCACTACCGGCGTGCTGGCTTCGATGCGACTGCTCACTGTAGAAATGGGTATGCCGTTCAACCTATTCGCAGACATGCACCGCGAAGAGCACGAGCGTATCCTCGACGAGATCGATCCGCTCGGCCAGGAAGGACTGCGTTAGATTCCTAGACGGTATCAGAACTGCGTGCCGAGGGGGGAGTGCATTCGGTACGCAGCTGTGATATAATAAAGCATGGGTCGGAAGTACCGATCCGAGGCCCGAGCAGCAATCGGAGGAGAGCAATGTCGGAACCGAACGCCACCGCAGAGCGCCCGCTGGCGAACATCAAGCAGCTGGCCGACTGGGTCGACGCGCACACCCGCGTTACCGGACGCGGCTGCAACATCGAGGTGCGAGGCGTGTTCAACTCGCGCGACGAGAACTTGGTCTTCACCAGCTGGGTGCCAGTTCTCGGCTTCGAAAAGGCGCGCGTCAACACGGTGTTGCCGAAGCTGGTCCTGCGCGTGCTCGGTGGCGATAACGCCGAGCACGTAGTGATCAACCCGGGCATCTTCTACGCCAGGCTGCTGCCGTAATCAAAGTGTAGAACGTAGTCGGATCGATACCCTCGGCAAGGCGGATCAATTCCTAACTGGGCTTGATGTCTTGCCGAGGGTGTTGTATAATAACTACAGGCCGAACCAATTCAAAGTGTTTATGCGGGAGGCATAAAATGGGCGTTCTGCCCGACATACTTAACACTATCTCGCGCGCACTCGGGCACTCGATGGATGCAGCTACTCGCGCAGGCGGCGAGCACATCGCTACGCTGCCGACAGGCGAGCAGATCTGGTCGATGGGCGAAGGCGAGTCGCAGTGGAAGATCTGGGTCGACGACCGCGGCGATGTGCAATCGTCCCTCTATACGCCGCAGAGCAATTACACCGAGCTACTCGGCGATCAGGAATAAGGTAGGCATGCAATGAAGATCGACACCCTCGGCGACGGCAATTGGTATACGGTAACCACAGCCGCACTAATGTCGGGACTTAGCCGTTCCCGTATCATCAAACTCGCTGCCGAGGGTGTCATACCTTCTAAAGACTGGCCTATTCCCGGTACTCGACTAGTCGTTACCGTGCTTGATGCAGCCGCGTTCGATGAATGGCAGGCAACGCATGGCCGTAATCGAACGCTGCAGTACGTAATCGATGTCAGCGGCAAAGACTTCGAAGAGGTGCATGCATTCCTTAGCGCGCACGGTATTCACATGCGCCGCCGCCGCCGCAAGCCTGTGAATGCGGACAAGCCGTTCGCCGACTTGGCTCCCGAGCCTGGCGACGACACGTTCAATCTAGACGAGATGCTGGAGCGAGAACATCAGCAAGAGCTGCGTGAATGGCGTAGCAACAAAGGCGTAGAGGAAGACTTTGAGTCCTGACGGGTATCAATCTGGGGGCTTGACTTTTGCGGGTGTGCGTGTATAATTAGAGTATAGAACAGCACACACACACATCACCGGAGGCAGCAGTGGCAGACAACATCGACAACCCGATCACCGCGAAGAACCCCCAGATTGCAGCTAATCAGACGCGCTCAGCCTTCGGCGATGAGTGCGTGCTGATGCTGATCGACCGCTACCAGGACGAGCACGGCGAGGACGTAGTCGCCGAGTACGTCAACGAAGGCGAGCACCAGGACGGCGGCGAGTACTGGGATCACTTTATCAGCATCGATGCGTGCTGCCTCGACTTCGAGCTGTACGTCGTGGCAAAGAGGGAGTTCGGCGATGGCGACTAAGCAGCCTACACTTCTTACCGTAGCGCAGCTGCGCGAAGCGTTGGCACCGCTCGACGGCGATATGGCGATCACTTGCGGTGCACTTACCTCTAATGCCTTGTGGCCGATCACCGGCATTAGCTTCGTACGCGGCAATTCGTTCGTGCCGGCTAAGCTGATCTTGCATACCGAGCGCCTGGTAACCGAGCCTAAGAACGTCCATGCCGAGCGTGTGTACATCAAACTACCCGAGTTCACAGCTGAGTAGCAGCCGCAGAAAGGCGAGTAACCATGGGCGAGATCTTCGAGGGAGCCGATCTTATCGACGCTATTGCTGTCGATGCCGAAGGGTACAAGCAGGAACTGCTCGACGGCGGGCGCGCGTACATCGAGAACCGCATCAAAGAGTGGTCCAGCGTTCTTGATCGCAATCCCGAGACGCGTGAACTGCTTGTGTACGGCAAGCCGCTGTCCGAGTGCACAGCTGCGGTGCTGGTCTTCTATCTGATGCGACGGCGCGAGGAGTACATCCGCGGCCTTAACGAGAATGGTCAGCTTGGCAATCGGGATCTCTTCTACACGCGCAGGACATTCTAACTATGCAAACTCAAATGCATGCAGGGCTCTGGGCGATTCAGCGCCTTAAGGTATCGCAGCGAACGGTGCCATACGTTCGCAGCGCGCACGATGTGCTAATGATGGTCGAGCGTCTTGCCGATTGTACCGGCCGCGAGCAGGCAGAAGAGGTTCTGCGCGACTTCGGCATCGACGCCACCGGCGAGAACATCTTCCCTATCGGCTGGATTGGCTACACGCCGCAGGATCTCAACGCGGGCGAAGTTCACACGCTTGCCGACGCCACCGGCACTGTGAAAATCGTCGCCGGCGCTGACGTTCTAGATCAGCTGCATAAGCAGCTAACCACAACTATTGCGCAATGGCTGCATACGCTCGACCGGGCGCAGAGTACGATTTCCGAGCGTGAAATGGCCAAACTACTCGCTACTGGCATGATCCGCGCACACGGAGAGAACAGCTGATGCGAAGCGACAACGAACACGAAGAGCCCGGCAAGGTCGGCCCTGCAATAACGTTCGCCGATGCAATTGCGAAGCTCTCGACCATCAAGGATCTAAATGGCGTCATCTCATCGGTCGTGGCTGTATGGGGATACGACGGCAAGTTCCTGGCCGCATTGCTAGTCAATCGCCAGATCATCTCGACCACTTGGGGCTACTCGGATACGCCCGAAGCAGCCACGTTTCTTCTGCTCCATCAGTGCAAAGACACCCTAGAACGCGGCCACGTCACCGAGGAGCAGGTTAAGGGGTACTAGTATGTGGATTCGATGGGTCACCGACGAGGATGGCGATGTAGGTATCGAGTTCTTCGGACTGATTACCTTCATTAAGTACAAGTACAGCACGCTGATTCGGTGGCGTGCAAAGCTGCCCGATGCAGGCAAGTGGCAGGGCAACGCATCAAATGCTGCCGAGAAACTGCCATGAGCGAATCTCGCCGTACATACCACTGGCCAATCAAGATCTCACAGACTACTGCAGGCATCGACGATGTCGGAACTGTGTGGAATGTCGAGGGCAGGAACCAGGCAGAGATGCTGCCGAATTTGCCTAAGGCACTGCTTGCAGCGTATGCAGCTCTACGCGGCCAAGTGACTCATCTTTCGCTGCGAACGCACATTCAGGGTGTCGGCACCTTAGAACTGTTCTTAATGGACTCTCGGCACAATACGACGTACAATCCTAACAAGGCCGAGTAACTACCGAGTAGCTGCAATCGTCAAAGTGCTCCAAAAAATCCCTGTTTTGGGGGGTTGACATTTTCGGCGATTGCAGTTATAATTCAAATATCGAACGACGACAAGTCGTAGGCAACAGTCAACTAACAGCAGGAGCAATTCACCGTGACAACCGAGACGCAGACCCCGACCATCGATCAGTCGAAGCGCACCGACGGCGGCACCAAGATGACGCTGCAAGATGCAGCCGAGGCGCTGGGCCTCACCAAGGCGCGCGTTCGTTCCATCAGCGCCGCCAGCGACAGCCCGATCCCGAGCTTCAAGGAGAACATGCCCGGCCTCGGCATCAAGGTGTCGTACGTGTGGAGCAACGACGTCGCCGCGTACAAGACGGCTCGCGCCGACGGCAAGACCGGCAAGCAGGGCGCTAAGGGCGGCAACACGCGCACGCCCGGCTTCAAGGCCTATGTCATCAAGCTGAGCGACGAGCAGCACACCGCGCTGGCGCCACAGTTCGCCGAGATGGGCATCACCCTCGAGGATCGCTACAACTACGACCCCGAGAAGAGCAAGGCCTATCGCGAGCTGAAGAAGACCAAGGCCATCGCCGAGATGACCGCCGCCAAGCAGGTTACCGACGGCAGCGCCGGACAGCTGAACGGTATCGAGGCGCAGCAGGCTGAGCTGCAGGCGAGCCGCGTGGACAACAGCGTCGACGCCGATGTGCTCGGCGACGAGCTCGAGGGTAGCGACGACCTTACCGCTCGCCTGAACGCTCTGCTCGACGGCTAGTGTCGGCAATGTGGTAGGCAGGAAAGAGTGTTGGGTGCTAGGCTAACTGCAGGAGCGGCCGAAACATCGAACACTCTTTCCTGCCTACCACAACAGCCCTTTAACAACTTGCTGCGATACGCGTAATGTGCAGATGTATTAAGTACAGGTCGCGCGCCCGGCGAAACAAGTGTTCGCTATGCCGACCGCTCCACCGTGCGCCGCAGGTTTATGAACCGCCGGCTCGGCAAGTACGCGCAAACGAAGCACACGCTCTTGAGCAAGGCTAAACGGTATCGCAGCAAGTTAACTAAACCATGTTGCTCGATGGTGTAATGGTAACACAACTGACTTTGGATCAGTAGACTCTAGGTTCGATCCCTAGTCGAGCAGCCAAGGTCACATCGATACGCGCTCTTAGCGGGGCACGGCAAAGCGGTCGAGAGCCGCCAGCAGGTTCGAATCCTGCAGCGTACGCCAGCAGTAAGCAACGCGATGTGCGCACATGGCTTAGCTTACGTGCTCTCGGCAAGGCGCCTAGATAACGTCCGAACTGCAGGACTAGGCGCCTTCCGTCCCGGGTCGTGGCGGCGGAGCTGCTCCCGACGCGCACAGGCATCATATGCCGAGACCCGTCTCAATAAAAGGCTAGCACCAACGCTCTCCGGTGCTAGCCTTTTTGATACCTGAGATCACAGCCATCGAGTCCATAAGGATATCAAAACTCGCGGATCTCGGGGGTACCTTTTAAAGCGAGGTGTGTTATAATAAGAGTATAGAAGAACGCGGGCGGCAGCACCGCACACACACAAGGGGAGAGCGAAATGGAACTTACCACAAACATGAGCCGGGCGATCAAGTTCTCGGAGTCGCTGGCGCAGAATGGCCACAAGCTTCTCGGCACGCACGTCGAGGGCGTAGTGCACTTCCAGCACGCAGCTGAGGACTACCTCGCGCAGTACAAAGGCTCGTTCGACTTTCTGGTTAAGATGAAGGCGAACGTCGCTCGGTACGGCTCGCTTCGCTTCCCGAACCACATCGCCGGCATACTGAACTGCATGTACCGCGAGTGGGCGGACGAGCAGAACGCGCTGGTGAAGCAGGCCGAGCAGGAAATGAAAGCCGAGGCGAAGCGCCGCGAGGCCGAGCAGCTGCAGAGCGAGGTGATCGACTTCTCGCAGATCGAAGAGCCGAAGGCGGTGACGCTGCCGCGCGCGGGTACCTACACGATCCAGTTCGAGGACGGCTCGCACTGCACGCTGCGCTTCGACGTTGTGAAGTTCGGCCGCTTCCCGGAAGGTACGATGGTCGCCGAGTTCTTGAGCGGTCCGGACAACGAGACGAACTTCACCGGGTTCGCATTCGTTATGGCAAACGGCGACAAGCGCGTGTGGCGCAACTTCTCCAAGCACACGCGTCAGATCGAGGCGCTCGACATTCTGCTCAGCGTCGAGGATAAGGGCGATATGGGTCTGGCGTATGCGATGCTCAGCGGTCGCTGTTGCGCCTGCGGTCGCAAGCTTACAGTTCCGGCGAGCCTGCACCGCGGTATGGGTCCAGTCTGCGCCGGCGTCAAGTAAGGAACGCTTCAATGGAATACACTACGTTCGAGATCGCATTCGCCGAAGAGCTCGGGGTAACACCCGAGCTCGTCCGCCAAACGGGTGATCCGCACAAGCTTCGCGCTTCGATTATGTACGGTATTCCGGTCGAGCAAGTCACGCCGGAGCAGCGCCGCAACGCCAAAGAGGCTAACTTCTACGTCCTGTATCGCGGCAGTCCGAAGACACTGGTTAAATCGACGAACGCCATCATTCAAGCCGACGAAGCCGAGAAGATATTCAACGACATCATCGCCTATCTCAAAGAGAAAGGCTTCGACTTCGATCCTACACACAGTCGTATGACTATCACCGGCAGAACCAAGAAAGAGAAAGGATAGCAATGCCTGCAGTGAGGTTTCAGGACGCGGCGGCCAAAGCAAATGCTGCGGTCGCCGCCAAGAACGGGATCGAGGTTCTTCGTGTCGGGCAGGAATTCCTAGAGATCATTATCGCCGACGCGCAAGACGAAGCGCGAAAGCCTCGTTCGAACGTGAAGCTTGCCGTTCGCACCGCGCACGAGCGATGGAAAGCGTTCGCCTATCGGGTCGAGGGTAACTACTTCAAGCCGAACGCGTTCAAGGACTTCTTCATGGAACAGTTCGCCGAAGCGTCGCCAGCCGAAAAGGCCATAGCCGAAGCATACTTCCGCTAACGCAGTAGCAGCACTGCACAACAATCAAGGAGAGCGTCGTGACGTACGAGAACAACATGCCGGTCGATGCACGCAACAAACTACTCGCTCGCATCGATAAGCTCATGGCGATGCGCGACGATGGTAACTCGCCCGAGGAAGCCGAACTCGCCGCTGTGCGCGTGCAGGAGCTGTTAACGCGCATCGGACTCACCGAAGCCGAAGTGCGCGCACAGAACGCCGGCGCCAAGCAGAAGATCGTTACCGAGCAGGTCGCCTGGATCGACGATGTGAAAACCACGTGGGAAATCAATCTTGCCACGTGCATCGCCAATGCTTGCTTCTGCGAAGTCGTTCTACTACCCGCACACGCATGCTTCATCGGCACCGAGATCGACAGCGCGTCGGCCGGATACATGTGGTCGAACCTGGCCTACAAACTCGACGCGATGTCACAGACCGCCACTACCGAGTATGCTCGGCAGTACAAGAAAGAGACCGGTAAGAGCGCATACAAAACGCTCGGTCAGGCGTACTTGAAGCGTTACCGGCGCAACTGGCTCTCCGGCGCCGTCGCAGGCATCTGGGAGCGCCTCGTCACAGCGCGTAAAGCTGCAATCACCGACAACTCGAACATTACCGCGCTGGTAGTGCTCAAGCAGCAAGATACAACCGAAGCGATGCACGTTATGTTCCCGCGACTACGCTTCAAGAAGTATGCGTTCACCGACAGCAACGAGGAAGCGCGAGCAAAAGGTTACCAGGCAGGTAAGGAAGTCGAGCTGCAGAAAGGGCTCCCCGGCGCTAGGGCACCACTAACCATCACAGGGTAACGCAAGGAGCATAATCTAAGCCATGCGCCGGCTAGTCCGGCGTATTGGCATCTACGGAGACATATCATGGCCCTCGAAGTGCGAGCCACTATTGCCTATCGCATCGATCCGATCCGCGGCATTGTTATTGAATCGGTTTCGCTTTGCTTCCCGAGCGGCGAACAGCGTGACGTCGAGCCTGCTAACGCTTCCATCATTCCATCGAATACTGTATGGCCTATCGAACTCGTGCGTGGTATGGAGCCGGTTTACATCTTCCAAGACGCTGAGCAATCAGAATGCACGAACTAATTGCTTATGCCATATTGATGTCCCTGTTCGTAGTAACTACGCGGCTATGGATACGCCGTGTGAAACGCTCTCGCGTCAAAAAGAACCGATCACAGTCACGCCGCCGCCGCGGCAATTCCTATGATTATCGCAAGCATCTTGCCGCACTAGTCGATAGGGATGGTTACGTATGCAGGATCTGCGGACACACTATCGATCCGTTTCTGCGTCACCCTAATCCGTATAGCCTAAGCATCGACCACATTATACCATTATCCGGCGGCGGTACGCACGATCTAGACAACTTGCAGCTGTCACACCTCATTTGTAACCTACAAAAGGGCGGGGCTCAAGTAATTCGTGTAAGACGTATTCGCATAAAGAAGTGAGACAAGGAACTATATGTTCGCCAGGACACCTTTACGCATAGGTTTCTTCGGAGGCGGAAGCGATCTACCTAGTTACTTCGCCGAGGAACGCGGTACTACGTTGAGTATGTCTATCAAACGGTATGCGTATGCGCGTATGCGAACGCTGCACGAGCCATTTAAGTCGTCAGTCTACTCGGCTAACGGAACCGGATTCTCGCGTGCAGGTGATGATTACTATCTGCGCGCTATGAAAAGCCTGTTCTCTCGCGAATACGAATTGCTGTTGTCGTGCGATGTCGAGCGTGGTTCAGGCTTAGGTGCATCGAGTGCACTCATCGCATCTATAACCGCATTGTCGCCATCCTTTGCTCGCTTTACCGATCTAGATCTAGCAAAGCGTATAGCGCATACAACGGCAGTCATCGAACTCGAAGTGCTAGGTATGCCTATAGGCTATCAGGATCAATACGCGTGTGCAATAGGCGGACTCAACCTCATTACCTACGAACGCGATGTACACGGTAACCCGAAGATCCAAGTCGATCCGGTGCGTCCGTATAGCATATTCTTCGATCACCTAGTCAACTGCCTTACGCTGGTGCGCGTAAGTACTCGTACCGGAACAGCAGGTAAGATTCTTAAAGGAACTACTGCGCGGCTAAACGAGCACGATGCTAAAACACGTTCGCTTATCAAGTGGGGTGCAGACGCAGCTCCGGTGGCGACACATTGCCTAATGCGCGGCGATCTCGAAGGCTTCGGCGAAATGTTACACGAGGCTTGGATGCGCAAGCGAGCGCTAGGTACGTCAGATTTCGGCATAGATCATGCCTACGATACAGCTCGGGCTGCAGGCGCCATCGGCGGCAAGTTGTGTGGCGCCGGTAAAGGCGGCTATATGGTACTGTTAACGCCGTACAATCGGCTCGAAAGCGTTCACCGTGCACTATTCCATGCAGGCATGGACGCTGAGCCAGTCGCCTACGAGCCAAGCGGAACTGTAGTCTTGGAGCCGCCAACTGAGTCCTAACGCGTATCAGATTGGGGGAGTGACTTCGTGCGATCTGCGTGTATAATAAAGACAGAGACGAAGTCATGTCGACGCGGAGGGCTCGATGAGAGATAGTAAAGCGTGTCTGTACAACGTGCAGTGGCAAGAGCTGCGCGTCAGCTTGCTTAGGTATTGGGTAAGCGAGCAAGGCGCTCGACGAAACATTGCAGCTCTTGAGTACTATCTGTCGTACGAGAGCAGCATCGACGAGCGAGCTACTCGGCTCTGGCGCGTAGTCAATCTACTCAACGCAGTACGAATGAGCTACAGCGGACAAGGCCTGCGCGGCAGCATACAAGACAATCTAGTGCATGCATATCGCTTGCAGATCACAGCTATGCGGCAGCAGCTGCACATCGACGCTAAGTACGTAGTCGATAGCGATGATACGGTGCGAGCGGACTGGTCTCGGCTAACGGCTAAGCAGCGCAAGGCGATACTCGACAACTTAGGCAATCGCAAGAAGCTGCATGCGGACAGCAAGCATCGCGACGAGCTGGGACACTTTCTCGATGTAGTAAGGAGCGTACATGACTAACGAAACTGGCGATCTTAAGATTCTGCATGCCTACGATCCGGGTGAGACTACTGGGTTCGTCGAGGTGCTGTGGAATACGCGCACTACTAAGATGGAGCTAACATCCGTTCGTCACATCGCATTCGCCGCAGCTGCGCTTGACATTCATCGCCTAACAATGGAAAACTGTCCTGACATCATTGTGTACGAACGCTTCGCGCTGTACGACCACAAGAAGGATAGCCAGGTCGGATCCGAGTTCCCGTCGTCGCAAGTCATCGGCATGATCAAGATGGCCGTCGAATTGGTTAGCGAGAAAGATGTTTCCTGGAATATCGAACTAGTGAAGCAACCTGCCGTCGTTATGGCTAGAGCCGGCATACGCGACGAACACGCCAACCAATTGAAAGGTCACGTGCATGCTATATCGGCGTACAAGCACGCTCTCTACTACATCACCGCACAATATGCTGCACTTGCGGCAAAGGGGCTACTGTAATGCCTTGGGTCGTCTTTCACGCTAACATCATGGACGTCATCGGCTGTAGTATCCTATTGCTTATCTTGGGTTCCGTAGCGCTTCTTGAACTAACGACGCACTTGAGTTCGAGAAAACGCAACAAAAAGTAATGGATCTAGAGGGTAAGCAATAGAAGACATCGCAAACCATATAAAGGAGCAATTTGTAGTCAACCGAGTGGTAATAGTCCTCAAATGATCCGCAATAGTTACCAGAAAATTCTCAGGAATTGGTAACTATTGCGGATCATTTGTTGAAGTTTGTTAGCTTTTGGCGAAGCAGAGGCCTACGGATTTGAATTGCTCCAAAGATATAAATTGCTCATAAAATGGCTCAGGGGGGAAGTATGGGGTATTTGGGGGAATTGTTTAACGTACCTTTATACGAGATTTTTTTCAAAGACAAATCAAATGTAAAGAGCATCTAAAGAGCTAATTCCCCCTTAATTCCCCATCTT
>Ga0075163_10006598_pt1 | contig 15386 bp, 9 predicted proteins | sample JI1023141ADNA_FD_71478 | JGI IMG/M metagenome (GOLD analysis project Ga0075163, IMG submission 71478) | Wastewater effluent complex algal communities from Wisconsin, to seasonally profile nutrient transformation and Carbon sequestration -... | ecosystem: Engineered > WWTP > Effluent > Algae... | reverse complement strand
ATATGGATAGTACATTTTTTGACAGTGAAGAACCACCAGTTGGTACAATCGCTCATCGATGGTGGGATGGCGGAACTGGTGCTCCGTCTGCAGATTATCATGCCGTATCGCGTACAAGTTTAAACTCTTCTATTGGAGCGGCCGGTGCCATTTTTTCAACTTCATCAGAAATGTCGCAATGGTACCATGCATTATTTAGTGGGCAGGTTTTGAACCCTAATTCAATGGCAGAATTAACCACTTTCTTCCTACAACAAGTCCTACACAACAATACGGTTTAGGGTTATTTAGAGAAACTTTACAAGGTTTAACTTTTTGGGGGCATGGTGGAGAAACTTGGGGTTATAGAAGTAAAATGATGTACGATAATTGCAGTGGAGCAGTGGTTTGTGGTCTTACTAATTCATTTCCAAATGGGATGCCTTCAGTTCCTTTTGTTTTGCTTCGTGTAATTAAAAATCATGTGCCAGCTTGCCCAGGAGCAATTACTGGAGCTACAACTGTATGTCAAGGACAAAATTCTGTAACATACACTGTGCCTCAAATTACGAATGCTACATCCTATGAGTGGACATTGCCAATTGGCGCAACTGGTATAAGTACTACTAATAGCATAACAGTTAATTATGGTACATCTGCCGTTTCAGGAGAGATTACTGTTAAAGGTAATAGTATTTATGGAGTTGGTAATTCTTCGAGCATTGCAGTAACGGTAAATTCAGTTGATTTAGGTGTAACTGTTTTCAATAATGTTTTAACTGCGAATCAAAATGGATCAAGTTACCAATGGCTTGATTGTGGAAATGGAAATTCACCTATTGTTGGAGAAACCAATCAAAGTTATATACCAAGCAATAATGGTAGTTATGCTGTTAGTGTAACAATTAATGGTTGTTCTAACGTTTCAGCGTGTAATAATATTAATTCAATAGGTGTATCCACTTTAGAGAGTTCAACCAATTTACTATCTACTTTTCCTAATCCAAATAATGGCAAGTTTACACTAAAAGCGGCTAAGGAATTTAATATCTCTATTGTAAACGAATTGGGAGAGACAGTTAAAGTTGTGAAATTAAATTCGAAAAATAATTATACTGAACAAATAGAAAATTTAGAAGCAGGTATTTATTTTATTGTTGGAACAAACGATACTGATTTAATTAAAAAGAAAATTGTGGTGAGCAAATAATGGTATAGTGCGAATGAATAATTTATTCACTAAAAAATATTTCCCATGAAATCAACTACAAACTATCTAATAAAAAGAGCGCTAGCAATAGTGCTCTTTTTTTCAATATCTAATATTCTCCTTGCACAGCCTTCAATACAATGGCAAAAGTGTTATGGCGGAACCTCACTAGAAAACTCCTATTCAAGTTTAGCTACTAGTGATGGTGGTTTTGTAGTAATAGGCGAAACAAAATCATCTGATGGAAATGTAAGTGGCCATCATGCAAGCCCTAATGGAAACTATGGGCAAGATGTATGGATTGTAAAAACAAATTCATCGGGAAACATAGATTGGGAGAAATCTTATGGTGGTAGCAGTTTAGATGTTGGTCAAGCTATTAAACAAACTAGTGATGGTGGTTATATTTTTGCAGGCACTACCCTTTCTACAGATGGCGATGTAAGCGGAAGTCACGGAAGTTATGACGTATGGTTGGTAAAATTAGATTCAAATGGAAATATACAATGGCAAAAATGTTTAGGTGGCTCGAGTGATGATTGGGGAAGAGCACTTGAATTAACTGCAGATGGTGGTTATATTTTAGCTGGAGCAACGAGATCTAGTGATGGTGATGTTAGCGGAATTCATGGTACTCAATGGGCAGATATTTGGACAGTTAAATTAGATTCTTTGGGAACTATACAATGGCAAAAATGTTTAGGTGGCACCTCTCAAGATGGTCATGTTGGTATAACTTTTACTGGTTCAAATTTTAATAGAATGTCCATCATCCAAACTAGCGATGGTGGTTATTTTGTTGGCTCATGCTCTATGTCTGTTGATGGAGATGTTACGGGTCATCATGGTCCTGGTGGATTAGTTATGATTGGTTTGGTTTCACATTGGGATGCCGATTATTGGCTTGTTAAATTAGACAATGTTGGTACCATTGAGTGGCAAAAATCAATCGGTGGAACAGATGAAGAATATGTTTATTCTGTAACTCAAGCATCAGATGGTGGGTGTGTAATTGCAGGCAGCACAAGGTCAACTGACGGAGATATTGTTGGACAAATTGGTGCAGGATATCATTCGTGGATTGTAAAATTGGACGTACTTGGAAACATTCAATGGAAAAAATTTATTGGCACTGGAACAAGTCAATCATGGCCTTATTCTATTTCGAAAACTACTGATAATGGTTACTTTATAGCTGGGAAGCTTGGTAGTGATTTTTGGGCTTGTAAACTTGATGCAAGTGGTAATTTGCTATGGCAGAAATTGCTTGGGGGTACTGCTGTTGAAAATGGCACGGCGGGATTTGAAACGAGTGATGGAGGGTATTTTATTTCTGGACATAGTCTTTCTAATAATGCTGACGTAAGCGGCAATCATGGAGGTGGAGATTATTGGATGGTGAAATTACTTCCTGTTCCCACAAATATAATTAATGGAACGATATACGAAGACTTAAATGCTAATTGCTTAAAAGATTCTAACGAGGTAGGTTTGTTTGGACAAATAGTAAGAGCCATGCCTGGTAATTATTATGCAACAACTGATTTAAATGGTAATTATACTTTATTTGTTGACACAGGTTCATATGTTGTAAGTCATACTCCTCCTGTTATATATAATCAATCATGTCCACCTGTATCTGGTGTATACAATGTAACTATTAATGCATTAAATCCAAATTCAATAAATAATAATTTTGCAGACACATTAACAATACATTGCACAGATGTTAAAGTTAGTATTGCAAGTCCGTTTTTGAGATTGTGCAGAAAAAACAACTATTCTATAATGTACAAAAATGTTGGTTCTTTGCCCGCTACAAATGTTTCTATTAGTCTCGAGTTAGATTCTGCAGTTATACCAATAAGCAGTAATATTCCATGGGTATTTGCTAATAATCAATATACTTTTGCTATTGGCACTTTGCCTGCGGGTCAGATGGGCGCAGTAATTTTATTAGATTCTGTTTCATGCGCTGCAAACGTAGGAGATGTTTTATGTGCCAATGCGAAAATTGTAACTAATGATGTTGAGTGTGATACACTTAATAATATAGATAATGACTGCCATCCAATAGTAGCTTCATGTGACCCTAATGAGTTAGAAGTACAGTCACAAATTCCTAACGCAGGATATGTGCAGCAAGAAAATATTTCTGCAAGCGATACATTATCTTATATTATTCATTTTCAAAATACAGGAACAGATACAGCTTATACTGTTGTTGTGAGAGATACGTTAAGTGAATATTTGGATTGTTCAACAATTGAATCAGGTGCTTCTAGTCACGCGTACTCATTCAGAGTATATGAAAATGGAATTTGCGAATGGACATTTAATGATATTCTTTTGCCAGATAGTAGTGCAAGTGAGATAAATAGCCATGGTTTTGTTAAGTTTAATGTAAGGCAAACTGCTAGCAATATAGAAGGAACATTAATCGAAAATAGTTCTTCTATTTGGTTCGATTATAATTTGCCATTGGCAACAAACACCACTAATAATTTAATTCCTTTTGCAGTTGGTTTAGAAAGTCAAGTGTTAAGTGATGATTTATCTTCAGTAATTGCTTATCCAAACCCTTCAAATGGATTGTTTAAAGTAAAGGGACTTTTGTTGAATGATAGAATTGAAGTATACAATACTTTAGGTAATTTATTGAGAATTGATGCAGTCAAGGATGATGAATTAGTTTTAGATTTATCCGAATTCTCAATCGGTGTTTATATATTAAAAGTTAAATCGAGTAAAGGTGATTTGATGATTAAAATTATGAAGCATTTGTGATTTTTGGTGAAATAATATTTAAAAGGCTGAGCATTTGCTCAGCCTTTTTGTTTTTTGTATTTTTCCGTTTTAATAGTTAGTGTTTTAGAGATGCAAGTAAGTTGGTTTAAAGAGAGAATAAATTGGATAAATAGAAAACGAAGTGTACTAGCGCATTTGTTTTTTATTTGTTTTGTTTTCGCATCTTATTCCCTCTCTTCTCAAGATCCAACTTATTTTTCAATTAATAGCGAAAATGGATTGCCCAGCAATGAGGTATATTGCATGGTTCAAGATAACAAAGGCTTTGTTTGGTTTGGTTGCGATGCAGGTATTTATAAATATGATGGCGTAAAGTATAAGCAATACAAAAGTAAAGACCAGCGTTCACGTGCATTCTCGGGTTTAACATTATCTGCGTCGGGAAGGATTTATGCTTATAATTTTAGCGGACAACTTTTTTATGCCGAAAACGATTCACTCTATTGTTTAAATGATTGGAAAGGGAAAGTTTCGAATATTGTTTGCGATGCACTTGGTAATTTATGGGTTTGCGGCGAAAATGGTTTAAATAGATATAATGAACAAAGTAAAACATGGAAAAATTATTCTGATTTTGATGGGGATGGAAAGGTAGATGAACAGCTATTTACAAGGTCATGTGAAGTACTTGATAATGTGTTGTGGTTTATTTGTGATAAAGGAGTTGTTACTTTAACAAATGAAAAATTCAAACTTATACCTTTTCAGTTTCCAAAAGGTAGTATGTGCGGTGATTATGAATTGGCTGTTGGAAAAAAACAAACATGGTTTTTTCATAGAAGTAAACCTGATTTTTATAAAATTGTAAATGGTGATTTACGCGAATACAAGTCTAATTATTTGAGTAATGCCTTAAGTACCTCAAAATATACTGATTTACGAGAGTTTAGCGACGGATTACTTTATATACCAACATATACAGGTTTAATTATTTTTAATCCAATAACTGATTCGGGTAATATAATATTCCCAACTAAGGCTATTTCCTATGTTTTAGTTGATGAAGAAAAAAGGTACTGGATTTCAACCCTACAAAATGGTATTATGCGCCTCGCTGATATCAATACTAAACAATGGAATTTAACACAAAATGAAAATGTTTCAAAAAAAGTAAATAAAATTTGCACCGCCAATAATACTGTTTATGCTACAAATATAGCCGGACAGTTGGCTTGCTTAGAACCTAATAAAAATTCCTTGCAAGTTTATTCTTGCGATATAAAAGCAGATATTCAGTGTCTTTTATATGATAGTATAAAATCTTGTGTGTACTTTAATATTAATAACACTTTGTATCAATTAAAGGAGGATAAGTTAAGTGTTGTAAATAAAACTTTCCCCGCTGCTAAATTTATTTATCCGTATAAAAAACAATATTTTGTCGCTAGTTCTTTTGGCTTATATCTGTATGATGATTTTGTAAAGTCTGAACCAAAAGAGTGGTTACTGAAATCTTGGTCACGAGAAATAACTTATAATGAACATATAAATCGTTTGTTTGTAGCTACAAATGATGGATTAATAGTAATGAAGACCAGAATAGATGAATGGATTGTCGAGGATACCTTGTTAAAAGGAAAACAAATAAATTCGATTGCCTTAGATAATGAACAAAAGAAATTATATGCTTTAAGTTTTGAGAATATAATTTATGAAATTGATGAATCAAATCGTGTTCAGCAGCTATTTAAATTGCCTTCTCCAATTAATGCTTCGCAAATTAGGTTAAACGGCGATTACCTATACATCTCGTCTAACGCTGGTTTAATAAAATATGATATTATCAAAAGGCAGTATTTTGTATTAGATAAGCTAAGTGGTTTAACATCCAATGAAGTGTTGGGTATTAGTTTTTTAGATAATTCAATTTACTTGGCAACTTCGGTAGGAATTAATCAATTACCAATCAAAGGAAATGATAATGAGGTACACAGTAAATTATATTTAGAGAGTGTTTTGGCTGATAATAAAAGGGTTGATTCAAATGCTATTGATTTTAATTATAATCAAACATTAAGCTTAAAGCTTACTGGATTGTCTTATTCATCAGGTAATTCTTTTAACTATGCTTACCGAATTGTTAGTTCGGATAGCACATGGGTTAAGTTACCAGCAACCATTGAAAGTATTGAGTTTCAATCCATGCCTTATGGAGATTTTATTTTGGAAGTGAAATTAATTAATCATTTAGGTAAAGATTCGGAAAATGTAATTGTACTTAAAGGGAGAGTAAATCCACCTTTTTGGCAAAGCACATGGTTTATGATACTTGAGGCAGCTGTATTAGTTGTATTATTGTTGTTATTATTTAAGTATCGAATTAAAAAAATCAGAAAAAAGCAACTAGAGGAATTAAAGAAAATAAAATTGGAAAATGAATTAAGATTAGTTCAGCAATCGGCCTTAAAAGCTCAAATGAATCCACATTTTATTTTTAATGTACTAAACTCAATCAAAGGATATATTTACGATAACGATAAGAAAAATGCGGTTTTATACCTAAGTAATTTTGCTGAGTTAATGAGGAAGATACTTCATAATAGTTCTTACGATAAAATAAAACTAGCAGAAGAATTAGAGATATTAAAAATCTATATTGACTTGGAAGCAATGCAGTTTGAAGGTGACTTTGAATATGAACTAAAGCTAAGTAATGATTTGGATATTGATGCTGTTCAAATTCCAGGATTGTTGATTCAACCTTATATTGAGAATGCATTTAAACATGGGTTAAGGCACAAAAAAGGGCAGAAAAAACTTAGTCTTGATTTAAGTCGCACAGATAATTCGCTTCAAATTAAAATTACTGATAATGGTATTGGTTTAGTTGCTTCCAAACAAATAAATGAAACAGTAAATAAATCGCATCAATCCTTTGCTAGCAATGCTACTGAACGTAGAATAGAATTACTAAATAATAATGCTAAAGATATTGTGCACGTTAAGATTTTAAATAATTTAGACGCAGAACATAATGTTGCCGGAACAGTTGTAATATTAACTATACAATTAGATTAAAGAAGGGTGGAAAAATTAAAAGCTATAATTATTGATGATTCGCCACAGGCAAGAAAATTGTTGCGCTTAATGCTGCAAGAACTTGCGCCTAATGTGGAATTATTGAAGGAAGCAGAAAATGTGCCCGACGGATTAAAAGCTATTGAAGAATATCAACCTGATTTTATTTTTTTAGACATTGAAATGCCTGGTAAATCAGGGATTCAGTTGGCTGAAGAATTGGTGGAGAAAAAGATAACTTGTGATATTGTTTTTACTACGGCATATAACAATTATGCAATAAATGCATTTCGTTTAGCGGCCATTGATTATTTATTAAAACCCGTTCAGGAAAAACAATTATTAGAAGCCGTTCAAAAGATTGAAGAAAGAAAAAGTATGAAGCTATCTCATCTTCGTTTTACTGTTCTTGCTAAAAACATGAATGCCGAAGGGAACCAAACGCTTGCTATACCTGTGCAAGGCGGTTATGAATACATTACTTTAAAAGATATTGAGTATTTAGAAGCTGACGGCTCTTATGTGCATCTTTTTATGATTGATAAAAAACAAAAGACAGTTTCTAAAAATTTAAAATACTTTGAGCAACAACTTCAAGAAGCTTCTAATTTTATTAGAGTTCACCGCTCATTTATTATAAACATGAAGCATATTTCCTCATTTAGCAGAGCAGGAAGAGGTACTATTCTTATGAAAAATAGTCGCTCAATTGATTTGGCTCGCGATAGGAGAGAGGCATTTCTTACCAGTTTAGAAAAATAACACTTCCGTTCACAAACTCAAGTGCGCAGCTTACAAAGTTGCCACCTTCCTATTGCTTGTAAAAGTGCACTTTTGCGAAAAATACTTTACTTATATATATGAAAAAACAATTACTTATTCTTGCAGGTTTGGTCATTTTCAATACCTGTTTTTCGCAATCAAATCATGCTAACAATCAAGTTTTAGGAGGTGGAAATTCTTCTGCCTTGGATTTTGATGGCGTTGATGATAAGGTAACTACTCCAATTATTTTCAACTCGACAACTTATACAAACTGGACAATAGAGTGTTGGGCAAAAAGTCCTACCGGACCTGGTTCTGCATTGGGATTTGACGGCCCAATGTATGGCGATAATGCAGGTATTATATGGCATCATGGTTCAGGTTCTTTTCAAGGAGCTGGAACGGTTCAAGCGGCCGACTTAAATTATTTTTCAGCTTCTTTTGGCACATTACTCGCTAATACTTGGTATCATTTAGCTGTTACGTATGACGGAACATTATTAAAGGCATATAAGAATGGTACTTTGATGAATACAACCACAACATCAGGCGGAATGGCAAATGGAGCTTTCCCTTTGGTTATCGGGAAACATCCAACTCAAGGACATCATTGGGAGGGTAGTATAGATAATCCTCGTGTTTGGACAGTTGCTCGTACATGTGAACAAATATCAGAGACTATGAATAATGTAGTTATATCTGAAACAGGTTTAGTAGCAAGTTATACATTTAATGATGGAGTTACAAATGGTTCTAATACTTCGCTAACCGCTGTTCAAAATGCTGTTACTTCTACTTCTGATGCAACATTATCTGGTTTTGCTTTAACTGGTACAAGTTCTAATTTTGTTGCGAGTGCACCATTTAATTTGCCACCTGTTTGTGTTACCGAAACAGCTTCAGGCCAGCCAGCAAATTGTTTGTCTTTTACAGCCGCAAATGATGTTGTTATTGTTCAAAATACAGTGCCCTTGAGTGATTACACTATTGAGTGTAATGTTTTGCTAAAAGATTTAACCAATCAAAATATTATTGTAGGCACCGACGCAAGTGGAACAAATGTTTCTGTTTCTCACCAATTAAAATTGGTAAATGGTCAGTTTGTGCATTATACGTACGATGGCAGTTTAAGAACCTTGGCAAGTACTGCAACTGTGAACATCAATCAATGGTATCACGTTTCTATTTTTGTACAAGCAAATAATGTTATGGGAATTACAGTTAATGGTAATACTGTTTATTATCCAACATCAATAAACACGCCTTGGCAGTTATTATCTGAATTCAGATTGGGTGGGCCTGCAATGGGTGTTGCTGATTTTAATGGTAAATTAGATGAAGTTCGAATTTGGGATAGAATGTTGTGTCCTTCAGAAATTGCACATTATTCAAATTGTGAGGTTTCTTTTCCAACAAATGGTTTACGATCTGTTTTTCATTTTAATCAAGGTGTTGATGGTGCTAATAATGCTGGTATTAATACCCTTGTAGCGGAAAATTCAAGTGTAGTAGGAGCGTTGTTGAATTTTGGATTAAATGGAATCACTTCCAATTGGGATGACGCTGGCGTTATTGCAACAGGAAGTGCTTGCCCAACATATACAGCTAACTGCGCAGCAACTTCATTAAATTTTGATGGTCTTAATGATTATGTTTATATGCCAGTAAATCCAATTCTCGATATATATGACGGAACTATTGAAGCTTGGATCAAAACGAATGAGTTGAGCACTAACTTTAAAGGCATTGTTGCAAAAATTAATGCTTATGGTATGTTTTTGAGAAATAGTCGTTTGGGAGTATATGATTGGTCTACGGCAAGCGAAACGGTTGTAGGAAATCCTCTAAACGATAATCAATGGCACCATGTAGCATTTGCATTTAAAAACGGTGTGTTTAATGGCTCGCAATTATATGTTGATGGAGTGGCAACTGGAAGCCCTTTTACATACACTATTTTAAATCAAGACAATCCACTTACTATTGGAAATAATTTATTAACGAGCAATCAATACTTTAAGGGAAATATTGATGAAGTTCGTGTTTGGAATAGAGAACTTTGTCCAGTTGAAATTTTATCCAATAAAGATTGTAACGCTCCTTCAGGTGCATCAGGATTAATTTCTGTTTATCATTTTGACCAGGGTTTTGATGCAACGAATAATGTAACAGTAACAAGTCTGTTGAATAGTAGTGGAACTGGTTCTACAAATGGTACTTTACAAAACTTTAGCTTAAGTAGTAACGTTTCTAATTGGATGGGTGAAAGTCCTGTTTCATCAACATCATGTAATTCATTTTATACAGGAGTAACAATAAACGGGGCAAACATAGAAAGTGTTGTTTCAGGTGGAGGCATTACTTACCAATGGTATGATTGTGGAACAGGAAATATTATTTCGGGAGAAACAAATATGGCTTATACACCAACAGTTAATGGTACTTATAAAGTATTAGTTACAGTTAACGGTTGTGAGGTAATGTCGGATTGTATTACTTATTCAAGTGTTGGATTAAAAAATGTGGTGAATATGAAAAATGAGTTGTTGGTATATCCTAATCCTGCTCAAGATAAATTGAATGTAAAAGCAGATGGAAAAAGTTTAAAAGTGTTTAATTCATTAGGTGTTGTTGTTTTAACAGCAACGCTAACTAAAAATGAAACAGAACTTGACTTAACTAATTTAAACTCGGGAGTTTATTATATCCTTACTGATTTAGGTGCAACAGTTAAGTTTGTAAAACAATAGAAAAAGGGAAAATGAATAAATTTGGAAAAATAGTTTTGATTTTTTGTGCTTTAGTGTTTATTAATAAAACAAGCATCGCACAATGCACATTAAGAACTACAGCAGTAGTTTCAGGAGATACTTTGCATTGTGTGGGAGGTACTCAATATCGTACTGCGGTTGCTTTTAATCCAACCTATAATTTGTACTATAGTAATAACGCTGGAGGCACTGATCCGGATGAATATTTTGATATAGATGGTAATTTGTTAGGAAGTTCTATTGATACAGATTGGAGAGGTATGTGGTACAATACCTTCAATGGGAAAATTGAAGGTAATACATGGAGTAATTATTTTATTGTTGATGGTCTAAGTGCTCAAGGTTATTTAGGTGGGACTACACAAATGCCTTTTAATACTACTCCTCCCGATCCTCAGGCAGTAGGTGTTTTCGATCCACAAAGTTATAGAATATTGTACTATAAATCAGGAAGTTTATATGGCGAGTCGAGAGTTGATGGAACGAATGCGCCAACAGTTGTATTAACTGGAATTCCAAATTTCATAAATATATCCTCACCAACTTTGATTTATACTGGATGCGCAGGAATGGAAATAGGTTTATATAATTATTCAACAAAGCAAATTTTGTTTTTTAATAAAACAACTGGAGTTTATTCCTCAAGTATTTCAATGCCTTCAAACACACCTAATACTTCATATAATAGTGGACAATTTTCATTCGCAAATAATTTAGTTTGGATATTTAATAATTCGATTAATAAATGGATTGGCTTCGATATTTTTGAACCAAGCGTTGGAATAAATGAATTGCAGGAGCAAAAGATTTCAATTTATCCTAATCCAGTTGAATCTACATTAACTATTGACTTACAAATTGAATCTGAAGTATCGATTACAGATTTACTTGGAAAAATAGTCATGAGCAAAAATGTTGATTTAAAAGGAAAAATGGATGTGAGTGGTTTACCTTCAGGTATGTATTTTATACAAACAAAGGAAGGCACTAAAACAAAATTCATTAAACAATAATTCAGAGTGTATGTTTAGTGCTGGCTGTGGACATTGTCCACAGCCTTTTTTTATGCTTAAAATAAGCTAACAAGCAAAATACCTTTTTTTAGGTATTGGCTCTTGTTTAGAATGATTCTACTTTTGCTTCCGTAAAATTAAATTATGATTTCTAAAAATATATTCGCCCGTTTAATCATTTTAGCTTGTTCTATTATAGTAGCATCCGGTGTATTAAATGCACAAAGCAAAAATGTTGTTTTAATAATTCAAGACGATTCCTTAAAAACTCCAATTGAAAATGTTATAGTTAAAATTGATAAAAAGAATTACCAAACTGATTTAAGTGGAAAGGTTTCTTTTTCTTCAGATAAATCGGAAGTGGAAATTGGTATTCAAAAAACATCCTATCAAAAGAAAACCTTGATTTTAAAATTGACTTCGGACACTAACTTAGTAGTTGATTTAAAATTGAGCCTCACTAATTTAAATGAAGTTAGCGTGATTGCTGAAAAGGAAAATAACTTTGGTGTAGGTCATTTAAATAATATTGAAGGTACAGCAATTTATGCTGGTAAAAAATCGGATGTAATTGTAGTTGATGATTTAAATGCAAACTTGGCAACTAACAATCAACGCCAATTATTTGCTAAAGTTGCTGGATTAAATATTTTTGAAATTGATGGCGCAGGCTTGCAAATGGGTATTGGCGGTAGAGGTTTAAGTCCAAACCGAATGGCTAATTTTAATACGCGTCAAAATGGATATGATATTGCTGCAGATGCTTTGGGGTATCCTGAAAGTTATTACACTCCACCTTCTGAAGCTATTGATAGAATTGAAATTGTTAGAGGTGCAGCTAGTTTGCAATATGGTACTCAGTTTGGTGGTTTGGTTAATTTTAAATTTAAACATCCAGATGAAACAGCGAAAAAGTTTAATGTGTTATCACGACAAACAGTAGGTTCTTTTGGTTTTATAAATTCATTTAACTCATTCTCGGGCAAGGTAAATAAATTTAGCTACTATACTTTTTTTCAGTATAAACACGGAGACGGATGGAGACCAAATTCAAACTTTGATCAGTATGCAGCGCATGCCGCTTTAAAATATAGGTTTACTGATAAGGTTAGTTTGAAAATTGAGTATACATTAAGCAATTTATTAGCTAAACAACCTGGTGGATTAACCGATAATGACTATGCAGTTGATGCAGATAGATCTATTCGTGGAAGAAATTGGATGCAAATTAAATGGAATCAATTTGCGAGCGACTTAAATTGGAAAGTAAATGAAAGAACCAATGTGTCTTGGTTATGTTTTGGATTGTATGCAGATAGAAATTCTGTTGGTAATACTGGTAAAGCAGATAAAGCTGATGTACTAACAAAGAAAAGAGATTTACAAACTGATAATTATAGAAATATGGGTACTGAGCTACGTTTATTACATCGATATAAATTATTGAAACGAAATTCAGCTTTTTTAATTGGCACACGATATTACATGGGAACAACATATCGTAAACAAGGTTTAGGAACAGCTAGTGATTTACCAGAATTTAGTTTTAAAAATCCAAGTTTAATAGAAACATCTGATTTTAAATTTCCCAATTCAAATTTTGCTGCCTTTTCAGAGAACGTGTGGAATGTTAGTTCGCGTTTTACAATTACTCCAGGTGTTCGTTTCGAATATGTTTCAACTAATTCAAATGGTTATTTTAATGAAGTTTCATTAGCAACAAATGGCGACACACTTAGTTTTAAACAAAACTTCGAAAAGCAATCAAGTAATCGTTCATTTGTTTTAGGTGGACTTGGATTAAGTTTTAAACCAACACAGAAAACAGAATTGTATGCAAACTTTAGTCAAAATTATAGAGCTGTAAACTTTAATGATTTGCGTATTGTTTCTCCTAATTTTAAAGTAGATGAAAATTTGAAAGACGAAACAGGTTACACAGCTGATTTGGGTTATAGATCGAGTATAAAGGATGTTTTATATGTTGATGTTAGTGCGTATTATTTATATTACAAAGGTAGAATGGGTACTATAACGATGATAACAGATGGATACACATATCGTTTAAGAACAAATGTTTTGGATAGCAGAAATATGGGATTAGAAGGATTTGCCGAATTAAATTTTTTGAAATTGTTTAACAAGGATACTAAATATACTTGGTCTGTTTTCGCTAATTTGGCTTATACTGATGCAAAGTATATAAATAGCAAACAAACTACGATCATTAATAAATGGGTTGAATATGCACCTTCTTTTATTGGTAAAGGTGGTATGAGTTTTAAAACAAAGCATTTTGGAACAACTTTGCAATATTCATATACAGAGAAACAATATGCTGACGCTAATAATACTGTAAAAGCAACTGCAGACGCTTCATCAGGATTAATACCTTCTTATGCAGTTGTTGATTGGTCTGTTAATTATACTTGGAAGTGGGCAAGTATTTATACAGGGATAAATAACTTAACTAATACAAAATACTATACAAGAAGATCCGATGGTTATCCTGGACCAGGAGTTCTTCCGTCTGACCCAATCAATTTTTATGTAACACTTCAGGTTAAGTTTTAGGATAAAATAAAAGGGCGGTAGTATAGAATACTACCGCCCTTTTTTAGCTAAATTAGTTTTTATGCAAAAGCACAAATTACGCCACCCATTAAGGCTGTGGATACAATCCAGTAGCCTACATTAATAGCAATATATTTAAAACCTCTTCTTTCAAATAAAGCATTAACACCTATTACTGGAAGAATTAAAAATAGTCCAGTAATTACGCCATGCAATACACCATGTTTAAATGACCTGAAATTGGTGCCATATTTTGACATGAAATCTGCAAAGTATTTTCCTACTTCTGAATTTGGGTCGTTTAAACTTGGCTCATTTGCCATAAGTGAAAACACACTGAACTGATGGATAACTAAAGTTTGTAGGATAAATGCAAACATAAAGCTAAATACAAATGTTAATCCGAATATAAGTGGCATGTTAGCACCTTTAGCTTTTTCTTCGGTCATTCCTGTTGATTTCATCCAAGCTGTCCCAAATACTTTTGGGTTATACCATACAAATCCTATAATTAAAGGAATAATAGAAGCTGCTAGTAAAATTTTAAAGTTTAATTCCATATTTTTTGTTTTAGATTTAAGCGAAGATAATAAAGATTGTGAAACAGGAAATCTACGTTAAGTAAATCCTATAATAACTTTACTTTGTATTTTTCTGCCATCTTTTGTAATTGCTCATCACTAATATCATGAATGTTTTTACCATCGTGATGTTTTTCAACCGTAACAACAAATAAAGGATAGTTGTTTTCTTTTGCAATTTTAAAATAAGGTTCCATTTCCCATGCTAAGGTAAATGTATTGTCTACAATTATTTTTTCTGCACCTTGTTTCGCATAGGAAGCAGTTAGCTCTTCACATTGTTTGTATGCAAGGTGATTGTTTTGAAACTCAAATTTGTATTCGCCAGTTTCTTTATCTGTAAAATAATCATCAATAGCTGTTACAGGATATTTTCCATGTTCGCTCAACACCTTTGCCAGTGTGCTTTTTCCGCTGCCAGGCAAACCTCTTAATAATATGATTGATTTTATTGGTTCCATTTTTATAATTTAAAACCAATAATACAAACATCATCAACTTGTTCTAATTTACCCTTCCAAGTTTCAAATGAATTGTGTAAAATATTTTCTTGCTCTTTAAAAGGTAGGCTGCAAGTTGATAGTAATAATTCCTCTAATTGTTTGTATTTGAATTTTTTTCCTTTATTCCCGCCAAATTGGTCAGCAAATCCATCTGTAAATAAATA
>Ga0075163_10006596_pt1 | contig 15393 bp, 24 predicted proteins | sample JI1023141ADNA_FD_71478 | JGI IMG/M metagenome (GOLD analysis project Ga0075163, IMG submission 71478) | Wastewater effluent complex algal communities from Wisconsin, to seasonally profile nutrient transformation and Carbon sequestration -... | ecosystem: Engineered > WWTP > Effluent > Algae... | reverse complement strand
CACAACTGCATCCCAAGGCATACGACTTCAAGCGCACGCCGGACCTGGACTTCCTGGGTCGCATGAAGGAAGAAGAACAGGAGCTGAAGCGACTGGAGGACGAGGCGTCGAAGCTGGGCGAGGACGAGTTCAAGGGGGCGCTGGTGCGCTTCCCGGTGGCAGACGGATACGCGATCTACCTGGTGACGAGCGAGACGCCGCTCAAGCTGCAGCACGTTCCGTTCTTCGATGCCTACCGCGTCGATCCGGCAACGATCCGCGGGCTGCGCCTGGAGGACGTGCGACGCCGCGTGACAGGTGGGCGAATGATGCGGTCGATGTTCGCTGCTGGGGTTGGCGCGACGGGGGTGGGTGCGTAGGGCGGGTGAGTACGGGCGCAAAGCGCCCGACGAAGAGGTCGCGAGGTGCGGCCAAAGGCGCTTCGCGGGCGGGCCGGCGAAGCTGAAATGAACGCAGGCGATAGGCCTTGTTGGGTGGGGATCTGGTATGGGTGCGATGGACTTCGATGGCGGTGTTTTCGGTCAGGGCGCGGCTGAGTGGCAGTTCTACCCGACGCCGGAGGGGCTGGCAGATCGTGCGTGGGGCATGTTCAACGACAAACACGTCGAGCGGCTGCTCGACGCCTGCGCCGGCACAGGCGCGCTGGCAGAGGCGTACCTGCGCCACGTGCATCGGTCGCGGCACTACCACCGGGATGACCTGTGTGTCGATGCGGTGGAGATCGACGCGCGGCACCACCCTCTGCTGCGGGAGAAGGGCATCAAGGTGGTGGGGCTGGACTTCGCTGAGTTCGAGTCCGGGGCGATCTACTCCCATGTCATCCTGAACCCGCCGTTCGCCCAGGGCGCCAAGCACGCGCTCAAGGCGTACGACATGCTCTGGGAGGGGGAGGTTGTTGCAATCCTCAACGCCGAGACGATCCGCAACCCGTTCAGCGCCGAGCGCCGCCGGCTGTGCTCGCTGATCGAAAGCACGGGCCGGGTGGAGTTCGTGGAGGACGCCTTCAAGGGCGAGGGCGTCGAGCGCGAGGCAGCGGTCGAAATCGCGCTGGTGCACCTGGTGAAGGCGGCGGAATCCAACGACGACTGGATCGGGCCGGTGATCGACTCCCTGGGTGTGGACAAGACCGACCTGGGCGAGAGTGATGTGTTTCGGGTGCCCACCGAGCTGACGCTGCCCAACGGGTTCGTTCAGAACCAGTGCATCGCGTTCCGGCAGGCTGTGAAGGCCATGCGCGAGCAGGTGCGGGCGGCAGCAGTTGCCACGCACTTCGCCAATCGGATCGGGCAGACGATGGCAGAGGCGAGCGGGAAGGTGAACGCCGATGCCGAGAAAGCGAAGATGCTGGCATCGGCCAACGGGGTGCGGGCTTCGCTGCGGGAGAAGTATCTCGAACTGAAAGATCGGGCCTGGACGTCAGTGCTGCGCAGCACGGAGACGCTGAACCGACTTTCGATGAAGGTGCAGAAGCAGGCGGAGTCGCAGTTCAAGGACATCGCGGCGCTGGAGTTCAACGAGGTCAATGTCCACGGCTTTCTCCTGGGCCTGGTGGAGAGTCAACCCGAGATGCAGATCGACATGGCATGCGACGTGTTCGACCAGATCACGAAGTACTGGAGCGACAACACGACCTTCTACCGCGGCTGGTTATCGAACGACCGCCATAGGAAAAACGGCATGCGCATCCGTACGACGCGCTTCATTCTTCCGGGTCATTCAACATCGTCTCACCAATCAAGCCTGGGATGGGAGTCTAACCAGTTGCTTGCGGACTTCGACAAGGTGTTCGCGATGCTCGACGGCAAGCAGCGGCCGGACTTCGGCCTGGTGCAGCTCTTCAGCACGAAACTGGGCGAACTGCGCAGCGGCAAGCGGCTGGCAAGCGACTACTTCGAGGTGCGGTACTACGCACTGGCGGGAACGATCCATTTCTTCGCTCGTGACAAGAAGCTGGTCGACCGCCTGAACAAGATTGTCGGCCGCCGCCGGGCATGGCTGCCGCCGGCACAGGACGAATCGGAAGCGTTCTGGAAGGCCTACGACAAGTCGGAGAAGCTGGACGGCGAGGTTCGGGAGGAGGTCAAGAAGCTGCGGCGCGAGAAGGGCGGTGGGGTCTACTCGTCTCGCTACGCGGACACGATGCGCGAAGCCATGTACGACAGGCACGAAGGAAACAGCTGGGCAAAGTCGCTGCTGGCGGAGGCGATCGGCAACGTCCTGCAACGACACGGACTGCTGGAAGCGCTCACGCACGAAGAGAGCCAGCGACTCGGGCTGGTGGGCCAGCAAGGGCAGTTGCTGCTGGAGGCCTGACGACAGGCCGAGCAAGCTGGGAACGGGCGACTGACGAGTGAGGTTGCCCACAGGATGAGAGGACAAGGTGATGAGCGAAGCGAAGAGGTTCTTCCGAACAATCGTGCGTTTCGAGGTGCTATCGAGCGATGCGCCTTTCGACGGGTCTCTGGAGCGTCTGGCGCAGGAGGTGATGACCGGCTCGATGTCTGGCCGGTTCCTGGAGCCAGAGGTGACGGAGCTGTCGCGCGAAGCGGTTCAGACGGCGCTGCTGGAGCAGGGTTCGGATGCCGACTTCCTCGACCTGTTGCACGGGGACGAGGACGATGAGGATGCTCCAGCGGCCGCAGCAGCGGCTTGATGGGGTGGGTGTTTGGCGATGACGCGGAGAGCTTGATGGCAAGGAATCTTCAGTGCAACGAGGACCTGGTGCGCGATCTACTGAACTTCAGTCCATTCGGAGCGATGGGACAGGTGTTCGTGATGGAGGCGATCCGGCACTATGCCGACAGCGTGGTGGCTGGCCAGGACGTGAACGCTCCCATGCCGGGGACTGTCTGGGAGCAGATCGCCGCCGACGTGAAAGCGCGTTGCGACGCCTTCTACTCGCGGCACCAGACACAAGACACGGGCGACGTGCAGCCTGATGCGGCGACAAGTCACTGACGGCTGAAGTTCACCTCAGTCAGAACTCGCCGCTCGGTTTGGCTCCTGCGTAGAAGAGAGCCAATCGAAGAGGGGGTCATGTGCTGATCTAAGCGCTGCGCGATGGTGTCGTCAAAGCGAGCTTTTCACGACGGCGCAGGCGCTCAAACTACAGGCATAGGCAGCGCAGAAGAGCGCAGCCAGTTGCTCCAAACACGAGGTTGAAGATGTTCTCCAAGATGCTCCGCATCGCCAGCCGACTCGCACCAGCCTTTGCGCTGGTGGCGGGCCGCCTGGATGACGCGGGTACCGCCGCCGTGGCGCGGCACATTCGTCCCCGGCAGGCGCCGGCGATTGCGGGGGATTCGCCCCGCTCGCCTGCGCAAAGCCCATGCTGCCGGGACGACGGAATCGCCCGCCGATTCGGGCGGATGGCGTGGCCGCCAGAACGCAGAGTCCGATTGCGACGCTGACCTGGCGCCCCGGCCGACAACATGGGAGGCACGCAGGGCGCCCGCTACGGCGCCGCTGCCCGGCGCGGGTGGGCCAATGGGGCACCAGCCGCGCGCCGGTCAAGCGTTCTGGCGTGCCTGTGACCGCATGGAGTGAGCGCCGCCGGCGATTCCGGGGTGCTCCCATGCAGCATGGAGAAAGGGGCCGGCCGGAAGTGTCGGCCCCGCCTCGTTTGGGGTGTTGAGGAAGCAGAGCAGGGGCGCCGCAAGAGGGTGCAGGCTGCGAGCGACTCTGGTAGAACTCGTCGATCGGCAGGGGATTCTGGATGGTGATGGGGAAGATAGCGCGCGTTCCGGTGGATGCGCTGCGCCTTGCGCTCTTGCGGTCAAGGCGAGCGCCGCGAGCAGCGGCGTTCTGGACGCCAGCAAGCGGTGGGTTTTCGTACGTGGATGTGTGCAACCTGCCAGCGCAAGCGGGTCCACGCTGCAGAGGAAAGACTCCGGGGAAGCGGCACACAAGATCGATCCTGGAATGATCGCGGTCGGGCCCGAGCGTGAGCGGGGTTAATCTGGATCGGCAATGCCTCATATTCAAAGACCGGCTTAGGTCGACGCCAGGGCTGGAACAATCGGTGTGATGGTGATGGGGTCGGACTGTCTGTCGGATGGTTGGGATGTCGGGGAGCAGCGAGTGAAGACGTACAAGGTTGGGGGCGCGGTTCGTGACCAGTTGATGGGGCTGGACGTGCGGGACGTGGACTGGGTTGTCGTTGGCTCGACTGTGGAAGACATGCTGGCGCAAGGGTTCATCAAGGTGGGGGCGGACTTCCCGGTGTTTCTGCACCCGGAGACCAAGGAAGAGTTCGCGCTGGCTCGGACTGAACGCAAGACGGCTCCTGGCTATAGAGGCTTCGTGGTGCACGCGGACCGGGCCGTCACGCTCGAGGAGGATCTCTCCCGTCGAGACCTCACGATCAACGCGATGGCGATTGCAGAAGGCGGAGAACTGATCGACCCACACGGCGGCGCCTCAGACATCCGCTCTCGGGTACTTCGGCATGTGTCGGGTGCATTCCGTGAGGACCCGGTTCGTGTGCTCAGGCTTGCTCGCTTTGCCGCTCGCTTCGGCGACTTCAAGGTGGCTGCTGAGACCATGTCCCTCATGAAGGAAATGGTATCGGACGGTGAGGTGGATTCCCTGGTTCCTGAGCGGGTGTGGCGGGAACTGGAGAAGGGATTGATGGAGCCGGCACCGTGGAGGATGATTGAAGTGCTTCAAGAGTGCGGCGCTCTGGAGCGCGTGCTGCCGGAGGTTTCAAAGTTGAATGGGGTAATCCAACCGATACTCCACCACCCAGAGCTGGATACCCTGAAACACGTTCTTTTAGTGCTGAAAGAGGCTGCAAAGGCGAATGCCGATCTGGATGTACGGTTTGCGTGCCTCGTGCATGACCTGGGCAAGGGCCTGACAGCGGCGGACAAGCTGCCACGGCACATCGGTCACGAGCAGACAGGCGTGAAGTTGGTCGAGGAAGTTGTCGCACGGCTCAAGGTGCCAACAGAGGCAGCACAGCTGGCCATCCTGGTGTGCCGAGAGCACACGAACGTGCACGCCAGCGCGGGGCTGTCTGGGAAGGCGGCGATGCGTCTGATCGAACGGTGCGATGGCATCAGGCGCCCGACGCGCTTCTGCAGGATGCTGCTGGCGTGTGAACTGGACGCGAGGGGAAGACTCGGCCTGGAAGACAGACCCTACCCGCAGCGCCGGCGGCTTGAGGTAGCGCTGGAAGCGGCCCTGGCGACTGACGCTGCCGGGGTGGCTAAGCGCCTTCTGGAGACCAAGGCGGCAGGAGTTGACATTGGCGCAGCGGTACGAAGCGCTCGATCAGGGCAGATTGATCGCGCGTTCAGGGGGATGCAGATGGCGTAAGTCGCTTGCGGCGCGGTCGGAACAAGGCAACATGTCGACTGAGGAGGTGGGGACATGGGCAAAGGTGCAGAGGTCGTGACCCTCAGGGTGGAATCTCTAGAGGTCATCTTCGCGGGAGGCGGCAGCGTGGCGTTGCGGCCGGTTCCGATGAAGCGGATGCCAAGCGCATAACCAACCGACTGGCTGGCGTTCAAGGGCGTTCACGTGTCGGGAACGGAGATGTCCGACGAGACGATTTCGAGAGTTCAGATGTACATGCGAGTCCACAAGACAGAGGCGCTGACGGATGGCCGTCTGGTGATGACGGTGGCTGGCAATCAACTGGCGGTGTGAGACCCAGGTTCGGTCCACTGAAGGAGAGGCAACGATGGGGTTCTTGTATCGAGTAGAAGCCACGCGGAAGGTGCGTGAGCGGGGCTGTGGGCCGCAGGCGTACCGTTCAGACATCAAGGAGGTGCTGATCCCGTTCGGAAAGGCTGAGACCATCAAGACAGGTCGCGAGGCGCTGGAGGTGGCGACGAAGAGGGCGGAGGCACTCGTGCCACATGCATCGTCGGTCAGCATCTGGCGGCTGACGAACGCAGGCAACGGACGGGGCAGCTACATCAAGGAAGATCGCGATGCGTTCTTCGACGTGGGCTGGAAGGACCTGAAAGACGTTCCTGCCTGACAAGTGATGCGGCCTGCATGCTGGTCGCGGACAACACCGCTGATGAGTGCGAGACCATTTCGTGAACAAGCCGTTGGTGATGGTCGCGTTGATGGGGACCACGCCAGAGGAGTTCATCGTCGAGCAGCTTGAGCAGCGGCACGGGTTGACCAGAGCACAAGCAGACAAGGCCGTCGAGGGGGTGAAAGAGCGAGGCCTCTACGATGGCTTTCTCGTGAATGCGAGAGAGGCGCTGAAGGAACTCCACTCGCATCTCCAGGGCGCAACGACGTCAGCAGTGGCCTGAGAGTGATCAGCTACGCGGGGTGTGCCCGCGGTCGTAGCGGCCTGGCCTGAGCGTCGCAAAGGACTGAAGAGGGCTTGCTGCGAGCGCGCTGGGGGGCATCATTGAATCCTGTGCTGATCTGGGGCCTTCAATGACTGTTAGCTTCTTCTGTCCCGATGCGCCTTCATCGCTAAAGGAGGTCGACTGCGGTGACGGGGAGGTGGTGACCGAGCGAGTCTCGGATGTGCCCGAGCTGAACTTGGGTAACGGTACGGCCAAGGCGGTGATGGAACTGGTTGGGATGCCGTTCGACGAGTGGGGTGGCGAGGCTGTTGGGGTGGAGCTGGATGGCTTCATCGAACGTGCGATGCGGGTGGTGAACGGTGCCAGCGTCGATGGGGTCGTCACTGAAGGGTTCGTTGAGGAAGGCGCCATGGGAGTGGTCGACGGTGCGGGGGGCGTCACGACGATCGGTCGTGGGGCGACGTGGGTCGAGGCGGGGATTCCAGAAGAGCGGGTGCGAAGACGTGTGGCGGATCTGCTCGGGCTGCTTACGCAGGCTCGCAAGGGTGGCTACAAGGTCTGTTGGGGGTGAGCATGCAGGTGCAGAACATCGTTGCTGGGTGCAGGGTGCGACACAACTACAAGGACGGGCACGGGCAAGGAACCGTCATGTCCATGAAGGACGATGCGTTCAACCGACCTCTGGGGTTCGAGGTGGCGTGGGACTCTGGTGTGGGCACCTTCTCGTACAGCCACACGGGAGAGAACCAGGAGATCGTCCTGGCGGAGGTCCGAAGCTGACAGGAAGCGTGCGGCCCGACTAGGGCAGGGTTTGCTGAGATCGTTGAGGGGGTGGAGATGGGCGTCAGTCGTATCTGTGTTCTAACGGACTCGTCCTGGGTCTCTGCGAAGCTGCGACGGGAGGCGGCGGCTGCGGAGGAGGGCTCTCCGGGTGTGGTCAGGGGTGGCTGCGTGGGCGAGATCGGCAAGGTGCGTGCACATGCCTACGAGCTGGGGGAAGGCATCTGCGCGGAGGGCTTGATTCGAGCCTGCGAAACGATGGGCTCCTCTCACTGGTCAGGGTTGTCGTTCACGGTGGTCTACGTGAAGCGTGAGGGGGCCGGAGTGGCGGGAGGCTCGCTGTTCACTGATGGCGCTTTGAGGGCTCAGGACTCGCCTGAAAGCGACAAGGCGTGGAAGGCGTTCGAGGCCATGTGCGAGCGGGTCGGAGTGGACTGCGATCGGGTGTTTGGAGTGAGAGCGGGGAGCGTTTCCGCATGACCGCGAAGGATTGGCGGCCGGCAGGTAGCGCAGAATTCGGCCAATGGGCCTGACAGGGTTCAAATGGGCCATCCTGCGACGAGGGCAGCAATGACTGGGACAGGCTTGCAAGCGGATCAGAGCGACAGCGGCAGTGATCGGCTGCGGGCGCCGTTCACGGAAGGTGACCGGAGAGCGGCGCAGCGTTTCGCAGACTGCTGCTACGACGACACGTTGAGAATGCCGACGCGCAAGGCGATGGAGCGTCTGCTGGCGCTCGGCGTGGTGGTTCTGGACAGGCCAGGGGCGTACGCGGAGACACCGCTGCTGCGCCAGCTGGGATTCTGAGCCCACGCACAGGATGGGTTGCGCAGCGGGGAAGCGGATCGGTTGACGCTTGAATTGAGCCTGTCTCCGCCGGTAGCGGACTCAGCAAGCCGCTTCAAGGTGCGCACAAAGTCAGCAGACTTGGGCAATCAAATCAAGGGGTGGTGCATGGAGTCAACCAAGGTGGTTTGCAGCGGGGTTTCGCATGGTGGCGCAGCGAAGAGGCCCGCACTGGGTCTGGCTGGCTGGCAGATCGGGCTCAGCGAGGACGGGGCTGCGCGCGTGGTGATGCCCAACGGTGATGGCTGCATCGTGATGGGCAACGAGCCGCACATCGCATCGACGATCCTGCATGCGCTGGCATCGGCAATCGTGGCAGACGCGACCCTGCGCAGTGGCGCTGCAGACGGCGCACGAGTGACCGTGGAGAGTGCACGAATGGCTCTGAGTGACCTGGACGCGTGCGCCCGAATGGAATCGGGGGTGGATGCGATCGGTTCGCGCAGTCTGCTGGAGTCGTTCATCGCACAGGTGGAACGCAATGGCGGCGGCGAGCTGGTGGACTTGCACGTAGAAGTGCCCCGGCTGGACTGGGCTGCCAGGACGGTTCTGGCCATCGCAGATCTGGGCCGTGACAAGCAGCTGGGTGACTGGTATCCGCAGGCGGTGATGGTGGCGGGGCTGCTGAAGGACATGGCGGTCGAGATGAACGGGGTGGTGAGGGCGCGCGGCTACGACGGAGACCTGTGGGTACACGAGGGCCGAGCGCAGCAGCAGACTGGAGCGAACGAAACAATGCAGGCGGACGCGGATGGTCTGGGTGGTGAAGGCGGAGGCATCAGTGGCTGAGCAGCAGTACGCTGATCGTCCGCCGGAGGGCTACAAGCTGAGAGACGATCAAGACCCGGCACGCGAAGGCGACATGGCGTACTTCGGCTTCCTCGGCGGGGGATGGCGACGCGTGCGCAGAGGACAGAACGTGGTCGGCGAAGGGTCGTCTGAGCTGTGGTACAGCGGCGTGATGGCGATCGCCAGGCCGATGACCGATCAAGAGCGGATGAGTGGGAAGACAGCGGCTTTGGCGCGGGCTAGACCAGGTCCAATACAGGTTGACGGCAACAGCGACCAAAGCAACGGAAGGAAACGAGATGGCAAGCATCGACCAGGTGCGCGAGATGAGCGCTGAGATGGCGCGACTGGCTGGTCTGACAGGCAACTGCGGACGGGTGATCGACCGCTTTCTGAGCCGAGTGGTGGATGCGGGCGAAATCGAAGTGCGCATCGAGCCGCCAAAGTCGTGGGCACTGCTGGACTTGGCATGCTTCGTTGTCTACGCCAACAAGTGCCTGAGCGCTCGGGCCAACGTGGGTGGCGATGAGATGGGTGAGGGCCCGTACGCGAGCGCACTGACGGTTTTCCCATGGGTATCGACCGGATGGGTGTCTATCATCATGGCGGTGGGGACGGCCGAGACGGTGGCGGGGCGTCAGATGATGCTCAAGGGTGCGTCTCAGGCTCTGGACACGTTGATCGACTGCTTGGAGGGTGTGCTCGGCGAGGACTCGAGCGCGCTGTTGCGGGGCATGTTCGTCGGAGACGATTGCGAGGTTGCGAGCGAGGGCCTGGCGGTGTTCGACGAAGTGGTGCGCGGCGTCTACACCAGGGTGGAGGCAATGCCGAAGCGGATGATCGCGCTGGCCAACGTGCTGAACAGCCAAGTGGAGTCGGTGGCGCCCGAAGGGGTGGACATGAAGATCGACTTCATCGAGTTCCAGGACGATGTGGCTGCTGTAGCGAGTTGATGACGTCGGGAAAGTAGCTGCAGGATGCAGCTTCCGGCGACGAGGCACGAAGGCGGGTGCGGAGTGGTGTGGGCTTCGGGGCGTGAGTAGGCGCTGCCTGGGGTGGGTCCTCTGGGTGGGAATGGGAGAGTAGAGACGTGAGCAAGAAGACAGACAAGCGGGTGATGGTGACGATCGTGGTGAAGGGAGATCCTTCGGACCGCGACGACGAGGGCGTTGCAGGCAGGTACGGGGTGGAGGTGAGTCTCTCCGGCGTCCAGGATGCGCCCGCTCTATCGAGGGTGGAGGCTGAGGCGCTGCGCGAGGCTGCGCTAGACGCGTTCCACGAGAAGATCGGGATCGAGTGTCTGGATGACTTCGATATCGGGGTGTGCTTCAGCGAGAAGGTCGATGAACTCGAGATCGGTGCGCCGGAGCCGGACGCTGACGCAGTAGCATCGGTCGATGTGAGCGCGGTGTTCTTGGGGGCTGTCGAGTAGGCACAACCAGTGGGCGCTGCGATGCTGTGGCTGAGAAGGGCTGCGGCGGCGGTGGTGGTGTGGAAAATGCGTTGGACAGCTGGATGAGCTGGCGCAGGACTTGAGGGGTGGGGCTATGTACGAGTGCGACCGAATCATTCTGGAACTGCTGGCGCGTGTCGGCGACAGGGTGGTGTTCAACGCGGACACCAAGTCGGAGTCGTGGCACTACAAGACGCAGGAGCAGCGAGGCTGGCAGGGCAAGACGGGGCGCCTCTTCGGCTTCACCATGTACGAGGACTACGTGCCGAGGTTCGGCCGAATGGGGCGCAAGCCTGGGGTGTACATGCGTCGAGGTGCGGCCGTGGTGCGCTGGGACGACGGCAGCGGCGGCACGGTGAGCATGCACGACCTGTCGTGGTGGCCGTGGTCGGAGAGCGACGATGTTCCCGTTGGGGCTGCGGCCGCGGGCAAGGCGATCGCCGAGCACAACGCCAAGATGGGCAAGCGCCGCCAGGCAGAGCGCCCCAAGAGCATGGACACCGAGGATGAGATCGGAAGGGTCTTCTTGCGGGAGCTTCCGGAGCTCCAGTTCTGCGAACTGGATGTGGTGCGTACGAAGCAAGGGGAGGAGTTGATCGTCTGCTCGATCAACTGGCAATACTTCGGAGAGCGTCGCGAGAACGGGTCTTTCATGCCGATGCTCGAACTGCGCCATCCTGTGGAGGGCTACACAAGGTCCGCAGGCATCGATGACGTGCGGCTCATTCGGCGAGGCAATGTGTGGCGCTGGTTCTCTGGTCGCCGCGAGGAAATGGTGTTCGGCTCGACGGAGGAAGAGGCCGCCTTCTACAGGGGTCTCGGTCGTTGCCGCAGCGTCCCGAACGCAGAGGGCAAGTACAGCTACAGCCTCGAAGAAGCGGTGGCGGCAGTGCGTAGGGGAGACGCAGACTGTTTGGGGGTGGCCGGGGGCATGTTCGGGTCGGCTCGCAGAACGGAGGTGTACAAGTTCGAGGATGAGGGCCCTGCGCGGCGCATTCGTGAGAAGACGCTCGCTGGCTTCGCGGAAATGGCGAGCTGAGGAAACCCGATGGAGAGTTCTGGCGAGGCGATGGACAAGGTTGGCCAGGGAGGCGGGCACGAGGTCATCGTGTCGCCTTGCGGGAGAACGGTATGGGTCAACTCAGGGGTCGACGGTTCCTGCATCGGAAGGTTCTCTAAGGCCTTCGGCATTGATGTCCACACAACCGGAACGGCGCAGTTGGAGGGCAAGCGCGAGTGCCTGTTCTGCACGCACGGAGCTGCGGATCGCGACCTGTGGATGAGCTTCCGGCAGGCCATGCTGGAGCACCACGGTGTCGATTTGGATGAAGATCTGCTCACCTGGTAGCGCCTGTGCGGCGCAGAGGTTGAAGCACGGGTGGGCGCTGGGGTGGCGTACCAGGCATCGGAGTGAGGCTGACACAGATCGCGGGGTACAGGCGCTCTGCGGTGCGATGAGTGCCTGAGCAGGTGGCTGTCGGCTTGAGGGGGTGCCGTCGACGTGAGCTAGGGTTTTTGCGAGGCGTGACCCTCGCAAACATCTCAGCTTGAAGCGGCGTGGGGGATGGGCAAGATGGGAAGCCTGTGGGGTTGGGTGAATTTGTGCGGGTAGGGGGTCGGGATGGGTGAGAAGGCTGGTCTGGGTTGGACTTCGTTCGAGAAGGCGCTCATGGGGTGCCTTCGCCGGCGCGGCGTGACGCTGCGGGGAGGGTTCCTGAGGGCGGATGGGCTGGACGACGAGGACATGGCACAGTGGGGGGCAGAGTTGGAGGCTCGACTCCTGGCATTCGAGACGCGCTTCCGAGGCGCGCAGCACCTGCTCTCGCTGAACAACAGAGAGAAGGAGCCGCAGGGCTTCCGGTGGGATCTGCGGCATGCCTCGGCCGACATCTTCCTCATGCTGATGAAGCGCCGGGATCGGCTGTCGGCGCTGGACCGGTTCAGCAAGCTGTACACCTCGGTTTTCTCCGACGCAAGCGGGGCTCTGGCCGCGGGCACCGAGTCGTTCCTGGTGGCGAACATCAGGCGGCTGCTGGAATCGCTGCGCGGAGGCTTTCCGGAGGGCGCAGACGGGATGGTGGTGTGGTCGCCGGTTTCCCAGGTGCTTGAGATGACATTCACGCGCGGACGCGCGCAGAGGAGCACGAAGCTGGCGTTCGGCCGCGAGCTCACAGGTACGCTTCTCGAGCGGGCAGCGGCTACGGTCGCGCTGTGGAGGGACATCGAGCAGGGCATGCGCCAGGAGATAGCCAAGCCGGAGTGCTGGCCGAGCGAAAGCGCACAGCAGGCGGCTGAGGAGGCGCGTGCGCTGTTTCTGATCGAAGCATGGATGCGTGGCCTGTCGGAGAGCGACCGGGCGACGATCCGGGCGCATGGCCCGAAGGCACTGTCGCGCTGGTCCCTGGGGGTCCGCGCCTGAGGCGGGTGAGAGAGCCTGGAAAGTACCGGGAAAGTGCGGGGGAAGGCGCTGAATTCCGGCTTATCCCGGAAGCGCGGGGGTCGATCATGGAGCCTATGTGGGTTGCCTGATCGGGGGTTGAGTCATGAACCAGGAACGCTGGAAAGAGCTGGTGGAGCAGGAGGCAAGGCGGACGCAGTGGCAGGCAGCGGCAGGGTGCTTAGCCTTGGCTTGCCTGGTGCTGATGCTGGTGTCGTTGGCGGCTGGCTGGGGTGATCCGTGGCTATTCGCGGCTGGCGCGGCCTTGGGATCGGTGATCTGGGTCTTCGAGAAGGTGATGCATCGCGAAACGCTGCGCAGCCTGGAGGAGATGGCGGGGATGGCTGTCAGACGGGGCGGGATCGAGGCCTGAGCGGCAATGGCGCTGCAAGGGGCAGCGTCATCGTGGGTGGGGTGGTGTGCTGAAGCGGGGTGGTGTGATGGGTGTGGCGGGCAATGTGGGTGTGGATCTCGATCGCGAGGTCGCCGGGGAAAACGATGGCTGGTTCGATGTCCAGGCGTACTCCACGCGGGATCGCTGGGAGGGCCCGGAGTTGCACGACAAGGGTGAGGACTACCTCCGGACGAAGGAGGCTGCCATCTCGGCTGCACAGGGACCGGAATACGTCGGCTGCTACGAAGTGACAGTGGTGGCCTACGGCCAGCACGCCGAACACCAGCCGGGCGAGACGGTGTTCTCTCTGCACAACCGGCCATCAGGTTGCGACTACAACAAACCGTCCGACTCAGCTGCAGAGGCGGCGATCGCGGCACATCGGGAGAAGCTGGGCATCGACGGCCAAGACAGTACACAGCTGTTCCACCTGCTGCTGTCGATCAAGGAATGGGCGGCAGCCAGCGGCGTGGACTTCGCGAAGGAGGAGGCCGCAGCGGACCGTGAGCTGCTGGGCGGAAACCTGGGGATGCCTGCTGCAGAGAGGGTGGTCAGGGACGCTGGCAGCAAGGGCAGGCGATCTTCGGGTGATGCGTGACTTCTGAGCGGTGCACAGGCCAGGCGGTAGGAGGCAGAGGGCGCGCAGGCGGGCGGTACGGAGAAAGACGGGTGGCGTGTGGTGTACAAAGATGGGGAAACCACCCGGCTGGGTGGTTCGTGTGGGTCCGAGCGTGCCGCAGGAAGTGAAGCGGCTGCTGTGGTGGGTGATGTCGTGATGCCAGCAGAGGTGGCTGGAGGGGAAGCGGGAAATGGCTGGGTACCGTGCGACGGGAGCGGGGGTGGACAGGTTGGTGATGGGAGCCGTCAACCCCGTGCGCGTTCGAGCGATGGAGATGCTCGAGAAGGGGGATCTGCCAGCCGATCGAGCGGATGCCGTGCGCAAGCTACTCACGGCGCAATCGATCAAGTGGGCGGAGTGGAACAACTTGGTGGAATGGGTCCAGCTGAACCGAGTCGTGACGAACGATCGAGAGTAAGCACGGCGCGAGTAACTGAGGGGTGCCCGCCCTGGGAGCGGCCGTGCGCTGCTGCTGGCCTGACGAGCTACAGAATCCGCGGGCCTTTCGGGTGGATCATGATCGGCGCGAAGGATGCAGCTGACGCGCTGAAAGAGGCTCGGCGGTCAACGGAGAAGCCGGACACTGAAAGCCTGGAAACGTGGTGCGATGGGAGCTACAAGAAAGTGGCGAGCGCGCATTGACGACGGGTGGAGGGTTCGACCATGGTCGCTTGGGAAGAAGTGTTGGCGTTAGGTGTCGTGGGGCTGGCGGCGGGTGCGGCCATTGCAGGGCACCTGGCAGGAAGGCCGATGCTGCGCGCTGACGAAGGCTTCTCGTCGACCATCGTGGGAGAGGCCCAAGTGCGGTTCCGCGTCCAACAGATGGGTGGTGAAGCGACGACGGACTGCTGCAGCATCGCTGAGTTGATGGAAGCCGTGGGCGGCCGCCGCGGGCAGGTGCTGCGGGTGGTGGACCTGGACAGTGGCGATGAAGAGTACGTCTAGGTCATGCCGGACGGCAGCACGTGGTACCCGTGGGCGTCGCGGCACAAAGTCGATCTTGCGTCGCGGTTCGCGGAGTAGGCTGACTGCATCAGTTGATGCGCGCAAGCGCAGAGGAGGATCCATGGAAAGAGGCTGGGATGGCGACATGGTGCTGGCCAACAAGGGTGGCCTCATCGCGATAGCCACAGGGTCAGTGCCTTGCACCGAGCATGAGTGCGGGAGTGAGGAGTTGCTCCAGGCGCTGACGGGGTTCGCGGGTCAGTCTGCGAAAGACGTGGCGGCACTCCTCAAAGTCGGTTCGATCAAGAGCATTCCGTCGCTGATGAAGCGCCGGCGTATTCGCGCAAACCTCGACGGCATCTGCTACGAGGAGGGCGAAGAAGAGGGGAGGCCGGTGGCCGCGATCGGGTTCGCGGGCCTGGGGGAGACGTTTCACGGCGGTTTGCTGAGGCAGCACGAACTGCAGTTCCTTCGAGGCGAGCGGGATGGGTTCGTCGGGGCGTGGGACAGTGGATCGTTCGGCTTCAAGGTGGCAGGGAGTGCGCGAGTACGTCAGCTTCGGGAGTTCGCCAAACGGGTGCACGATGGGAAGGGAGTGTTCGCCGGCACGTTCATGATGGGAACGAACGGAACGCAGCCGCGAGGCGTCTGTATTGCCATCGAGGACTTGCTTCGGACAGAGCATCAGGAAGCGATCGCGAAGGCAGAAGCGAAGTTCGAGGCAGCGGTGCAGCTTGAGTTGCGGTCGCGAGCGCAAGAACTACGTGAACTCGGGTGGAAGCACCAGGTTCCTGGTCGCAGCGCCATCGGAATCTGGGCGATCTGGAAGGACGGTGTGGTGGGAAGTGACGT
>Ga0075163_10006595_pt1 | contig 15393 bp, 14 predicted proteins | sample JI1023141ADNA_FD_71478 | JGI IMG/M metagenome (GOLD analysis project Ga0075163, IMG submission 71478) | Wastewater effluent complex algal communities from Wisconsin, to seasonally profile nutrient transformation and Carbon sequestration -... | ecosystem: Engineered > WWTP > Effluent > Algae... | reverse complement strand
TAATAGTATTATTATCATCATTAGTATAATTATTATCATTAGTAGCATTGTTATCATTAGTAGTAAGACATTCTGTCATTTTTATCGGCTATAATTTTAGCAGATAAAATATGAAAAATATATTTCTTTAGCAAGTTAGAAATGACATAATAAAAGTTTATCAATTTTTTATCTTAGCTTACAAAGTAATTTTTTATGTAGTATAATGTTGTATTATTCTGGTGGAGTACAATCAATTTCACTATCATCATCATCTTTATTTTGTGGCAATACAATAGGGTTTTTAATTGGTAATTTAATCTTTGGCATTTTTACAGGGACTAAAGTTCTAATAGGTCTAACATCTGTTAAATCCTGACAAACAAGTGCAGTGGATGCAGCACCAGCAGCCGTAGTTTCTACTGATACCGTTGCCATTATTGCTTCTGCCGTTGTTGCTGCTACTACTGTTGTAGCTGCTGTAGCAACAGCAGCTACAGCTGGTGCTGTTGCTACTGAACCTGTTACGGGAATCTTGTTTGCTAGTGGTTTACGAATAATAGGAAGATTAGTTATTTTTATTTTAATTGGATGGCTTGGCGCATTAGGTATTTTCATATTATTTTTGTAGAAAAGTTCAATAACTTTTGCGAAATCATTTGCTTTTTGAGTAACATCGAGGCTATCATCATTTAATATATTTTGTAATAAAAGCATTCCGTTTGTGTCTTTTTTAAATTTTGCATATGGTTCGCTACAGATTCCAGGACCACCATTTCCTTTTGCAATTTTATGTGATTTCATGAATAGAGTCCATGAAGTGAGTTTCTTTTCTCCTTTAACAATTTGATTCCATAATTTATCAATATCATCTAAGCTCTGTTGATGTTCAAGTGGAAAATCTGAAATGTTTTTAATCTTATTAAAGTTATCTAAGTGTTTGTGTTCAAAATGCTTTTCATACCCAACTATGATGTAGGTGTCAGGTGTGACTTGGAAAAAGAATTTATTTGAATCACCTTTTGATATGATTTGTCCATTTAGTGCTCTGGTTTCCCAATCATCTTTGAATGTTACACGATAACAATCTTTAATAAGTGTATGTGATTGATCTTTACCAAACAAAAATTCATTAACTTGCCATTGAGTATCATCTTTAGGTTGTACGACTGCTTTAATAATCTGGTTAAAACGGTCATTAGAATAGGGAATTTGTGATTTATCATTATCTGTAATAATACATGCTCTCAACTTTTTTTGTTTCTTAGCTAAAATTTTGTTGTCATTTTTATTAGATGTTGAATAATCACATATTCTGGCATTTAAATCAATTTCAGGATCATCGATTTGTAGACTATCTATTTTAACAAAAGTTGTCTCAATTTCTTCAATTTCAGCTTCTTCTATAGAGCCAATACCATGCTTTAAAATAAAACTTAGTTTCATTTTTGATGAAACTCTATATGGATCTTCAGCACTAGATCCTTTAACAACACGTTGTAGCTTGCATAAAAATGTAATATTCTTAACGGATTCAGGTCCTCTTTCTGAATTAAATTTCTGACTAAATTCTCGATCTGCATTTATTAAACCATTATTATATAATGAATAAAATTGTTCATTTGGAATCCACAATATTGATGTATGGTCTTTTGGATACCATCCAAAAAGTCTCATTTTTTGCATTTCTGATGTTAAACTGGATGATTCAGAAGGTTCTGAAATTAATTGGTCCGTAATACCATTTATGCTATAATTCATTCCATTAATTTTTTTTTGCATTAATTTAGTTGGTTTAACAGTTACACCAGTGTTTAGAGATTGTTTGCCAATCAAACAAAACCCTCCATTCATACATATTTCATGAGTCATAGATTGTTCAGTAAAAAAGTCTTTTAGACTTTCACTATTGTCAGCATCATTACCTGAATTAAATGTCAGACAATGCAATCTAGTTTTGAAAAGTTCTTTTAGCAAGTTGCATAAAGCTTTATGACTAGCGATATTGTGTTCATTCATGATTAGAATAACAGGTATTTCATGTGCATCTTTAACAATTTTACGAGGACGATTGAGAATCTTATTTACTGTAGTTGCAATATCATTATAATGAAAGTCGATAATTACATTATCTAATTGTTGTAAGACAGGTGAATATCCATAATAAACTGCATTATCGAAAGGTGGATCAGCAATAAGGTTATAAACTTTGCGAGGAAAGCAAAATGGATCACAACTCATTGCAGCATAAGGAGTTGCAGTAACACCAAGAACGAAGCTTTTCTTTTCAACTGATTTTTTAATTAGCCATGAAAGGATATGATGATTAGTAATCTTCGTTGTCTCTTTCTGATTGTCAATAATACTGCTTAAACCGCCAATTTTATAGAAACTTTCTAAGTTAGTATACATTTCATGAACTTCATCGATTACAAAAAGAATTGGTGCAGGTCGAGTAGCTGTCAGACTATTAAAATAAGCATCTATTAATGCTTGATAATTATGTTTTTGCATAAGAATAATGGGCATACATCCAGAAACCAGATTAATTTTATTAGCTTTTTCATAGCAAACCGGTTTGAGTGAAAAGTATTTTTCGGCAATTGTGTTATGATATAAATAACCAGATTCTTTACATGCTTCGACTATATATTTATTGATATAATCAGAAGAAAACTTTCCAACAATATCTTCCTTAATTGAGTTAAGTTTCTTTGTGATATAAACAATATTGTAGTGATATTTGCGATGTATAATCCATAAGATCACCATTTGAGCAGGTGATTTTCCAGATTGTACTAATCCATGCAATAAGGAAAAAATAGTTTGATTGCTATTTGTATCAGGTCTTTCAAGATTTTCAACAATATTATCGATAATATTTTTAACACTATTAAAGATATTTGGTTTAGCTTTTTCAATCTTATCAATAGTTTTGTCAACTATATCATAATATTTTTTACTATATCCAGTGCATTTTCCTGTATGTACACCAGTAGTATGTATACCATGGTATACAAATTCGTCATTCATACTTTTTTTGTTTTTTTAGACAGTGTCTAAAAAAATATTATTATATCAAATTTAAAATATAATATATAAACGCATTTTATTTTAAGCAATAGACCATAGTAGCAGCAGGAAAATGATTATAGACGAGTTCATTCTCTTTAACTTTTGTATAATGAACAGTAGAAAAATATTTTCTAAGGGTTTTAATAATATCCATAAATCTGGGAATTGAGTTATCAATGTCGAAACTGTATTCAAATACTAATTTTTCTGTGTTCCATTTACGCCAATCAGCAGGAGTTACAGATTCTAATATATCTATTTCTGCTCCTTCAATGTCCATTTTTACTCCAGTTGGTTTATATAAAGCCATCTCTTTTTTAAATGGTAAGGTTGACACATTTATAGATTCTCTACCTCTTTTAGGATATAGTGTATGCCTATATTTGTTTGAACCTTTGGAAAGATATAAGGATAAGATACCAGGAATATTTGTATGTGTTATTGCAGCTTTCTTAATCAACCATAGATCCTTTCCATTTGGGAAATTCATTTTAAGATTCTCCTCCAAGATGGCAGCATTTTCGGGTTCTGGTTCATACACAATAACACTACAACCTTTCGATAAAGCCAGCAAAGAGAATGTTCCTATATTACCTCCAAGATCTAACCATAAATCTCCTTCTTCTAAAGTAAAATCAAGACTAGGTCTTTCATAAACATTTCTTTTAATAACTTCATCAATAACTTTGGAATCGGTCGTATCTGGTCTAATATATAATTGAAGATTGGTATCTTTTCTGAAAACATTTACCAGTTGAATAGGATTATCTGTCTCATTTTTAATCTCTTTATGGTCTTTATTGTTATTTTCTCTATCTATAACTGATTTTTCTATTTTTTTTGACTTTTTATCATTTTCAATCTTTTTGTTTCCTCCAATTTGAGCTTTTGACTCTGGCTCTGAGGTTGAGAGTGAAGATGCACTACACTTTTGTATATTCTCTCTATAATATAGTATCATTGATAATCTGGTATATTCTTTTGATAATCCGATAATTTCAGTATTACAATGCCATTGATGTGGATCTTGTAACATAAAATCACCTTGACGAATATCAACTGCAACACCGTATTGTGGATATCCTAAATATCCACCAGCATATTTACCTTCTTCTGCAACTAAAACGACTGTCAAACCATCATGATAATCACCTTCATCGATATGAATGGCTGTTCTCCAGTTATAGTTTACAGTTATAGTTGAAAAAGCAGTATCTTCGATTTGATATTCTGGTGTCTTACTGGCTAATAAATATTGTGATTTGTGGTTTAGGGGTGCGAGTTTTTTGTATAAACTATCAGCTGATTCGATCAATGGTAAACTTAATTTCCATTGTTTTGGAAATTTCTCTGTAAATGCAGTAGTTCTGCATGGTATTCTTCCAGACTTTAAAACATCACTTTTATCACGCAATTTTGGTTTATCATAATATCCTGCAATCATGCTCTGAACTTTGTTTGAAACATAATATTTACTTAATGTTCCATCATTATAAATCACTCTGCTTTTAAAATTGCTGGGACTAAGAAACCCTGTAGCATTTGGTGAAACTTGTTGAACATCAACAATTCCAGCAGCTTTACCACGACTATTGGTGGTCTTTATTGCTTGATCTTTAAAAGATAATAACATATTTTTAAATAGTTTATCGGGTAAGGCTTTCTTTCTAAAACAGAACAATAATTTTTTTTTACCATTTTCAAAGCGATATACGTCGGCACTTTCTCTAATAATCAATGAAAAATTATTTTCTGTACAAAAAGATCCTTCTAAATTTTTTGCCTGATTATCTGACATAATTGGCTCTAGATAATATTGTTTCATATTATTTATTATAAACTTAGGTATTTATTTCAATATCATCAATATTAGCAAAGTATAAAACACAACAATAATTGTTATATTTATCATTTTAATCTATCTATTTTTTAAAAAGCTAGCTAATCATCCTTGTCTTTTTTTACATCTTAGTTTTTCTTCATCATCATTGTTCTTATCTTATCTTTATCTTCATCATCTTCATCTTCATCATCTTTATCTTTATTATTAAAGACTTTTGTATTCTCTTTTTCTAATCTCTTCTTCATTCTTACATAACTCTTAACAGCCTGACTATATGTCCATCTACATTTTTTCAAAAGGAATTCAACAAGATCACTATCAGGTACTATTTCAAATGTGCAAACAGGACATATTCCATTTCTTTTATCATAACACTCACGACATATATCATTATTGCATTTGTCGCATGTTTTATCATCATAACAACATGTATTACAATGAATATTGCATACAATGCATATAGATCCTTCATAATGGTTGCAACCGCCCATTTATTTATAATAAAATATAATAAATAAATAAATAATATAAAGTAGAACGCATATCAAATTTATTCGCGAATAAATACGTGAATAATAATTAATAAAAACATATGAAAATAGCGGTATTATTGAAAGGTATATTTTATATGCCTTTCTACTCAAGAAAGAATAGAATGATCGATTATCGTCTGTGTTTACATAGTTTTAAAGAATTCTTTAAGAATCATGAGGTTGACTATTATATAAGTTCTTATAAGAATGAATTGCAAAATGATATATTAGATGATTTTAAGCCGGTATCCTATGAATTTCGTCCATACAATGATTTACCTGTATTTAATGCTAATAACTTATCAATTATAAAAGTGCTTGAATTATTCTTAAAGAAGGTAAAGATTACGAAGAAGGAGTATGATTTTATTATAGTTACAAGACCTGACATAACATTCGATATAACAAAGAAATTCGAAGATATAAAGCTCTCCGTAAATCATAATTGCATGATGCTAATGCAATTAAAGAATAGAAATGGATTCTGTGAGGACAACTTTAACATTGTCGGTTTAACCGTAATTAATGAATACATCCAATTAATAAAGCGTAGATTGAGTGATAGTCATCATTCAGTCTTACGAAGATTCTGTCGCCTGTATCCAAATAAGGTAATCCTATATAACTATTTAAATTTTAATATAACACCTGGTCTGTGCAGTTTTTATAGACTAATTAAAATATCGGCTCCACTGCCATCAGTTTTAAAAAGCGATCAAACAGCGATCAAACAGTGATTAAACAGTGATTAAACAATAATGGGAAGTTTCTAGAAACCATGAATTTTGATTTTATCTTTATCAGTTAGTTTTTCGCTTATTAGCAGAGAAGCAAGACTATCGCGTACATCGCCACTAAATTTAATAACATTTTCATCTTTGTCATAGCTGCCACCAACACAGAATTTTTTGGAACATTTAGTGATAAATCCTTTAGTATCAGCTTTAATAGAGGGTAAAGCATTTAGTTCTAAAGTTGTCATACATTTCTTGCCATTTCGTTTAAATACACGAATATGGACATCTAATTGATTGGCGGATTCTTTGCTGAACTCTTGAATCTCCTTAAAAGGATCTGAATTAAAGATTGTTTCTGCTATTTTCTCCTTTATTATATACTATAAAAAGATAATATTGTAAATATTTTAGTACTATCATTTTTTTAAATCTTTTAATCATTCGATAAAATAGAGAGTTTTATTTTATTTTTTAAATTAATGTTTTTTAGCAATTGATATTTTTTAGAAGAACATTGGTCTTTTATCTTTTTAATCTGTTCACCATTATTTTTATTATTTCTTTCTAATATTACAGCTATCGATCGCCTTTCTAATTCGTTGATACTATTATATTCACTTATTAATTCAAAAAAATTCATATTTACTTAAATTAATTAAAAACTTAAATAAGGTTATTTTAGAAGATCAATTTGCTCGATAATAATAAAATTAAATTAAATAAAAAAATATAATATGGCAGAAAAACAGCATTTTAATATTATAATCTTAGTAATTGCTAGTAAACTTCAAATATATGATTTCTTTAAAAGTATATGGGCAAAATATGATAAGACACACTCAAATATCAAAGTCTTTTATGTATATGGTGTTGAAAACACAGATAAAGTTAATCAAAATAAATTGGAAATAATAGATAATGCTGATTTAGTATTCAAAAATGTTAAAGAATCATTAATACCGGGATGTTTAGAGAAGACTATAAAAGCATTAGAGTATATTGATACTAATTTTAGCTATAATTTCTTGATAAGATCGAATCTGTCTAGTCTATGGAGATTTAAAGAATTGCACGATTATGTAGAGAGTAAGAGTAATAACAATAACAATAATAATAATAATAATAATAATAATAATAATAATAATAATAATAATAATAATAATAATAACAATAACAATAGTTCTTTGAATGTGTATGAGGGAGTTATGGGCACATATAAGAAAGTAATTAAGTTTGTTAGTGGTGCTGGAATTTTAATGAGTCAAGATGTGGTTAAGAATATACTAAAAAATAAAGAAAGGATAAATTATAAGTTAATAGATGATGTTGCATTGGCCAACCTAGTATCTAACTTAAACATACCAATAAATGGAGTACAAAATAGATATGACTTTGTAACAGCTCATTCATCGAATACTAAAGCTAATGAGATTAAAAAATTAAATCATTTTCATTTTAGGGTTAAGACGCCAGACAGAAAGTATGATAAAGTAATTATGAATCGTCTTTATAATATATTTTACACTTAATTAATTTTAGTTACTCTAGCTAATAATTCTTTCATTACATTTACATAATCATTCTCGTTTGATGTTAAAACAAAATAGTTTCCATTTGAATATAATCCAAGATCTTTATCATGTGGATGAAGTTTCCAATTTTCATTATAAGCATGCCAAAAATGTATTTTATCGCCAGTTGGCATTCTATTTAAAGAATAACAATTTGCACATATAGACTCATTTTGGAATCTTATAAATCCAAAAAATTTTTTAGGTAATTTTATGAAAAATTGGTTATTATTTTTGACTTCTATATCAGTTGCTGAAATATGTTTTTTAGGAGATACAGGATATTCACCATATTTCAATATATGTTCGAACATTTCAACGGTATTGTCAAATAGTTCTCTAAGATTATCCATTTCTAGCTTATTATTGGTATTATCATTTTTAGTATAATGTCTAAATTCAATACTTTGTTTATAACGCACACCTTCATTATTTTCATATAATCTACTTGTTAAATCTTGATATCTTGGATCTTTAATTCTTTTAAGATGTACATTTGTCCAAGGTTTTTCTGATAATGTATCACTTAATAAATTAGTTGATAGAATTTTATTGATATGATTTTTATCAACATCAGTGTCCCGTATTTTTGATAAAGAATATGCGCCCATTTATATTAATAAATAATCAAATATCCTTATATCAAAAAAATTAAGTTAGTTAAAAATTGATTATTTATTTTCCTTTCCTAATTCAAGGAATTAATATTAAAAGAGGCAAACAAAAAGCCAAAACATGTCAGATTTTCAGGATTGGAAGACCATCGTCTTTAAAAAGAAGCCAGTTAAGAAGGTTAATACGAGTACGAAAGTAGCAGCAGGAACGGGGCAACAAGGGTATCAAACAGTTAGGACACAAACGGGTAAGACGAATAATGCATCGCCTATTCCTAAAGTAAACAGTTCAAGGTTAAGAAAGTTGGATAATGATGAGCTTCCAACTCTACCAAAAGTCACGCCTGGTATGAAAGCAGCGATAGTTCAAGGACGTCAATTAAAGAATATGACTCAGAAAGATCTGGCTGAGAAACTGAGTGTAAAACCGAGTATTATTCAGGATTATGAGAGTGGAAAATGTGTTCCGAATAGTCAATTTATTAGTCGTATGGAAAGAGTCTTAGAAGTAAAGATTAATGGAAAATGAGAGAAATAATAAGAGATAAAGGAAGCAAACGTTTATTCCATAATTTATTATATATTTATTTATAATAGATTATGTACATTGTTAAAAATCTTGACGACTATGCTTTTTGTAACTTTGCAAGAAATAAAATAGATAAAGAAGTAGAAGTAAAAATAGAAGTAGAAGTCGTAAACATAAAATTCATAGCTATTTAGCATATTTATTTAGTAATTATAGTGTTAATAGGAATATATTCTGGTATAGCCTTTAAAAACTATAATTATTTAATTTAACATAATTGAGTTTAAAAGTGCTTTAGTCTTATCATTGTAATACATATAAAATAATAATTAATGTCAGATGAGATGTATAGATTATTAGAGAGTATAAATGATCCTATTATAAAAAACCATTTAAAATTAAAACAGGAAAAAGAGAAAGGTGTAATAGAAGATAGCAATAGATCTAGAGATGTAGAAGATAGATTTAATGAAGAGCAAAATATAATAGAAATTAATAATACCGATGCTGATACTGATACCGATGCTGACACTGATACTGATACTGATACCAATACCGATGCTGATACCAATACTGATGCTGATACCAATACCGATAGTGATAGTGTAACCAGTGTAACCAGTGAAGACACTAGTAATCGTAACAACAATACAAGTTTTGTCACGAGGACGAATTTTGGAACCAGTAACAGTCTTAACACAACACTAGATGAATTTGAGAAGCTTTTGCATGCAAGAAGATTAAAAGGGGATGAACTATATAGAGTAAATGAATTAATTAATGAAATTAAGAAAGATGATAATGATGGGGTCATTGATATTGGAAATCTTTTACATTCACAAAAACTTAAGGAGAGAGAATTATTACAATTAGATTTATTAATTAACAGAAACAAAAAAGATGCGGAGATGACTCAAAAAAAGCAGCAACAACAACAACAGCACCAGCACCAGCAGCAGCAGCAGCAGCAGAAGCAGAAGCACCAGCAACAGCAGCAGCAGCAGCAGCAACAGATGCAAGAGCAGATATTGCAACAACAGATGCAACAACAGATGCAGCAATATCAGATGCAAAGAATGCAAAAAGAAAAACAACTACAAATGCAGAAACAATTACAAATGCAGAAACAATTACAAATGCAGAAACAATTACAAATGCAGAGAATGCAACAAGAAGCACAGGAACAACAAGAAAAAGAAAGACAAGAACAAGAGAAAGAACAAGAACTAGAACTAGAGAGAGAATTGATGTTAAAGCAGCAACAAGTAGAGAAAGAGAAACAAAGAGAAAGGCAAATGCAGAAGGAAAGACAAAAACAAATACAAAAAGAGATGGAGAAAGAGAGGAAAGTGGAGAGAGAAAGATATGAAATTAAAGGCAAAGTGATAAATCTTGAGGATGATGATATAATATTAATGAAATTATTACAGAATCCTGATTTATTGAATAAGGCTCAAAATATAATAAATCAAAATCAAACAAGATTAGTACAGGTAGGTGGAGGTCTAGCTGAAATGACTTCCGAAGATCAACTTGCTAATTCTAATTCTAATGCTAATTCTAATGCTAATTCGAATGCTAATTCTAATGCTAATGCTAAAGCTAAGGCTAAAAGTATAGCAGAAAAAAATATGCAAACTGATAAAAATCAGTCAAAAGTGGCTCAGCCAACTGCAGCTACAGCTGTAGCTGCAACAACAGATATAGCATCAACCACAGTTGATAGAGAGCAAGAGAATGTAGATTTTGGTTTTTCGTTAAGGAAGGAGGTTGTACGTAATGCGGCCATGGCCACTAATGAAATAAATAATGGAAATATAATAAAGGTGATGAATTATAATGCGAATAGGGATCTTAAGGTGCTAGATGAGATCTTGTATTATCTACGTAAATATAAGCCAGACCTATGTTGTCTACAAGAAATAACAGTAGACTTATTTAATTCGATAAAGAGCAAGTCGATAAATTATAAGATATTTCAGGTCTTTATAGATGAGGGTAATAAATATGGAACATGTATTCTTTGTCTTAAAGAGACGGTAGAGGTGCGTGATCCGTATTATTATGACTATCCTGACAATAAGATGGGAAGAAGATTAGTTGGATGTGAAATAGTCTTCTCTAATAAAGTGTTTCATATATTAACTACACATTTAGAGAGTTTAGCGGAGAATTTTAAGGTTAGAGAGAATCAGATGAAATTTTTGTTGGAAGCGACAAAAGATATGGAAAGTTTAATCTTGATGGCAGACTTTAGTCTATTCTCCTATAATGAAAATGTAAGTACGATAATAGCCAATAATTTTAGTGATTTATGGATTATGACTGGTATGCCATTAGAGAATAGCAGTAGTAGTAATAATAATAGTAGTAATAATAATAGTAGTAATAACAGTAGTAATAATAGTAGCAATAGCAGTAGCAGTAGCAGTAGCAGTAGCAATAGTCAGTTTAGACCATATAAAATCTTATATCGTTCAAAGAATAGAGTTTTCCAATCAATTTCGATAGAAGAATTGCAGGGAAATAGTGGTAAGACTTGTATACTAGGTTTATTGAGGGTAATATAGATACACGATTATTTTATTCATTAAAATAAATCCTTATAAGGTATCAGCATTTTTAAATTTACGATTAATTAATCGTAAATTTAATCGTAAATTAATCGTAAAAATCAAAAAAATAGAAAAAATAAAAAACTGTTTTTTTGAATTTTTAAGGTCTTTAAAGTCTTTTAAAGTCTTTAAGGTCTTTAAAGTCTTTTAAAGTCTTTAAAGTCTTTAAAGTCTTTTAAAGTCTTTAAAGTCTTTTAAAGTCTTTAAAGTCTTTTAAAGAGGATCCCAGTCTATTGCTTGTAGAAAGCATTGAGTAGTGTATCAACGGTTACATCCATATTCCCAGATAGGGCTAAATTAATAACATCATTAATATTCTTATCATATGGATATAGTTTATCTTTATTCTTGTCTAACCAATTTGCAATATCCTTATATCTAAAGTTAAAATCGTTATTATTTGGGATATCTACTCTACTTAATACTTTAAGTAATAAGATGCCAAGAGCCCATATATCGGTCTGTCTGTTATCCTGTTCCGTGCAACTATTATTCTTTAAACATTCGACTCTATTCTTGCTCATATAATAGGGTGAACCTCCATTGGCTTTATCACATGAAAATGGTCCTACAGGAATATTTTCTTTGCAAGCAAGACCGAAGTCTACATAGACGGGTTCTAAATTATCCTTCTTAACCATGACATTGCTCTCTTTAATATCTAAATGATAGATTCCCATATCATGTAAGAATTTAAGTCCTTTTAATAATCTTTCGGTAATGTGTCTGGCCAATGCCTTATCTAGAGGTTTATCAGTAATTTTAGAATTGATTTTAAGATTTTGGTTATTTCTAAAGGATAGAGTTTTATCGGAGGGTTCAAAAGTCTCCCAGATATCTTTTCCATCTATAAATTCCATCACAACGACCATTACAGGCTTTCCTAGATAATTAGCTGGAAATGCTCCATAATAGCAAACAACATTCTTATTACATGTATTAAGGGCAATTTCGGCTAATAATCCGATTTCTTGTTCTAATTCAGCTTCATTAATCTTTTTGGGGTCAAGCATTTTAAGAGCATAAACATTATTGGTCTTTTTATCGATAGCTTTATAAACGGTACCAAAAGCCCCTTCTCCTAATTTCTCTTTAATCTTATACATTGATTCAATATCTTCTAGATAGTTATCTGGGTAGGTAACAGTATTCTTGTTAGGTCTTCTATTATAAGGTGGTGAAGTTAACCAATGTACTATATCCCATTGCTTTGCTGCATAAGCAAGATTTACATTGTTTTGATTGGGTATTACATATCTGGGTTTATCAGCCAACCATAAAAGTGCATCTAATCTTCCATTAGCAATAGCCTTGGAAATTCCTTCTTGGTCTGGTAAGAATCCAGCCAACCATAATAATTTGCTTCCATTAGTATTAACATGAGTATCGACAATCTTTTCAAAATCGTTAGCGAATAAGGAGTTAATTAAATCTTGATCGGGAATAACATTATAATTGGATTTGATATAATCTTGTAATATTTTTTGCAAATAATCGAGTTGTTTACGCAAAGTTATATTCTTTTTATGATCACGAAGATAATTGTTTGATATTGCCTGTAAGTCTGGTGAATTATTCCTCTTGCTCTCAAGAATTAAGGCTAACCAACCATATAAATAAGTATAAGATTTATCTAACTCAAATATAAGAGATTCAATCTCTTTTAATAACGGTATATCGACTTTAAGGCCTGATGCCTTCTTAAAAGATTCTATCAACTTTATGTTATGGTCGTTATCATTATCACTATCATCTGAATATTGACTATTCTTCCCTTTAACTTTAACCTTAGTCTTAGCTAGATTTTTAGGATTATCTTTAACCTTGTCTTTTAAAGCATTTGCATTCTTGTTAGTTTTATCAAAGATAGGCATATCTTTATATTCTCTATCACTATAAAATATTTAATAATAACAAAGATTATATTGTTTTTAAAAACAAATGTTAAGGGTAGAGTTTGTTTTTCCAGGGCTTGTGCAGAGAGCCTCTTTAGTTTGACAAGCCCTAGTCTATCGACAGAGTTAATTAAAGAGACTAAAGAGTAGGGGCTTTTTAGTCTCTTTGTCTCTTTAGTCTCTTTAGTCTCTTTAGTTTTTAAAAAGGGCTACTAATCATCGCACTTATTTGGATCAACAACATTAAAAGTCATATCTTCTGTAAATGGAATATTACGAAGATACTGAGAAATCATAAGCACGGCAATTTCATTGTAACCACCATATGGTACGATAATATCGGCATATCGTTTATAAGGCTCGATAAAATGTCGATAACCAGGTTTAACATATTTTTCATATGCTTCTAAGACCTGGGTAATATCTCTTCCTCTGCTCTCTAAGTCTCGTCGAATACGTCTTGCCAGTCTAGTATCATCATCAACTTCAACAAAAAGTTTGATATCCAAGAGGGATCTAATGGTTGAGTCGTTAAAGATGAATAAGCCTTCAATAATGATGCTATCTCCAATTTTAATTTTGTTGACAGTCGTTAATCGTTGGTGGGTTACAAAATCATAAATAGGTATTTCTACATAATTTTCATCATCGTTACTGCTTGGATTTGCTGACTTAATTATAAATTCTTTTAAGACTTTGGCCATTAAATTAAAATCGATGGCATCTGGATGATCGAAATTATACTTATTTTGCTTAACTGCTTCTAAATTCTCCTTACTTAAATTCTTGTAAAAAGAGTCCTGAGAAATCATTACCGTCTTATGATTAGTTGACAAAAGCATATCACGAATCTTCTCAGCAAAAGTCGTCTTACCAGACGCAGTACCACCATTAACTCCGATAACAATTGGTTGTTTAGTGCTCATCCTTTTCTCTTTTTCCCCTTTCTCTCTTTTCTCTTTTTCTTTTCTTGATTTTGAGAAGAATGAGAAGATTTAAAAATATTTCATTTTTTTGTTTATAATATATAATCTTTGATAAATAAAGGAGGCTTTTTATCTTTTAATATAGTAAAGGATAACAATGTTTTTGGATTGTGAGACCTGTAATGTAAATGGTAATATAGTCTTCAGTGATGAAAAATTTTCCCCATATGAAAGAGAAGTTATAACATGGTATATAAATAAAGTAAAATCATTGATTGGTACTCGGGCACCACGCTTATATACATCTGATATTTGGTGTCTTAAAAGATTAAATAGTGATAATAGTAATAGCAATAATATTATTGTTACGGTTATAAATGAAAAAACGATGACTAGTATGGTAGAGGGTTATAAATTTCAAGACAGTAATATAATATCATCAGTATTTCACTATCTGTTTAAATCATATCTCAGACATTATTTGCGTAAATATAAGACGCAAGAGGAATTGAATGATATATATAAGAAATATTGGGGTTATTCTCTTAAACCTATAAAATGGAATAATAGAATAATCTATGATTATGTGGTAAATCTGAAGTTTCATGGAAATCAAAAGGATTATTATCCAGTCTTAAGTAATGGAATACCATCATTAATCGAACTTATCTCAAGAACGAGTGAATGTTATGAGCCAACGAAGGTGGTAAGAGGAATAGCATCGGCAGAATGTTTGATAAACCGATTTAATGGGTTATTTACAATGAGTAATAATAATTGTAGTAATCTGAATGAGATTGTTAATCCTAATTTAATATTCGTTACGATGATTAGTGAATATGTGATAAGTAATTATCGTTATATTGGTAATAATCCTGCAGCACCAGATATATTTAATACAATAGATGAAATAATTGGAGAATCTTGTGTAAATAATCTAGGTCAGTTAGCATATCCACTATAACATTATAATTTAAACCATTTACTCAGGAGTTTTTTATCTTTATTATTTAGAATTGGTATACCCATGGGTTTAATTTGGCTGCATGATGTGTCAAGGGTTATTAAATATATAT
>Ga0075163_10006594_pt1 | contig 15394 bp, 24 predicted proteins | sample JI1023141ADNA_FD_71478 | JGI IMG/M metagenome (GOLD analysis project Ga0075163, IMG submission 71478) | Wastewater effluent complex algal communities from Wisconsin, to seasonally profile nutrient transformation and Carbon sequestration -... | ecosystem: Engineered > WWTP > Effluent > Algae... | reverse complement strand
AGGTATGTTCTCTAGCGCGGCGTCCAGGACGTCTAACGTGACGTCCATCCGAAAGAAGTCACGTCCTGGATAAGCGGACTCCAGCAAGCCGAAGATCAGGCCCCAGTCGGTACGCTTTGCGCTTCCGGGTTTGGGGAATCCTCGCCTTCTGACGTCTGGTCCATCAACTCCCACCAACCGAGTTCAACTAGTATCCTTTGCCACGGACCGTCATCAGAAGCCAAATAGTTGGCGTCGTCTTCCGAAAGTCCCTCCATGCAAGCCTGCAGAAGGCCCTTCCGGAGTTGACGCTCCCGGCGGTTGATGTAGGATAGGTACTCTTGCGTGCCCATGCCGGCCCGCTCTTCGTCCGACGCGGCGGTCTGTTCCCATCGGGTCCAGGCGGCTTCGACGTCGGTTTGAACGGGTACAGGGCAGCCACCCTTGGAGTAGAACGCCTTGACCTTCACAGGGTCGGCGTCTTCGTACTCGAAGGTGTATATTTTGTATTTGGGCTTGATTTGAATCACGCTGGACGTAGGCGGCTTCGAAGGAACGTGACTGGCCAAGGGATCAACTCCCGAATAAGCGACCTAGGCTCTCAGCGAGCCTAGGCCACTTGTTGAACGGAGTAACGCTGCTTACGCAGCGGCCTCGATGATGTCGCGGATGGTAGCGACCCGGCCGCTGCCATTCGGGTCCGGAAAGAGGGAAACGACGAACGGGGTAAGCGCCGCGTTCTCGGGGCCGAAGGTCCACTGTTGTGCACCAGTCGGCTGCGTGTGCCAACCCGCCACTCGAACCGCCTCGTCGTCCCCCTGGTGGAGGATGTCGAAAGCGACGGAGTAGTAGTTGTCGGCAACCGTCTGACCCATGGTCCAGTCGGTATGACCGCGCACGCCAGAACTCGGAGCCGTGGTTGAGACGGAACCCTGACCAGTAGCCGTAACCAAAGAAGCGAGGTCGAATTCGCCCAGGTTCGCGGTCATGGTCACCGTACGGCCGGTAGCCGGTCGGGCCACCGGGTCAAGGGACTGGTCCATCCGAACTTCACCACGGCTGATCTCCGCGTTGAAGCCCAGGCCCCCCTGCGTGTAGCCGCCGTCAGTCCAGGTAGACCAAGCGGTGCCCCACTCGACCGTGTCCGCCGGGAGTGCGTTCCCAGAAGCCGACACCTTGTAGTAAAAAATCAGGTCCCTAGTAACTAGGACCTTACTCTGGTCAGGCATTCTAGCCTTACCTCACTCGAACGAACCCGGTTGGGGTCCTACTTGCGGGTCGCCGGAGCCGCCGGAGCCGGGGCGGAGGGAAGAGCCGGAGCCATTGCCGACGCGAGCGCTGAGTCCTCGGGCGTACCGCCGGTCAGCTTGTCGAGCAAGTCCTGACCCTTGGGCGTTTCGAAGGAGTGCAGCCGCGAGTGCTTGATCAACACAGCTGCCAATTCCTCTGAAATCGGGACGTTGTCGCCGGGCTTGTAGTCCTTGCCGTCCACCGTCAAAACGTCTGCTCGTCCAGTGTACTTTAGCATATTTTTACCTCACCTTCAGCCCGGGCAGGGCGAATGGCGGTTTGACGCCTCGAATGTTGATCTGGTCAGCCAGTCGCTGCGCCTCGAACTTGTCGATAGTCTCGAACAGACCAAGAGCGAAAGCGCCGATCAGCGCGTCGTTCGCGTTTGGTGAAAGTGAACGGGCCAACTGGGGGTGAGAAGCCGCGAGTTCTGGCAGACCGCCGAAATTCTCCTTGATTCCCTCAAACCGCAGCCGCTCCGAAGCGGACAGGTTCCGTTCAAGGCCGTTGTCACCCACGGTCCGGTAGTAAGCGTACAGCCCGTGCGACACCCCATTGAATGGCTGTGGGACGCAGCGGAGGGTAATGTGCGTGTGCTTCCGACCGCAGCCACCCTTCTTAGGGTCGCAAATCAAAGCCTCACCGATGCCGTGGTTCCCCCGAATCCGAACCAAGAAGAACTCTGCTTCGAGCATGCGGCGCTGTTCAGCCAGAGCCTCCGCCGTTGGTAAGAACCACGGACGCGGAATCTCTTGTCCTGATGTCGGGAGAATTAGACTGGTCAAGGAACCCTAACCCCGCTATACTTTACTAGGAGTGCGCAAAGTCCGTATGGCCAGTCTACGTTCGGCTCGTGCAATATTATCCGGCCACCCTCAGATCGTACACTATAGACGCGTGTGTGCGCAAGTACGAAACCGGAGGGAGTTCGAGTGGCACCACGAGGAATCAGCCTTTGGAGTACCAAGTCCGAGAACCGCCGCGCTTCGCGCTCGTTCGGACCATAGCACTTGAAGTCGAAACGTTCTTCGACGATACCCAACTCCAACTCGCCCGGCCCGCCTCTGGGACCCTCTACCAGAACAGCGAAAGCAGGCATCGGCCAATCGTCATCGCGTTCAGTGGCTATTCGAGACGAGGACAAAGTAGCTAGTTGAGTGTCGTTTTTCAGGCGGGCTACGAGAGCGCCCGCCGGGTCTACATGTTCGGCCATTACGCCCCCCGCTTGCGGGCTTCTTCCCGAAGTGTCTTGCGAACATCGCCCGCTAACCGGTCAAAGGTGGGCCGAATAAACGGCTGCGCCGCCGTCTTATACGTGCCGAGTTCTACGTAGATTGCATGACCGGCGCGCGCCCCGATTTCCATAAAGTATCTATTGTCTACTTGCCGAATGCGGACGTACAAGCTGTCCCGTAGTTCGCCGGTGTCTACTGGGACGATGCTTTCCATGTATTCTAGGCCGCGCTTCATGCACTGTTCGAAAGTAGCTTTGATAACGTCCTGACCGAAACGCTCCAGGCTCTCGCCTGCCCATTCGAGTTGGAAGGTGGGAGACGCGATCAGTACACGACGACCCCCGTAGTAGAAGCTTTTTCCAGAACGGGAAGTACCGGCTGTGAACTGACCGCGCCTACCGTAAGCCATTAGAGTCTCCGTACCTGCCCGCCGCGCAGAGTCAAAACACGCTCCAACACTGGCCCGAAATCAGCCGATGGAGCATCAACCTCGACTTCAAGCGGGCCAGCCAACAGCACCGCGCCGCTTGAATCGCGGATGTCCGAAACCAGATGTCCTACCGTAGTAGGGTCGTCGTGCGCCACGGTCAAGGTCGGCGTGTTGATGGTAGTTCGAGTCGAAATGTCCACCGACATAGTAGCCAGTGGGTCGTACTTACACTTCACGCCGACGACAGGTGTACCCGGCACCCAGTCCCTACTGCCGTCGTCGTACGCGTCGGCACTCGTCCGGGTTCGAGGCGTCCGCGTGTACGTGTGAACGTACAGAATGGCCAAGTCCCGGCGAATGCTAGCAGCGGCGGCTTCACTCAGAAGAGTCATTTTCCTGATCCCGGACGGCCTGCGCTTTAGCTATCAACGCATCAGTAATTTGATCCAACTGAGTGGGAGTTAGCAAGTCTCCATCTTCTAGACGCTTGACGTCTATCACCACCATTTGGTTTTTTGGGACCCCATCCTTCTTCAAATGGTCCACGTTGTGTGCCAGAACGGTAGACCCCGGGCGTGGACGGTTACCTGCCACCCAAATACCACCTACTATAGCCACTCCCTCGACGATGTCACTGACACGACCCCGGATCGGATAGAAAATGTCACCCTCGTAGAACAACGGGAAAGCGGCTACTTCGATAGCCTTAGCAACCTCCCCTGCTAGAAGCACCGCAAGGGCAATCACGGCGAACGCAAGATAATTGCGAATTTCGATGCCTGTCACTTTCGACCCCCGGCGGTGTGTGTTCGGTGCGATGGTACAGCCATGCGAAGTACAAAGCCGCTACCATCAGAGCAAACGCTACAAAAAATTCGAATGGCCAACGACGGTCTACCGTTCCGAAAAACTCCTGATTGTTGAAGGTGTAGTCCAACCAAGTAACGGCCCGCCAACCGGTACCGACCAGAACTACCCCCATGATCAAGAAGTCTTTCAATCGAAACAACTGATAGCCGTCCCCACCGCTAGCCAGCCTAACCATGGCCTTAGTTTGGGGCCACCAAACTGAAAAGGCAGCTAGAGCCGAAATAACCCAGAATAGAGCTATCATCGCTGATACTGCCTCAGGCATGATGCTTTCGTGGCCTCCAGGATTCCTCAATGGAACGCTCCCACCAGTGATCCACCGAAGCGTTTACCTTTTTTATTGCGTTGCGACTGTCTAATTTAGTTTGCTCTAATTCGCGTTTTTCTTCCTCCGATACCGGCGGCAACGGACCAGGACCCACCAGCTTTCCGAGTCTGTCTCCTACCCAATTCAGCATTTCTGGGAACCCCATCATGCGTCCGGCCTCGGCAGTCTTCGCCGCACCGTCTCTATTTGAGAGGCAGGCATCCAAGTTTCAAGGACATCCGCTGTCCTGTTACTGGCCCTAACGTGTTCTTTGTTTATTTCGATCTGTTCTTTCAAATCCGTCCGAAGTTCAGTAATTCGCTGATCCCGTTCGGATAGTCTAAAAGCTCGTTCTCGAAAAAGAGCCACTGCCAGTACCACACTCATAACTGCCAGCACCCCGACGACGCCGCCGCCCACACCATCAAATATCCACTCGAAAGGCACGCTAGTGTCCTATGGGTCTAAGTCCTCGAAAAGAACGGGCTGGTAGGAATACGGACTTCCTGCCGTGTATATGGTCGAGACGTAAGCTGTCGAGTACGCACCGTTCACCCGGGCCTGTACTTCACTGTACTGTAGAGCGGCGTTCTCGGCAGTGAGAAGTCGCCTGCTTATCATCTCGAACCACTGGGAGCGCTTCAGTCCAGAACGACCGGACGAAAGGTCGTAACTGGACGCCGCCGCACTCTGGGCCGTCTGCCACGCGTACCAGCGTGCGATAGTACGAAGCTTTGCCACATCGGTAACGTCCGCGATGGGCGTACCAATGATAGCTGCCACTTCCTGAACCGCTTCGAAGATCTCTGGGCTTTCGTCCGTCCACCCGAGAGCGGTAGCGGTAGTAGTCAACTCCGTGACCATAAAAGCGGCCAACTGGTCCTCGGTGTACGATTCAGGTAGTGGCATTGGTCATCCCCGCCGCTGCACTCGAACCGGAGCGCGCTTCGCGGGCGGCTCATCCGGCGCAGATGGCTCGGGGGCCGCCACCCCGTCCTCTGTCTCTCCGGTGCCCTCTTCGCTTTCACCGGTGGCCTCCGCCTCCGGCTCCGCCTCCGGCTCTAGTTCGATCTCTGGCTCCGCTTCACCCTTCGCCAACGCGACCAGCTTTTGGAGGATGACGGCGAGCGCCTCGGCACGAAACAGGCTCTTGTATGCCGGTTCCCGTACGTGCGAACCGGCATTTTCCATCGCGAGCCGGTCGTCGTCCAACTCTGGGAACAACTCGGCTAATTCCTTGACGGACGTGGCGATCTGGTCGTTCGCCTGCTTCACTCTGGCAGCGAAAATACCTCGGTCCATTGGGACTCCCTATGAAACGGACCCGGTGGGGGAGGAAATCCCACCGGGTCCTTGGGTACCGCCTTGGCCTGGGCCGGGGGACCCTTACGCCATCGGCGATTCGTAACCGGTCGGGACGTCGTAGGAGGCGTCGCCAATCTCCATGACCAGTGCCCCGACCCGGTTCCACCCTCCGAAGCCAGCATGCCGAAGCCACTGGCGCTCGTACCACGGGTAGTCTTCACGCTCCGCGATCTGACGGAAACCCTGCAGAGCCGGTGCCGGATGCTGGCGCATCTTCAACGGGCGCTCGCCACCGGTCATCATCCCGATGATTCGGGAGTCCGGGAGGTTGGCCCACTCGAAGATCCAGACGCCAGCGTCGTGGTAGCCAAGAAGCTTGCCGGGCGTGCTGAGGGAGATACTCCCGATCAACTCGGTGACACCTGACCCCTGCCGGAGGTTCGGGTCGGACTCCCGATAGAAGCCGGCCAGAGCCTTGATGGAAGTAACCAAGTTGGTCGGGACCAACGCGATCACCTGCCCGGAATTCTCAGGATGCTCGGTCAACTCGTCGTAGATGGTCGGGAACGGGTCGTGCGCATCGTCGATGGCATCGGCCTGTCCGAGATAGTGGTTGTCGGTCGCGCCGTTGTCCATGCCGGACCGAATCTGGTAGACGGTCGAGTCGCCGTTGGCCATACCCTGCACGGTCAGCGAGCCATGCTCGTCATCCGAGAAGGTCCATGAAGTGCTGGCGAAGAGCGCCGCCAGAATGTGGTACCGCATCCAGCGCGTGTCATTGATAGTGATGGTGGTCAGAAGCCGGTTAACGTCGGCCACCGTCATGGTCTGCATCGTCAGGTAGTTCGCGCCCCAGGCGTCCCCCGCCATGTGCAGAGGGAATCCCAAGTCGTAGTACCCAGTCGTCCGGCGGGGTCGAACCCGGCCATTCTCGTCGACCGGCTGGAGCGAACCAGTGCCGGACATCGTTCGGAATCGGGTCTTGAACTCGGTCGTTGGCTCCGCGAACAGTGACATCAGCGTGTTGATCTGGCGGTTATGCTCCGCCTCGACTTCCGCGATGGCCGTATCGATGACGCCGACGCCGACTTCCGTTACCCGCTCGCTGAAAGCGTCAGCGAGATTGTGGAAACCCCAAAGTACCTGGTTAGCCACTTCTTGCCTTCCCTTTCTTAGAGGTCGATCTGCAGAAGCTTGTCGTAAGCGGTACCCAAGGTAACGCCCGTGGCCGGAATCACCCGACCGATGACCACGCTGACGGTGCCGGCCGCCGTGTCAGGCATACCGTCCGTATCGGACAGGTAGACCGGCGCGTCGTACGCGAGCGCGTCGATGTTGTAGCCGGTCGCGACACCTTTTCGAACGGCGGTAACCGGCATACCAGCCGCTACCGTCTTCGTGGCAATTCCCCAGACGCGGGCTTCTCCCGAAGTGGTCCCGTTCGCCTTGGTGAACTTGCCGGTGGTGGTGTTGATCTTGACCAGCTGACCCGCCGTCACCGCCTCGTCAGTCGGGAGAGTCATCTGAATGAAAGACTCTACGACATTGAAGCGATTGGCGGTTACGAGTGCAAGTGCCGTCACTTGTGGCCCCTCTTCTCTCTACCGGCTTACCACGCCGATCGATATACCTGTGCCTGTTGATTCTTGAAGCGGGCCTGTTCTTCCTCGTTTAGGCCGCCCTTGGCGTCCTTGTTCGGGTTCGGACCGGCGGGCGGGGCCTTCTTGTCCCCAGTGCCCTTGCTGTCGTCTTCCTTCTTGTTGACCAGATGGGGCTTTGCGGCTGCGAGAGCCTTCAAAAGCTTTTCGACGTTGGTCGGCTTGCCGCCGTCGTCGTACTCGATCTGGTCCTTGTCCAGGAGACGAACCGCGTCGTCCGGGTCGATGAACCCGAGTTTAGAAGCTGCCCGGTCCACCGCTCGTTCCAGACGCTCCGCCTTCAAAGCGTCCTGCGTAGCGGTAAGCGCGTCGTTGGCCTTTTGAAGGTCAGACGTGGCCTTCTCGACCGCCGTCTTGTCCTTGTCTTCCAGATCATCGAGGCGCTTCTTGATGGCGTCGAAGTCCTTCACCTTGGCCTTCAAGTCCTTTTCGGACTGTCGCAGCCGGTTGATGGTCTTCATGCCACGGTCTTTATCCCAAGGCTCTTCGTCGTCCGTGTTGTCGCCGCCGTTGTCGGGCGGCGGGTCCCCTTGACCGTCCTTCTTATCCGGATCCCCCGCCGGAGGATCGTCACCTTCTGCGCCGCCAATGACCGGCATTCGATACCCGTCCGGGAAGACGAGGTAAGTCACACCGTCGATAACGGCTCGCTTGTACGAACTCTTGTTCGAGGGGGCGACGCTAGACATCTCGTCTAGCAACTGTTCGATGGACATTCCGACTCCTACGAGTAATCCGGATTCATTCACCAATAGTATAGCACTACCGGCTATGTCCCGTCAATACCTAAACTGCTACACAGTCCCCATCAGCAGTATAGCAGAAAGGACGTACCTCAGGCAGTCAGGAAATCACGCGGCGCGGCTCCACCCTAAGGAAAGATTCCGAAGACGCCACCACAGCGCCCGTGCCCCGCATCAGATAGCGCCATTTCCCGGCCTGATCGATTTCTACCTGAGCGTAGAACCGGCCGGCCGACTCGCGGGTCAGGGTCCCGTCAACGCCCGCCGAAGGCCACCCGTACTGCAACTGCGTGCCATCTGGACGCTGAATCAACAGGAAAACGGCAGTTGGGTCCGTCGCTGCCCCGTTCAGAGTGAACGGATCGCTGATTGGCTCGCCGGTCACCGGATCGAGAATGTCTTCACCGGTAGTCGGGTCCTCTAGCGGGTTCCCGAACCTGATCAAATCTCCAATGTCTGTCAATCTGGTACCCCAATTCGTAGGCTACCGACGCTAACGGCGTCAGCTACTCGAAGACCAACCGCGATGGTACCGGCTCTCACTGACCCGACCGCTACAGCGTGCAGACTCACCGTACCCGGGAGAGACGGCGCGTTCATTTGTGCCGAAACCACCGAAACGGCAGTAACCAGCCCGGCAATGCTTATAGAAACACTAACGACGCTAGCAACCGCGCTCTGAGCAGACGTTGACCCGGCTACACTGACAGCTACGCTAAGTGTACCGGCTACGGAACTCTGAACCGTTACTATGCTCGAAACGCCAGCCGAAACGTCGAGGGTTCCCTGAGCCTGACTCTGAGAGTTCGCGGACGCCGAAAGCGAAACCGCTACACTGAGCGACCCCGAAACCGTACTGACCGAAGCTACAGTAGTATTGAGCGCCTCGTCACTACCAGCGGCTGCGTCTACTGTTAGTGAAGCGCCCGCCGTACTGACAGCTGCCGAAACAGCCGCGACTCGAACCGTCGAACTAAGTACCCCGCTTGCTAGGGAAACCGCGTTCGACTGGCCGGCTACGCCCGCCGCGACAACCAACGCCCCCGAAATGGCAGACTGCCCAGTCGAAAGCGCCACAAGGCGCGGCGCTGCTGACAGAACGCCCGAAACCGTAGCTACTGCGTCAGTGCCGGCTCGGAGTCCAGCCGCGACCTGTAGCGCCCCGCTCAGACCAGAGACGCCATCGGTACCGCCGCGTACTCCGGCCGCCACGGTCAAAGAACCTGATACCGTCGAGACGGCGTCAGTAGCGGCTCGAGTTCCGGCAGCTACCCGGATAGCGCCGACCACAGTCGAAATCGCATCCGAAGACGCCGCTACCTTGACCGGTACCGAAAGACTACCTGAAACCGTGGATACGCCGTTTGATGCACCAGCGGGATTGACCGACGAGGAAAGAACGCCTGCCGCCGTCGAAACTCCGGTGACTAGACCGGCTACGGCTTCCGAAGCGCCGCCAGCCGACCAGCCAGAAGGAATGTCCGACGAAACCGTCGAACCGACAAGGCTAATCTCATCATTGTTGTTGGCGGTAAGGTCTTCGACCGGGTCGGTAGTAGCCGCCTGATTGAAGTGCCACAGTCCAGACGGTGAAAGCGCCGTCCAGTTAGCTAGGTCGTCTTCGAGAGTCTCAACATTAGCATCTGAAAGATTGGAGTTCCAAAAGCCCGCTACGACGATGGTACAAGGCGTGAACTGGTCCGTATGTCGGCCAGCAATAGCCAGCTTACCGCCAGCCCCAGGAGTACCACCATTCGATGCCGTGCCGCCTGTGTTTTCATGTACCCACGTCGCGGTAGAATATCTATAAAGATGGACTCTGGGAGTAGTGGTACCGGTAGCCTTGCCGCAAGCCACCAAGTACCATTCATTGACCACCAGAGCCGTAGAGCCTGCCGGTGCCGACGCACCGTTCGACATACCAACCTGACCGCTAGAGTTGATAAACACGCCAACCTGGTTCGCATTGGCCGAAGTCTGGAAGCGCATCCAGGCGCGAGTGCCCGAATGCGCAGAGTTGATGCGTATGATAGCGGCGAAGGTACCGTACCCCACATTGAGTGGGGAGGTACCCGCCGAAACCTTGACTACATCATCTACGCCGTCGAACGTTCTGGACATCTTAGTTCGGGACCACTACGCCGGTAGCGTCGTACTGCTTGCGAAACCGATTCGCGTTAGGGACAGTAGACCGATTCTCGATACTGCGCGCTGTCGGGGCGATGAACTGGCTCAAACAGATATTCGGGTAATCAAACCCGAACTTATTTGTTTTCTGCGAGCAACGGGCGGAGTCTTGGCCGCTGACGATCTCCCCGAACTGAGTAGCCCAGAAAGTCGCACCCTTCGGCGCACCGCCTCGATTCGGCGCTACCGCCGAGTCTCCCAGATGTAGCCCCAACTCGATCTCGCGGTCAATTCCCAAGCAGGCCGGGGACGAGTAGCCGTATTGGCAAAGGACCACCCAGTATTCAGGGTACTGGTTCTCTTCGGGAAAGTACATGGTGGTCGAGTTGCAGATGGTCCAGCCGATGTCTGGTCCCCACCCCGAAGTAAATCCGTACCACTGTTCGCAGTTGCGGCCCATCTGGAGCGCAGCCAAGTCCGTCACCAGGACGAGCGGACGTTGACCGTTGTCGTTTAGCGCCCGACTGCGCCGGCTGGCGACCGGGTCACCGCTGTTGTACCAACCCTGCCAGTGTGAAACAGCCCCCGTCGAGTCCTTCAGAAAAAACTCATACGAGTGGTAGCGGGCCGACCGCTCCATCTGGTTCGAGGCGATGTGCACCCGGGCGTAGACTTCCTGCGTGCCGCCGACCTTGTCTTTGAAGGTAGCGTGCATGCCCTTCATACTGGTGTGCTTCGCCGTATTTTCAGCGGCTGACGTGTTGCCGTGAAAACCGGTGGTGTGATCGAACCCTACCTGATACCCTGCCGCCTGGATCCAAGCAGGCGGCGCGTCGCCGTGTTCGTGACCATGCGACGGCGCGTGCCAGCGACTCGGGTCGTGGCCGGTAGCTTGCGCCAAGGCATCGTGCACGCCTTCGTGAGGGACCAGATCATGCAGCAGCAGCATCATAGATGCTACTGCCACGAACGCCAGCAAACGCGGTGCCATGTGTCCTCCCGGACTAATCGAGGGTAATGTCGAGATCCCCGATGGCGAAAGACGGCGTGTCGAGCGCGTCGATGGTCTTCGAAGCAGTCAAGTCACCCCAGGCCAGGAGGTTTCCCGAAGTCGAGGCGTCGAAGATCCCGAACGCAACCACGACGCCCCAACCCGAAGGCGTGGCCTGCGGAAAGGTGAAAGCGGTGCCGTTGGCCTTCGCGCCAGCCGATGCGGCCGGGAAGTTGGTAGCGTTGTTCGTGACCGCCACGCGGGCGTACGCGTTGCCGCTGCACTCGGTACCGCCGCCTGAATCGGATGGTGCTGCCGTGAACAGTGCCACGTACAGCGTAGCCGGCGCGGTGTAAGCCGCCGCACCGAACACGTGGTCGAGGACTTCCAGTTCCAGGAAGTTCGAAAAAGAGCCTGCCATTACCTAGGTCCACCTTTCGAGCCGATGTTGATGATGCCGTCACGCCGAACGAACTTCTTCTTGAACACCATCGGCGCACTGCTGATAACGACTGGCTGCATTCCGTCGATGGTTTGGCCCGACATGATTTCACCCTTGATCGGGTCTATGACGTTGAACCCGAACCATCGGAGAACCCTGCCGTCCGGCTGCTCCTGCTCACGCATTCCGGCGAACCGGAGCGTGAGGTTCGGCAGCACGATTTCTTCCGTCTCGTCGGGACTAGCTTCCGCTAGCTGGCCCAACTCGTGAAGAGCCATCTGGGTTTGTGGCTGCGTCTCGTTCGTTTCCTGGTTGTCCATTTTGGTTTCCCCCGGTAGTCTGCGCCAATTCGAGAGCCTTCTTTTCGGCTTCTTCCTTGGCCCTTTGAATCTCGGCGGCGATAGCGGCTATCTTGTCCTCCGAATAGCCAACCCGCCGCAAAGCTTCCTCAACGGGTAGCCCCGCGTCGATCCACGTAGCGAACGCCCCGGAAAGATCCCTCTCTTCCTGCACTTTTTCCAAGGACCCCAGAGGGAACACGTCTTGTTCCTCGAACTCGTGTTCCAAGTCCCCCGCTTCGAAAGTCCCCAGGGAGTCGAAGCCGTCAATGCCGATGTGTTGTCCGATGGTGATGGCCATCTGGTCGGCCAACGCCAGCTTTTCCAAACCGACGCCCCGCGCTTCCTCAACTTGGTCGATGGCTGGCGTCAGCTTGAACCGAATTGCCCTACCTGAAAGGTCCGCGCCGGTCAACTCGGTAATCTCCGCGTACGCGAGCGCCGGCATGATCCGCTTCAAATGGTTGTCGTGGTCCTGGAGAATCTGCAGAACCGCTTCGTAGTTGATGTTCGGGATCAGATGCTCGATGCGCTGGTTTCCGGGCAGTCGAAATAGCTTCTTCTTTCCGACCAGGATAGAACCGTCTGACCCGACAGTCCCCATCGCGCCGTTGAACGTCTCGACCACCGGAGGCGGCAGCGGGCGGTTGTTGGCGTCAACCCCCTCCGACCGTAGGACGGTAGCGCCGTCTGCTTCCTGGAAGACCAGCCCATGCAAGTTCGTGGCCGAAAGGTCGCCCTCGACTATTGTCTCGATTTGAAGCTGAACTGCCCCAAGAGCGCGCCTGCCACCAGCCTGCTTGAACGGGACCCGCACAATCGGCACGAAGTCGATGCCGAAATCGGCCAGAGAAGTCACGTCCAGGGGAGTTCCAAGATCCTTGACCTTGGTGGCGTACGCGTCACCGCGAACCTCCCAGGTAGTGACGGTGCCTTCGTCCTTGGACCAGATTTCGACCTTAGACATCTGCTTACCGGCATTCGGCCCAGTGCGCGGCTCGAAAGGGATGCAGACTCGAACCCAAGTAAGGTAACCCCGGGCGTCTTCCTCGTAGTCGGAAACGTACGTGGCCTCGATGTATTCGAACCACACCCGCTGCTTTTCGACGTCTCCGACAACCTTGATGAAGCCCTCGCCCAGGAGCGAAACCAGCCGCGCGAACTCCCGAGACTTGCCCTTCCAGTTGGACCACTTCCAAACTCGAATGAGCGCCTCGTTCAGTCCTTCCTGCTTGGACTTCACCACGAGCGGGACCGGCCACATCTTCGCCCCGAAGAAGTCTACCACCGATGGGACAGGGTTTCGGATGGCACGAATCTGAGCAGTCGAACGTGCAATCTGGACGTTCGCGTCAGCCAGTGACTCGTACAATCCATTCGAAAAGTAGAACAGATGCAGGAGCCGGCACATAGTCCGGTACGACAACTCGGCCGGTGCCAAGTCCTCGTAGGTCTTGACTTCTGCCAGAGCCGCCCCTACCGTCCCTCTGATGGTGTTGTTGGCCGCATTCGGACGCAGAAAGCGGTTTAGGACTTGTCGTACGCTCATACTAGCAGTCCTTCTTTCGCCCGAATTCGAACCCAGTCACAGTCTGGGTAATGCGCTTCGCCGTTCCAAGCCGCGCACCACAGACAAGACGTGGTGATGTCCGCGTACGGGTCTTCCGTCTCCGTGATTTGTTTGATTTCATCGGCGCTCATGACGCCTCCGCCACTTTCAGTTCGATGATACCGTCAGCGGCTAGTTTTTCGGCTCGCTTCTTTAGCCGCCAACCCTCGGCCAGGACCATCCACAGGTAGTCGATCATTGAACTGAACGTATCAATATCGTCATCATGCTCAATGTTCGGGTAACGGAAGAGGGTTCCATGTGGCTCTGGCCCGGCAAACGGGATGAGCCAGGAGTTGACCGCCTCGTCCGGGTACGGTAGTTTGACCATGTCGCGGCTAGGCCAGAGCGCCGCTTTCTTAGCGCGGTAAATCTTTGACCCCAGAGGCAGAAACGGCTTGATAATGCCGGCGAGCCACGGAGGGTCCGTGCCCGACTGTAGCTGCTGCAGAGCCGAAATACCCGAAGCTTTGTCCTCAATGACGACCGCTTCAAGCTTCCCATCGTAATTCCATTCCCGGGCAGTATCTTGAATCAACGGAATCAGATCGAAGAACTGCACCTTGCTTAGCGTAATCTCCCGAATCAGGAGCGTGTAGTCCCGAAGCAGTTCCGCGATCATGATTGCCGTGTAGTCGTTTTCTTCGCCGTCCTTGAACGCCGAGTCAACGGTCATGTACCGGTACAGCGTCCGGCGCGCCAGGGTCTGGTCGTGGAAGTCATACCGGTTGCGGTCACCTTCGAACCACTCCCGCTTGAAGACGGAACCGCCCGCCTGCGTCGGTCGCTGCTGTAGCTGCCCCGCCGCGATGTCTTCGGTCATGTCGACCGTCATCTCGGTGAGCGCTTTTTCGTCCATTCGCGCGGGCCAGAGCAGTTCGCCTTCGAGTTGACGCCGGTCGTGTTCGAGATCCGCACCGCAAACGTAGACGCTAGGCTCGTACCGCGCCGGTAGGACCAGATGGTCGTACTGTCGCGAGCCGTCTTGCCGTTGCTTCTGGTTGATGTGCCCGGTCAAGTCGATGTCGTGAATCCGCTGCATGATGACCAGCCGAAGCACTGTTCGGGGGTCGTTGCCGCGTGAAGACATCGTGGCGTCCCACCATTCCTCATTCGCTGTCCGAAGGAGGTCCGGATTGAACGCGTCCTTGGCCTTGTGCGGGTCATCTGCGACAATTACGTCGCCACCCTCTCCGGTAATACCAGATGTGGTTGACGTAGCGACTCGAAACCCGCCCTTGTCGTTTTCGTACCGCATCTTCTGGTTCTGGTCGCCGCTTAGTTCGAAACGGTCCTTGAACCGGGCTTGGTAAAGCGGCGATCGGATAAGGCGGCGCGTCTTGATGGCATCTCTGATCGACAATTTCAGATCGTAAGAGCCATACATGAACTTCTTGTGCGGATGCCGTGTCCAAATCCATGCAGGCCAGAAGACCGACACCAACAAGGATTTCATATGCCGTGGCGGCACGTTGATAATTAGATTTTGAATCTGACCGGCGGACATCGCTTCTAGATGCTCGCATATAACCTCGATGTGCCAGCCGTGGACGTACTGAACGCCCGGCTCGACTACGGGCCACATTTCCCGAACGAAATCCAGGAGCGTCATCTCGACTCGCGGAGCGGGCGGCGTAAGCCGCTCTATCAACTCCGCGAAAGAAGCCTGCAGGAGGGTAGGCTTTTCCGGCTGCCATAGCGTCATTCGGCCATAGCCTCCGCGAGTTCTTCCTCTAGGGTTGGCTCCTGGATGGGCGCACCACGGTTCATCAACATAGCCAATTCGGCCTTGATCTGAGCAAGAATTACCTCATCGTGCACGTACCGGAGTACGATGTTGGCCATCCCGCCGACCAGACCGGCCGCTTGCTGCGCCGTGATGAATTGCTGCTTGGTTTCAAGTAGCTTCCGCTCTGTTTCCGAAAGCTTGCGCCGCTGCTCGACGGCCGTATTGATGTCGCGCCACGCCATAGCGTCCGAAGATCCCCGACGAATAGTATCAAAAATCTTCTTTAGCATGAACGGTTGCAATTCGGTAGCGGAATCTTCGTACTCTTCCACCATTTCCCG
>Ga0075163_10006593_pt1 | contig 15395 bp, 21 predicted proteins | sample JI1023141ADNA_FD_71478 | JGI IMG/M metagenome (GOLD analysis project Ga0075163, IMG submission 71478) | Wastewater effluent complex algal communities from Wisconsin, to seasonally profile nutrient transformation and Carbon sequestration -... | ecosystem: Engineered > WWTP > Effluent > Algae... | reverse complement strand
TTCATTTGCTTTTATTATTAATAGCTTTTTTGGAAATGAATTCCATTTTGCTAAATCTCTATCCCTTTCATATCCTTTAACTTCTATATAGCAGTCATAGTCAATTAAATAGAAATCTGGATAGTATCTTCTTTTTTTATTATTCCACTCATATAAAAATTTCTCAGTAATAATATTTGTCCATTTTATATTATAATTATTTAAGTATTCGCATAAAGTTCTTTCCCAACCACCATTTACTTTAGTATTTATTCCAAATGAATCTACAATATCAAATAATTTAGTTCTACCACATACATTATTACAAGAGTAACTATCAGCATATTTAATTGCTGTATTTATCATTATTTTAGAGTGTTGTTCTTTTCTTTCTATTGTCCAAACTTGTTCTTTTGAAACTTTTGATATTTTTTCCCTAGTTTCTTTACTAACAATAGGTCTTTCTATTCCTAATTTATCGGCTTTAATAAACTGGTTTGTATATTCTTTAACTATTTCACCAGTTTTCACTTTTTCATTATATTCTTTAAAATTTGATTTTACTATAATTTTACTAATATTAGAATTACATCTAATTTCATGTTGCGCTAATGAATTTTTATTTTTACATTCTTTATTACAATATTTACAATTCATTTTTAGAAAATTTATAATATATATAAATTATTGAGTAGTACCTCTAAGCAATTCAATTTTTTTTACTACTTTTGCATCTATGCATTTAATCAATTTTCATAACACTACACTCAATATTTTAATTAGTGATCTAGAATATCCTTTTGAAAAAGAAGGTAAACATATGTTATGTGAAGATGTTTCTGTATTTCATAGTGACCCAAATTCTCGTTCAATTTATTTAAAACGAGAATCGGGTGGAAGATATTTAATGGACATTGATGATATAATTGATGAACTTGGTAAATTTGAAGATAGTAAAATTAAATGGCGTTGTAAAGAAAGACGACAAAAGCTATTAAACTATTATACAAAAGTGTTTTTAATTATGAAAACATATAGAAGAGAAGAGAAGATTAATAAAATAATAAATGGCAGTGAATGGACTTTATGTTTAGCTTGCTAATATAACTATGAATGTAACAGTATTATCAAAAAATAAAAATCAAATAGATTTAGAAGTGCCAATTTATATGGGTGTTGATAAATATGATTTACCTATTGATACATTTAAATGTTCTTTGCGCTACAAAAAAGATATTGATGGGGAGCCTTGTTATCACCTAATTAGACGTTCGATGGAAGATTGTATTGAAAGATTGGGATTTAAGCATAAAATTGGGCGTATAACACATGGTCTCCGATACACATTTAATGATATAAAAGTTATTTATGAAAGTATAGAAATTGATGGAATTGGATATAGTGTGCCATCAGTTATTGTAGTTGCTGAAGAAATTCCAAAAGACACACGCATAATTAAAAGAGAAGTAAAATTAAACAGATTATTAAAATGATACCTAAAATAGAAGATATAATTAGAGCAGCTAAGCTGCACCCAAGTCGTGTATTTAACATTTACATATTTGGTTCACGTGTATATGGTACATATAATAAAGATTCGGATTGGGACGTTATTATGGTAGCTAACAATTCAGTTGAATCTACTGAGATAAGAAATGGATTATATAACATTCACGTTTATACACCTGATAAATTTCAGTCAGATCTTGATTGGCATAGACCTAATAACTTAGAGTGTATATTTGCACCAAACTGGGCAATATTAAAAGAAGATAAAAAATTCAATTTTAAATTGAATCTTGCTAAATTGCGTCATGCAAGCTCACACGTTAGTTCAAACTCTTGGGTTAAAGCTAAAAAGAAATTAGAAGTTGGTGAGTATTACACTGGTGTAAAATCTTTATTTCATTCAATTAGAATACCAATGTTTGCTTCACAAGTAGCAACTGATGGTAAAATAAGTGATTTTGAATGTGCTAATTTTGTATGGAATAAACTTACATTTAGTGATTTACCACATTATATGCGTAATAAAGAATGGTCTTGGAGTGAAATTGAGACAGAATTTAAATTATTGCATAATAAAGTAAATTCTGATTTTAGAAAAGTTAGTCCTAAAGTATGATAACGAGTATATCATTGGAAGAAATAAGACTTATGATTGAAGAGTCAAAGAAATATCCTAAATATGATATATTCGCAATGGATCATGTTTCGCTATATCCTTCGGTGATGCGAACAATGGATCCTGCTTTTGTTATAAAGCAAAATAGAAAGAGAAAAATTAAAAGTATATATGATTCATCTAATTGATAGCTTTTTTTATTTTTGACTTATTTTAAATAATATATACTTAAAATATATTATTCATAGAATGTTATTAAAAAAATACTCTGATTTTATTGAAGAGAAGATTGACGAGTCAATAGATACTCTATTGTTAGAGTCTAATGTCGTCTTTTCTACAAATTTTAAAAAGATATTATCAAGAATAGATAGCCCTGTTGCACAAACACTTCTTTCAATAGAAGATAAAGATTTACCTGTTAGTGCAAACTATTTTGATATTGATATTGATAGAAATGATTATTTGTTTTTTACACCTGATAGAAAAGCACAAGAAATTTTAAATGATCCTAAACAATTAGTAAGATTTACCGGACATAATGGTGGTTGGTTAAAGCATACTGAAGCGAATGATTCTATATTTGAAAAGCTAGGATATGTACCAGGTGCACAAGTTTATGTACCAAATGGTAATGATGTTGGTGAAATTATTACTGAGTTAACTTCTAAAACTAGTGGTAAAATTTGGTGTTATGTTAAATTTATTGAAGGTGAAGGTGTTTATAACAAAGATAAATTAAGAGTTGTTGATGAACGAGAAAAGATGGTTTGGAAATCAAATCGTCAAGATATAAAAGTTGGACGTTCTATGAATGCGCTAATTGGTATAGCAAATAGAAATGGTGTTGAGACTAAGCATAGCGCAAGAGAAATTGAAATTTTTGTAAATCTTTACAAGATGCAGATAGATAAGATGAATGATAAATTTTCTTTATTTGAAGAAGTTCAAGGAGATGATATTGCATTTTGGTACTCAAATAGGAATTATTATAGTATAGAAGGTTCAATTGGAAATTCTTGTATGTCTAATGTTCCTGATAATTACTTTCAGCCTTATGTGACATCAGATAATGTATCTCTAATTATTTATAAATCGGTTGATGATAATGAAAAAATTGTTGGACGTGCATTATTATGGAAATTAAATGATGGGAAATTATTTATGGATAGAATTTATACTATGTATGATTCAGATATTGAACTTTTCAGGCAATATGCTAAAGAAAATGGTTGGTATAGCAAAAAATATAATGGTAGTGATAATTCTGGTAATTTAATAGCTCCTGATGGAAGTGAAATTGTGACTACCATGATTTGTCAAATTGAAAGAAATCTAAGACACTTCCCTTATTTAGATACTTTGAAATATTATTCTCCATCTTCTGGCTTAATATCAAATGATAGAAAGTCTGTTGGTCCAGGTAATGTTTATGAATTAGAATCCACAGAAGGTGACTTCTATGAAGAATGTGAAACTTGTGGTGGTGATGGTGAAATTGAATGTAGAAATTGTGAAGATGGTAGAGTAGAATGTGAAACTTGTGGTGGTGATGGAACTGTCACAGATTCAGAAGGAAATGATACTGAATGTACTGATTGTGATGGTGAGGGTTCAACTGGTTGTGACTACTGCTATTCCGGTATGAGAAGCTGTCCTGAATGTAATTAATAAAAAAAGACTCTATTTAAGAGTCTTTTTTTGTTAGTATATCTAACCTTGTATTTCTTTTATGTCTTTTATGCCAATCTTCAATAATATCTAATTCAAATTGACAAAATTCATCTAAATCTGATTTCATAGTTTCTATATAATCAAATTCATAGTAGGTAAAATCTGTTTTAGTTAAAAGATATTCCCAATCTTCACATCTTGTTAATTGCCAATAATCAAAAAAATGATTAGGTAGTGTTTTAGCATCCCAATCAGTATAGGTTTCAAATGCTTTAAACTGATAATCTCCCACGCCATAGTATAATATATCATCTGATTCGAATATTAAAAAAGGGCTTGATCCTTCATACCAGTGGTGTGTATAAGTTAGCCACTTAATATCCATATTTTCGTATTGAAATTTTTTGGATATTAAGTGGCCCTTATAAATATCATCTTTTGATGGATTATCCATTATCTTGATAAAACTTCATCAACCATACCATATGCTTTAGCCTCAGTTGCATTCATCCAGTAATCTCTTTCAGAATCTTTATAAACCTCCTCATAAGTTTTACCTGAATGTGTTGATATGATTTTGTATAATTCTTCTTTCAACTTTAACATTTCACGAAGGTTGATTTCCATATCGGTTGCTACACCTTGCGCACCTCCACTTGGTTGGTGAATCATTACTCTTGAGTGTGGTAGTGCAGACCTTTTACCATGCGCACCACCGCAAAGTAATACTGCACCCATTGATGCCGCCATTCCGGTACAAATTGTTGCAACATCTGGTCTAATGTATTGCATAGTATCATAGATACCTAAACCCGCATAAACAGAGCCACCTGGTGAATTGATATAAATTTGAATATCCTTCTTAGGATCTAAATTTTCAAGGAAAAGCAATTGAGCTTGAATGATGTTAGCCATGTGTGAATTAACATCTGTTCCCATAAAAATGATTCTATCCATCATTAATCTTGAAAAAACATCTAATTGTGAAACATTTAGTTGTCTTTCCTCGATAATATATGGAGTCATACTCGCTTGAGGTGTCATTGAGTTTACAATTTTATCGTAATACATTGCATTAACTCCGTGTTGTTTTGTTGCGAATTTTTTAAATTCTTCTCCGTATCTCATAATTTAATTTATTATTATTTAAATTGATATTTGTAAATTCATTAAAAGTTTGTATTTTTGTAAAAATTCTACAATATGAAAAACGCTTTTAAGCTATTTGATTTTATGGGTACACCAGTATACCTTAAATATTGGTTCTTCGCATTACTTTTATTCGTTGGTTTTGACATCAGCTTCTTCATTGCAATATTTTTTGCCGTGATGGTACACGAATTAGCACACACTTTTGTTGCTAGAAAACTAAACTATTTTGTTAGCGCAGTCTATCTTGATTTGTTTTATGGTGCTGCACAAGTTGATACCGCATATCAATATCGACACAAAGATAGTTTAATGATAGTTGGTGCTGGCCCATTGAGTAATCTTATTATGTTAGGTATTGGTACTCTTATACTAACACAATTTCCAGATTTAAAATTTGTTATGGATTTGAATAAAATAAATTGGATTTTATTTATTTTTAATATTTTGCCAATATATCCATTGGACGGTGGTAGAATGTCAAAAGCATTGCTTTGTCTTTTTTTTGATGCTATTGGTCAACCAAGAGCTAATCGTAAAGGTAAATTTTGGAATGGTATACTATCTATGGTTACAAGTGTTGCACTTTTAGCATTTTGTGTATTAAATTCTATGTACATTATGGCAATCTTTTCTCTATTATTCATATATATGTCTTATCTTGAGATAACAGATAAAAATCACTTCTAATGGTAACAATTGGTTCAAATAATCTTTTTATAATTGATAATGGTGCAACATATCCAATGTCAAAAATTTTTGATTTTTTTGAACTTAATCATATAAATTTTATACATTTTAAAAAAACAGATATTTCGCTTAATTGCAGAACTGTACATTTTTATACTAATAGTGAACTGTTAGATAAATTAAAAGATAATCTTTTTAGATTAGAACTTATTGCTATTGATTGTGTATATGATTTTAAGAATATTCTCTTAGATATAAGAGATATTACTGACATACCAGTGATACTTATTAGTGATAAGACACCATCTGATGTATCAGTATTTGATAATGTTTATCAAATGTATAAAGAAGAAGATACTTATACTGGTATGAATGTTAGAGAGTATATGGAAAAATTGGATTCTATTTATAGAGTTCGTGATGTTATTAATAATGAAAGTCAAACAATAGAAAGCCTTAGACTTGAGGCAACAAGAGATTATAAACTTAATAAAATTTTAAAATAATGAAAGCATACGTTTTAGTAAAAAAAGGATATGAATATGATGATAATATTTATAATGAAGTTGATGGTAGCACACCACAATTAATTCTTTTTGGTAAGGATGAAGTAAAAAGTAAAGTTCGTGAAGCAAATTTGAGTGAATTTAAATCACTTTCAATTCATGATTATGCCTATGATATGGAAGATGTTCTTAGTGTTGATTTAGATACTTATCTGAATTTTAATAAATCATTGGTTGAAAAGTATGGTGCTATAAAAACACAATATTCTTGGCAGAATACTGAATATATGTTGCATCCAGAAGCCAATGATGAAGAGTGTGATAAATATTTGAAAATGGTGAGTCTTAACTTCTTTGAGGCAGTTGAGACAGAGATTGATTTACAAAGCTACCGTAATCATAAATTATCTGAGATAGTTAATTAAACTTATTTGTTTTTAGCAATATAATTCCAAATGAATGTGAAAAGATGTTATTTAACATCTTTTTTTATTTTAAAAAATAATTAAAACTATGGATAATATTAATTTAGTAGAGTCTTTTTCAGAGCTTAAAGATATTAAGAATATAGACAAATCTACAATGGAAGCAGTTATGCATGATGTATTTAAAACTATTATCTCTAAGAGATATGGTACATCTGATAATTTTGACATAATCATTAACCCAAATAAAGGAGATTTAGAAATATGGAGAAACCGTGAAATCGTCGAAGATAACTTTGATGAGTTTGATGAAACTATTCATATTAAACTAAGTGATGCTATTAAAATTCAGCCAGATTTTGAAATTGGTGAGGAATTATCTGATGAAGTTAAAATTGAAGACTTTGGTAGAAGAGCAATCTCCTCTATTAAGCAAATTTTAAAATCTAAAATAATTGATTTAGGTAAAGATAAACTTTATCAGCAATATAAAGATCGTGAAGGCGAATTGATTAATGTTGAAGTTTATCAAGTTCTGAGAAAAGAAGTTATTGCCTTAGATGATGATGGTAACGAATTTATTTTACCAAAAAGTGAACAGCTTTTTAAAGACTTCTTTAGAAAGGGTGATACTATACGTGCTATAATATCTAAAGTAGAATTGGTAAATAATACATTAAGAATGTTATTATCAAGAACCTCGAGCACTTTTGTCGAAAAGTTATTTGAAGCTGAGATACCTGAAGTTTTTGATGGATTAATAACAGTTAAATCTGTTGCGCGTGATCCTGGTAATAAGTCTAAAGTAGCTGTTGAATCATATGATGATAGAGTTGATCCTGTTGTGTTGTGTGTTGGTGTAAAAGGAAGTCGAATTCAATCTATTATACGAGAAATAAAAGGTGAAAATATTGATGTAGTAAACTATACTACTAATAAGACACTTTATGTAGCGAGAGCTTTAAATCAAACTAAGTACACATCTATTGTTTTTGATGAAACTAAGAAATCTGTGGAGATAACACTACCATCTGATCAAGTTTCATTAGCTATTGGTAAAGGTGGTTTGAATATCAAACTAGCAAGTAAATTGATAGGATATAAAATTGATATTTATAGTGATGATGCAACTCAGGTTGAGGATGTAATGCTTGATGATTTCTCAGATGAAATTGATGGTTGGGTAATTGATGAATTTAAGAAAATTGGTTTAGATACTGCGAGAAGTGTATTGAAACTTAGTTTCAGTGAATTAGTTAATAGAACTGACTTAGAAGAAGAAACTGTTCGTGAGGTAATTACTGTCTTAGAGAATGAATTTAATTAAAAAAGTCCCGAAAGGGACTTTTTTAATATATAATAATATGAAAATAACTGGTATATTACTAATGGTCATATCTTTATCAATTGGTGTCTTAATAGACATTAAGATATTTGATAATAATCCATATTTGATATTTAGTTCTTTCTTTATATTCCTAAGTGGAATTTACTTTTTAATAAAGTCGAAAGAATTAAACGGTGACATATATTAAGACTTTACCGTGTTCTTTAATGAATTTTAAATCCCCATAGAACCCTGATTCCTTAGCTTTATTGCTATACTTTTCATAAATTTCATCAAAATTTTTATCTAAAACTTTTGATTTTTCAATTCCTAATTTCTTTAGAACTTCCATATTATTTAAGTGGTATTTCAGGCATTACATCAAATGTATCATTTACATAGATTTTAAGTGCATTTTCAATGTAATGGTCCGGAACTTTTTCATCCTCTCTTTTTAGTTCCATTTCATCTGTAAGTTTGTGCATGAATGCATCAATTACTTCTGGTTTTATTGCATCAATAAATCTATCTGATACAACGAAAGCTCTTGAAAATCTATCTTTAACTTTTATTTCACCTTCTGGAATTTTCATATAAGTGCTGATAACAGATTTTAAAAAATCTGAATACTTTGTATTCTTATTTAAATTATTGAACACCGGATCTAAAAGCTTGTTAAACGCACGTGAGGTACCAAATATCATACCTACGATAGCTAATATTGGAAAGAATGGAGCTAATGCTAATGGAACTAATCTTGGTATTAATTTAACACCTGCCATTTTCAGTTCTGTTTTAAATTTAGCTTCTTTAGCATCTTTGAATATTGCTCTTAGTAATCCGAATGTAAATTCTTTACCATTTTGTTCTAAATATTTGGCAAGATTACCTCTTTTGGATAAACTAATTTGTTTTCTCAATTCATCTTCCTCTGTTACACCCATTTCTATTAGTTTAGCACGAATATTATCATCGTATTTTTCTAATATTAGAAAATCGTTATACTTTTTTATTTTTATCATAATATGATGTGATAATTTTTTTACAATCAGTTGATAATAAATTCATTGTTTGCTCTATTTTTTTAGAATTTTCTCTCCACTTAATACTTGATTGTTTATCATCATTATATATAGAGTCCCACTCTTTTTTTGCTATCATCCAATTTTCATCACCGTTATTTATATCAAATGGATTATTATATCCATTAATTTCTGGATATTTTGAACAAGCTATGTACGAATATTTTCACTACCAATACTTTTCTCTTCATTTAGTATAGTAAAGCTTTTATATGATTGTATCTTCATAAAGAAATAGTGTTTTTACTATATATTAAACTATATAATAGAAATTAGTTCTCTATAACCCATCGTATTTGACCACAAGACCATATTTTATAGTATCCAATATTCTTCATTATTTGTTCTTCTGTTAAATTTTTATCATATCCCATTTTTATTAATTTTTTCTTATTGAAATTAAATCTGTGATATTTTTTATTTAAATCAGTCCAATAATAATTTAAAGATGTTTTCCCATCATTATTAAATCCTAGTGATTCATATAGATTCCCAGTGAATAATGATATATCTGAATATGATATAATTTTATTATAGTTATAATTTTTCTTAAAGAATTGAAATATCTTATTAGCACCACCAATAACGTTGGTATTTATTTTATTACAAAATCTAATTAACTCAAAAGTATTTGATGCATTTATATTTCTATTACCTAAAGTCATCAAGCTTACTAACTCATTTTTATAAAATAAGCCTAATTTTATAGATGATGTTGTAGTTCCTTGTATGTGATTATTGTTTAGAAATACTTTTGATTCTTGGCTAGAAACATTTCTTACTTCACATTTGCGTGCAAATATTCTATTTTCTATTTTATTTAATCTATTTAATATGATAGATTTTATGATGTCTTTTTTAAACACCCAATCATCCTCCCATATATGTATTAGCTGAACCCCGATTTCTTGACATTTTAATGTTTTATTTATATGGTAATTCTTTTCTTTAAATTTATCACAGTGATAATATAATCCATTAAATTCTATACCAATTTTAAAATCCGGTAGATATATATCTATTTCCTTTTTAATAAGTGTTCTATCATTCTCTACAACTCTAATGTTTAAACTAAGTAACCAATTAACAACTTCTTTTTCTTTTATAGATGATAATTCATCTTTTGGATAGCAAATAAGACAACAATTGTTATTATATTTTACACGACTCCTAAATAAATCATAGTTTATATTAAATATATGTGAACATTTATTACTTTTGAGGCTATATAAATATTTTTCATAATCATAGTCAATATATTCATATCCTAGTTTTTTGAAAAAATCAGCTCGGTTAGCTATTAAAGACTTTGTATTTATTAAAGATATATTAGAATTTCTCATAGCATTATCAAACCCATATTTTAATATATTAGTTGTTTTAACCTTCTCTATATTTTCGAAATCTAAAAGATTGGTTTTAACTCCCCATTTTTTGAAACAAGTATTTTCAAATTTATTTTTAAATTCTTTACTTTTTGAATAGTGTGTAACTCCCAGATTTTGACAAAATTCTTCATATTTTTCTTTAGCATGTTGTGAAGATAAATAGTATTCACTACCATACTTATCTAAACACGTTTTTTTTATATTTTTTTTTATATCATCATCTTGAAATGGATTTTCAACTCCATATTTTTCTAAGAATGTTTTTTTTCTTTTTTCTTTTATAATATTAGATTTAGAAACATTTTCTACTCCATATCTCTCTATGTTTGTCTTCTTTGCCTTATTACTGTTGTTATAATTTTCATCACCATATTTTTCTAACTTTGTCTTTTTTGTCTTTTCTATATTTTTATAATTTTCATCACCATATTTTTCTAACTTTGTTTTCTTAGACTTTATATGGTTACATTTCTTACATAAATAATAATCTAATAGTGAGTTAGTTGACTTATAATACTTGTTAAATTTTGTACTTATTTCCATTTCACATTTATCACACTTAATTTCAATATAAATATTTGAGCCTTTCGGTAAATCTGAAGTTTTTATTTCAAGAGATTGGTAATTTACGCATTCATAACCTATAGTGTTATAATACTTTCTAGAGTTTGGATTTACAGTTATTGTTATATATTCATTTATTATCATACTATATATATTCAAATCTCATAGCTTCGTTTAAGGAAAGTATAGCATTATATACAAAAACAATAAATTATTTTACAATATATATCTCTATGATAACAGAAAAATCAATTTCGGATTTCCTATCTAATGAATATAAAGAATTCGCAATGTATTCGATAGAAGGTAGAGCTATTCCATCGGTCATAGATGGTTTCAAGCCAGTGCAAAGAAAGATAATTCACATTTCCAGTCAAATTTGGAAAACCGGTAATGAAAAAGCATTGAAAGTTTTTCAATTAGCTGGTAAAGTGGCTAGTGATGCATTCTACCATCACGGTAATGCATCTTTAGAAAGTGCTATTATTACAATGGCGCAAAAATTTAAAAATAGTATTCCATTATTGGAAGAAGATGGTCAATATGGATCTTTGAGATCTCCGCAACCAGGCGCTCCTCGTTATATTGGTACACGATTAAATGAAAACTTTAGATACTTATATAAAGACTTCGCACTATTACAATTTAAAGAAGAAGAAGGTGAACAGATAGAGCCTAAGTTCTTTCTACCAATCGTTCCAACCGTATTATTAAATGGTTCTTCTGGTATTGCGGTAGGATTTGCTTCTAATGTTTTAAATAGAGACATTAAGAGCGTAATTGATGCTTGCATTAGAACACTTGAGGGTAAGAAGATACCAATCATTAAACCTTATCTAAATGAGTTTAATGGTGAGTTTATACAAGATATTGAAAACTCTAAAAGATGGATAATGAAAGGTAAAGCAGTTAAGGCTAATACTTCAACTGTTAGAATAACTGAGTTACCACCATCAATGACTTATGAAAAATATGAGCTATTACTAGATAAATTAATTGAAAACAAAGAAATAGTATCTTATGATGATAATTGTAAAGATAATGTTGATTATGTTATAAAGTTTCAACGAAGTATTTTAGATAAATTAGATGAAAATGGTTTAATTAAAATGTTTAAATTAGAGGAAGCATCTACTGAGATGTTTATTACACTTGATGAACATGGTAAACTAAAAATATTTGAATCATCTGAGGAAGTAATTGCATATTTTGTTCAATTTAGATTAGGATATTATAGCATTAGAAAGTCTGTTGAACTTGATAGAATGAATAGAGAGTTGAAGATGTTAAGTAACAGAGGTAGATTTATCAAGCTTATTTTAGATGAAAAGTTAAAGATCAATAATGTTGCTAAACAAGAGATTGTTGAACAAATTATTCAAGCAAAATTAGAAATGATAGATGATTCTTATGACTACTTATTAAGAATGCCTATTTACTCTTTAACCAAAGAGCTATTTGAAAAGATGAAAGAAGATTTTGTTAAAAAGAAAGAAGATATAAAAGCTTATGAATTGATTGATCCGAGAGATATGTATCTTGAAGATTTAAATGAATTGAAAAAGAAGTTTAAATAATAAACATATTTCATTATATTTGTATAAAAATAATATGAAACAAGAATTATTTAATATGATTGAGTCTAAATCCCCTGGTGCTAAGCCATTATTCTTAGTACTAAGAGGGTCTCATGCATATGGTACTAATATTGAGACATCAGATATGGATTATTCTGGTGTGTTTATTCAAAGTTTAGATGATATTTTAGGAAGTGGTTACGTTGAGCAAATAAATGATGATAAGAATGATATTGTTATTTATGAGCTTAGACGTTTTCTTGAACTACTTGGTAAGAATAATCCAACTGTTTTGGAGTTATTAAATACTCCAGAAGATTGTATTGTTTACAAAGACCCATTATTTGATTTAGTTTTGGAACATAGTGACAAATTTATCACTAAGATTTGTTCTGCCAGTTTTGGTGGTTATGCTAAGACTCAGATTAATAAAGCAAAAGGTCAGAATAAAAAACAAAATTGGGAGAAAGACAAAGTAACTCGTAAAGACCTTTTGGATTTCTGTTACGTTATTGAAGATGGTAAGTCTATTCCTTGGAAAATTTGGAACGACAAAAGATATGATGAAAAATTCATTGGTGCTGTAAATGTTCCTTATGCGCACGGACTATATACTTTATATTATGATAGTGTAGCAAAGGGTTGTTTCGATGAAAGTATTCCTGGAAAATTACGAGAGCGTAGAAAAAAAGTATTAGAAGATGCTGGCGAGGCATTGGGATTTGGATATAAAGGTTTGATTAAGGTTGGTGAATCTGATAATTTGGGTATTTCCAACCAATTAAGGCTTTCTTCCGTTCCAAAAGGAGAAGCTCACATTTGTACAATATCTTATAATAAAGATGGATATTCTGAACACTGTAAAGATTTTAGAGAATATGAGCAATGGTTGGAAAAGAGAAATCTACAAAGATGGATTGATGTTAAGTCACATGACCAAAAGATTGATGGTAAAAACATGATGCACTGTGTTCGATTGGTTAGAATGGCACGAGAAATCGCAGAGGGTAAAGGTATTATTGTTAGACGTGATGATGCTAAAGATTTGATTGCGGTTAGACGTGGTGAAGTTGATTTACAAACACTAATTGATAATGTAGAATCTGAGATAAAAGTTGTTGATGAATTGTTTGCAAATTCTAATTTGCCTGATAATGTGGAGCTTTCGTTTGTTAATGACCTTTTAATTAAAATAAGAAGAGAATTTTATGGTATATGATATTTTACTAGTTTCTTTGGGTGCAATATTTGGTATGTTTTTAACACGAATTATTATAAATTATTCTACTAAAAAAGCCTTGAAGAAGTTACATGATGAAGTTAATGCGATATTTCAACAAGTGTTGGATAATATTAATACAGGTCGCTCGACATTTAATAATAGAATTAATAATAATGTTACTATCAATACAAAGTTGAATATTTTTGGTGTGGTTAATATTATGTATATTATTGATAAACGTGATATTGCTATTTTTGTGGAAGAAAAATGTATTTATACATCAGATATGGTTGATAGAAAAATTATTGAATCTATAATGAATTCTATTGATACCTTTTATGATAAAGAAATTAATGATATTGTTAATGTTATGGGTATTATATATAATAAAGCAGACTTTGAGAAAAAATTCAATGTTAAAATAGATGATTTAAAAAAGAATATTTATGGACCACAATCTGAAGTATCTGATGTTGCTAAAATCATTAAGGATAATCAGGCAAAGTTTAGCATTGATACTATATTAGATAGAATTAGTTCTGTTGGTATCGATAATTTAACGGATGCTGAAAGAAGATTTCTTGATAATTATAATAGTAAATAATGAATGATGTTGTAGAAATATCTCAAATAAACTCAGGTAGTGTAACTAATATAATAGTAACTTTTGAAGAAAAATACTATTATATTGAAGATGATTATTTCAAAATTGAGGATGTTAAGAGAATGTCAAAGTATATTAGTTATGATTGGTTTGTACATAATCGAAAAATTCTGACATTGAATGTTATAAATCGACATCTACATAAACTAAATGATATTGATAAAGAGCTTCGTCATGAATTAATGGTATTGCGAAGAACATTATTTATTGATAATATTTTAAAATAAAAAACCCATCATATGATGGGTTTTTTTATTATAGTGGTAATTCATCTGTATCTTCATCCTCGTCCTCGTCCTGACCTTGTATTTGATCTTGACCTTGTGCTTGTGGTTGACCTTGCATTTGTGCTTGTGGTTGACCTTGACCTTGCATCTGTATCTGTGGATCTTCAAATCCATCCATTTCACCTTGTACTGGAGCCTGTGCTTGAGCAGGTGCTTGCATTTGTGCTTGTGGTTGCATTTGTGCTGGAGCTTGAGCCTGTGCTTGTCCACCATCAGTCTGAACTTGAACTTGACCAGCACCTTGTGCTTGAGCCTGAGTTTGTCCACCTAATATTGCATCACCTGGAATTTTTTCAATATCAAGAAAGTTTGTCATAACATATTTTACCAATTCCTCTGCTAAATCTACATCACCAAAGAATTGACGTATATTTTTACCAGTTGTATCTTTTACTTTCTTAACATACCCATTAATAAGTGATTGAGGTACATCAATCATAGTTTTAACTTTATACATGTCATCTACTTGTAATACTGATTCTTCTACCGGAGTTACCTCTGGTGTAACTGAATCGTCTTTATGTTTAGCCAAACGATATTTTTCAAATGTTCTAACGTGTTTCATTCTAAAAATTATTTTTTTATAGTTTTATATATTAAGTAAAAAAAGCCATTTTTTGCTCTTTTTTAATTAGCTGCAACTATCGATACAACTAATGCTACAATAACTACTGCACCACCTATTCCACCAACAATCATTTTTGTTTTAAGCTTCCTTAATTGTTTATTTTTTTCA
>Ga0075163_10006592_pt1 | contig 15396 bp, 10 predicted proteins | sample JI1023141ADNA_FD_71478 | JGI IMG/M metagenome (GOLD analysis project Ga0075163, IMG submission 71478) | Wastewater effluent complex algal communities from Wisconsin, to seasonally profile nutrient transformation and Carbon sequestration -... | ecosystem: Engineered > WWTP > Effluent > Algae... | reverse complement strand
GTGGCTCGCCAAGGTCGAATCCTGGTCGTCGATGACGAAGTGAATGCCCGCACGGCGCTCGCGGAGCTACTCCGTGACGAAGGCTTCGAGGTGGAGACCGCCGCCGATGCCTTCAAGGCCCTGGGCAAGTACGACGTCTTCTCACCGCATGTGGTCCTGACCGACCTGAAGATGCCGGGCATGGACGGCATCGAGCTGGTCAAGAAGATCCACGCGATGGAAGACCCGGCGGCGGTGGTGGTCATGACCGCGTTCGGCGCGGTCCAGACCGCGGTCGAGGCCATGCGGGCCGGCGCGGTCGAGTACCTGACCAAGCCGCTCAACTTCGAGGAGCTGCTGGTCGTGGTCGACCGGGTGCTCGAGACCCAGGCGCTCAAGGCCGAGGCCCGGCGCCTGCGCCTGCGCCTGCGCGACAAGCTCGCGCCCCGCAACATCGTCGGGTCGAGCCCGCTGATGCACCGGGTGTTCGAGATCGTCGACCAGGTCGCGCCGTCGAAGTCGACGGTGCTGATCACCGGCGAGAGCGGCACCGGCAAGGAGCTGATCGCGTCGGCGATCCACCAGCGCTCCAACCGGGCCAGCGGCCCGTTCGTCAAGCTGCACTGCGCGGCGCTGGCCGAGACCCTGCTCGAGAGCGAGCTGTTCGGCCACGAGCGCGGCGCGTTCACCGGCGCGGTCGCGCGCCGCGACGGGCGCTTCCAGCTCGCCGACGGCGGCACCCTGTTCCTCGACGAGATCGGCGAGATCTCGCAGGCCCTGCAGGTCAAGCTGCTGCGCTTCCTCCAGGAGCACGAGTTCGAGCGGGTCGGCAGCGGCCAGACCATCCGGGTCGACGTCCGGGTGATCGCCGCGACCAACCGCAACCTGGGCGAGGAGGTCGCGCGCGGCCGCTTCCGCGAGGATCTGTTCTACCGGCTCAACGTGGTCGCGGTCGAGCTGCCGCCGCTGCGCGAGCGGCGCAGCGACATCCCCAGCCTGGCCAAGTTCTTCATCGACCGCTACGCCAAGGACAACGGCCGGGCGATCGAGGGCCTGTCGAGCGAGGCGATCGATCTGCTGGTCTCCTACGACTGGCCGGGCAACGTCCGCGAGCTCGAGAACGCGATCGAGCGGGCGGTGGTGATGGCGCCCGGCCCGCTGATCGAGCCGCGCCACCTGCCGGCGTCGGTGCGACCGTCGCACCGGTCGGACGGCGGCGCGCCGCCGATCCCGGGCTCGACCCTGGCCGAGATCGAGCGCTACGCGATCCTCGAGACCCTGCGCGCGACCGGCGGCTCGACGTCGAAGGCGGCCGAGACCCTCGGCATCAGCGTGCGCACCGTCCAGTACCGGCTGCACGAGTACAACGCCGCGCCGCGCTCGGACGTCGCCGCCGTGATCCGCAAGCCGTGACCCCCTCGGACCCGGCGTGAGCCCGCGCCGCCCGGGCGCCCCGGACTTCACCTTCATGGTCGCTCCCCGCACTCCACCCGCGCCCGACGCCGCCGCCCCCGGGGGGGCCTACCTCGAGGACATGAAGCGCTACGTCGGCTTCGACGCCGACGACGAACGGGCGCTGCGCGAGCTCCATCCGCTGGTCGCCGGTGACCTGGCCGCGATCTCCGACCACTTCTACGAGGTCGTGCTCCGCCACCCGGGCGCCGCCGCCGTCTTCACCGAGGGCACGCCCCAGGTCGTCCGGCTCAAGCACTCGCTGGTCGACTGGCTGACCGCCGGCCTGCTCGGCCCGCACGACGAGCTGTACTACGAGCGGCGGTCGCGGATCGGCCGCCGCCACGTCGCGATCGGCCTGCCGCAGCAGTACATGTTCACCGCGATGAACGTGCTGCGCGCCGACCTGCACGAGCAGATCTCGAACCGCGTGCCCGACGAGGCCCGGCGCGCCACCCACGGCGCGGTCGACAAGCTGCTCGACCTCGAGCTGGCGATCATGCTGCGCCACTACCAGCTCGAGGCCGAGGAGCGGCTGCTCCGCCGCGAGCGGACCGCGCAGTCCGAGCGGATCGTCGCGATGCAGACCCTGTCGGCCGGCCTGGCCCACGAGGTCCGCAACCCGCTCAACGCTGCCAAGCTGCAGCTCGAGCTGCTCGAGCGCCGGCTGCGCCGCAACCAGGCCGAGCCGCGCCTGCTCGAGTCGACCGAGCTGGTCCACCAGGAGATCGGCCGGCTGACCGGGCTGCTCAACGAGTTCCTGTCGTTCGCCCGCCCGACCCAGCTCTCGGCCAGCACCCAGGACCTGTGCACCATCGTCGGCCACGTGCTCGAGCTCGAGCGGCCGGCGGCGCTGGCCCGCGGGGTCGGCATCGTCGGTCAGTCCGGGCTCGACGCCGCCGCGGCGGCCGCCGTCGCCGCCGACGCTGGCGAGGCCGTCGCCTCGGGCGTCCGACCGGCCGGCGACCCGATCGAGCTCGAGGTCGACGCCGGCAAGATCCACCAGGTGGTCCAGAACCTGATCCGCAACGCGGTCGAGGCCAGCGAGCGCGGCCAGATCGTCGAGGTCGCGGTCGTCCGGGTTCCGGACGGCGCCGCCATCACCGTCCGCGACCACGGCCCCGGCATCCCGCCCGAGGTCGTCAGCCGGATCTACGAGCCGTTCTTCTCGACCAAGGAGGGCGGCACCGGCATGGGCATGGCCATCGTCCACAGCCTGGTCTCGCTCCACGGCGGCACCATCGCCATCCGCAACGACGGCGGCGCCGAGATCACCGTCACCCTGCCGCGCCGCCCGTAGGGGACAGGCTCCGGGGTCTCATCCCACAGAGATCATTCGCGAATCCACGGCCACCGCGAAAAAACCTCCGCGGACGCGCGCGCACCTGTTGCGCCACCCGCCGGTCGACCGTCGCGCCGCGGGGTGAGAAGCTGGCCGAGCGATGCGACTCGCGCCGGGGGCGGCGTTCGATCGCTACACCATCGAGGCGTTCCTCGGTGAGGGTGGCATGGGACAGGTCTATCGAGCGCACGACAGCAAGCTGCACCGCCGCGTCGCGCTCAAACTCTTGCTGATCGAGGACCGCGCGGCGGAGTCCGGACGCTCGACCGGCAAGGCACGGCTGCTGCGCGAGGCGCGGGCGGCGGCCGGGCTCGACCATCCCAACGCGATCGCGGTGTTCGACGTCGGCGAGGTCGACGGCACGCCGTTCATCGCGATGGAGCTGGTCGACGGCCGCTCGCTGCGCGCGCTGATCGACGAGCGCGCGACCCCGTTGACCACCCGGTTGCGGTGGCTCACCGACGTCGCGAGCGCGCTGGCGGCCGCGCACCGGCAAGGCATCGTCCACCGCGACGTCAAGCCCGAGAACATCATGGTCCGCGGCGATGGCGTGGTGAAGGTGCTCGACTTCGGCATCGCCCGCCGCGCCGCGCCGCCGCCGCAGCCGCACGAGCCGACGGCGGTCGCCGGCTCGGTGCTCGGGACGCTGACCGCGACCGGCGCGGTGGTCGGCACCCCGCTGTACATGGCGCCCGAGCAGATGCGCGGCGAGGACATCGACGGCCGTGCCGATCAGTTCGCCTGGGGCGTGGTCGCGTACGAGGTGCTGTTCGGCCGGCCGCCGTGGCAGGGGGCCGAGGCGCTGGTGGTGGTGGCGCAGATCCTGATGGACGACCCTCGCGATCTGCGGGCGATCGCGCCGGAGGTGCCGGGCCCGGTCAGCGCGGCGGTGATGCGCGCGCTGAGCAAGCGGCCCGAGGATCGGTTCGTGAGCCTGGACGAGCTGCTGGCGAGCCTCGCGCGACCCACGACCGGCGAGCCGCCGCCATCGTCGTCGGCGTCGTCGGCGTCGGCGGCCCCGGCGTCCGCGTCGACGCCGGCGGCGGTGCCGGTGACCGGGTCCGTCGTGCCGCCGCCGCCGGAGGTCGCGCCGACCGTCGCGCGGCCGCCCGCGCGGCCGGGGCGCTGGCCCGCGGTCGCCGCGCTGGTGCTGGCCGCGCTGGCCGCGGGCTGGCTGGGGCACCGCGCCACCTCACGACGCGGGATCACCGCAACGCCGCCCGCCGCGGCCGCGCTGCTGCCGGCGCTGCGCTACCGCCAGGTCGTGCTCGCCACCGACGAGCCCGGGCCCGATCTCTACCCGAGCCTGGCGCCGGACGGCACCTGGTTCGTCTACGCTCGCCGGGTCGGCGACTCGTGGGACGTCTTCCGCCGCCGCGTCGGCGGCGGCAACCCGCAGAACCTCACCGCCGATCGGCCGGACGTCGACGACACCCAGCCGTCGATCTCGCCCGACTCCGAGCGGATCGCGTTCCGCTCCGAGCGCGACGGCGGCGGCATCTTCGTGATGGGCGCGACCGGCGAGTCGCTGCGCCGGCTGAGCGACTTCGGCTACGACCCGACCTGGACCGGGGACGCGACCGAGATCATCGTCGGGAGCTGGCCCAGCTCGTTCAAGTACCCGGCGGCCCAGTCGCTGTGGGCGATCGACGTCGCCACCGGCGCGCGGCGGCGGATCCACCCGCTCGACCCCGCCGCGGCGATCGACAGCAACGGCACCGCGTCGGCCTCGCCGCACAACCGGCGCGTCGCGTGGTGGGGTGACGGCCTGTGGACCGCGGCGCGCGACGGCAGCGCCGTGCTTCGCCTCACCGACGGTCAGGACGTCGGCCCGGTGTGGACGCCCGACGGCGGCGCGATCTGGTTCCTCAGCCTGCGGGCTGGCTCGCCCGCGCTGTGGCGGATCGCGATCGACGAGGCGAGCGGGCGCGCGCTCGGCCCACCCGAGCTGGCCATGGCCGGGCTCGGCGCCGTGCTCAAGCTCGGCGGCTTCTCGGCCGACGGCCGGCGCTTCCTCTTCTCGGCGACCACCGGCCGGTCGACGATCGAGAAGGTCGAGCTCGACGCCGCCGGTGACGGCGTCACCGGCGCGCCGATCACGGTCGGGTTTGGCCGCGATCCGGCGGTGCGCGGCGATCGGGTGGTGTTCCACGCCAACGGCCGCGTCCACGTGATGAACCGCGACGGCGGCGGCCGCCGTCAGCTCACCACCGTCAGCGACGGGGTCGACACTCACCCGGGCTGGTCGGCCGACGGTGGCGCGGTGCTGTTCACCAGCACGCGCGGCGGCGCGCCGGCGGCGTGGGCGGTCGACGCCGACGGCAGCAAGCCGCGCAAGGCGACCGACGTCGCCGGCGCCAGCCACGACGCGATCGCCGCGCCCGACGGCCAGCGGCTGGCGGTCGGGGTGGCGGGCGGCGCGCTGATCGTTGCGAGCGGCCCCGGCTCGCCGGTGCTCGAGCGCATCCCGGCGCCCGACGGGCCGGGCACCGCGTTCAAGCCGCGGGCGTGGTCGCGCGACGGCACGCTGGTCGCCGGCGACATCGACCACGTCGACGGCGCGGCCCGCGGCGTCGCGGTGTGGTCGACCGCGACCCACGCCATGACCATCGCCTCGCGGGACGGTAGCGGCGCGGCCTGGCTGCGCGACGGTCGCCTGGTCACTCTCGACGGTCCGAGCCTGGTCGTCCACGACCTGACCACCGGCCGCGCGCACCCGCTGTACACCGTGCCCCACGGCGGCCTCGGCGAGACGGTCTCGGTCGCCGACGACGGCTGGATCTTCTACACCCGCGAGGCGTACGACGCCGACATCTGGCTGGTCGAGCTCGAGCCGTAGCCGCCCGCCCGTCCTCGGTCGGTCCTGCTTTTTTCGCGGTGGCGTCGAAAAACGAAGAGATGTCGGAGGGTTGGTGGGTAGGAGCCTGTCCCCCTTCAGGAGCGTTCGTCGTCGACGAGCATGCGGCGGGGCGGGGTGTCGAGGTCGTCGAGCTGGCCGTTCTTGACCGACCAGGCGAAGGCGGCGACGGCGCCGCCGGCGACCAGGAGGGCGAGGGGGAGGATGAAGTAGAGCGCGGCCATGTCAGGACTCCTCGCGGAAGCCGCGGGTTCGGGACGAGCTGAAGAGCACCGACAGCGAGCTGAGCGGCATCATCACCGCCGCGATGAGCGGGTGGATGAGGCCGATCACGGCAAGCGTACCGCCGGTGAGGTTGTAGGCGAGCGAGACCTTGAGGTTGCGGCGGATGACCGCGAGGGTGGCGCCGGCGCCGGCGAACAGCTCGACCAGCGGGGCCAGGCCGGGCCGGCGGACGAAGACGTCGGCGGCGTCGACCGAGGCCTCGGCGCTGCCGTGGACCGCGACGCCGCAGGTGGCGGCGGCGAGCGCGGCGGCGTCGTTGACGCCGTCGCCGACCATGACCACCGGCCCGTGCTCGCGGGCGGCGCGGATCGCGGCCAGCTTGCCCTCGGGGGTGACGCCGCCGTGGCAGGCGGCGGGGGCGAGGCCGAGCGCGGCGCCGACGCCGGTGACGATGCGGGGATCGTCGCCGCTGAGGAGCTGGACGTCCCAGCCGGCGGCGCGGAGGCGGACGATCGACGCGGCGGCGTCGGGGCGGAGGCGATCGGCGAAGCGGGCGATCGCGACCACCGCGCCGTCGACCGCGACCGCGACCGGGGTCTCGCCAGCGGCGGCGGCGGCGTCGATCGCCGCGGTCATCGCCGCTGGCACGGTGGCGTGGGCGCTGACCCAGCGCGGCGAGCCGACCGCGACCGCGTGGCCGTCGACCCGGCCGCGCAGGCCGTGGCCGAGCTCCTCGGCGACGTCCTCGGCGAGCAGGGCGCCCGTTCGACTCCGTCCCTCGCTGCGCTCGGGACTCCGCTCAGGGCGAACGGTGGGGGGGGCCTCGTCCGTGGCTGCCGTGGTCGTCGTGGCGGCGGCGGCTTCGGCGTCGCAGAGGGCGCGGGCGAGCGGGTGGGCGCTGCCGGCCTCGAGCGCGGCGGCGAGCGGGCGGGCGGCGGCGTCGCCGTCCCAGCCGACCAGGCGGATGGCGCCCTCGGTGAGCGTGCCGGTCTTGTCGAGGAACAGCCGGCCGGGGTGGGCGAGGCGCTCGAGCGCGTCGCCGCCCTTGATGAGCAGGCCGCGGCGCGCGGCGCGGCCGAGCGCGATGGTCACCGCCAGCGGCGTGGCCAGCGCCAGCGCGCACGGGCAGGTGACGATCAGGAGCGCCATCGATCGCTCGAGGCCGACGCCGACCGAGGCGACGACCGACCAGGCGACCAGCGTGATGACGGCGATGGCGAGGATGACGCCGACGAAGCGGCCGGCGACCTTGTCCACGAACCGCTGGATCGGCGCCCGCCGGCGGGTCTCGTCCTCGATCCGCGCGACCAGCTGGCCGACCCGGGTCGCCTCGCCGGTGGCGATCGCCTCGACCTCGAGCACGCCGGCCAGGTTGACCGTGCCGGCGTGGACCCGCTGGCCGGGCTCGACGTCGACCGGCCGCGACTCGCCGGTCAGGAGGCCGGCGTCGACCGCCGACCGACCGCGGATGACGATGCCGTCGACCGGCACGGTGTCGCCGGCGCGGATCTCGACCCGATCGCCGACCGCGACCGCCTCGAGCGGGACCTCGATCGCGGCGGCGTCGGGCTGGTCGCGATCGAAGCGGCGGGTGACCCGCGGGGTCAGGGCGTACAGCAGCTCGGCCGAGGCGACCGCGCGGCGGTGCTGCCGGCTCTGGACCCAGCGGCCGACCAGCAGCAGGAACACCAGCATGCCGAGCGAGTCGAAGTAGATCTCGCCGACGCCGCGTACGGTGTTGGCCGCGCCCCAGCCCAGGCCGGCGACGATGCCGAGCGCGATCGGTAGATCGAGGTGGAGCCGACCCGAGCGCAGGGCGCCGAGCGCGCCGCGGAAGAACGGGGTCGCCGCGAACGACAGCGCCGGCAGCGCGACCAGCATCGACGTCCAGCGGAAGAAGGTCTCGTCGCGCGTGCCCATGCCGCCGAAGATCCCGGCGTACAGCGCGATCGCCAGCAGCATGATGTTGCCGGCGGCGGCGCCGGCGACGCCGATCTTGAGCATCAGCGCGCGGTCCTCGCGCCGACGGGCGGCGTCGCGGTCGAGGCCGCGGTACGGGTGGACCGGGTGGCCGAGCCGATCGAGCAGGCCGGCGATCGCCGACAGCTTGGCCTGCGCCGGATCGAAGACGACGTCGGCGCGGGCGCGGCCGAAGTCGAGGCGGAGCTCGACCACGCCCGGCAGCAGCGTCGGGGTCCGCTCGACCAGCCAGACGCAGGCGGTGCAGCGGACCTCCTCGAGGTAGAGCGCGGTCTCGGCCAGGCCGTCGGCCCGGGTCCGGACGTGGAGGGCGTGGAACGCGGCGTCGTCGAGCTCGACGTAGCTCTTGCCGGTGGTGCGGGCCGGCGTGACCTCGTCGCCGGCCAGCCGGTAGTAGCCGTCGAGGCCGTGCTCGGTGAGCGCGGCGTGGACCACCTCGCAGCCGGCGCAGCAGTAGTGGACCGCGGCGCCGTCGACGACCCGGCCGGCGGGGACCGCCAGGCCGCAGTGGCCGCAGCTCACCGCCGCGGGCGCAGCGGCGGTCGCGTCGCGCGTGGTCAGGTTCATCGTCGCGGTCGAGCTCACGGCGCGCTGGCTCCGTCGGCGTGGCAGGCCGGCGCGGTCGGCACCGCGCCGTCGGCCACCGGCTCGAGGCGGGCGCCGAGCATCGGCGTGCGCGCGGCCAGCGCGATCACCCCGACCGCGATCAGCGCGACCGCGGTGACCACCGGCAGGCGGGTGCCGAGCCGGCGGATCAGCGGCTGCGCCACCGTGCCGATGCCCATCATCATCGGTACGTTGCCCAGCCAGAACGCGGCCATCACCGCGATCCCGGCCAGCACGCCGCCGGTGCCGGCCGCGACCATCACGAACGCCCACAGCCAGCCGCACGGCAGCGCCGCGCTGAGCAGGCCGGTCAGGGCCGCGCGCACGGTCGGCTTGCGCCGGCGGATCTTGACCAGGGCCCGGTTCCACGCCCGCGGCGCCAGGCTCGGCACCGGCGCGCCGAGCGCCGAGGCCAGGGCGAGCGCGCCCCAGGCCACGATCGCGCCGGCGGCCAGCACCATCGCCGCTCGCTGGATCGACGCCGCCCGGCCGGCGAGATCGATCGCGCTGCCGAGGCCGCCGGCGATCGCGCCGAGGGTGACGTAGGCGGCGAGGCGGCCGAGGTTGTAGGTCAGCGGCGCCCGCCAGCGACCACGCGGTCGGGCGGCGGCGAGCGCGGCCGGCTCGAGGTACAGGCTGGTCAGCGGCCCGCACATCGCGGCGCAGTGCAGGCTGCCGAGCGCGCTGGCCGCGATCACCGAGCCGAGGACCGCGATCACGTGTGACCGTTCCCCAGGTCGATCAGCCGATCGGCGACGAAGCGCTGGTCACCCCGGACCACCGTCAGCGCGATGTCGTGGAGGCCGCCGCGGTCGCCGCTCAGCGCCACCCGGTACACGCCCGGCCCGATCGCGACCGCCGCGAAGGTGGCGGTGGCGTCGACCCGGCCGCGCGGCACCGCGGTCAGCTCGACCCGGGCGTCGGCGACCGGCGCGCCACCGCGATCGACCACGGTCAAGGTCAGCTCGCGGCCGCTGACCGCGACGTCGGCGCGCCAGCCGAGGTCGGCGCTGGCCTGGGCCTCGAGCATCGTCGCGTCCCAGTTGGCGGCGCGCTGGTAGTAGTCGGGCAGGACCCGGTGGGCGGTCTGGCCGCTCGACATCGTGATCAGCACCGCGACCGCGACCGCGTTGCCGACCAGGAGCCCGACGATGATCCCGATCCACCTGGTCTTTGCGCTCATGGCGTCGCTCCCTGATGTTCGCGGTGGTCGTCGGGGTGGTGGTCGTCGTCGCGGTCGTCGTCGCCGCTGCCGGCGGCCGGGCCGTGCTCGGGGCCGAGCACGGTGATCTTGAGCGTGGTGTGCCAGCCGTGGTCGTCGGACACCTCGATGGTGGCCTCGCGCCGGCCATGGCGGAAGGTCCCGGGCGGCGACTCGATGAAGATCGGTAGCACGGTCGGCTTGCCGGGCGCGATCTCGTAGCTGGTGCGGGGCATGACGATGCGGGCCTCGGGCAGGTCGTGGACGGCGACCGTGTAGGTCCGCGGCTCGCGGCTGCGGTTCTCGAGCTTGATCCGGACCGGGGTCGAGACCGTGCCGTCGGCCTGCTCGGTGAACGGCGCGCCTTCCTGGCGCAGCACCCAGACGTCGGCCTCGGTCCGACCGCGGACCTGGGTGAAGAACAGGACCAGCGCCAGGCCGAGCAGCGCCGGGTAGATCATCGTCCGCGGCCGCAGCAGCTTGCGGGCCTTGCCGGCGAGCTGGGCCTTCGACGTGTAGCGGATCAGGCCGGGGTCGCGGCCGAGCTTGTCCATGATGCTGTCGCAGGCGTCGATGCACTGGGCACAGCCGATGCACTCCATCTGCAGGCCCTTGCGGATGTCGATGCCGGTCGGGCAGGTGGTCACGCAGGCGCCGCAGTCGACGCAGTCACCGACCGTCCGCGCCGCGGGCGCGTCGTTGAGGACCGGCAGGCTCTTGCCCTTCTTGCCGCCCTTGGCCTTGCCCCGCGGCTCGCCGCGCTTGTCGTCGTAACCCACGATCAGCGACTGCTGATCGAGCATGACGCTCTGCAGACGACCGTACGGGCAGGCGATGATGCAGGTCTGCTCGCGAAAGTAGGCGAAGTCGAAGAACATGAGCCCGGTCACGCCCAGGACCATGGCGAAGCCGACCGGGTGGTCGGCCGGCGGGCTGTGGGTCCAGTCCCACACCGTCGGCGCGGACACGAAGTACGACAGGAAGGTGTGGGCGAGCAGGAACGCCAGCACCAGGTACACGCCCCACTTGGCCAGGCGCCGCCACGACACGCCGCGCTGCACGTCGAGCTTGCGCGAGTCGGACGCGCTGCCCTCGAACAGGCGCTCGATCGGCCGGAACACCCACTCCATGTAGACGGTCTGCGGGCAGCCCCAGCCACACCACACCCGTCCGAACAGCGCGGTGGTGAAGAACACCGTGAGCACGACGCTCAGCCCGAACAGCATCAGGATGAAGCCGTCGGCCGGCCGGAAGGTCGCACCGAAGAAGGTGAACTGGCGGTGGACCAGATCCAGCAGGATCATCGGCTTGCCGCCGATGTAGAGGTACGGCAGGGCGACGAACAGCGCGATCAGGCCGTAGCCGACCGCGGCGCGCGCGGTGTAGAAGCGGCCGCGCGAGGTCTTGGGGTAGAGCTTGAAGCGGCTCCCGTCCGGGTTGAGGGTAGACAGGACCCGTTCGGGCGCGCTTGCGACCGACATGACACGTGCTCCTCGGTGACGAGGTGGGTTGGCCCCCGACCGACCGCGACGCGGCCGCTCGGGAAGAGAAAAGGGACGACGATCGGTGGGAGCCAGCCGCTAGCGGAACGGTTCGACGGCGTGCCCCTCGGGCGCCTTGCCGGCGACGTTCTTGCCTCGCAGCGTGGTCACGTACGCCGCCACCGACGCCAGGTCCTCGGGGCTGAGGACCCCGTTCCAGGTCAGCATGCCCTTGTCGGGCACGCCGTCGTAGATGGTCTGGTACATGTCCATGCGGGTGGCGCCATGGATCTGGAAGGCGTCGGTGAGGTTGGGGCCGATCTGGCCGCGACCGTCGTCGAGGTGGCAGCTCACGCAGTTCTTGACGAAGACGCCGTGGCCGCGGGCCAGCGTGCCCGGGTCCTGCGCCATGTCGGCCAGCACCTTCTCGTCGATCGCCAGCTCCTGGGCCGGGGCCGCGGCGCGCTGCTTCTCCCAGACCTTGAGGTCGGCGGCGTACTCCTGCAGCTCCGACTTGCCCGGGCCACCACCGTGGTACCAGTAGAGGTACCAGGCGGCGTGGACGATGCAGAGCACGAAGATGCCCGACCACCAGAACGGCAACGGGTTGTCGTACTCCTGGATGCCGTCGTACTCGTGGTGCATCAGCCGGCTGTCGTCGACGGAGACCGGCGGGGTGGTCGACGGCTCGACCGGATCCTGAGTGGCGGCGTGGGTGCTCATGAGCGACCTCGCGGGCGATCGTAGGAGGGAGCGTCGTCGGCCAGCGGCAGGCCGACGGCGTGGTCGTGGATCGGGCGGGCGCTGCGGCGCATCGCGCGCAGGGCCAGGGCGACGAACACGGTCAGGAAGATCACCATCGCGATCTCGGTGAGCGCGGATGGCGACATGCCAGAGATCAGCTCGGACAGACGCATCTCAGTTGCCTCCGGAAGGGACTTCGGCCGGCGCGGCGGCAGGCGGCGTGGCCGCGGCGGCGGGCGGCGTGGTGGCGGGCGGCGCGGCGGCGGGCGGCGTGGTGGCGGGCGGCGCGGCGGCAGGCGGCGCGGCGGCAGGCGGCGCGGCGGCAGGCGGCGCGGCGGCAGGCGGCGCGGTGGCGGCGGCGGCGGCGGCGGGCGGCGCGGCCGGGGCCTGCGCCTTCTTGATGTCGGTGCCGAGCCGCTGGACGTAGGCGATGAGCGCGATCACTTCCTTGTTGGCGACGCCGCTCGGGCCGCCCTGGGCCGCGAGCTCGTCGGCGATCACCTGGGCCTGGGCCTTGGCCAGGCCGGGCGCGTCGTCGAGCGCGGCCTTGCTGTAGGGGTTGCCGATCATCGCCAGCGCGTTGATGCGGCTCTGGATCTTCCCGTACGAGATGTTGTCCTCGTAGAGGTGCGGGTAGGCCGGCATCACCGAGCCCTTCGAGGTCGCGCGCGGATCCTCGAAGTGGCGCCAGTGCCACATGTGGTTGCGCTTGCCGCCCTCGCGGTGGAGGTCCGGACCGATGCGCCGGCTGCCCCACTGGAACGGGTGGTCGTAGACGAACTCGCCCGGCTTGGAGTACTCGCCGTACCGCACCGTCTCGTCGACGAACGGGCGGACCATCTGCGAGTGGCAGTTGTAGCAACCCTCGCGGACGTAGATGTCGCGGCCGTACTGCTCGAGCGGGGTGTAGGGCTTCACCGAGGCGATGCGGGGCACGTTGTCGCCGATGAGGAAGGTCGGCAGGATCTCGAACAGCGAGGCGACCACGACCGCGAGCCCGACCAGGACCGAGAAGACCAGCGGCAGGCCCTCCCACTTGCGGTGCCAGTGGACCTTGGCGCCGTCGTCGCCGCCCTTGCTCTCGCGCCAGGTCGGGGCCGGGACCTCGACCGCGTTGTCGTCGTAGGTGGCCGGGCGCGCCCGCCAGGTCATGAAGATGTTGTAGGCGCCGAGCGCGGTGCCGGCGATGTAGAGCGTGCCGCCGATCATGCGGACCCAGTACATCGGGATCAGGCGGGCGCTGGTCTCGACGAAGTCCGGGTACTGCAGGCGGCCGGCGTCGTCGAACGCGCGCCACATCAGGCCCTCGGTGATGCCGGCCGACCACATCGACACGACGTACAGCACGATGCCGACGGTCGAGATCCAGAAGTGGGTGGTGGCCAGCTTCTTCGAGTGCAGCGGGGCCTGGAACAGGCGCGGCGCCAGCCAGTACATCATGCCGAAGCTCATGAAGCCGACCCAGCCGAGCGCGCCGCCGTGGACGTGGGCGATGTTCCAGTTGGTGTAGTGCGACAGCGCGTTGACGCTCTTCACCGACAGCATCGGACCCTCGAAGGTCGACATGCCGTAGAAGGTGATGGCGACGACGAAGAACTTGAGCACCGGCTCCTCGGCGACCTTGTTCCACGCCCCGCGCAGGGTGAGCAGGCCGTTGATCATGCCGCCCCACGACGGCATCCACAGCATCACCGAGAACACCATGCCGAGCGTCGACGCCCACGACGGCAGCGCCGTGTAGTGGAGGTGGTGCGGGCCGGCCCAGATGTAGATGAAGACCAGGCTCCAGAAGTGGAGGATCGACAGCCGGTAGCTGAAGACCGGCCGCTCGGCCGCCTTGGGCAGGAAGTAGTACATGAGCCCGAGGAACGGCGTGGTCAGGAAGAAGGCGACCGCGTTGTGGCCGTACCACCACTGCATGAACGCGTCCTGGACGCCGGCGTAGAGCGAGTAGCTCTTGGTCAGGCTGGCCGGCACCGCCAGGCTGTTGAAGATGTGGAGCACCGCGACCGTGATGATGGTCGCGATGTAGAACCACAGCGCGACGTAGAGGTGGCGCTCGCGGCGGCGGGCGAGGGTGCCGAAGAAGTTGACCGCGAACACCACCCAGATGCCGGCGATCATGATGTCGATCGGCCACTCGAGCTCGGCGTACTCCTTGCCGGAGGTGATGCCGAGCGGCAGCGTGATCGCGGCCAGCGCGATGATCGTCTGCCAGCCCCAGAAGTGGATCTTCGACAGCGTGTCGCTGAACATGCGCGCCTTGAGCAGGCGCTGGCTCGAGTAGTAGATGGCGGCGAAGAAGGCGTTGCCGGCGAACGCGAAGATGACCGCGTTGGTGTGCAACGGCCGCAAGCGGCCGAAGGTGAAGTACGGCGCGAAGTTCAGGCTCGGGAACACCAGCTGGGTGGCGATCCAGAGGCCCACCAGCATCCCCACCAGCCCGTAGATGATGCTGGCGGCGACGAACTTCCTGACGATCGCGTCGTCATAGCGGACGGTCTCGGTTCGGCTCATGGCGCTCTGGCCTTGAGCAAGCCCCATGCCCGGCGATCCTGGTCAACTCCGCGCATGGGTTGCGCTCACCGCCGATGACGCGGGAGGGCGCTGCACGTTCTGCGCAGTCCCCCGGGGGCGTGGCGGGGCAACAGACGCGCGGATGGCCGCAAGGGTTGCGCGGCGCCCGTGGCGGACCGAAGGCGGCGGCCGGGCGGGCCTTGGGTATCGCCGGGGTCGGACCTGTTCAGGCGCCGCGGGTCAGATCGCGCACGATGTTCTTCTGGTGGGCCTCGAGCGTGCCGCCGCCGATCTCGATCAGCTTGGCATCGCGCAAGAACTGCTCGACCCGGAATTCGGCGCAGTAGCCCCAGCCGCCGAGCACCTGGACGGCCGCGTCGGCGACCTCCTTGGCGGCGGTGGCGGCGAACAGCTTGGCGGCGTCGGTGCCGAGGCGGTTGCGGCGATCGGGTCCGACCGTGGCGGCGACCGCGTAGACCATGGCCCGCATCGCCTCGAGCTTGGCGTAGCTCTCGCCGAGGTAGCGCTGGATCTGACCGTGCTCGTGCAGCGGCTTGCCGAACGAGTGCCGCTCGGTGCTGTAGCGGAGCATGACGTCCATGCAGCGCTGGGCGATGCCGACGCTCATCGCGGCCAGGCCGAGCCGCTCGATCTCGAGGTTGCGCATCATGTTGGTGATGCCGCCGCCCTCGCGGCCGAGCAGGTTGGCGACCGGCACCCGGCAGCCGTCGAACATGAGCTCGCACATCGTCGACGCGCGCATGCCGACCTTGGCGATCTTGGGGCCGGTCGAAAAGCCGGCGAAGGTCTTCTCGACGATGAACGTGGTGATCTTGTCGTCGAGCTTGGCGTAGACGCACAGCACGTCCGCCTCGGGGCCGTTGGTGATGAAGATCTTGCGGCCGTCGAGCACGTAGTGATCGCCGTCGCGGCGCGCCACGGTCTGCATGCCGACCACGTCGGTGCCGACCGCCGGCTCGGTCATGCCCATGGCGCCGACCCACTCGCCGCT
>Ga0075163_10006591_pt1 | contig 15399 bp, 6 predicted proteins | sample JI1023141ADNA_FD_71478 | JGI IMG/M metagenome (GOLD analysis project Ga0075163, IMG submission 71478) | Wastewater effluent complex algal communities from Wisconsin, to seasonally profile nutrient transformation and Carbon sequestration -... | ecosystem: Engineered > WWTP > Effluent > Algae... | reverse complement strand
CTTGCCGCTCAGTTCGTAGAGGTAGGTGCCGGGAGCCAGGCCGCTCAGGTCCAATTTTCCTGTGTCGCCTGTGATACGGGTTTGCCTGACTAATTTTCCCTGAAGGTCGTACAACCGCAGTGGTGCATTGGCGGAGGGAGCGCCGGTGATCTGGAACGCGGCGAAATCCTGGGCCGGATTGGGCCACACCCTGATGTCGGGCGATTGGGCGGGTTCGCCGGTTGCCACCGCCTGTGTGAAATTGGCCGTGAAAATCCCGATGCCGTGTGTGGCCGCCACCACCAGGCCGTCCGATGCGCGGGAATCCACGTACGATACGACCGAACTGCCGATGAGATTCGGCGCTTCGAGCGTCCACACCGTGCCGCTGGTGGTGGTGTGCAGTTTCAGGCTGTCGGCGCTGAACAAGCCGACGCTCGTGGCGCAAAAATATTTGCGCGTGCCGTCGGGGAATGGCAGGATGCTGACCCAGCGGATAGAGGGGGCATTGCCGGTGCCGCCGACGCTGGCTTCGAGGTTGCCGCCCACTTTTTGCCAGTTTTGGCCGCCATTTTCACTGCGATAAATGCTGTAAACGCCGTAGTTGGAGAATACCAGCACCACCTTGTCGGCATTGTCGGGGTCCACGGCGATACAGTTGACAAAGCCTGCGGTGCCCGACAGCGGGGAGGTCAGTGCGGTCAGTGCCGGTGTGCCGGTGTTGGCGTTGTCGATGCGGAAAATTTTGTTGCGGCTGGTGCCCAGATATACCCGGTGTACCGGATTGGACTGCGACACGCCGATGGCAGAAAAGTAGTGCTGGCCGTTGGCATCGTTGAATTGTGCGAGGGTATCGGGGAATTTGGTCCAGCCCGTGCTGATGCTGTCCCATTCGTTGTTCAGCGGGATCGAAGTCAGGGCATTTTGGCGGTAAAACTGGTCGCCGGCGGGCAAATACAACACGTTTGCGTCGTTCGGGTCCAGGGCCAGCGGATTGATAAACATGTAATCATCCTTGATGCGCCCGATCGGGTCGATGCGCTGGTAGGCCGTCACGTTGCCCTGGTCGTCGATGTCGCATTTGGCTACCCGGCCCTGCTGGATCGAAAGGATGTAAAACGCCTTGTCGGGTGCAATGGCGCCATAGGCACCGTCGCCGTTTACCGTTTGTTTCCAATTGGCGGCGGGGTCGCTGCTGTTCACAAAGAAGTTGCCGTTGTCCTGCAAACCACCGATCAGGGTGTTGTCGCCCGCTTCGTTTTTGTCGATGATGGCGGTGTAGAACTGGGTAGTGTGATAACCGTTGTTCAACCGGTTCCAGGTCACGGTGGACGCATTGCAGTCCTCCGTGCGGTGCAGGCCGCCATCGGTGGCAGACAGCAGCACATTGGCATTGGAGGGCAAAAACAACAGGTCGTGAATATCGGGGTGGTGATTGGGATAAAGTTCGAAATAGGGCAGGTAGGTGGCAGGTTTGTAACCGCCGATGTGGGTGGTGTTGTTGGGCGTGGTAAAGCCGTCGGTGGAGCGGTAAATATTGGTGCCGCCGATGAACACGTTGTTGGTGCCGGGTTGTGCCCTGACCACCAGGTCATATCCGCCCTGCGCGGCAAATCGGTCAAATTCGGTGCCGGTGCTGGGCAGGTTGGCAGAGCGGTCCTCCCAGGTGCCGCCTGCGCCAGAGCCGTCGCCGCTCAGGTATTTGTATTTCCAGAGGCTCGTCCAGTCGTCGTTTTCGACATAGTTGTTGTAATGCCCGGAACCAGGAGTTGCACCAAGGAAGAACACCTCGTTTTCGTCATTTGGATTGATACCGATCACGAAACGGTCATAAACCGCCGGGAAATTGGCCGGTGTGATGTTTGTCCAGGCTGTGCCGTTGGTGCTGCGCCAGATGCCTTTTTGTGAGCCGTCACTGCTGAATGTGGCGTACAAAACACCGCCCGAAGTAATCGCGACGTCCGTAAAATAGGAATAGGGCGGCGCATCGAGTCCGCCGAGCACATCGGTCCAGGTGCTGCCGCCGTTGGTGCTGCGGTAGATGGTACTGATCGAAGCGGAATATACAATCTCCTGATTATCGGGCGCCGTCGGGTCCGTCACCACCCGGTAGTTGGCCTGCCAGGCGTTGTTGAAAGTCTGCTGGTTGCCATCGTCGGTAGAGCCTATGGCTGCCCAGGTATTGCCGCCGTCGGTGCTTTTGAACATGCCGTCGCCGAGGTAAAAAGCGCCGCCGGCTGATGGGGAGTTGCCGGAGTATTCGCCGGTGAGGTAATACCAGGTGTTGGTATGACCCGGCCGGGTGTCCTGCACCACGCTGACGCAGCCGGGATGTGCATTGAGCGGTGTTTTGCGCGCCCAGGTCTGGCCGCCGTCTTCGCTTAGCCAGATGCCGCCGGAGACGCCGCCGGCCAGGATGCGGTTTTCGTTGTTGACGTCGAAAGCCAGTGCACGGGTGCGGCCGCCAACGTTCCAGGGGCCGCGCGATACCCAGTCGGGGCCGGAGCGCTCGGACACCGCCTGCGGCAGCGTCGACGCAAAATAACGCTCCAGAAATGCAATACCTTTCGGAATTTCGCCGGTGGCCGGGTCGGCCAGCATTTGGCGCTCCATTTCGCGGCGCAGTTCGCGGTTTTCTTCGTTTTCGCCGGCGGGAAGTTGCAGGCCGGGTGTCGGGGAGTTGGTGCTGGTTTTAAAAATAAAAAGGCCGCAGGCCGCAAAAACGAGGACTGCAAAAGCGGGCAGAAGTTTTTTCATGGAAAATCGTTTTAGGCTGGAAAGGTATAAGTCCGGCCGCTTTTCCAGAGCGCGAAATTCATTATTTGTAAAAATCCGCTTTTGATATTTTCCGGAAAACCAAAACCTGTTTTAAATGTTTTAATCCTTAATTTTAAAACATTAGTTTATGTCTGTCCGAATCATTCCAAAAGAACAACAAGGCTACGGCGCTTTCAACGGCGGCGAAATTGTCGAAAACAAACCCATCGGATTCCCGCAGGATCACTCCAGCGTGCGGCCTTATTCCAATTTGTTTTATTGGGCGCATGCCCGGGCGGTGACCGACAGCACCATCGGGCTGCACCCGCACCAGGGCTTCGAAATCTGCTCCTTTGTACTGAAAGGCGAAATCCGCCACTACGATACCAAACTCAGGGAATGGCGGCCACTCAGCGCCGGCGATGTCCAGATCATCCGGGCGGGCAACGGCATCAGCCACTCCGAGTGGCTGGGCAAAGACGGCGAAATATTTCAAATCTGGTTTGACCCGGACCTCAGCAAAACGCTGGATCAACCGGCCAGTTACGACGACTACCGCGCCGACCAATTCCCGGTAAAAATGGAAAACGGAGCCAAAATCACCACCCTCGCCGGTCCCGGCAGCCCGTTCCGCATGGAGACGCCGGGCGTGGAGGTGCAACAAATCGAACTGGAAAACGGGACCCTTACCCTGCCTGCCCAAACCGGCAAAATCTACTCTGCCTACGTACTCGACGGCGAGGTCATGTTCAACGGCGAAGCCGCCCGGCCCTCCGATTTTGTGCAAATCACCGATGCCGAGGCCATCGAGATGTCCACCGTGGCCGGCGCCAAAGTATTCGTGATCGCCTCCCCGGTCACACCCGGCTACCGCACCTACGCGCAACTCAGAAGAGGGTGAAGGGTTGAAAGTTGAAGAGTTGAAAGTTGAAGAGTTGAAAGTTGAAGAGTTGAAAGTTGAAGGGTTGAAAGATGAAGAGTTGAAAGTTGAAGGGTTTACTGGTTGAAAGGGGTGCAGGGGGGAAAAGACACAGATGGTGGTCGGGAAACCCTTGACCAGCCCTCCATCCGCTCTTTTCCGTCCCATCCGCGTCATCCGCGTTCCCATCACAATCGCCGCGTGCCGTAAAATCTTTCCGGCATACGCGCCGAGCCGCCGCCGCCTTTCAGGTGGGCTGCCGTGCAACCCCTGGCGCCTTGATAATACCTGTAAAAAAAACGACGGTCAATACCATGCGGGATGTTTTGCCGGCCGGCATTTCGCCCCTGCGCCCCGCATCGTTTTTTTCAGAAAAATCCATTGTTCACCACAATCAATTCGAATCCGTGCGACATCACCTTTTTTTCGCCTGCATCGCCTGCCTGGGGGCCAACCTGACTTTTGCACAAACCTGTTAATTGGCCAACGCCGCCGCACACCATAAAAAAATCTCGCTTGCTGTGGTGGGCGCCCCCGATTGGCTGGCCGGCATCGGCGTTCCCACCTACGACTATATCGACAACAAACCCAACAGCCCCACTTTCGGGCAAACCTTGCAAGCGCCCGTCACCTGGAGCGCCCCCTACGTGGCGCGCCTGACCAGCCTGGTGCAACAACTCGGGGAGCGATATGCTGATGACACCACTTTGGTGTACGTCAATGCCATCGCCGGCCGCATGAACAACAATTTCCCCGCCACCGTCGCCGACGGACAAGCGTTTTATACCGCCACCGGCTACCACCCCGATACCTTGCTCGCCAAAATGAAACTGGTGCTGGACGCCTACATGGCCGTTTTTCCCAATACCCCCGCCTGGAACTCGGTCGAAAACATCAGTTTTGAAATACCGGCATCCGGCAGACCCAACAAATGGGTCGCCGACAACTACGCCAGTTACGGCGTCACAAACTACCCGGACAGGTTCGGCGTATGGCGCGAAGACCTCTCCGCCTGCACCAACCTGAACACCGCCACCGGCCACTGGTCGATCGTAGCCGCCCACCCCTGCCGCAACGGCGCCCAGATGTTGTGGAACGTGCAGGACGGCCCCGACCGAATGAACCAGTGCGGCGCCATATCGCCCAACACCAAATCGCTCGTGCTGGAAGGCGCCTACACCGCTACCTACATCGCCGCCAACGGCTGCGACAGCACCATTGTACTGACCCTGAACGTGGGACTGCCGCCCGTGGCCGGTTTCAACGCGGCGGTATCGGGCGCTTCGGCCGGTTTTACCAACACGACCGCCAATGCTCTTTTCTATTCCTGGGATTTTGGCGACGGCAGCGGCTCCACCGAGGCCAACCCCGTACACCCCTACGCCGCCAACGGAACATACACCGTCACCCTCACTGCCGGCAACAACTGCGGCACATCCACCACCCAACAAACCATCCGCATCAGCACAACGGCTGCCGGCGACTTTATGACACCCGCCGGCATGGTGGTTTTCCCCAACCCCAACCGGGGCGTTTTCAGCGTGCAACAGGACGAAATCACGGGGGACACCACCATCGAATGCCTCCTGTTCGACGCCACCCGCAGGCTCGTCCGGCGGCAACACAGCCAGGGCGCGGCCGGGACGGTGCGATTCGATTTTTCAGCCGCAACCGCAGGTGTTTACGGGCTGGAAATCCGGCTGTCCACCGGCCGCGTATTCCGGACAAAACTGTTCCTGTACTGATACGCAGCACCTTTCACCGGCAGGACACCGGCGGCAACACCGGATGACCTGCTCCCCACCGCTTTGCCTGGCGTCCTGCCCGGCCACCCGAACCCCCATGCCCTGCCCCGGCACAGCCCCACCCAAAGGAGCCCCCGCCGTCCCAAAAAACCGGTCCGCCCGCACCGCCACCGATGCCCGTGGTGCGAAATGGCACGAAATGGCACGAAATGGCGTGAAATGGCACGAAAAGTTTGGGGAGGGTGTGTGCAACTTTGGGGCATGATAAATTCGCTTCAACTTATATAATACAATGAAACTAAATTATTCGATTTTCCTAATTGTTGTATGGCTAATTTGCATCTTGAAACAATCATCTTCATATGCTGAAAATGTTTTCCTGATATCTAAAGATACCACGAAAGAAGTCGAAAATTACAATGGAGTACCGAGTTGTTTAATACCAACAGGTTTTTCAATTGTTTCATCCACTCAAAATTCAATCGTAGTTAGGTGGGAGGAGAGCACTCCACAAACTGCAGGGTTTGAACTAGCAAAAATCAAGAAATGCGATCAGTCTTTACATGCACTAGAAAATCCTGAATTTATATCAACAGGGAATACATATGTATTTTTAGGCTTACCTCATAGTACTGAATTCTATATTTATCTCAGAAGAGTTTGCCAATCTAACACCCAAGGTGAATATAATTATAGCGAGTGGATACGCATAAGTGGAAGAACAACTGAAAAAATTCCTTCCGATTGTGGTGCGGATACAACATTATTTAGTATCACTAATGCAACGCACACTAGCTTCAGCATTTTAATGTCGCCATGGCGCTACTTGAGTGCCACAGGGCGACGAATTTTAGTACGTTACAGACTGACCAATGTTCCACTAAACAGTGTGGCACCAAATTATTTAGGCATATGGGAGGAGCATCTTATATATAATTCGAATAAGTTAAAAATAGATAATTTATTCCCAGGGGGTACTTATGAAGTCTATTTTAAGCAATTGCGCAATGGGGATTTTATGGAGTATACAAAGGCATGTGCAGAAGTCGGCCCATTTAACATTACTTTAATGCCTTATAATAGTATTTGTGATTATGCATCAAGCGCATCTATCAATTGTATTGGATCAGATTTTGTTACCTTGAATATAAATGGACCAGCGTTAGGCTATGATTCATTGAGATATTTAATTGCAATAAAACCAGCCTACGCCGGGAATGATGCATGGCAATTTTATTACCATTTTCAAGGAAACGAAGTTACTATTTCTAATTTAGAAGATAGTACAGAGTATCAGATATCTACATTTCTTATAATTGGCAAATCAGGATATAATTATGATCATATTTGCAGCGAATCACTTTTAGAAAACTTTACAACCTACTCACGTGCATCTATCAATGATATTGATGGCGATGGGATACCGGATCAATGTGATTCAGATGATTCAGATGGGCCAAATGGTGATTCAGATGCTGATGGAATTACGAATCAAAACGATTATGGTACTCCTCAAAATCCCTATCCTCAGATGCCACATTTGGAATGTGGCCAAGCGCCTCAATCTCATACATTTGATCCAACAGATTTATTAGAAAACGCCATAGCTGGAGAAATATTTTTTATAAGTGATTTCCCAATATTACTAACACAAGTGACTGGAGGAAATGGAATATTTTCAGGTGAAGGTATTCTTGGGTTGCCCTTTCAAACCAAATACTTAAAAGTAGAGTTCAATAATGTGAAAGTTTCGGAATCACATGTGATTTTCGAGGGAGTTGTTAATGGTGTTTCAAACGACATCAGTGGTATGCCGAACCTTCTGCTTGACACAATTACATTTGGCGAAGAAAGATTTTGTAAGGCAATTAGTGAAGAAGAAGGCTTTGGCGATAATGGAATATGGAATACTACAAATAGCGAGTATAATCCGCTTGGATTCAACCAAAATAACCAATATAAGAAACCTCCATACCAAGGATGGGAGCCTGGAGACCCATATGACCCAAATTATGATCCAAATGGATTTACTGCAGATGGAACCCATTACCTTACAGGCACGCAGTTCAATGAATTCGGTTGCAGCCAATCTGGGTTCAACAAATCAGGGCAGATATGCGATCCTGGAATAAATGGGCCTTATTATTGGTTGGAATCAGGGACAACTACAGAAGGGATCGCACTGGGAAACGAATTAAAAGATACATTAAAGCCAATAGTTCTGCTACAATTATCAAACCTCTCTAATATAACAATTGATTCAATTAACCTTATTAAAATAGATTGCAACATCATAAGAGATTCAATGAGGACATATTTTAATAATCTAAAATATAGCAACAATAATGACAGGCAATACATTTTTGGACCAGCTGATGATTGGTTTAAAGAAGGCATGAGTGAAAAATTTAAATATGTACCTGAAAATCTCGGGATTGAACTAGATCGAAACCCCAATGAAGGTCTTTTGGAAGCAAGTCATGTTGATTTATATCACTGCGATAAAAAACTAATGACCAAAGAGGTGACTTTATCAATTATAAATCAATTTTCGCAAGAGCCTAAAATAGATGAACTAGTTGAGTATTTGCGAAACCTCATAAAAAAGTTTACTGCCGAGCAAGTAGAGCAATATAAAGATTTTAGCATTCTTAAAATATGGATTTCCTCACAATTAGATTCACTAATAAAAGCGGAATTATTGGCAATTCAATCAATGGGGTCAATTTTTAATATTCCAAACAGGTTTGAAGATGCAGGGTTTTCTAATTTGAAACCACCTTTCTTCAAAGGTAAGAAAACTGTAAATCCAATTGTGTTAGCGAGTAATTATACGGAAAATGAAAATTTGAGAGAATTCTTCATGGATTCACATGTTACATGGCAAGATATAATTTTCGACTACAAACAAGGGAGAGAATATATACACGGCGTTAATAGGGCTTATTACTTAGAGGCTGTACATTACAATTCGAAAAGTAACAACATTTTTAATAATGAAGAAGCAAGTCTATTACCAATAACTATTTCTAAAGACGTTATGGGAAGGACTTACACACTTCTAATTGACAGTTTAGTGATTTCGCCAATTGGAGGGTCTGCCAATGTATATATAATCATTAATACTACTCCATCGCCAGATAGAATAGTTTTTAAAGCAAAAAATATAACATTTAATCCATCTGGCTTTAATGGCGCTCCCAAGCTATTTCTAGAGACGGATATCAGTATTGTTTTAAGTAATGCACTTAAAATGAATATTTATGGGAATAGCCAAACTTATGTAGAATTTGATTGCCACGGTTTTAAAGGCATGAAGGTTGATGGTGAAATCGAATTCTGCAGAAAATATGTAATTCCTTTAAAAAGTGGGTCGCTTGAGCCTAAGGCGGATCCCGAGAGGGTGAAGGCTCACTTTACAGTGGGTATGCCGTCATGGGGAGAGTTTATTGTAAATTTATCAATTGATCCTTTTTCCATTACCAAATATGATAGCATAAAATGGCAGGCAAACCAAATAGTGTTTGATTTTAGTAGTTCTATCACTCCATCTTCAATTAAGTTTCCACCAAATTATACATCAGAATTTGTACAAAATAACTATGGACTAATTCAAGCATCAGGGTTTTGGAGAGGTTTATATCTTAATAACTTAACAGTGATATTACCTAAGCAATTCAGTAAAAATAGTGGAGACCTAATAACAATTGGCGTATCCGATGTAATTTTTGATGATGCAGGATTAACTGGCGAAATATTCGCCAGCCCAATTCTATCTTTATGTGATGGTAATTTAGGCGGTTGGGCTTTCTCAATTGACACTTTTGCAATTAAATTTACTAAAAACCACCTAAGCGGGTCTCAAATTTCTGGTCTTCTAAATTTGCCAATTTTCACTAAAGGAGTCGGCAATTGCGCCGCATTAGAAGATTGCGTAAAATACCAAGCACTAATCTTACCCGAAAACAGGTATAGCTTTGCAGTAAAACCATTATATGAATATCAAGCAGATTTATGGAAAGCAACTGTCATAATTGATCAATCATCAGAAATAGAGATAAAATACGAAGACAACGAATTCCTTGCTACTGCCAAACTAAATGGCTCGATCTCCATAAATAGTGACCTTGGCAACAACTTTGCCATCCAATTACCAAATTTAAAGTTCGAAAATTTAATTTTACGAAATAAAGAACCATATTTTGAACCTGGAATTTGGGACACTCCGGACGCATCAATTGGTGTTGGGTTTGGTGGATTTGGCTTGCTTCTAGATACCATCAAAATGGAATCATCATCAACTGGAGGTGATAGGGCTAGTCTAAAATTTAAAGCTGCAATAATATTAATAGATGCGGCAATGGATGTTTTTACAGCAAAGGGTGGATTTCAAATGAATGGCAAATTAATAAACCAAAATAGTCGACAAAAGTGGGTGTTTGATGGCTTTATAGTAAATGATGTTTGTATTAATGCTAGCTTCCCTGGAGTTAAGAAGGTTTCAGGTTGTTTGAGTTTCTTTGGGCAAGAAAACCCTCACCCAACATTTGGAAAAGGTTTCAAAGGAAAAGTTTTTGTGGACTTTCAAGGAATCGATGTAGAAGTCTCAGCATTAGGGGTTTTTGGCAATATAGGAGGTTATAAATATTTTATGATAGATGCTTTAGCAAAATTTAACCCAGGCATAGGGACAGGAGCCATTCAATTAATTGGCTTTGGAGGTGGAGCATCTTACCACATGTCCATTGAAGGCGATTTAGATACTGGTTTGCCAAGTGATATACAAGTTGTTGACCCTAGTACAGTATCATTGGGCTCATCATTGTCTAATATCATATACCTTCCGAACAATGAAAATGGAATGTCAATTCACGCTACTGTAGTACTTGCATTGGCGAAGGAAGAAGCATTTAATATAAATGCTACATTTGGGGTAAGTTTTTATTCAAACGGTGGACTAGATAAAACTTACTTCAAGGGTACTGCCAAATTCATGGATAAATTGAATTTTTCCGCATCACCAAAATTTGAAACTGAGGGAGCCCCTGAAATTGATGCGCAGATTTGTGCTTATACGTATATTTCATATGATTTTCAAGCGAAACAACTTTACGGAAAATTTAAAGTATTTATAGATGCTGCCGAATCATTAGAGGGTGAGGGAGAAGCTGAAATATTGATAAAACCAGGTTATTGGTTTATCAATATTGGTACTCCTCAAAAACCTATTATGCTTTCGTTTATTGTACCTGGCTTAAATATCAATCTACTCAAAGTTGGCTTTTATTTTGATATAGGGAAAAACATTCCAGAATTTCCAGGTTTACCATCAAATGTAAGTGCATTGACTGGATTGGGCAATATTGTTGCCAATGAATCCCTGAGGCGTACCGGAAATGGATTTGCTACAGGCGCCAAATTTGAGGCAACAACTGGGGACTTGAAATTCCTTATTTTCTTTGCGAGATTTGACCTAGGCCTTGGATTCGATCTAATGGTTCAGGACTATGGTAATGCAACATGCCTGAACAACAACGGAGAGGCGCTTGGAATTAATGGATGGTATGCTTCTGGACAAATGTGGGCGTATGTACATGGCAATGTAGGTATATTTGTACGCTTATGGGGTAAAGATAGAAATTTTAATATTTTAAAAATTTCTCTTGCAGCTGCAATGCAGGCAAAATTCCCCAACCCATTTTATGCAAGAGGATCTATTGCTGGCAAGTATCGAATTTTAGGAGGATTAGTAAAAGGAAACTGCCATTTTGAATTTAAAATTGGAGAAGAGTGTCAGATCGAAGGTGGGAGCAATCCGAACGAGAATCAAAAAATAATACTAGATCTATCGCCAAAAGATAGTGCAGAAAATGTATATACAATGATGATACCAAATGCAACTTTTAGTATTCCGGCAAGCCAAAATATCTTTGATGGCACAGACACATGGAGGGTTGAAGTTATATATGCCAATATTACTAAAAATGGTGTGTCAATTGGAACAGAAAGCATATTAAAAGATGGCAATACAACGCTTGAAATCAAGCCATTATCTTCCTTCCCTTCAAATACATGGTTAAAGTTTAAAATTAAAGTAGAAATCATAAAAAATGGAAATCATTATAGTTTTGAAGAAGAGGAAGTGGATTTTAATACAGGTAAATCACCACAAATCATTCCATCTGACAATATAAAAGCAGCATATCCTATAAATGGACAGATGAACTATTATAAAAACGAGCACCCTTACAGTAAGGGATTCATTTTATTGAAATTTGGCATGGAAGAACTACTTCACTCCGCTCCCATTGGGTATAAAAGAATTATGAAAATGACGAAACTTGGAGATGACAATGAAACTTACGAATTTAACTTTAACTATATAGAAAGCGATCGGAAAGTAGAATTTATTATGCCAACAAATTTAGAAAACAATACAATTTACTCATTAGAGATGATCAACAAAGAGTTTGGGGGCCCTGCGGTGCCAGAATCCAATAATTCAAGCGATGAGAATAATTTTAATAATAATGATGCAGAAATACCACTTGTATTGTATAAAATATATTTTAGAACAAGTAAGTTCAATAAATTTTCTGAAAAAATAGACATAATTAAAGACAGCATTGAAATAACCTCTGCCGCTGGCTGGGCAAAAGGGCAATTTCAAATTAGTGAACCATTGGACTATTTTGAATTATATGGAGAAAATGACAACCCTCTGATAAATTGTGGCTTAAACCTAAACAGTAATGCATGGTTTATTGAAAACAAGTCAACATTGAAGATTGTATACAACTACTTTCATGGGTATAACTATGTTCCATCCAGTTGTGAAATTGACCTATTCACAAACACAAAAAATGTATTTGCTGAACAGGACTTCAATAACGCAAAAGCGGGTTTTGAAGAATCTTTGAGTTCCCGAAAATTTAAATTATTGCAAAATGGTGAGATGCCAAACTCTGCGGAACCCACAATACAATATTTAGACATCACCTCTCTGAACGAGTTTAATGATGTATGGGAACATACTAAGGACAAACTAATAGCATATAAGACTTGGAAGTGTTCAGGGCAAAGTAACTGGTCCGCATACCCTCAGACCTGCAATTCAAGTTGCTGTGTTCAAGGACAAGGAGGAAGTTGTTGCAATGATAACTGCGTTTTTGGAAATAACAACGCTCAACTAACATATATTGCCTATAATACAATGCCATTACCGTCAAGCGGCGCTAAATTCCAAATTCTAATAGAATACAATATTCCAGGTCATGGAATTACCACAAGTAAATCAATTGAAATCATTAAACCATGATGTTGACATAGTATTAAAGCCTTAATATTAGATTACATTAAATAGCCTTAATATGAAAATAATTTTAACCATAATTGCATATTTAAATTTTTGCATGATTTGTGCTCAGGTTCCTGTGCACACCGGAGTTTTATATCTTGACGATGAATCTACGCAAAGTGGATTCCTTTCAGGAAAAATTTCAGATATTCAAAACTACCTTATTTATCTAAAGGAGGAAAATATAAATGTAAACATATTGGTTCACAGTAAAGAATGCCCACGACTTAAACTCGTTGCAATAAATGGAAAATATTATTTTGAAGGGCCAGACTATGTAAATAATGGATTAGAAAGCTCATTGTGGTGGGAGAATGCCCCATTTAGCTTAACTTTACAGGTTTTTCCACGGCAAGCCATTGTTTACCATGACGGGAATACCGAAACCCCTTTTTGGGAAAGCACTGAAGTTGATTTTGACTATCCACTAAATTTGCAAAATGACAAATACTATTGTATAATAAATAGTGTTTTAAACAAGGTGGCGATCCAAAATGGCGTGAATGAATTTCCGCCTATTATTGATTGTGATGAAAACAAAGTGCACGAAGTAGAAAATAGTCTATTACAATTGCCAAAATTATATTTAAATACAACACACATTGACACAAATACATTTATTGCCAAGCAAATTGTTGCTAAAACAAATTTTTGTAGCAATTTAGTTTTTTATACACCATATCTTCATACCAGAAGTACTGAATTATCTCTAACTAATTTAATTCCTAACAGTTCTGTTAGTGGTTATGCATTGGTTATTGCAACACCAAGTCAAGTATCAGAAGGGAACGTATACAACAATGTTTTATTTGATATTACAAATGGAAGTGGCTATCCTGACAATTGCTACCCGCTTTTAAGAGAGCTAAATGAGCAAGATAGATTAGATATACTATACAAAATGCATGGAAACAAAAACTCAGGCACATTTTCTAACCTCGCCGATATTAGCACTGGTACAGATTTTTTACTTGAAAATCTATTAAGTAGCGCCGGAGACCCAGTTCCAGGTAATACGAATTGTGATTATGGCTCTCAAAGTTTTGGTTATAATGGCAACCAAAGCAATCATAATTATATTTCTTTCCCGAATTTAGAGTTTAGTGGGCCAGAGTTATCAGTTCCAAATAGCAATTCAAATGTAAAATGGTATAATGATTTTTTAAGTGGCTCTGGCAATATTGTCCAAAGTTGTACAGAATCGGCCATAATGTCTCAACTAAATGGTATAAATTTACAGTGTATAATTGCATCAGGATGTACAAATAAAACTCCTCAATTTGAAAACTCATTGGAGGATTTTTCAAGTATGGGATTAACTGGTACTAGCGTTGCTATTTGGCTCTATTATGATGAATGTGACGACAGATTGTATTACGATATAAAATTATCGCAAGGTTTTGCATCTGGGTTAAATACTGGTTTTGGAATAACAAACCCAGACTCAATAAAGGCTGTATTGGATGCAGCAGAAAAATTGATAGAAAATATATTAGTTGAAAGTGCCAAGATACAAAACTACTCCAATGCTACCTTGGATGAAGGTGAGTACCCAGAAAACATGCATAATCCGTCATTGGCAATATTTTTTGGTATAGGCAGTGCTTGTGAGGGCGAATCTCCTTGGAATTTTGGCTTAAGGAATGAATTCCAATTTGATGCCATTAAATTAGCAACTGAATGTTTGATTATTATTAAAGAAATTTTGACTGACCAGTCAATACCTCAAAGGCTATGGCATCCTAAACCGTCAAAGCCCTGTATGCTTGATATGCCCGGGGCTGCTGCTGGAATAATTGATGGTTGCTTAAATCTCGTTGATGGCAAGGTCTGGAATCTAACGGGTTTACTTAGTGCAGCAGTTGATTTTTACAAAGCAGATGCACAAACAAGGAAGGATGTTCTTAAATCTATTTCAAACCCACTAAACCTAATTTTGGGGCAATACCCCCAAAATTTACAATGTATCATTGGGGCAGAATGCCAGGAAGAGCGGATTTATTGTTTTTGTAATTTGTTTACAAATGCGATATTTGACATCTTCGGCAGATCAATTGTAAGTGCTGTTGGGAATATTTCAAATATTGGTGCTGTAGTGGATGATAAATTGAAAATGTTTATCCCAAACCTTGATGATAATTACAACATTTGGAAAAGAGGACTTACAGAGGCTAAACAAAGTGCACTACATGTCTTCATGAAAGACATTTCAGAAAAGTCTAAGTTTAAGTTATCTAAACAGGTCACTCTAAATAAAATATGGGAAAAATTTGAGGAAGGCCTTTTACCTGGCATTTCAAAAGCAGATTTGCAAACGTTTATTGAGCGATTGCCAGAACATGACCATACAGATTTTTATATTGCATTCGACAAAGCTTTTACTAACGACTTAAAGGATATTAAGGACATTAATAAAATGAAAGATTTTATTGAAGATGTTAACAAGGTCGCTCCCGAGCAATTTATAGAAATCTTTTCTGAATTCCCATCCAGGTATTTTAATGCGTGGGATGTCACACATTCTGCGGGAAAGGTACATTTAAGAAAGAATAGTGATTTTCTTAACACAGTTGACGAATTCTTTGATAATACAATAACCCCCAAATTTGAAAATTATGGGTGTAGTTTAATTGAAGAAGCTG
>Ga0075163_10006590_pt1 | contig 15399 bp, 12 predicted proteins | sample JI1023141ADNA_FD_71478 | JGI IMG/M metagenome (GOLD analysis project Ga0075163, IMG submission 71478) | Wastewater effluent complex algal communities from Wisconsin, to seasonally profile nutrient transformation and Carbon sequestration -... | ecosystem: Engineered > WWTP > Effluent > Algae... | reverse complement strand
CGTCAATGCCTTTGGTGGCGAGGGCGGTTTCAAGGTCGAGGGCGCCCTGGTGCACCGCGCTTCCCATCATGTCGGGCGCGAAACGCGCGCCTTCTTCGTTGGTGAAGAAGGCCACCGCGACGGGATGGCCGGTGACCACACTCTCCTCGTTCAGCCGCTCGATCACCTCGAGGCCGGCCAGGACGCCGAGGTTCCCGTCGTATTTCCCGCCCGTGCGCACGGTGTCGATGTGGGATCCGATGATCACCGGCGGCAGATCCGAAGTCCCCGCGCGCCGGCCGAGGACATTGCCGATCTGGTCGATGGTGACGGTGAGACCGAGGTCCCGCATCCAGCCCGTCACAAGATCGCGGCCGGCGCGATCTTCGTCGGTGAGAGCGAGACGACAACAGCCGCCACCGTCGATCGCGCCGATTTCGGCCAGCTTCATCAGCCGGCTCATGAGGCGCTCGCCGTTGATCCGCAGTTTCTGGCTGGTCACGACGACACCTCTTTCGCGCTGAGCGCATTCAGGTAGTTCACAGGTCCGCCTTCGAACACCGCGGCTCGAACCCACATCATGATCCGCATGGGCGTGAGATCGACCTCTCCGTCCGCGCTGCCCACGAGGGTGGCCACGGGATCGTCCGGTGAAAGGGTGAGATCAAACCCCGGTCCGCGATAGCGGATCTGGCTGCCGACGTCTTCGATGCTGAGATCGCGGCCGGCAATCCGCCCCAGGAGGCGCCTCGACCCGTCCGTCGCAACCTCCATAGCGAACCCATCGCGGTTCGAGAAGCGACGCCAGTCGGCGGTGGCGCCGAAGAAGCGTGGCTTGATCACGTACGGCCCGCCGTCTTCCGGGCAGAACACGTCGCAGTTGCCGCACTCGTTGCAGAAGTCCGCGAAGTTCGCGTACTGCAGTTTCTTGGAGACCTTCAAGATTCCATCGGTGCGGGCCAGCCATGCCCCGCCCTCCCGCCGCACCTTTACGATGGGCTGCTCCATGGCGGGCAACACGAAGGTGAAGTTGGCGTCGTTGGGACAGACCGGGACGCACTTCGAACAGGTCACGCAGTCGAAGAGGGTCAGATGCGATCCCAGTTTTCGCGGCGGCTTGCTGTTTTCGTGGTGCGCGTAACGCGGATCGAGGGTGGCGCGCGGCACATGGTGCTCGCTGTTGTGCAGGGCGGTCGCCTGCGCCCAGCGCTCGATCCACTCGGAACCCGCCGCCGCGGTCAGATCGCCGCCGCTCATCAGCGCGGAAGCGCAGCGCAGCCGCGTGTCGTGATCGAGATCCTTCAGGTCCTCGAGACCATCGGCGCCGAGACCAAAGGCCCGGATCACATACTCCGGAATGGTCCGCGCCCCGAGGTCCTTCATCCGCCCGAGCAGCGGCTCGAAGTACCGCCCGGCTCGGGCATAGCCGCCGGGCAGGAGCAGATCGCTGCACACCGTCACCGGGGTGAGACCGAGCGCCACCGAATCGGCGAAGTTCCCGCGGTCGATGCCGGCGGAGAACGAAATGGGAAAACGCGAACCGAAAACCTTGCGAAACGCCTGCACGAGGTTCATGGCCAACACGTGAAGCGGGGGTCCGGACAGGTACATCTCCTTCTCGCTTTGGGGGAAGAAAGTCTTGCGGTTCTCGACGATCAGTGTGTTCGTGAACTTCACGCCGAATGAGAGACCGAGCCCCCTGGCCTTCTCGTCCAGCCCACCCACAAAGTGCTCCATCTGGGACCAACGGGCGTCGCGCTCGAAGGCGGAATCCGGCACCTGAATGTCGTGATAACCCATCACGCCGTGGAGGAGCTCGCGCAGCCGATCCGGCCCGAGCAGCATGGGATTGAGCTTCACGTTGCAGTGCAGGTGGTTGTGCTCGAGCAGGAAGGCGAGGATCCGTTCGATCTCATCGGGCGGACAGCCGTGGAAGGTCGAGAGAGTGAGCGAGTCGGACAGGCGCGCCTTGAAGTCGAGGTCGCGATAGCGGGCGTACTCCGACGGGATCTCGGCGCGGAGGCGATCGACGACCGCGGTCGCGTCCTTCAGGCCCGCGATGAAGCGCTGGATCTTCTCGCTTTTGATTCCCAGCAGGTCGTAACCGACGCTCATGTCGTAGATCACCCGATCGAAGCCGGGCGCCAGGTTGAATCTTCCGGTGGCGCGCAGGATCTCGATGAGCATCGCGCCCTTCACGTATTCGTCGAGGCTCTCCTCGAGACGAAGCTCCTGGCTCCACTCGACGTTGTAGCCCACGGTCTGCATGTCGATGCAGGGCCGCGGGATCTGCAGGTCGTCCTTGATCTGGACGGTCTTCAGTTCCATGACCCGGCATCCCGCGAGCCAGGACAGCACGATGTTCTGGGCCATCTGGGTTTGCGGTCCCGCGGCCGGGCCGAGAGGCGACGAGGGTCTATGGCCATGAAACCCGATGGACAGGTCGCGATCGGCGCTGCCGTAAAAGCCCTTGTCGATGGGCAGGTCGAAGACCGAGTTGCGCTCCTCGAGTTCGCGAAGGGCCCGTCGAACGAGGGCCGTGAACGGGTAGGGGCGGAGGTCGGCCATGGTCTTCTTGGACGATACGCCCGAGCGGTTTCCCCACAGCTCTTTGTTTCATGATTCGTTGGAACCATCGGGGCGTCGTGGCCGGCGACTTACCGTGGAGGTCGAGTGCGGAAGATCTTGACTGCGGCGTTACACTAGCAATGCGGGGAACGTCGTAAATCCGTCGCCATGAGGAGGTTGAGCATGAACCAACTCGATGGGTCGGCCCTCCCGGAATTTCTGGTGAGGACTCTGGAGCGGTATGAGCGAAATCCGCACTCCCTGCTGCAGATTCTGATCGCGCTGCAGCACTCTTTCCACTGCGTCCCCAAGCCTGCGGTCCCCGTCCTTGCCGAGAGCCTGGGCCTGTCACGGATGCGCGTCGAAGGACTGGTGAGCTTCTACTCCTTCCTTTCGCCGACCTTCCAGGGCGATTACGTCGTCCACCTGAGCGACAACATCACCGATCAGATGCAGGGAAGCCGGGATCTGGCTTCTCTGCTGTGCGAGAGGCTTGGCGTAAAACCTGGCGAGACCCGGAGAGACGGCCGCGTCAGCGTGCGCTTCACCTCGTGCACGGGGATGTGCGATCAGGGTCCCGCGGCTTTGGTGAACTATCTACCGGTGACCCGGCTCGACCGCAAGCGTATCGAGCGCGTAGCGGAGCTGATCAACGGCAAGGTTCCCCTGGAGGAATGGCCGGAAGAGTTCTTCCGGGTGGACAGCCAGGTTCGGCGCTCGGATGTGGTTTTCTTCCGCGGGGCCTTCGAGCCGGGGGCTGGTCTTCGGGCCAGCCTCGATCGCGGCGGCAAGAGCCTGGAGCCCTGGGCCGAGGATCTTCCTCCGCACGACGCCCGAAGGCACCAGCTCGAACGGGGCGGGGCCGAGACCTTGAAAGAAATGTACTCCTCCGGACTTCGCGGCCGGGGCGGGGCCGGCTTCAAGGCCGCCATCAAATGGGAGTCGGTGCGCGACGCGGCCAAAGGCGACCGTTTCGTGCTTTGCAACGCCGACGAAGGTGAGCCCGGAACGTTCAAGGATCGGGTTCTCCTGGCCGACCACGCGGACATGGTGATCGAGGGAATGACCATCTGCGGGCACGTCGTGGGGTCGCGCAAAGGGGTGATGTACGTGAGGCAGGAATACTGGTACCTCAAGGATCACCTCGAAAAAGTCCTGGAACGGCGGCGGCAGCTCGGCCTCCTGGGAAAGAACATCCTGGGCAGCGCCCTCGATTTCGACGTCGAGGTGCAGTTCGGCGCGGGCGCTTACATCTGCGGCATGGAAACCGCGATGATCAAGAGCATCGAGGGCCGTCGGGGCATCCCCCGCAGGCGCTGGCCGATGCCCGTATTGCAGGGTCTTTTCAAGCGGCCCACCGTGGTGAACAACGTCGAGACCTTCGCCTGCGCCGCGGCCATCAGCGCCCGCGGAGGCGCGTGGTTCAAGGGCATCGGAACCGAAGCGTCCACGGGGACGAAGTTGTTCTGCATCTCCGGCGACTGCGGAAGGCCCGGCATCTACGAGTATCCGATGGGAGTCACGATCCGCGAGATCTTGCGGGACTGCGATGGACAAGACGCCCAGGGCATCCAGATGAGCGGCCCCAGCGGCACCTTGATCAACCGCGGCGACTTCGATCGCACCGCGTGTTTCGAGGATCTGACCACCGTGGGCACTCTGATCGTGTTCGGCCCCAACCGGGATCTTTTCACTGCGATCAAGAACTTCGCCTTGTTCTTCCAGCACGAGAGCTGCGGACTGTGCACGCCGTGCCGGGTGGGAACGACGCTGCTCGCGAACTACGTGAAGAAGTTCGAACGGGGCTGCGGTTCGCCCGTCGACATCGAAGAGATGACCAACATCGCGGGTCTCATGAGAACCATGTCGCACTGCGGCCTCGGGCAAACCGCGCCCAACCCGATCACCAACAGCCTCTCGAAGTTCCCCCTCGTCTGGGAGAGCCGAATGAAAACCACCGAGTTCATTCCCGCCTTCGATCTCGACTGGGCCCTGGAAGAGGCGCGCGCGCTCACCGGCCGGACCGATGCCGAGGCCCACTTCCTGCCCGAGGAGGTCTGAGTCATGCCGACCTTCTTTCTGGATGAGCGAGAAGTCCCCTTCAGCTATGGGCAGACCATTCTGGACGCGGCCCTGTCCGCCGGTCACTACATCCCCCATCTGTGCTGGAGACCCAAGCTTGAACCCCACAGTTCCTGTCGCTTGTGCACGATCCGCATCAACGGGCGGCCCTTCGCTTCGTGCACCCAGCCGGCGGTGGCGGGACAACGGGTCGAATGCGACACTCCTGAATTGAAAGCCAATCGCCTCGCCCTCACCCAGATGCTCTTCGTGGAGGGGAATCACTACTGCCCTTCCTGCGAGAAAAGCGGCCGTTGCAAGCTCCAGGCAACGGGTTATCTGCTGGGGATGCAGGACAGCCATTTCCCTCACCAGTTCCCGATACGGGGTCGCGACCTGACTCACCCGGAAGTCGCCCTCGACCGGGACCGCTGCATCCGTTGCGAAATCTGCGTGCGGGCCAGTCGGACGCTCGACGGCAAGGACGTCTTCGGTATGCACGGTCGCGGGAAAGACACCGAACTGGTGGTGAATTCGCCCAGCGGGCTCCTCAAAGACAGTGCCCTCTGCGGCGACGACGCGGCGGTCAGGCTTTGCCCCACCGGGGCGCTCAGCCTGAAGGCGGCGGCATTCAGCGTCCCCATCGGCGAACGGGCCTATGACCGTGAGACCCTGAGCGAGGCGGAACTGCGGGAGTACCGAAACCGCGAGGTGAGCCATGGGTAAGGTCAAAGTCGCCACCTGTTCGCTCGCGGGCTGCTTCGGCTGCCACATGTCCCTTCTCGACATCGATGAGAAGCTGCTCGATCTTCTGGAGCTTGTGGAGTTCGATCGCAGCCCCATCAACGACATCAAGACCATCAGCGCTCCGGTTGACGTGGGCCTGATCGAGGGCGGGGTGTGTAATGTCGAGAACGTTCACACCCTGCGCGAGTTCCGAAGGATGTGCAAGGTCCTGGTGGCGGTCGGAGAGTGCGCGAACACCGGGGGTGTCCCTTCGATGCGCAACGGCATCCCGTTGAAGCGATGCCTCGAAGAGAGCTTCGTCCGGGGCCAGGGCACCGAGAACGCTCACATTCCCGATGACCCGGAGTTACCCCTCCTGCTGAACCGGGTCCGCCCGCTGCATCACATCGTGAAGATCGACCACTTCCTTCCCGGCTGTCCCCCCTCCGCGGATGCTTTCTGGCACTTCCTCACCGAACTGCTGGCCGGGCGGAACCCGGCGCTTCCGAGCGCGCTGATTCGCTTTGACTGAAGAGTAAAGCGCCATGAACCCTCATACGAAGCCCCTCGAAACCGCGGCCCATCCGGAGACGCTGAAGCGCATCGTCATCGAGCCGCTGAGCCGCGTCGAGGGTCACGGGAAGGTCACGCTGTTGATGGACCAGGAGAACCGGGTGCAGCAGGCCCGGCTTCACATTGCGGAATTCCGCGGCTTCGAAACGTTCATCCAGGGTCGTCCCTATTGGGAAGTTCCAGTCCTGGTCCAGCGCTTGTGCGGCATTTGTCCGGTGAGCCACCATCTGGCCGCGGCCAAGGCCATCGATGCGTTCGTCGGGGGTCGCAAGCTCACCCCCGCGGCGGAACGCCTGCGCCGGCTCTTGCACTACGGTCAGACTCTCCAGAGTCACGCCCTCCATTTTTTCCACCTGGCGAGCCCCGACCTGCTCTTCGGTTTCGGCTCGGATGTCGCGAACCGCAACATCGTCGGCGTCATCAAGGCGAACCCGACCCTCGGCCTTCAGGGCGTGAAGATGCGCAAGTACGGTCAGGAAGTGATCCGCGTGCTTTCCGGTAAACGTGTGCACGGCGTGCTCGCTCTTCCGGGCGGCGTGAATAAGGCCCTGTCCGCCGAGGATGGCGAGTTCCTGCGCCAGGACATCGATCAGATGGTTGCGTGGGCGCAGGCCGCGGTGGGTATCGCGCGGGACCTCTACATGAAGGACCTGGCCCGGAGTTCGTCGTTTGGGGCCTTTCGCTCGAATTTCGTCAGCCTGATCGCGCCGGATGGCAGCTTCGAGCTTTATGACGGTGGCCTGCGCGCACGGGATGCGGAAGGCGAAACCGTGTTCGATCATCTCGACTGCGACCACTACCTGCGCCACATCCACGAGGAAGTGAAGTCGTGGTCGTACATGAAATTCCCATTCATCGTGGCTCTCGGGTCCGACAACGGCTGGTACCGGGTGGGCCCGCTCGCCCGCATCAACAATGCGGACCGCATGCCCACGCCCCTCGCCGAAGCAGAGCGGCAGACCTTCGCCGCCATGGGCCACGGCGAACCGGTGCACGCCACCATGGCCTATCACTGGGCGCGCATGATCGAGATGCTCTATGCCGCGGAGGCCATCCGTGACCTTCTGCAGGACAAAGAGACCTATGGGACGGATCTGATGACCAGAGGCGCGCGCGCCTTCGAGGGCGTGGGCGTGGTCGAGGCCCCCCGGGGCACTCTGATTCACCACTACGTCATCGACGAGAACGACACCATCGTCAAGGCCAACCTGATCGTCGCCACCACCAACAACAACACGGCCATGAACACCGCGGTGCGGGAAGTGGCGGCCCATGAGCTCGATGGAAAGGAACTGACCGAGGGCCTGTTGAACCACATCGAGGTCGCAATCCGCGCCTATGACCCCTGCCTCTCCTGCGCCACTCACGCTGTGGGCTCGATGGCGCTCGATGTCGTCTTGCAGGACGCCAGCGGACGGGTGGTTGATCGGCTCATGCGTAATGAAGATGGCGCCCTGGTCAGGGGCGACGTCGATTGACCAAGATCCCTGAGTCAGGAACGCGGATCGCGGTCCTCGGCTGTGGCAACCCAAGCCGCGGCGATGACGCGATCGGCCCGGTTCTTCTGGAAAGGGTGGAAGAGTGGACGCGCGCGCATCCCGGTCGCCCGGTGGTGGCGGCGCAGGACTTCCAGCTCCAGGTCGAACACGCGCTGGACATGGTGGGACGGGACCTGGTGTTGTTCGTGGATGCGAGCGCCGTCGGTCTCGATCCTTTTACTCTCCGCCCCGTTCTGGCCTCTGACCAGACGAGCTTCTCGACCCACGCCCTCTCTCCCCAGGCCTTGCTTCACACCTTCAACACCCTCGGCTGTGGCGATGCCCCCAAGGCGTTCTCGCTGGGTATCCGCGGCCACTCCTTCGAACTCGGGCAGCCGCTGTCGGCACAGGCCGCTCAGAACCTGGAGCAAGCCTGGAGCCTGGTCAAGGCGCTGCTGGAAAGCCCGTCAGAGAGTGACTGGGCGAGCCAGTGCTCACTTCAGGAGATAGATCACTCCGACGATCAATCCGATGGCGACCACCACGCGCCTGAGTCCATTCGGGCTGACTCGTGATGCGAGATGTCCCCCAATGGATCCGCCGATCAGGGCGCCTGTAGCCATCACCACCGCCACGTCCCAGACCACCCGGCCGGAGAAGGCGAAGAACACCGCCGCCGCGAGATTGGAACTGAAGGACAGCGCTTGCTTGAGAGCGTTCAGGCGGTTGAAGGAATCCGTGAGAACCAGACCGAGGGTTGCCAGCAGGATGACACCGAGACCGGCCCCGAAGTAGCCGCCGTAGGCCGCGGCCAGTGCCACCGGCGCCGCCGCGCGCGCGACCTCCGAGGCCCCCCCCGCGGGCCGGCCGAGCCGATGCAGCACCCACGCGCGGATGGGATCCTGGGCCGCCAGCAGAAGGGACGCGGCCAGAATCAGAAACGGCACCACCGCGCGGAAGACCCGGTCGCCGGCGTAAACAAGGATCAAGCCACCCGCGACACCTCCGAGCGCCGCGATGGGAAGCAGCACCTGCATCCGCCGCCCCTGCCCGGACAAGTCGCGGCGCTGGGCGAAGATTCCCCCTATGAATCCTGGACACAGGGCCACCGTGTTGGTGACATTCGCGGCGAGGGGCGGCAATCCGACCGCGGTCAGGACGGGGAAGGAGATCAACGTGCCGCCGCCCGCCACGGCATTCACGGCGCCGGCCGCGATCGCCGCGAGAGCGATCGTGATGTAGTCCAGCCCGGTCGGCACTGTGGTCAGGGCAATCCTCAAACTCTCGGCGGACCGGATTGGGCCCTCCTTCAGTGCAGGTGGGCCTGCGGGTTGGGCGGCGGAAGGCTCGCGAAGGCCGGATGGTCGGCCACCCCTCTCGTCAGGATCAACGCGTAGAGGAAGGGCGGGAAGCTCACGCCCTTGCGCCCGTTGAGGGCCACGATCGGCGTTCCGTCGGAAGCAAACTGCGCGGCGTACGCGATGTCTTCATCCAACCGGGCCTTGGTCTCCCGGCTCACGACGCATGACTGGAGGGCCGCTTCCTTCATATAGGGAGCAGCGATGCGATACACCTCGGATGTCGTCAGATCCGTCTGCCGGGCGAAGAGCGAGCGAGCGAACTCCTCGCTCTTCGGGTGATCCGCGAGGCAGATGCGAGCGCGCGCGGCCAGGCAACGCACCGGGTCCGTGGCGTTTTGCACCATGCTGTTGCACTCGCCGTCGAGGGGAAACTGCCGCGCCTCCACCGTGAAGCTTCCGGCCGGCGTTTGTTCCCGCAGACTCAGCAGGGTCTGTTGCAGCTCGGCGCAGTGCCCGCAGCGGATGTCCGTCCATTCCGTGATGTGAACCGGCGCGGAGGTGTTCTGCCGGGACGCCGGACCGGTCACCGGGTCGGAATTCCGGTAGATCCCGAGCGCGTCCGAGAGGGTCTGCTTCAGGCGTGGGTCGAGCGAGTCGACCAGTTGCACGAGCCTCTGATCGCGCTCGGCGTCTCCCGTTCCGAGCGGGGCCGAAGCCGCACTCCCCCTGGTTGCCGTGGCGGTGGCGGCCTGCCCCGCTTCCGTTACGGACAAGGGCGTATTCAGGCCGGGATAGAGCAAAGCCAGAAAGCCGGCGAAGCATGCAAGGGCCGCCACCATGGTGGCGCGGGGCAACTGCGGATAACCCGCCGCGGTCCAACTGAAAAGCGCGATGCCCCCATAACCCGCGATGATCATGTCGGCGGCGAAGCAGCCCACACAAAACACTCCGAGCACGGCGCTCGCGATCAACATCACCGCCACAGCCACGAGTCCAACGACGGCGAGAAGTCGTGTCGCGGAAACGAGGGCCGGTTGGTGCCGGCCCTCGGCCTGGCGCAGCAGCGCGAGCAGCGGCATCACGAATGCGGCCATGCTCCAGACCAGTCCCCACGCGGCGAGGGGCAATCCGGTGATCTGGTGGACGCGGTGGGCAAACGTCGAGTCCCAGGCGGCGGTGCACGAAGTCGCGGCATTGACGTCGCAGAAGGCGCTGCCTCCCGACCGCGCCAGCACCAGTTCAAACCAGAGGAAAGCGAACCAAAGCGCCGCCCCCGCGGCCAGCGCGACCAGCGAGGCCAGGCTCGGGGCCGTCGGGTGAAACGAAGGGGCGGTGTCGGTCTTGCTGCCTGTCATTGGTGTCCTCAGTCGAGCGTTGATGCTACATGCCCCACTCAGGGCGCCCCATCGCCGAGCCGTTCCCTCGTGGGGTTCTCTTTGCAGTTGCCGCGGCTTGCCCGTTCCTTCCCGGAGGACGGGGCGGTGTCGCCCGCAAAGGTCACAACCGCCTCCTCAATCGCAAGATTGTGACCCCGATTACATGGCACGGCGGTTGCTCTGCATCCGTGGCGAAGGAGAAACATCATGAACCGAACCGCCATCGCCCTCACCCTCGCATTGACCACCATCGCCGCCACCACACCCGCCGACGCGGGCGTGCGCATCGGAGTCCAGTTCGGCAACGACCGCGGCCGCTACGATGAACGCGGGCGCTACGGCGCGGGCCGCATCGCTTTCGACAACGGCTATCGCGACGGTCTGCGAGAAGGCGAGAAGGACGACCGAAGCGATGATCGCTACAACTATCGCGACGAGCGTCGCTATCGCGAGGCCGACGCGGGTTATCGACGCGGCTACGGTTCGCGCTTCGAATACGCGGCTTCGTACCGCCGCGGTTTTGAAGAGGGCTACAGGCGCGGTTACTCGAACCGTCGTCACGACGATCGCGGTCGCGGCTATCGGCGTTAAGGATCTCGAGGACACATGAACCGTTCGCGCTTGTACGCAGCGCTCGTGATCGGGCTGGCCGTTTTCGGGGCCGCGTGTTCCACTTCACGCCCGCCTCGGGATCGGCCCGCCCCTTACGGTGTCTCTGCGTTCGACGAAGGCCTGACGCGCGGCCTCATGGCCGGAGCCTGGGCCGCTCACCGCGATCTCGGCAAGCCGGCCCGACGCAGTTTCTGGAACGACGCCCAGTATCGACGAGCCACCGAAGGGTATCGAACCCATTACGGCTCGAAGGCCGCGTACGCGGACGGTTTCCGCGCGGGGTACGAACGGGGCTACCGCGAGCGTCGACTGAAGGAACGGAATCGGCGCCGACGCTGAACGCGACTTCGCCCTGAAAAATCGGCCTAGAATCACGAAATGGCGATTGGGCCTTCGATACTTCGCATCGGGGTGGTAGATCCCGTCGGCGCCATCGACCCTCGCAACATGGCCGAGGCCACCACCATCCTCCTCGCGCGTCAGGTCTTCGAAACGCCCTTCCAGGCCTCGTCGACCGGCGACGCCATCCCCGCGCTCTTCAGCGAGAAGCTCGTCGAAACCCCGGGCAGCGGTGGTTTGAAATTCTCCACCACCGTGCGCACCGATGCGCGCTTCAGCGACGGGTCGCCCGTGACTCCGGAAGACGTGGTGGGAGCGCTGGCTCAGGATCCCGTCTTCACCGGGCGCGCCACCGCCTCTTACCGCGATGGCCGTGTGCACCTCACTCTCTTCGCGCCCAACACCCGCTTCGATCTCTTCCTGACCATGTGCGGCATGCTCTATCGCCAGAACGGCAGCATCCTCCTCGGATCGGGCCCCTTCATGATGGGCACCTCCGATCGCGACGTGGTGCGCCTGGTGCGCAACCCCCACGCACGAACGGTCTCGAAGATCGAATCGATTGAAGTCAGGCAGTATCCGGTAGACGCTCAGACCGGACGACCGACCGCCCTGCTCGCCGCCCTCGAGAAAGGTGAGGTCGACCTGGCTCCGCGACTCTCCTGGCGTGACGTCAATCTGCTCAAGAGCACCGCGGTGGTGATGAAGCCGGTGAACTCCACGTGCATGCTCTACATCAACACCGAGCGGCTCAAGGACGTCCGCCTTCGCGGCGCTCTGGCCAAGGCCGTGGACCGAACCGTGGTGGCTGAACTCGCCTTCGGAGAGAACCCTCTGGCCTTCCGCGCCACCGGACTTCTGCCGCCAGCGCTGGGCAAAACCAACGATCGTCTGGTGCCCGACCTCGAACGGGCGCGCACCGAGTGGCAGGAGGCGGGCGGCTACGACAAGCCCATGACCATCCTCTACTCTCCCGCGCCCAGGCCCTACCTTCCCGCACCCGCGGCGGTGGGCAAACACCTCCGTGACCGCTTCAAACGACTCGGCGCCAACGTGGAGGCGGTGGAGGTCTCGTCGGGCGAGCTGATTCAGAAGGTGAACTCAGGGGACTACGACCTCGCTCTCATGGGCAACATCCCGGACAGCCCTGATCCAAGCGACTATCTGTCCGCGGTGGTGGGATCGGACGCGGTGCCTCAAGGCGTCGAAGGCGCGTCGTTCGCGTTCAACTTCTCGCGTTACCGGAGCCGCGAAGTCGACGATCTCATCGCCAACTACCGCAAGGAACGCCGTGAGGAAACCCTGGGCGAAATCGGTCTGCTGCTTGGCCGCGATGTTCCCCTGGTGCCCCTCATGTACGGTCGCGCGTGTGTGGCCCACGCCTGGCGGCTCCGCGGCTTCCAGCCCACGGTCACCGGCCTCGTCGACATCTCAGCTCTCAACCTGACCTGAAGTGTGAGCCGCTAGCTTCGCGGCGCGGTTGAGCAGATAGTTCCGCTCCGGGAGGGTCAGTCGGCTCGCAAGGCGACCACCGGGCTCACGCTGGTCGCCCGGCGCGCCGGCAGCCACGCCGCGCCCAGGCTCGCGCCAAGCAGGAGAAGCGGGGCGATGACGAATGTCGCCGCGTCGAACGCCCCGACGTCGACGAACAGGCTGTCCATCAGCCGTCCCATGCCGACGCCGAAGACGAGGCCCAGCGCGACGCCGCCTCCGCCGAGGGCCAGCCCTTCCCCGATCACCATTCGTCTTACGCCCGCCGGACTCGCGCCGATAGCGAGACGAATTCCGAACTCACGCGTCCTTCGAGCCACCGCGTAAGACATCGAGCCGTAGATCCCGACTACCGCGATCATTGTCGCGAAGAGCCCGAGGGTCAGGAAGAGCGTCGAGCTCACGCGTAACAACCAGAACTCGAGCGACCCCGCCACATGCTGCGCGAACGTCACGGCCTTGAAAGCAGGCAGGCCGGGTGCTATCGCCCGCACCTCGTTCTGCACCGCCTCGACCAGGTGCGTAAGGGCTCCCGCCGAGTGCCCGCGAACCTGGAAGAAAGCGTCGCCGCGGAAACCCTGAGCGAAGGGCACGTAAACCCCATTCGTCTCCCCTTTATCGAAAGCATCGTCGCGGGTGGCCGAGACGATTCCGACGATCTCCGCCGGACCGGTCTCGACCGGCTTCGAACCCGTGGCCTGAAACTCGATCGATCGCCCAAGCGGCTCGCCGTTTGGGAAAAGGCGCCTCGAAAGCGCCTCGTTGATGACCACCACGCGTCGATTCCCGGAATGCCGGGCTTCCGCGTCCGTGAACCCGCGCCCGCGCAACACCTTCATGCCCATGGTGCCGAAGTACGACGCGCTGACCGCATTCCAACGCGCGCCGAGGGCCTCGACTTCCGGGCGTGAAGAGGTCGCGCGCACGTACCGCCCCTCGTTCATTGTATGAAACGGCACGAAGGCCGCGAGACTCGCCGATTGTGCTCCGGGAATCGCTTTCAGTCGATCCTCGATCACGCCATAAAGCGCCAGGGCCTCGGGCTCCTGGAGCCCCGCGAGCCCCGCGTCGACCTCGATCATCACGGTCTGCGTGGCGTCGTATCCAAGATCCGCGGTGTTCGCCTGCCGCGCCATCTGCACGAACAGGCCCGCGGAAATGAGCAGACTCAGGGAAAGGGCGATCTGGCCCGACACGAGCGGATTCCGCGGAAGGAAGCGCGAACGCCGGGGCGGCGCCTCGTCGCCGGCCTGCTGCTTGAGATCCGTCAGCACGCTCGCTCCCGAGTGTCGAAGCGCCGGCCCAAACGCGAACATCAGCGTCGCCATCACGGAGAACACCGCCGTCCCGACGACCATCGCGGGAGGCGTGCCGAACTCGAGGGCAAGCGAGAAGGGCAGACGATCGAGCAGCGTAGCGGCGAGGCCGTTTACCGCATACATCCCAAGCGCCGCGCCCACCGCCCCACCCACCACAGAGAGAATCAGCCCCTCGGTGACGAACTGCCGCACGATCCGCGCCCGACCACCGCCCAGGGCGAGCCGGATCGCGAACTCGCGCCGTCGCGACTGGCCGCGAGCCAGGAACAGCGAGGCCAGGTTCAGGCAAACGATCAGCAGTACGGATCCCGTCATACCGAGCATCGCGAAGGCCAGCGTCATCACCGCACCCTCCTGGGGTGGGGCGTTGCTCAGAACCATCCGAGGCGCCGGGCGCGCGAAGAAGTCGGCGCCGCGATACTCGACGGGAAACCTTCGCTCCACCTCCGCGGCGGCCAGGCTCAGGGCCGGACCGGCTCCTTCCGGTGTGATCCCTTCCTTCAGGCGACCGATCAGCGTCAGGGTGAATCGATCGGGCCTCTCGAGCTCGCGCCTCGTGGACGGTTCCGCTCGATTCTCGATGGAATCAAGAACGCCGAGCGGCAGGAAGATTTCCGGCCCGAGGAGCACGTTCGCCCCCATGAATCCCTTGGGCGTGATCCCGACAATGGTGAAGGGCCGGCCGTTGACGCGGACACTTCGCCCGACAAGATCAGGGTCCAGGCCCGCCCGTTTCCACAGGCCGTAGGAGGCGATCGCCACGGGCGCCTCCGCACCCGGCATCGTCTCCTCCTCGGTGAAGGCCCGACCGTGAGCGAGGGAGGTGCCCAGCACCTTGAAGTAGTTGGCGCTGACGAGGGCCGAAACGGTTCGCCGCGGCGTGCCCCCTTGTGCGAGATGGTCGACGCCGACGACCTGAACCTTCTGCGCGAGCACGCCGTCGAACGCATCGTCGCGGGCAGAGAGCGATTGCCACGCACCGAGGGAGAACGGGCGGAATGAGTCCGGCTCGTTGCGCGAGTGCGAGTAGATCTGCACCAGGGCCTCGGGCTGGGCGACCGGGAGCTTCGCAAAGACCATCGAGTACGAGAGGCCGAACATCGCGGCGTTGAGTCCGATGCTCAAAGCCAGAACCAGGACCGCCGACGCCGTGAACCCCGGCGTCTTCCGGAGCTGGCGCAGCGACACCTTCACATCGTTGAGTATTCCCCTCATGACGATCAGGACGAGGGCGGCTCCGGGAAAGTTCCCGGAAGGAGGTCCCCAGTGAAGGAGGTCCCCTCGACATCTCAGCTCTCAACCTGACCTGAGCTTCGAGTCCGCGAGTTTCGCGGCGCGGGTGAGCAGATAGTTGCGCTCCGGGAGGCTCGCGGTTTTGCCGGCGGCGGCGCGGTAGTGCCCGATGGCTTTGGCCGGATCGCCGGCCCTCTCGTGCAAATGTCCCCGAACCGCGTCCAAGCGGTGGTGGCCGGAAAGCCCCCCATCACCATCGAGCGCTTCCAGAAGCCGCAGTCCCTCGCGAGGGCCGTGCACCATGGCCGCGGCGATGGCGTGGTTGAGGGCGATCATGGGGTTA
>Ga0075163_10006589_pt1 | contig 15399 bp, 12 predicted proteins | sample JI1023141ADNA_FD_71478 | JGI IMG/M metagenome (GOLD analysis project Ga0075163, IMG submission 71478) | Wastewater effluent complex algal communities from Wisconsin, to seasonally profile nutrient transformation and Carbon sequestration -... | ecosystem: Engineered > WWTP > Effluent > Algae... | reverse complement strand
AACATTGAAGCCAATATTTTGGCGGCAATCACGCTGACGGCTGTTGATACTCTCGATTTTGGACGGATATCACCCGGTACACTTAATACTGTCGTTTACGTTGCAGCGACGACAGGCACACGGTCGATTACAGCTGGTAATGGTACGTTGGTTGCTGGTGGTGGTGAACAAGACGGCACATTCAACCTTGATGGGTCTGATGGATTAACCGTGACGATCAATGTTCCTGCAAACGGTGCGATTACTGTTACGAACGGCACGGATACTCTGGAGGTTGATGACTTCGAATGGTCTTATGATGGTGGCGCGACCACTGTTGGCGATGGTACAGCTGTACTGGCGGTTGGCGGTCCTGACATTCTTTCGGTTGGCGCTAAAGTCACTGTAGGGGCGGCTGACTCGGCTGGTACATATACTGGTACATTTCCGGTTATTGTCGACTACCAATAAATTATGACTTTTGCGATCAAAAGGCAGGGCCGTTTCTTTACGGCTCTGCCGCTCCTGCCCCGATACAGGAATGACCCGATATGAAGCATCTGCGTTCATCTATCAAAACAAGCAAGCTGACGACAACCGCCGGGGCGGCGATTGTCGTGAGTTTGAGTGTCATGACAATAACGCCTGCACGGGCGGTGTCATCCTCAGGGAACGCTGAAGCTGATATCGTTTCATTGACGGTCCCCGCGCTTTCAGAAATTGATCCGCTCGATTTTGGTGAAATTGTTACCGGCGGTGGTCCGGGGACGGTTGCCATATCGACCGCGGGTGTTCCCACACTGGCAGGGGTATCACATACACCCAGTTCGTCTCATCATCAGGGGATTATCGAGATTGTTGGCGATCCGGGCCGTCCGGTCGATATCAGCATGGTCGCGCCCAGCTATCCGGTTAACAATGGTGCGTTCACCATGAACGTCAATAATTTCGATCTCGGCGGCGGGCCGAATAACGCGCATACGGTCACGGTCGGCGGCGCGGGCACGATCGATGTGAATGTCGGCGCGACGCTGAATGTCGGCGCGGGCCAGCAAATCGGGACCTATACCGGGTCTTATACTCTCAACGCCGATTATCAATAGGAAGGGATTGCCAGCATGACATCGCCTTCCGATCCGAACATGAAAAAATCCTCTTCAGGCCGCGTGGCGGCGCGTATGGCGAAGACGGGCATCGGGGCGGTAATGGTGACATTGTCATCGGTGGCGATGGTCAAGGCGATTGCCGCGACGGCGACGATGCCGATTCTGGCCAAGCTGATCCGTTCGGTTGAAATTACTGTCAATACGTCGCTGGATTTCGGCACGCTGGCCTTTACCCGCGACAATGCCGGGATGGCGGTGGTCGATCCGGCCAGCAATGTGCTGACCACCGACAGCAGCAACAGCCTGATCCCCGTCGGCGGGCGGCCGCGTGCCGGGCAGGTGACCATTCGCGGTTCCGACCTGCCGGTGCAGGTCAGCATGGAACAGCCCGAAGTCCACCTGACCAACGGGCAGGATTTTGTCACCGTCGCCGATTTCAAATTCCTGAATCACGCGGCGGGCAGCCGCATTACGATCACGCCGGATTTGACCGACCTGACCATTACCCTGCCTGTGGGCGCGACGCTGAAAACGCGGGTCGGCCAGACCAGCGGCACCTATACGGGAAATAACCGCGTTTTTGCCAATTACCAATAATCCTGAAATTTTATAGGCTCCTGTGGGCGGGGCTGGGGAAAACTGTCGTAAGTCGCTGATTCTTTTTCGGGATTGCTTTGGTTTTCAAACTCATGCAGAATTAAGGTCTGGGTGTCCTGACGGTTTTGGGCGGGATGCCATGTCAATATTTTCGGTCTGAATATGAATCACATGATCAGTACATCGGCTCGCAAGTCCTCCGGACGCCGCTTTGTGCTTGCCGGGCTTGGCACGGCGGCGCTGGGCATGATGGCGCTGGGCATGATGGCGCCGGATGCGCAGGCGCTCAAGATCACGATGAAGCGCGCCGTGTTCGAGGGGCCGAACCGGACCCAGACCCTGACCATTATCAACAATTCTGCGGAAGACCAGACCTATCGTCTGGGCTGGCGCACGATGCGCATGACGGAAAACCAGTCGCTGGTTCCGGTTGACGATCCGGCGCAGGCGACAGACCTGAAGCCGGTGGACGACATGGTGCGTTATGCGCCGCGCCGCATCACCATTCCCGCCGGGGGCACGCAACAGGTGCGTCTGTTGCTGCGCAAGCCGAAGGATCTGGTTGAAGGCGAATATCGTTCGCATTTCTGGATCCAGCCGGAAGCCGAAAGCGTGAAGTTCGATCCGCTGCCGCCGGAAAAAGCCGAAGAGGCCAAGACCAAGCCGATGGTGCAGATCAAAATGCTGACCGGCATGACCATTCCGGTGATTGTTCGTCACGGCAAACTGACCGTGACCGGCAGCATCACCGATATGAAGGCATCGCCCGCCAAGGACGGCAAGGGCATGAATGTCGGTTTCACGCTCAATCGCGAGGGCAATCGCAGCCTTTATGGCGATCTGACCTTCTCTTGCGGCGGTACGGCTGTGAAACAGGTGAAGGGGATCGCGGTCTATACCGAGATCGGCAAGCGCTTCCTGAATTTCTCCGTTCCCTATCCGGAAAGCGGCGCGTCTGCGTGCCCGTCGCTGAAGGTTGAATATGTCGCCGATCAGGATGATTTCGACCTGAAGGGTCAGGTGATCTCGACCGCCGAGGCCAGCGTCCAGTAAGCCGCATGTTGCAAGGCGGCAGGCCTTTTTACGTCTCAAACAATTGATTGGTATTCGGATACCTGCGTGATAGAATCGTGGTGGGCTACTCTACTACGCGTATCACTTCGACTATCCGCTTAAACTCTTATTCTCCGCTCAGCTTCATGAGCCAAAAAAGATTGGCACGACCTGTGAAGGCCGGAGCCCGTACCCGTTCCAGACTCTTGGCTGGCGCGGGGGTTCTGGCATTCATGCTGTTCTGGACAACGTGCGGCGCCCCGGGCGCACGCGCGATGGATCAGGACGTTCAGGACCTCGTTCTCGAAGTGAGAATGGGGCGGGCCCTTGTCACGCCTGCGACTGTGATTCTCGAACATAAGAACCGCTATTATGCGCCGCTGATCGATATCGCGGAAAATTTTGATTTCGTCGTCACTGATTCCGATATCAGTCGCGGCTATGTGCAGGGCTGGTACATCTCTGAAGGGAACCGCTTTACGGTCGATCGTCAAAAGCTGGAAGCCTATCACAACAATGAACGCATCCCGTTGTCCGAGATGGATTTCATCGACGACCCTTACGGCGAAGGTACCGATATCTATGTCGAGATCGGGGTCTTCAGCAAGATATGGCCTGAAATTCGTTTCTCTGTCGATCTGGCCTCGCTGACGATGAATGCGGAATCGGATGCGACCTTCCCTTTCATGGAAAAGAAAGAGCGCGAAGCCCGGCAGAAGATGCTGGAGACCCGGCGCGCATTGAAGGCCGTCAAGCAGAAGGATCTGCCCTATATCGATAACCCGTACGGGCTGATCAGCAAGCCTGTGGTCGATATCGGCACGACGACCCGCTGGGATAATGACGAGAAGCAGCTGACGTCGCAGATGACGGTCAATGGCGCGCAGGATCTGGCCTATATGACGGCGGATTACGGCTTGACGCTGGAGCGCAACGCCGAGGGTTATCAGGCGCCTGAGAACCTGCGCCTGACCTTGTCGCGTGAATCGACGCCCGGCGAAGAATTGCCGCTGGGGATCGAGAAGGTCGAACTGGGCGATACGCGCGTCAATTACCGTGAACTGGTGGGCAGCAGCGCCGGGGGGCGCGGTATCTATTTCACCACCAACAAGAAGAACAGCAACCGCGAATTCGATATTATCACCATCGAGGGTAACGGCCCGCCGGGATGGCAGACGGAATTATACCGTAACAACGAACTGATCGATTTCGGCATCGTCGATCAGGGCGGCGAATATCGTTTCGAAGATGTATCGACGCAATACGGCAACAACCGCATCCGTGTCGTTTTGTACGGGCCGCAGGGGCAGATCCGCGAAGATGTCAAGGATTACAATTTCTCGAGCGCGATGCTGCGCCCCGGTGAAACCAGCGTCACAGGCGGACTGGTCGATTCCGATAAGGATTTTATCCCGCTGTCGAAGCAGGATGACAGCACAAGGCCGCGCGGTATCGCCAAATCCATCGTCGGGGCCTTGGGCCTGAACCGGAGTGTCACGCTGTTTTCCGCCATCAATCAGGCCCCCGTGGATGATCATCTTGAAACCTATGGCAGCGCGGGCGTGACCTTCTCCGCCGCCGGTGGCTATGGTCAGGTTGAAACATATAAACAGGCGAATGGCGGTCATGCGGTCGATCTCAGATTTCTCACCGAGGTTATGGGGTTCCGCGTCAATCTGGCGCATGTGTCCTACAACAATTTTGACAGCCTGAAGAATGATGATGGCGTCAGCGGCAAACGGCACGAGCAGGATGTCACGCTGGCGCGGTCGTTCCAGTTGCCGTTCGGCTCTCTCGGGCTGCAGTTCGATGCCAACCGGATCGCCCGCAAGAACGGCGATAACGACCTGACTATCCGTTCGCGGCAATCATTGGGGCGTGCGGGCATTCAGCTGACCCACCAGACGGTCACCCGCATGTTTAATCAGGATCATGAAACGACATCCGGGAATTTAAGCGCCAATGTGCGCATGCGTAAATGGCGGTTCACCGGGAATATGGCTTACGACTATTTCCCGTTTGCGCGGTTTACCACCGGCAGCGTCGAGGCGCGTTATCAGACGGCGGATGATTTCACCGTGGCGGTCAGCTTGCAAAATGATTTCGTGCAAGACCTGATCGGCGCGGGTGTTCAGGTCGGGTATGACTTCAAGCGGTTCCTTGCTAGCATCGATACGAACTGGCGGGAGCAGGAAGGGGTTTCGGTGATCCTGCGCGCCAGCACGTCCCTGGGTCCGTACGGCAGTTCCGGCGGCTATAACATGGTCAGTGAAAGCCAGCGCGGATTGTCGCCTGTTCGCGGGCATGCCTATCTTGATAAAAATCTGAATAGCACATTCGATGAGGGCGACGAGCCTATCGAGGGGGCGCAGATGAATGTCGGTGGCCGCCTGAGCGACGAGGATTCGGATGAAACCGGCTATATGGTGGCGCGCAAGAATACGCGCTCCGGTCTGAACAATATCGAACTGGCGTCATCGTCGCTGGCCGATCCTTATCACGCCCCGGCGGTTCCCGGTTACAGTATCGCCCTGCGCCCGGGAACGATTCCCGAAATTCAATTCCCGGTGATTGAAACCGGGGCCATCGACGGCACGATCCTCGACCTGAACGGCGAGGCGGTACAGGGGATTAACATCCAGCTTGTCGATGACAAAGGTAACGTCGCCGCCGTGACGCAATCGGCGTTTGACGGTTTTTATACATTCGAATTTGTCCGGCCCGGCACGTATACCGTGCAGGTTGATCCGGCTCACAATGTTCACGTCCCACCGGAGACCGTAACGGTCGTTTCCGATGATCTATTTGCCTCTGGCGTAGATCTGCTGCTGGAGCAGGCACAGGAAACGGATGGGGCTTCTGCAGACGCGCAAGCCGAAGCTGCCGATCTTCAATCTTTCGACGCCGAATTCAAGGCGGCGGAGGAAGAGTCGGCAACTGAAGGCCTGAGTGATGTGGAACCACAAAGCGGTGCGGAGAGTGGTGGAGTAGCCCAACCCTACCATGAAGCGCACAACGGGACGAGAACGCCTGCTCCGCATTCCATAGACAGCGGCCTATCTGCTGTCGTTCACCGCGTGAGGATCGGGGAGCATCCGGACAGGCTCAGGCTTGTCATGGAGCTCTCCGGTCCCGTCGCGTACAAGATACAGGCCGGGGGATCGCCGAATGAATGGATTCTCGATATTCCCGGCACCGCATGGGACGCCCTGACGACGTGGCGCGTCGGCGATAGTCCGGTGATTCAGAATTTTGAAACCGAGGCTCTGCCCGGTGATAACGGTGCCATCATCGGGACGCGCATCCGCTTCCGTGCCGACCATGCGTTCGGCGTCGCCGGGCAGGGACTTTTGCCGCCGGACGGCAAGGCCGGGCACAGGCTCTATATTGATTTTGGCAAAAGCTAGATTGAAGAGACAAAAGGGCCCCGGCGTGTGTGAGGGGGAGGGATGCCGGGGCCGCTCAAGTCTTGGGGGTATGTGATGTTTATGCCGTCTGGATATCGATACGCTGGCGCTGTTTTTCAGGCTTTGCCAGTTTTGCGATCACGACTTCCAGAACGCCGTTCTTCATCGTGGCGCTGATGCCGGACAAATCGGCGTCGGCAGGAAGCTGTAATGTGCGCGCGAACTTGCCATAGGTCCGCTCCACGCGGTGGAAGGTCTTTCCATCATCTTCCTTCTCCTGCGATTTTTCGCCGGAAAGGGTCAGGACACCATCCTCAACGCTCAGTTCCACGTCCTTTTGCTCAAGGCCGGGAAGATCGGCGGTCAGTGTATAGGCCTTGTCCGTCTCGCTGATGTTGATCTTCACCGCCATATCGGTCAGCGACCCCACGGGCATATGAATATTGGTCAGCGCGTTGCGGAAGAAATTGTCAAACACCCGGTCCATATCATCCAGCGAATTCCAGCGGGCGATGCCGTGGGCGCGATGCGGAAGGGGTACAAGGTTACGAAGTGCAGTCATTTTTGGTCTCCTTTATGATCCATCGTTTCAGACTGGAAAATGGGTGGAAGGTCCCCAAACGGGCGGCCTTGAACCCTACACAACTGATCTAGGAAGCTTTGCGTTAAAATCAAGATCATTAACCATTTGAAGTGGCATATTTTATCTGTAAAATTGGGCGCAACGTAAAGGACGGGCCATGTGCGGGATTGCCGGATTTGTGGATGTAAAGAAGCGCTATGACGCAGTAACGCTACGTGCGCTGGCCACAGCCATGACCGATGCCGTACAACATCGCGGGCCTGATGGCGGCGCATGCTGGGATGGCGATCATGTGGCGCTGGGGCATCGCCGTCTGGCGATTGTCGATCTGACGCCGAGCGGCTTGCAACCGATGCATTCGGCCTCTGGCCGTTATGTGATTGTTTTCAACGGCGAGATTTATAACTTCCTTGATATACGTCAGGAACTGGAAGTGTTGGGTGTCGTATTTCGCGGTACATCCGACACCGAAGTGATGCTGGCGGCGTTTGAGCAGTGGGGTATCGAAGCTGCAATTCAGAAATTCGCGGGCATGTTCGCCTGCGCGTTGTTTGACCGTCAGGAACGCGTGCTGCACCTGTTCCGCGACCGGCTGGGCAAGAAACCGCTTTACTTCGGTTATGCGGGCGATCAGTTTGCATTCGCATCGGAATTGAAAAGCTTTCATGCCTTGCCGGGTTTTACCGGCGAGCAGGACATGGCGGCGCATCATCTGTTTACCCGCCACAACTTCATTCCTGCCCCGTGGTCGATTTACAAGGGTATTTTCAAGCTGCCGCAGGCCACATGCCTGTCGCTATCGTTTGATGATATCGCCAGCACGCGCGACGCACAGGATTTTCTGAGCCGGGCGCGGTCCTACTGGAACCTTTTTGATCTGCCGAAGCAGCCGATTCAAAATATCAGTGCAGACGATGCTATCGCCGGTCTTGAAGATGTTTTGGGGCTGGCGGTACGCCAGCGCATGATTGCCGATGTGCCGTTGGGGGCATTTCTATCGGGCGGGATCGATTCATCGCTGGTCGTTGCGTTGATGCAAAAACAGGCAAGCCAGCCGGTGAAAACCTACAGTATCGGTTTTGCCGAGGCCAGCCATAACGAAGCGGCTTATGCCCGCGCGGTGGCGGATCATCTGAAGACCGATCATACCGAGTTTACCGTGACGGCGGATGAAGCCCGGTCGGTCATTCCGCAGCTTCCCGATATTTACGATGAGCCATTTGCCGATGCGTCGCAAATTCCGACATGGCATGTCTGCCGTCTGGCGCGGCAATCGGTGACGGTTGCGTTGAGTGGCGATGGCGGTGATGAAACATTCGGCGGTTATAATCGTTACCGGCTGGCGCAATATGTCTGTCCGCTGCTGCTGGCGGCACCGCAATCCATCCGACATGCCTTATCATCGCTGCATAAATATATCGGTCATCAGAATGCGCGCCGCCTGTTTGAAACATTCACCGCGAATAATGCGGCTGATTATTACCGCAATATATTATCGTACTGGCAATCGACTGACGGGTTGTTATTGCAGGGGCGCGATCCTGTGATGCCGTTGCCGCGCCTTGACCAGAACGTGCTGCGGTCGATGATGATCTATGATGCGGCCTTTTACCTGCCTGACGATATTCTGGCGAAGGTGGATCGCGCCAGCATGGCAGTCAGTCTGGAAACGCGCGCGGCGCTGCTGGATCACCGCGTGCTGGAATATGCATGGACCTTGCCGGATACCATGAAAATGCGGGGCGGCAAGGGTAAATGGATTTTGCGGCAGTTGCTGGCCCGTCATGTTCCCTCTGAATTCTTTGAACGCCCGAAACAGGGCTTTGGCATTCCGCTGGCATCATGGTTGCGCGGTCCGCTGGCGCCGTGGATGCAGGATTTGCTCTCCGAAGATCGTCTGCGCGCTCAGGGACTGTATGATCCGGCACCTGTTGCGCTCATGGTGAAACAGCATCTGGCCGGAACGCATGACTGGAGTTACCGCCTCTGGGGGCTGATCTGCTATCAGACGTGGCATGACCGCTGGATGAATGGTGTGCGTGATTTTTCAGATCACCGCGTCGTAGCATCCTGATACAATAATCCTTCTGGCGATCTGGCTGGAAACAGGTACAATCCTTGTCCAGTGGACCGACCCCTTTCTACAGGAGATATATATGTCCGACGAACAAAAGCCGTCTTCCCCGAAATTCGATATCAACAAACTGCAGGAGCAGATGGCGATCAAAATGCAGGAATTGTGGAACGGCAAGATTCCGCTGTTTCAGGCATTTTGGATTTATTATTTTTCTGTCGTTCTGGCCCTGAACCTGATGGCGGCTTCGCTCGGGTTTCTGGGCAATATCATCGCCGTATTTGCTATCGGCTGGTCGGCGTTCATGGTCAAGCCGATCTGGGTGGCGGCTGATAAATATGCCGGCCCCAAGCACTGGTCCCTGCTGGCCAAGGTGGCGGCGCTCCTGATCCTGATTCAGGCGATAACCCTGCTGTTTTAAAGGATTGCCCATAATAAGGTGATAAAGGCGGGGGTTTTCCCGCCTTTTTCGTGCCCGTAAATCCAGTTTCCTGTCGATTCTGCCCTTGAACGGCGCTAGATTAACGCCTTCTATTATTACGTATAACCGGAGTAGGGTCCCTGAGCATGAAACCAGCCCCCGTGGATGTGGGTACGATTCATTTCGTCGGTATTGGCGGCATCGGCATGAGCGGCATCGCCGAGGTTCTGCATAACCTTGGCTATAAGGTTCAGGGGTCGGATATTGCGGACAATTATAATGTGAAGCGCTTGCGCGATGCGGGTATCCGGATCGAGATCGGCCACCGCGCGGAAAATATCATTGATGCCGAAGGCGGTTTTGTGAATGTCGTCGTGGTGTCGTCGGCGGTCAAGCGCGACAACCCGGAACTGGTGACGGCCCGTGAACATAAACTGCCCATCGTGCGCCGTGCCGAAATGCTGGCGGAACTGATGCGCCTGAAATCATCCGTCGCGATTGCCGGTACGCACGGCAAGACGACGACAACCACGATGATCGGCATGATGCTGGAAGAGGGTGGTTTCGACCCCACCATTATCAATGGCGGTATCGTCAACAAATACGGTACCAACACACGTCTGGGCCAGAGTGACTGGATGGTAGTGGAAGCCGATGAAAGCGATGGCACATTCACCCACCTGCCCGCGACGATTGGTATTGTCACGAATATCGATCCCGAGCATATGGATCATTACGGTGCGTTTGAAAATGTGCGTCAGGCCTACTACCGCTTTATCGAAAACCTGCCGTTCTATGGCTATGCCGTACTGTGCATCGATCACCCGGAAGTGCAGGGGCTGATTCCCGAAGTGACCGATAAACGTATTGTCACATATGGGTTTAACCCGCAGGCTGATGTGCATGCATTCAACGTCCGCAGTGACGCCACAGGCAGCACGTATGACGTTAAATTTGCCGATACGCTGACCGATGATGGACGTGAACTGATTGTGCGGGATATGCGCCTGCCGATGCTGGGCGTTCACAACGTTCTGAATTCCCTCGCGGCGCTGTCGGTGGCGATCAAGATGGAAATTCCCGTGGCGACGATGAAAAAGGCGTTGTCGGGATTTACCGGCGTCAAGCGGCGTTTCACCAAAACAGGGGAAAGCAACGGCATGACCGTGATCGATGATTACGGTCATCACCCGGTTGAAATCATGGCCGTGCTGAAGGCGGCACGTCTGGCGGTGTCTGAATCCGGCGGGCGTGTTCTGGCTGTGGTGCAGCCGCATCGTTATTCGCGCCTTTCCAGTCTGTTCGATGAATTTTGCACCTGTTTCTATGATGCCGATACGGTGATTGTGGCCGATGTCTATGCCGCCGGTGAAACCCCGATTGAAGGCGCTGACCGCGATCATCTGGCGCAGGGGATCAAGGCGCATGGCCACAAGGATGTTCAGGTTCTGGAAGCGCCAGCCGATCTCGCGGGGATCATTGCTGAAGTTGGCGCGCCAAACGATCTGGTCATTTGCCTGGGTGCTGGCGATGTGACGAAATGGGCTTATGCTTTGCCGGCGGAACTGGATAACGTTTTCGATACGAAAAGGAAACAACGCGCATGAATGCTGTCCTGAAGCAAGATGAATGGGGCCTTCCCGTTGTTCGTGGCCGCTATACCGAAAACGCGCCGCTGGGCGAAAAAGGCTGGTTCGCCTGCGGCGGCACGGCAGAAGTGATGTTCAAGCCTGAAGATCGCGATGATCTGGTCGCGTTTTTAGGCGCGTGCCCGAAGCATATTCCGGTAACGACACTGGGTGTTCTCTCCAACACGATCGTACGCGACGGCGGCTTGCCCGGCGTGGTTATTCGTCTGGGCAAGGAGTTCGCCAAAGTCGTGACGCTGGATCAGTCGCGCGTTCAGGCCGGTTCGCTGGCGCTGGATGGTAACGTGGCGCAGGCTGCTGCCCGTGCCTCTATCGCTGGGCTTGAATTTTTCAGCGGCATTCCGGGCACCATCGGCGGGGCGTTGCGCATGAATGCCGGGTGCTATGGCAGCGAAACCAAAGATGTGCTGATCGAGGCCACGGCACTGGACCGTGATGGCAACCTGTTGACGCTGACCCCGCAGCAGATGGGGATGAGTTATCGCCATACCACAGCGCCCGAAGATTATATCTTTATCGAAGCCTTGTTTCAGGGGCAGGCGGGTGATGCTGAAAAGATCCGTGAGTTTATGGACGGCATCAAGGCCAAACGTAACGCCAGCCAGCCGATCCGTGAGAAGACCGGCGGTTCGACGTTCGCCAACCCGAGCGCAGACGAGATCGCCAAGGCGGGCTTGCCGGAGGGCACCAAGGTCTGGCAACTGATTGATCGTGCGGGTTGCCGCGGCCTGAAACTGGGCGGGGCGATGATGTCCGACATGCACGCCAATTTCATGATCAATACGGGAACGGCCACCGCAACCGACCTTGAGGCGCTGGGCGAGGAAGTCCGCCGCCGTGTGCTGGCTGACTCCGGCATCAGTTTGCGCTGGGAAATCAAAAGGATCGGCGTTCCTCTGCCGTAAAATACGGCACCCCTGCCAAACCCGCAGATTTCCTGTGCTTCCCCTCAGAATCGGACTGGAATCCGGGGGGGGTCCTGTGCCATGATGGAGGGGAGGCAGTATCCTGCTTTCTTCTTCTTTTCTTTTCCGTTCCACGGGGGTTTCAAAATGACAAAAAAAGTGGCGTTGCTTGTGGGTGGCTGGTCGGCAGAGCGTCAGGTCTCGCTGGAAAAAGGAAAATCGATTGAAAAAGCCCTGCGTGAAAAGGGCTATGACGTCACCGTTATCGACGTGCAGAAGAATATTGCTAACCTGATCGAACAACTGACCCCGAAGCCGGATGTGGTTTACAACAACCTGCATGGCAAGGGCGGCGAAGATGGCACGATTCAGGCTGTCCTTGATATGCTTGAAATTCCCTATACCCATTCCAGCATGCTGGCGTCCGCGATCGGTATGAACAAGCCGGTCGCCAAGCGGATGGCTTCATCGGTCGGCGTGCGCGTGCCGCAGGGCCTGCTGGCGATGAAAGACGATGTTGTGGCTTCCCATGTGATGGAGCCGCCCTATGTCGTGAAACCGCCTTGTGAAGGTTCCAGTGTCGGTGTCCGTATCATTCTGGAGCGTGACAATCAGGCACCGCTCGATCTTGAAAACTGGGCGTTCGGCGATGAAGTGCTGGTTGAGGAATATATCCCTGGTCGTGAACTGACCGTGGCTGTCCTTGATGGCAAGGCACAGGCCGTGACTGAAATCGTATCGCATACGCGCTTTTTCGATTACGAGGCGAAATATCACGACACCCGCACGGAATATGTGCTGCCCGCGAAAATCCCGCAGGATGTATACAATACCGCGCTCGATTATGCCGAGCGTGTCTTCACCGTGATCGGCTGCTCCGGCATCGCCCGCTGCGATTTCCGTTATGACGACAGCAAGCCCGGCGCGGAAGGCCTCTATTTCCTTGAAATCAACACCCAACCCGGGTTCACGGCTGAATCGATCGGTCCGTCCCAGGTGATTTACAACGGCACTTCTTACAACGATCTTTGCGCCCACCTTGTAGAGACTGCACTATGTCACGGTCTGGAACAACCCGCTCGGGCATCATCAACCGCCGCGCCCGCGCAGCACAAAAAGCGCGCCTAGGGCGCTTTGGCCGCCGTTTCGGCCTTGGCCTGCTCGCGGTTGGCGCGGTGGCGGGCTTTTCCGCTTGGGCGGTCATGAGCGGTGCGCTTGACCGCGTTCACAACGGACTGCAGCACAAGGCTTACGTCACGCTGGCCGATGCGGGGTTCCGTGTCGAAAATATCCTTGTCGAGGGCCGCGCCGAGGTCGATGCCGAAGTGTTGCGTGCGATTGTCAATCTGGAACGCGGCGACCCGATCTTTGCCTTCGATCCTGCCGAGACGCGCGAGATGATCGAGCGCCTGTCATGGGTGCGCGAAGCCCATGTCGAGCGCCGCCTGCCGAATACGGTGTATGTCGGATTGGTCGAGCGTACACCCGTCGCGCTGTGGCAGCATAAGAACAAACTGCGCGTGATCGATGCCGAGGGCGTGACGCTTACCGACAAGCTGTCGGTCAACCAGAAATCATTGCCGATTGTGGTCGGCGAGTACGCCAATGAACAGGCTTATGATCTGCTGGTGATGCTGAATGCCGAGCCGGATATCCAGAAACTGGTCGAGGCCGCCACATGGGTGGGCGACCGCCGCTGGGACCTCGCGCTGAAGAACGATATGGTGGTGCGTCTGCCGGAAATGGATATCGGTCTGGCCTTAAGCCGTCTGACGCAGGCGCAGGAACAGGACAAAATCCTCGATAAGGACTTAAGCGTCATCGACCTGCGTGAAAAGGACCGGATCACGGTGCGCACACGCCCCGGCGCGGTGCAGGAATATCAGGCCAGCTTCGATTCCGCCAAGGGCGATAATATCTAGGCCATGAATACGACCATACCGACCCCTGCACCTGCACGTAAAAAGCCGCCTCAGGGTAAAGGCAAGGGGCAGGCTGCTTCCAAGAAAAAGAAGAAAAAACCTTATAATCCGCGCACCAAACCCGCCTGGATCGTGGCGGGAATCTCGGCTGTCATTTTCACGATCATGGGCGGTCTGACCATTGAGGCGCGGCACAAGAATTTTTATGGCGAGCCGTTGTTTCAGAAAATGGCGGCGCTGGCCTCGATCCATATTCATGGCCTGCCGGAGGCGCCGGAAGCTCGGGCGCGGGTCAAAAGCGGTATTCCAACCTTAAGCCTGCTGCCGCCTGAGGCCGTTCTTCCCGCCGAGCAGGCGGCCCGGTTCCAGCGCATGGGCATACAGTTTGCCTATGTCACACAGGATGTGCGCCCCGGTGGCGGGCGGTATCTGTGCCGCGCGACCGATGTCGGGCTGGTACCGCGCGTGGCGTGGGTTATCGCGGAATCTCTGGCGTATATCCCCGAGGATGTTGTCCGGAATATGCGGCTTGAAACCATCATGTTCTGCGGCGATATCATGATCGACCGCGCCAAAAGCGGCGGCTTTCCGATACCGCAGAACGATATGATGATGCTGAACCTGACCAACCGCACGGACCCGTTGCGTATCAAGCGGTTCTTCATGCATGAATTCTATCATTTGTACGAACAGCGTTTCGGTCATGTCTATGATCCGGAATGGACGAAGATGTTCGGCAATAACTATCTCGAAAGTCGGGCGGGGCGCATGGAATGGAGCCACAGTCAGTTTGGCTCTGGCAAATGGGGATTTTTAAACAGTTACAGCCAGACATATCCGCCGGAAGACCGGGCGGAAATATTCTCGGCGTTGACGGTGACGCGGGAATCTTTCCTCCAGTATGTGATACAGGCACAGGATGAAATGCTGTACGCGAAGGCCCATTACATTGCCAAACGGGCACGGGCTGAACTGAAAATGCAAATTCCCGAGTTTTAGGCGGTCTTTCGCTCTCGCATCTTGCATTTTTCCGGAATATAGGAAAATATCCTGTGAGAGAGTGTGATGCTCTCGGTCTCCGCTTATTTCTTCAGGTCTTATCGTTTTCCGCTCATGAAACAACGTCCCCGTCCCAAAGGTTCCGTCATTGCTGCTCTGGATATCGGTTCCAGCAAGATTGCGTGCTTCATTGCCCGCGTGGTCGATGATGAAGGCCGTTTTCAGGTTCTGGGTATCGGGCATCAGGCGGCGATGGGCATCAAGTCGGGCACGGTCGTTGATATGACTGCCGCTGAGGCGGCCATTCGCCAGACCGTTCATGCCGCCGAAAACATGGCGGCGGATGCGATGAAGGGCTACCCCTTGCGCGAAGTCATCATCAACATGCCGGGTGTGCACGGCAAATCGCATAATTTCAGCGTCGATGTTCATACGCTGGGGCATGAGGTTGCCGATACCGATATCCGCCGGGCATTATCCAAGGCACAGGATCAGGCGATTGGTACCGGGCGCGAACTGATCCATACCATTCCCATCGGCTATGGCCTTGACGGCAATCCGAATATCCGTGATCCGCGCGGCATGGTGGGGCAGAACTTGAGTGTTGATATCCATCTGGTGACGGGGGATACCCCGGCGCTGCGGAATTTCGCCACCTGCATCGAGGCCAGCCATCTGGATATTGCGGCGCTGTGCCTGTCGCC